>Ga0183099_1001008_pt1 | contig 17417 bp, 20 predicted proteins | sample Biomet1_FD_127788 | JGI IMG/M metagenome (GOLD analysis project Ga0183099, IMG submission 127788) | Microbial communities from bioreactor (seeded with anoxic lake sediment) at LBNL, California, USA - Biofuel metagenome 1 | ecosystem: Engineered > Bioreactor > Anaerobic > Unclassified ... | reverse complement strand
CGTCCATCAGAAGGATCAGGAGCGCTTTTAACCTTTCCGGTGATTTTACCTGGAGAGAGGTTCGCGACACAACGCCTCCCGACCAGCTGATGGTTTCTCACGGTGGTTACGATAACTCCGATGTGAACAAGGACATCAACTGCATGTTCCCCTATGAGCGCCTGCATGAGCTGGCAAAGGCCGGTTTCATCAAGGCTACCGCCCCGATCCACTGCACCTTCATGGGTGGCGGCGGAGATCAGGAGAAGTTCAAGAATGAGACGGGACCCGCGATTGCCAAGCGCCTGAAAGAGGAGGGCGTCGATGCGGTACTGATGACCGCTGGGTGAGGTACCTGCCACCGCTCTGCAGTTCTGGTGCAGAGAGCAATTGAAGAGGCCGGTATTCCTACCGTCATTATCGCCGCACTCCCTCCCGTTGTTCGTCAGACCGGTACGCCTCGTGCCACCGCTCCGCGGGTGCCGATGGGCGCGAACGCCGGCCAGCCGCACAACATTACGATGCAGACTGGCATCGTCAAGGATAGCCTGCAGTTCCTGCATGATTGTCAAACTCCAGGCAAGATTTTGGATTTGCCCTACGAGTATGTTGCTAAGGTCTAAAAGTTAACCCTGAAATAGGGCTGTCGCTGCGCGGCAGCCCTATTTTCCACGGAAAGATGGAGCGATTCTGTTTGCTCTTGTGTACGCGGCTGATTTTTGCCGTGATATCATTCGTCAGGAGATGAGACTTATGGACGAAGAGATTAAACTGCGCCGCTTGGTCATTAAGGCGTACCATATGGACAAGGTGGAATGGGGCAACTGCAATAAAATTTCCACCGATGGTGTCATGACCGTCAGCAAGGAGATGCTGGATGGCCTTGTGTCTAAGTATTCTCAGATTCACAGCATCGACGTTCAGCTGATCCGCCCCGGCGTTCTTGACCGTTGGACCAATACCATTATGGATATTATTCCAATATCCGCAAAGGTACTCGGTTCGATCGGCGAAGGCATTACGCATACCGTTACAGGCGTATATGTGCTGTTGACCGGCGTGGATGTGCATGGCGAACAGGCCCATGAATTTGGCTCTTCGGAGGGAAACCTGCGTGATGTGCTGTTTCTCGGGCGTGCCGGTACTCCAGGCGAAAACGATTATATGATTTCTTTCGACATCACCTTTAATGCCGAAATGGGACAGGAACGCGTCGGGGTCACGGCCGGCCATGCCGCTTGTGATGAATTTATCCAATCTTTCCGTGATCAGCTCAAGCGTTTCAACGGAGACGCCTGCACCGAACGCCACACGTATTACGACACCATCCGGCCCGGAAAGAAAAAAGTCGTCATTATGAAGCAAACCGCCGGCCAGGGAGCTATGTATGATACCCATCTATTTGGCAGGGAGCCTTCCGGCGCATTAGGCAGTCACTCCATCATCGAAATGGGTAATATGCCTGTCTTGGTGACTCCCAATGAGTATCGTGACGGAATTATCCATTCCATGCAGTAGGACCCCACACAGGGTCAAGGGCATGGCGGCGGCGGGATTGCCGCAATCTGCAGACAACTTGCGATATTTTCTGCCGACTGCACATTTCTGCCGCTGCGCAGATGGAGCGTATCACCTATTATAAGAGGAGGAAACAGAATATGGGTATCGGTCCTTCTACTAAGGAAACTTCCTTGCATCATTTTCGTGATCCCCTTTTAAGTGTGGTATCAGCCGATGACGATCTGGATTTAATGGGCATCATTCTTGTGGGGACTCCGGACGTCAGTGAGGATAAGCTGCGGGTCAGTACGCGTGCCGCTGTTATGGCGGCGGCGATGCGTCCAGATGGGGTCATCACTTCGACTGACGGTTGGGGAAACAGTGATGTCGATTACTGCAACATGGTGGAGCAGGTGGGACGGCAGGGAATCCCTGTTACAGGCCTTCATTTTACCGGAACCTGCGGCCGTTTTGTGGTCTCCAACGACTTCCTGGGTAACATTCTGGACATGAACAAAGGCGTTGGAACAGAGACCAGCCGGGTGGGAGAAAATGCCGTCAACGAAATAGATGCCCGTAAGGCGGTTGCACGATTAAAGCTTATGATGCGTAAGACGGAGAAAAAGAAATGACTGCCTGAATGAGTTCCATTTATTCGCGCATTTGCTGAAGGCGGCAATCACATATCCGTGATTATTCGTTCGATCTTCGCTAAAAAACGGAATATATACAATCTGTCCCATCATACAGTTTTGTGTATAGTTCGGCTTACAGCCAACGTATGTTGTCGAATATCCGGACGTGGAAAGGCATGCACTCACTCGATTTTAAAATAATCATGATTTTTGCAATTTCAACAAATAGAATCCGATAAAATAAAAAAATATTAGTTAAAACATTGAAAAATACATTGACACGCATAGAGAATCCTGCTATTCTTTGAATGGAGTTTGGCAAGAGAATAGTTCTATTCTCAAGCCTTCTTTTCGTACTCATAGGAAAGTTTTTTGGGGAGGGAAATTTTATGGTATTGGCACTTCAAATTATTCTCGCGATCTGCTTCTTTGCTATCCTGCTCGACTACATAATGAATGTCAGGAAAAACCACAAAGGCGAACTCAAGGGTGTTCCCGGGAAAAAATGGGCATGGGCAATGGGTATCGGCATTTTTGCAAACCTGCTGGACACTCTGGGCATCGGATCCTTCGCAACATCTACATTCCTCTATAAGACATCCAAAAGCTGCCCGGATGAGCTTTTACCAGGAACGCTGAATGTTGGTGACACCTTCCCGGTGATTGTGGAAGCGCTGGTATTTACCACCGCAGTTGATTGCGACGGTCTGACGCTGATTTTGATGTGCATTGCGGCAATGATCGGCTCTTATCTGATGGCCGGCGTCGTCTGCAAGTGGGACGTAAATAAAATCCGCTATGGCATGGGCATTGCCATGCTGTGTGTTGCCGTTGTGATGGCTTGCAAGAATGCCGGCGTCGGCCCCTTCGGCCTGATCGGCACAGCTACCGGCCTGCGCGGTTTCAAGCTTGTCATCGCCGTCCTTGTAAACTTCATTCTGGGTGCTCTGATGGATATCGGTTTTGGCCTGTACGCTCCCTGCATGGCACTTTTGCTGCTGCTGGGCTGTGATGCTTCCGTTACGTTCCCCATCTTCATGAGCTCCTGCGCTCTGCTGATGCCCGCTTGCTCCATCAAGTTCATCAAGGAGTCCAAGTACGATGTGGTTTGCGTCATGGGCAACCTGATCGGCGGCATCATCGGCGTTATCCTGGCGTGCACCATCGTGACCAGTCTGCCCATCCACGCGCTGATTTGGGTGGTCTGCGTCGTCCTGGTCTATACGTCCATCATGATGTTCCGCGACGCCTCGAAGTCTAAGAAGGCGGTCGCGCAGTAATTCATTATCAATAGCCGAACCGGGTACTGAAAAGAAAACCGCTCGATCAAAGTCGAGCGGTTTTCCTTTACCACTCTCCTCAGAAAGTTCTGTGTGAGTGGAGTAAACATACACCTATCAGGCGGATGAGTTTGGAGTTTGCACTATAGCGAAAGCGTTTTTATAATCTTGGAGGGAATACCCCATGTTTCAAAACGAATACTGTATGGATATCAACCGGTATCGACATTGGACAAGTCCGATTCTGACAAAGGCAAAGGGCTTCCGGTTCTGGCTGCTGCTGACCTTGATCGGCCTGCCCACGGCTTGCGTGCTCTATGCAACCGGTGCAAAACAGAGTTTTAAATCGGCGGCGCTTCTGATTACGTTGGCGGCATTTTACCGAGGGTTTCTGTTCCGTCCCATGTACGCCAACAAACAGTTCCGCTTACTGTCGGCACAATTTAAAAAAAAGTCCTGGATGACTAAAGTTGTGATAAGCGATACCATTCAACTTTATATGGACGGGGAGCTAAATAACGAGGTTCAATGGAGCCAGGTGGACAAACTGGTGGAAGCTAAGTCCTATTTTGACCTGGAGGTCGACGGCGACTATCTTCGCCTTGACAAAGCAACGTTTACTCAGGGGGATGCCGAGAGCTTTCTCACTTATATGAAAGAGCGCCACCCGGAAATTCCACATCAGGAGGAGAAGCCGGAGTTCAATCGTTGATTAGACGGCACCGTTGTCCGGCGAAGCGGTGCACGCACCCAAACAGCAGAACCTGGAAAAATGATTTTTCCGTTCGCCCATACCGACATATCGGCGGAGGCAATATTGGCGGGTATCCCGTTCCGGGAACGCATAAAATACCAGCGAATCCTGGGAAGTTCAATCGCTTTTGAAAAAGCCGCTTTTCTTACCATTTTGAGAGCCGCTCTGTCCGCCGCCGGGGTATGCGGGAGCATACGGTCCAATTGTATAAGATATTTGCACTGGCAAGCTTGATCCGAACTGACAGGCTTTGCCTGCCATTCTGATTCGGTATGCCGATACAGGCCAAAGAGAACCCATTTTGCGCCGCCTCGCTGTTTTCAGCGGGCGGCGCAGTTTTCCTTACTTCCTTCATTTGCTCCACGCGCTGAATGCGATAGCGGGCGTTGCGGTCCAGCAGCATCTATCCCTGCTCCACGGATGCCTGCTTCCTGTCTTCCCAGATACGCATCTTGTCAATCAGCGCAAAACTGGAGCCCCGCGGCACATTGATCTGGTACATGTGTGCGCCGATACCCTGCCTTTGCAGGCGCTCCTTAATGCCTGAATACTCTTCCGAGAGGTTTCCCTCAATCATGCCGCGCAGTCCCGGTCAGATTTTTTTGTCTTTTCCAAACCTCGTCGGCTAATTTGTCGTACTTGAATGCGCTTAAATCGCTTTCATAAATCATACGGCCAATTTTTCAGGCATCTATCAATTGGATTATTCCTTACGTTGGAGCTATGATAAAAATATACCCGTCAGGGTTTAGAAAGATCAGTAAGCCATTAACTTAATGAAAAATTTTGAAACAAGGGGGACCAAGTTGTGGCAGACAAGAATCATGAGATGTGGGAAAATCTAGGAATGGATCTGGAGACGCACGATCAACTCTGCTCCGTGCTCCCAACGGCTTTCGGCGATGTATTCCTGAGTCAGGAGAACCGTCCTGCGGGGATGGATTATTTCAACATGGTGGCGGCGGATATTCACGGCCTGCGTCCGGCGGAGCTGATTGACGAACAGAAGAAGGGCCGCAAGGTTTTCGGCACCTTCTGTGTCTTCGTTCCCGACGAGGTGATCATCGCCGCCGACGGCATCGTCACCGGCCTTTGCGGCGGCTCTCAATTCTGGGTACCCGAGGGTGAGAAGATCCTGCCCTCCAACACCTGCCCGCTCATCAAGGCGTCTTTGGGCGCGCGGTTGGGAAAGACCTGCCCCTATTTCCGCATCGCGGATATGTATGTAGGCGAAACCACCTGCGATGGCAAGAAAAAGGCCTATGAGATTTTGGGTGAGGACGTACCCATGCACATCATGCACCTGCCCCATGGGAAGCGCCCGCAGGACATGGCCGCATGGTCGGATGAAATCCGCCTGTTCATTAAGCGGGTGGAGGAGTTTACCGGCAACACCGTGACGCTGGACAAACTGAATGAGTCCATCAAACTCATCAACGCCAAGCGCCGCGCGCTGGAGCGGCTGTATAACTGCCGGAAAAACGCGAACGTACCCATCAGTGGACGAGATACCCTGCTCATCATGCAGATCGCCTTCTTCGATGACCCGGCCCGCCTGACTCAGATGGTCAACAAGCTGTGCGATGAATTGGAGGCCCGCATCGCCGAGGGCGTTTCCATCGCCCCCAAGAAGGCTCCCCGCATCCTCATCACCGGCACACCGCTGGCCGTTCCAAACTGGAAGATGCACAACATCATCGAATCCTCTGGGGCCGTGGTGGTCTGTGAGGAAAACTGCACCGGCACCCGTTATTTCGCACACGAGGTGAAGGAGGACAACAAGACGCTGGACGAGGCTGTGGATGCGCTGACCGAGCGGTATTTGGGCAACATCCACTGCGCCTGCTTCACACCCAATCCCGGTCGCATGGACGATATCGTTCGTTTGGCCAAGGAGTATCAGGTGGACGGCGTGATCGATCTGAACCTGAAGTTCTGCACGCTCTATGATACGGAGGGCCGCCTTGTGGAGCGCCGCCTGAAGGAAGAGGGCATCCCCTGCCTGGGCCTTGAAACTGATTACACCGACAACGACGCCGAGCAGCTGCGCACCCGTGTGGAGGCGTTTTTGGAGCTGCTGCGGGGCTGATGACGGCCTATTACATTCTCTTCGACAGCCATGAACAGGCGATACGGCTGCACGGCACGCTGCATGAGGCGGGATTGCCTACGACAATCTCCCCCACACCCCGGCAGGCCAGCGTATGCTGCGGCGTGTCGCTAATGGTTCCGGAAAACGAGATAGAAAGGGTGCGCGCGTACCTTGCGGACCATTCCTGCATTTACAAGTCGGTGGAGCGGGTGGAGCAGGAGTTCAATGCGCGCCGGGACATATACTGCTGATGCATTATATCGGAATTGATATCGGCTCCACCGCCGCCAAGGTCTATGTACAGGGGGAGGAAACAGCTTGGCGGTTCTCCATGCCCACCGGCTGGAGCAGCCGGGAAACGGCGCGCCTGATCGAACAGCGGCTGAGAGGCGAGGGGATCGACGTGGCGGACAAGACGCATGTGCGTGTGGCCTCCACGGGCTATGGCCGTCAGGCGGTGGAGTACGCCGACGACGTTATCACGGAGATCACCTGCCACGGCCGGGGCGGAAGCCGTCTTGCCGGGGGAGACTGCACCGTGATTGACGTGGGCGGGCAGGACACCAAAATCATCTGTATGGAAAATGGCGCGGTGGCTGATTTTTTGATGAACGACAAATGTGCAGCAGGTACCGGAAAGTTCATTGAAGTGATGGCAAACCGGCTGAATGTGGAGCTGGACGAGCTGTTTTCTCTGGCCTCTACGGGGACAGTCCTCTCCATCAGCTCGCTGTGCACCGTGTTTGCCGAGTCCGAGGTCATCAATCTGATTGGAGCGGGCAACCGGCGGGAGGATATCGCCGCCGGAATCGTGGATTCTGTGGCGGCGAAGGTGGCTGGAATGTGCGCCAAGCGCACGGTCGTCCAGCGAGTCATCCTCACGGGCGGGCTTGCGCAGAACGACTTTTTTGTCGAAACGCTGGGCCGTAAAATCCAGCGTACGATCCTCCGGCATCCCGATGCCCGCTATGCAGGCGCCATTGGTGCAATGCTGACGGCACAGCGCCGGGGCGAACAGGGTGGATAATGCCACCGATTATGACTTTTTCGCAGTTAAAACAAGGATCCCGCCATTCCCTTCCCGGGAATGGCGGGATCCTGCTACATTCATGAATTATGTCTCTATTTACCTTACGGATAGCTATCCGCTCTGGCAAACTTTTTTAACAGCAGTCGCAGGTGGTATCCTCGCAGACGTATTCCGGCGTACCGACAATCTGAATGTCCTGATCGATTCCCAGCTTATCAATAATATCCTCGGAAAGTGAGAATTTCACCATGGTGGTCCAGATGGTGGTATCAGCACTGGCACTGGCCAGATATTGATCGAGCACATCCACTTCGGGGGTCAGATTTCTCAGTACAATATAGGACTGAAGCGTCGGATCGTTCAGCTCGCACTTCCGCAGAACCGCGCTGAAGCTGGACAGCGGAATCGTGACGGTATATTCAAAGTTGGCATAGGCGGTTGCCGCCTGGTTATATTTGATAACCAACTGTTCATAGGGCTGCACAACGTTTTGATGCTGAATAATCGGCGTACCGCCCGTCGGATTAAGAACAGTGGCATCTACGAATGCTTTTGTGTCTGTGGTGTAATGCGTGAATGCCGAAAGGTCTCTTGGGAGCGTCATCACGTCGAACGTATTGTCCTCGTATTCCACGATGAGGACCAGTTCAAAATTGAGGGCTACTCTTGATTTCTGCGTGCAAAGAATGGTATTCCTCGGGTCTCCGTCGAGAACCCTCTTGCAGAGCTTTAAGCACCTTACCGGAGAACCGTAGTCCGTGTTGGGTGAATCATCGGTTGCCTCGGCACCGTGGTTGACAATATAGAGCGTTAACGGGGCCTTTGTACCCAGAGGCGCCGGGGTGTTGCCGGTCGAATAGTTTTCCTGGAAGACTTCCTGCATCTGAAGCAACTCGGCTTTCGCCAAAATTCTTCGGGCAAATATATCAAGTGTCTCTTGAGCTAAGTCGTTGCTCATAGTATTTCACTCCTAAACTAAAGGTTAGAAAAGGAAATGTATCACTTCCTTTTTCAGTATATGCGGATCAGTGGCTAATGTTTAAAATACAATACAGGAAAAACAGCGGGCAGATTCGTTGATTACTTCTTTAGCAGCCAAAAGGCGGGTTTTTTACCCGCAGCTTCTTTTTCCTCCAAGCAGCTAAGTAAATTGTCTGTTTTTTGACTCTGCTCTAAAACCAAGCGATTCAACGCATGAATATCAGCGCTGATTTCGGCTAATTTGTTCAGAATATCATTCAGCCTGGCAACTTCGCCATCATTGGCACGTTTTACAGTATTTTCGGCATCTTTTTTATATTTTACAGCATCAGAAGGCATACTAGCCGCGCTCGTCTCATTTTCCCGGATTAAGGGTCTCCATACGCTTTTGTAATTTTGATAAAATTCATCCATACCATCACCGTCCTGGCAGAAATCTTTACAGCATTATATTCCGGCCGCCCGTTTTCTGTGCCGGAAGAACTTCCAGCTCATTTCGTTCCGGCGGAAAGCGGAGCCGCAGGCGGAGCGCGGATCAGCGGCGAGGAACGATCCTCCTCCAGGCTGTAAATGCAGCGCGGCTCAAAACCCGTCCCCTTGCGGCGGGTGTCCGCGCATGATACAATAGGGATAAAGTGGCTATACTTGATTCATGCCATTTGTTCCGCTGCTGAAGCGGCAGCCGAGAAATATGCCATATCGGGAGCGCTCCGCAGACCCGGTATGATATTAAAAAAGAGGGGGAACGCCGCCGTGGTAAAAAAAAAGCAGTGGTACAAGCTGGACAACGCGGGCGTGCTCTACTCCGCCATTCAGCGGGAGGAGTATTCCGCCGTGTACCGCTTCTCCGCCGTGATGGCAAAGCCGGTGATCCCCGCCGCCCTGCAAAATGCCGTCGACGCCGTGATGCCCCGGTTCCCCGGCTTTGCCATGCGCATCCGGCGGGGCCTTTTCTGGTATTATTTTGAGCCCAACACCGCTCCGGGACCTTTTTTGAAGCCGGATGTGGCCGACCCCTGCCAGCCCATTCGGTTTCATGAGGACGCGGGGTGGCTGGTCCGGTTTTACTACTATCAAAACCGCATCTCCTTCGAGGCATTTCACGCTCTGGCAGACGGTGTGGGGGCGCTGACATTTTTCCGGACCCTGCTGGCAGAATACCTGCGCCAAACCGGCGTGTCTGTCCCGGCGGGTGAGGGTGTGCTGGACCTGAACGAGTCACCCCGACAGGAGGAGATGGAGGACGCCTATGCACGTTATGTCGGACCCGTCGCCCGGAGACTGCCTCTGGTGAAACACGCCTATTCCAACCGGGGTCAGGCGGAGCCGTTTTACACCTTCCATGTCACTATGGGCTTTCTCCCGGTTGATCAGCTTCGGGAAAAGGCCCGGAGCTACCAGGTGTCGGTCACGGAGTATCTGGCGGCGGCACTATTGTGGGTGCTGGCGGAAAAGCAGCGCGGGGAGAACTATCACCGGATGCGGCCGGTCACGCTGGCGGTACCGGTTAACCTGCGGTCCTATTTCCCGTCGGATACCCTTCGGAACTTTCTTGTCACCGTCCAACCCGGTTTTGACCCGGCACTGGGAAAATACAGTTTTGGGGAAGTGGCAACGCAGGTACACCATTATATGCGGCTGCATACCATGCCGCAGGAGATGCGCTCACAGATCACCCTGAACGTCCGGTACCAGTCCAACCCGGCGCTGCAATTGATTCCACGGGTGCTGAAAAACCCCCTCGTGGCCCATAATTACCGGACCCGGGGCGTGCGCCCCTTCTCCGCCACCTTTACAAATCCCGGCGCGTTTACCGTGCCGGAGGCCATGCGCCCCCATATTGGCCACATGGAGGTGGTGCTGGGGCAGGCCACCGTCCCCCGGCCACATGTGGCCTCCATCAGCTACGGCAACATCATGGAGATCACCGTGGCGGGAACACAGAAGGACGCGGACTTGGAGCGGGAGTTTTTTCGCTTTCTGGTGCGGGAAGGACTTCCCGTCCGCGTTGAGAGCAACCGGACCGATACCGGAAGGAGGGTATAGAGAATGCCTTATTGCGTACACTGCGGCGTGGAGCTGAACCCCGCCGTGAAGACCTGCCCCCTGTGCGGTACAGCGGTGAATGACCCCGCCGCCTGCCCGACGGAGGACCGGCCGTCCTTTTTCCCCACCCGGCGGGCTGAGGTGGCTCCGGTGACGCGAAATGCCGCGGCGCTGTTGATCTCGTCCATGCTGGTGTCGGTGAGCGTGTGCTGCGCTCTTTTGAATCTAGCGCTGAAGCCCCAGTATGATTGGTACCTGTTCGTAGTGGGCGCGGCGGTAATGCTGTGGATCTGGTTTGTTCTGCCGCTGTTGGTCAATCGCTGGGTGCCTGTCTGGATACGGCTTACCATCGATGTGGGCGCGGTGGCGGTATACGTTGCCTTGATTGCCCTGGCGATGGACGGATGGGCTTGGTTCCGCGGTCTCGCGGTGCCGATCTTGATACTGGCTGCGGCGGTGGTTTGCGCCTTGGGCTGGCTTCTCCGGCGGGGACACTCCGTGCTGACCACCGTGACGCTGAGCCTTACCGCCATGGGCGTGTTCTGCGCGGGGGTGGAGGCCTGCGGCGACCTGTACTTTTACGGCGAATGGTCTCCGGGCTGGTCTCTGGTGGTTCTGGCCGTCTGTGTGGGTCTTTGTATCCCACTGCTGGTGATCCGGCGGGTGCCATCACTTCGGGAGGAGGTTCGCAGAAGATTTCATTTCTGATATTAAAATCCATAGAGGTGGATAAATCTTTCCTGGCGGGAAGCTCGCTGCTATTGTATAAGACGGATTTTGCGCTTTAAGCAAGCGCAAAATCCGTCCTTGCACTTCCGTATTAAAAACTGCTGTCTCGAAGCCTGTCGCCGCTTGCGCTTTAATGGGTTGCTGGAAAAAAGCTGTTGCAGCGCCTTGCTTTTTTCAGAAGAATTATTATAATGAAAAGGTAATTCTGGTTCTGCGCGGAAAGGATCTTTCTTGTGAACATAAAAAAACATACTAAGTCAGTCGCCGTCTATCGGCTGAATCTGCCGTTGACGCTGCTGGCGGCAGTACTGCTGTCGGGGTTTTACACGCTGCTGTGTCTATGGATACAACCTAACAGCCTGCGTTCCATTCTCTCATTTTTTCGGGCGCAGCCGCTGCTCATTGTCCTCAATGCCCTGCCCATCGGACTTTTGATTCTGGCGTTCACCTGCTTTTTGGGAAACGTATTCTCTTCCGCCGCTTTGGTGGGGACGTGCTGCGCGTTTCTCTCCCTTGCCAACCGCATCAAAATTGAGGTCCGGGATGAACCGGTATTTCCCCGGGATCTGGGGCTGCTGAAAGAGGCTGGCAGCGCCGTGGGATCCTACGACATCCATTTTCCCTGGCCCACCATCGCGATCGTAATCGGATTCTGCGTTTTTTTGATGGTTCTGGGCATTTTTCTGCGCTGTAAACCCCTTTTCCCTGACAGGCCGGGCCGCGGTCGGGCTGTCAGGCTGGGAGGCGGCGCAGCGGCACTGGGCGTACTGGCAGGCCTGATCTTCACGGTCTACGCCTCCAACGAGCTCTACAACTCCTTTCCGGTGTCCAACGCCTACTATGTTCCCTCCGTGTTCAACGAGCTGGGGTTTCCCTACTGCTTCACCCATCATTTTACCGCCTACACCGTGGATAAACCAGCCGGATACAGCCGGTCGGAGGCAGAGAGCTGGGATAACGCCGCTGCGTCCACCGGGCAGGGGAAACCGGTGAATGTGATTATGGTGATGGACGAGGCGTTTTCCGACCTGACGGACCAGCCCATGTTCACCTATTCGGCGAAGGACGATCCGCTGAAAAATCTCCACGCCGCGCGCCAAAGTGCCCACTGCATCTCCGGCCATGTGGTGGTCCCCGGTTTTGCCGGAGGCACCGCCAACACGGAGTTCGACGTGCTGACGGGGATGCAGACCAACGCCCTTTCCGCGACAACCACCTCCGCCTTCCGTGCGGTAAACCGCAATCTGGACAGCCTGTACCGCGTCTTTGACGCGGATGGCTACGCCACCTCTTTTCTTCACCCCGGCGACGCCTGGTTCTATAATCGGGAGAACGTCTACCGATTCTTCGGCGCAAAGGAGATTGAGTTCGTCAACGACATGACCGATCTTACGTACAAGGGCCGCTGGGTCACCGATGATTATATGGCGGGTCTGATCGAGCAGAAGTTTGAATCCGCCGTATCCGGAGGCAATACCCTTTTTAACTACACCACCACCATCCAGAACCACATGTCTTACACCGCCGACAAATATGGCGCAGGCTATGTTTTTCCTCCGGTGCAGACCTCGGCCAGTCTCTCCGACGAGGCCCGGACGCTGCTTTCGGTCTATATCGAGGGCGCGCGGGATGCGGACGCCATGCTGGGCCGCCTGACCGACTACTTCTCCTCCAGCGGCGAGCCCGTGGTGCTGGTTTTCTGGGGCGACCACCTGCCCTATCTGGGCGACAATCAACTGGCCTATAAGGAGTTGGGCATGGATCTAACCCCGGAGGAAAACGGCTCGGCCAACTTCCTGCGGTCCTATGAGACGCCCTATGTGATCTGGGCCAACGACGCGGCGGCCCAGGCGCTGGACTGGGATACGGCCGTTACCTCTCTGGCTCTGCCGAAGGACGGGACCATCAGCGCCTGCTATCTGGGGGCCACGGTTCTGGAACTGACAGGACACGCTGACGAAAGTCCCTGGTTCCAATTTATGGCCGACCTGCGCCGGGAATATCCGGTGATTCAAAAGGGAACGGCGGTTCTGTCCGACGGGACGGTGACAACACTGGACACACTGGAGCAGAGCGGGAAGGACCAACTTTCCAAATGGCGCTGTTGGAGCTATTACAAGCTCAAATATAAGGATGTGGGCTGATGGGCCGCCAGAGCCATGAAATCGCCTTTTGCGGCGTGTCGGCGGCGCTGGGAACGGTGCTGCTGCTTCTGGGAGGTCTGATCCCCGGGGCAACATATTGCGCGCCGGTGCTGGGGATGCTGCCTCTGCTGCCGGCTCTCGACGAATACGGCTGGCGGCCCGCCCTCGGCGTCTATGGAGTGACGGCGGTGCTGGCGCTGCTGCTGACGCCAGACAAGGAGCTAGCGGGCGTCTACCTGTTTTTGGGGTACTACCCGGTCTTGCGGCCCGCGCTGGAGCGGATTCACAGCCGCCTTGTGCGCCTTATCTGCAAGCTGGCTGTTTTTAATGCCGCGGTGCTGGCGCTGTATTTTCTGCTGCTGCGAGTGCTGGGGCTTGATATGCTGGAAACGGAATTCGTTGAATACTCCACGCCCTTATTGATGGCCCTGCTGGTTGGGGGAAATCTGGTATTTCTCCTGCTGGACCGGACGCTGGGGCAGCTAATGCTGTTGTGGCAGTACCGGCTGCGCAGACTATTTTTCAGACATTGAAGTTCTGGCCCGCTGAGGTGCGCGTAAAAACGGGACCGCCAAATGCTCATAGAGCATTTGGCGGTCCCGTTTGTCCGCGGGATGTCCACCTCTTTTGCGGGAAATCTTGCGGCGTCAACCGAGATAATTTTCGGGCTCGCCCCCGGCGGCGGCGGCATTTTCCGGCTCTCCGTGAAAAATGCAGATACACGCTCTTCCCGGCGGCAGCTCCGATGACGGCGCTCAGTTCTTCCGCCGTGGCGGCACGAATCGTCTTCACCGTTCCGAAATGCTTTCTCAAAGCGTCCCTGCGCTTTGGCCCAATACCGGGAATATCGTCCAACGCGGAGCGCAGTGCGTTTTTCCGGTGGCTGTCCCGGTTATAGGTGATGGCAAAGCGGTGCGTCTCCTCCTGGATCTGCCCGATCAGGGAAAACACCGCCTGATTTGCCTGAATGCCAATCTCCATGCCCTCCGGCGTCACCAGCGCCCGGGTCCGGTGCCGGTCGTCCTTTACCATGCCGAAAATGGGGATGGTCAGGCCGAAGGCCTCCGTCACCTCCAGAGCGGTCCTGGCGTGGACCTCGCCGCCGTCGATCAGCAGCACGTCCGGCAGGGGCAAAAACTTTTCGTCTCCATCGGCGGCGCGCTGGAGCCTGCGGCGCAGCACCTCCCGCATGGAGGCATAGTCGTCCGGGTGGCCGGTCACATCCTTGATCTGGAACCGCCGGTAAGCGCTTTTCAGCGGCCTGTCGCCGCTGTAAACCACCATGGAGGCCACGATCTCGCTGGAGCCGGTGTTGGAAATATCATAGGACTCCATTCGCTTTGGCGGCTGGGGCAGACCCGCCATTTTCGCCAGCAACAGCAATGTCTGGCTGCTGCGCTCCTCCCGGGTGGTGGCCCGCTCCGCCTCCTCAGCGGCATTCCGGCGGGCCATCTCCAGAAGCTCCGCCTTCTCTCCCCGCTGGGGAACGTGGACCCAGACCCTGTGGCCCGCCCGCTGGGACAGGACCTGGGACAGCTCCTCGCAGTTTCCCGAATCGGCGGGAATTAAAATCTCGTGGGGCAGCAGTGCGCGGGGCAGGTAATACTGAGCGGTGATGGCGGAGAGCATCTCCCCCTCGTCCTCGTCACCGGGGGCGGCGAAGAGCTCCGTCTCCCGTCCCGCCAGATTTCCGTCCTCCATGTGGAGAACTGCGTAGCAGCACTTTGCGCCTTTATAGATGCCCCAGATATCCGTGTCGGCGCAAAGGCCAGCGATCACGGTCTGCTTTTTACCCAGAGCGCTGATGGCGGACATGCGGTCCCTGAGAACGGCGGCTCTTTCAAAGTGGAGCGCCTCGGCCTCTCCCGCCATCTCCTCCGTCATCTCCCGGAGCAACAGCTTGGACTTCCCCTCCAGCAGCGCCGCCGCCTGGGACATGCGGGAGCGATAGTCCTCCGCCTCCGTGCCGGGACGGCACCAGCCGTCGCACCGGCCCATGTGATAGTTGAGACAAGGCCGTGCCCCACCGATATCCTGAGGAAATTTTCGGTTGCAGGTAGGCAGCTTCAGCGCGGCGCATACCGCATCCAGCGCCTGGCGCGTCTCGAATCTGCCGCCAAAGGGGCCAAAGTACCTCGCACCGTCCTCCGCATACCGGTGGACCATGGAAAAACGGGGATACGCCTCTTTGGACATGCGCACAAAGGGATAACCCTTGTCATCCTTCAGCAGAATGTTGAAACGGGGCATGTGCCGCTTGATGAGGGAGTTTTCCAGCACCAGGGCCTCCCATTCGCTGGAAACAAAGATGGTGTCGAAATGGTCCACCTCGGATACCATTCTCCGGGTCTTGGCCGTGTGGGACGCGCTGTCCTGAAAATACTGGCTCACGCGGTTTTTAAGCCGTTTGGCTTTCCCCACATAAATGACCTTGCCGGTCCTGTCCATCATCAGATAGACGCCCGGCTTCAGCGGCAGGTTGTTGGCCTTCTCCCGCAGCTCATCCTTCGTCACGTTTGGACCCCCCTCCTTTTTTATGCGGCAAAAAGAAAACCCCGCGTCGCCGCAGGGCAAAAGAGACCCGCGGGGCCTCTTTTTCTTTCTTTTATAAAAAGGATTTTAAAGCGCGGGTAAAAAGATTATTCGCCGAAATTGTTCTTGACCAGCTCCACCAGTGCGGTGACAGCTTCCCTCTCATCGGTTCCGTCGGCAATCAGCGTAATGGTGGTTCCCATGACAATACCGAGAGACAGAACACCCAGCAGACTCTTGGCGTTGACCCGGCGGTCTTCCTTCTCCACCCAGATTCCGCTCTTGAATTCATTTGCCTTTTGGATAAAGAACGTCGCAGGCCGCGCGTGCAGACCCACCTCGTTGTTGACTGTGATCTCCTGTGTATACATATGCAGCACTCCTTTTCCCTAACGCCTTATTGAAACTCCGCATAATCTAATTTTCTCTCTTTATCATATCCGTTTTTTGCAAAAACGTCAACAGGGTTTTACAGAAACATTTTGAAAATACATCGGTTTAATCTCCGCGTTTTTGTCTGATTTCACAAACATTCGTCCGGATTCCAGTTTCGCTTTTGTGCGTAATTTTGTTTTCCCCAAAAGTTGTAAATTCCTCCAAATGTCCGTGACCCGTCTGTTCGGTCAAAAGCTGGGGCTGCCGCTTTCGCGGCGGCCCCAGTCAACGAAAAATTTATAAATTAATAGTTGAGAGCCTTGATCTGAAAATAGCTCTGGGGATGCTTGCAGACAGGGCACACTAGCGGCGCGCTTTCCGCAATCTCCACATGGCCGCAGTTACGGCAAAACCACATGACCTTCTCACCCTTTTTGAAAACCTCGCCCTTTTTTAGGTTTTCCAGCAGCTTCAAATACCGCTCCTCGTGGGTCTTCTCGATCTTGGCCACCCCCTCGAACTGAGCGGCCAGAGCCAGAAATCCCTCCTCTTCGGCAGTACGGGCCATGTCGGCGTACATCTCGGTCCATTCCTCATGTTCACCCGCAGCGGCGGCGGTCAAATTTTCCTCGGTGGAACCAATTCCGTCAAGGGCTTTCAACCACAGCTTGGCGTGTTCCTTCTCATTCAAAGCGGTTTCCTGAAAAATGTCTGCGATCTGCTCATAACCGTCTTTCTTCGCCCTGCTGGCATAATAATCGTACTTATTGCGAGCCTTGCTCTCCCCCGCAAATGCGATCCACAGATTGGCCTCCGTTTTGCTTCCCTTCAGTTCCATAGAGCAAATACCCCCTTAAAAATTCTTTTTTATTTTTTCTGTTTCTGTTTTCTCGCGCTCTGTGAACAGACGCCATACATGCGCGAGCTATTTGGTACATTCAATAATAGTAATATTGGTTATACTATAAATGCAAGTACTTTTTATTCTATTTTGCAAAAAACTGCCACGGTTGCTTTTCGTTTGTGGAGCCATACTAATGCAGGGTATCGCAATGCAACAAAAGTCCACACAAAGGAGGAAACGACTTGAAAAGGACATTTGCGCTCTTGTTAACTGCCCTGCTGGCCGTAAGCACGACTGCCTGCGGCTATACGAACGGCAACGTAAACAGCACCACTCCTAATAAATCCGTCACCGGCACCGGTACGACTACCGGCACCGGTACGACTACCGGCACCGGCGTGACTACCGGCACCGGCGTGACTAAAAGCAACGGTGCGTCCGGTACCGCCGCCAAGACAGCGGGCGATAGTATACTGAGCCGTGGATAACAACCAAC
>Ga0183099_1001007_pt1 | contig 17423 bp, 17 predicted proteins | sample Biomet1_FD_127788 | JGI IMG/M metagenome (GOLD analysis project Ga0183099, IMG submission 127788) | Microbial communities from bioreactor (seeded with anoxic lake sediment) at LBNL, California, USA - Biofuel metagenome 1 | ecosystem: Engineered > Bioreactor > Anaerobic > Unclassified ... | reverse complement strand
ATGCAAGAGTAAGGGTGTAACATGTGAAGCAAGATGGTGCATCCGAGAGGATTCGAACCTCTGACCACTCGGTTCGTAGCCGAGTACTCTATCCAGCTGAGCTACGGATGCATGAGTAAACTATAACACTAAAATAAAATGGTGCATCCGAGAGGATTCGAACCTCTGACCACTCGGTTCGTAGCCGAGTACTCTATCCAGCTGAGCTACGGATGCATGAGTAAGGTAAACAAAAATGGTGCATCCGAGAGGATTCGAACCTCTGACCACTCGGTTCGTAGCCGAGTACTCTATCCAGCTGAGCTACGGATGCACTATGCAATGGCGGTGAGGGAGGGATTCGAACCCTCGATGCGGCTTTTGACCGCATGCTCCCTTAGCAGGGGAGTGCCTTCAGCCTCTCGGCCACCTCACCGTTGCGGGTGCAGATATTACTGTGCGGGGAAAATATGTCAAACCTTTTTTCCCCACAACTCTCTGTTCGCACAGCAATTAGGCAGATTGAGCATGAGTTATGCTAGGAGAGGAAAAAACGACCTAAGACCAACCATCAACATGGTACTAAAACAAAGGCGGCCCAGTGGCCGCCTTTTGTATCAGTAATTACCTTCTGCGCCGGTATCATCGCCTTTCTCGGCTTGAATACGCATATAAATTTCTTCGCGATGAACGGATACTTCTTTTGGCGCATTCACACCAATCCGAACCTGATTACCTTTCACGCCCAGAACAGTCACCGTTACGTCGTCACCAATCATCAGGGTTTCACCCACACGACGTGTCAAAATCAGCATTCAGTTGCTCCTTGGTTCCCATGGAACAGATTATTGAATAGTCATTATCTCTGATAATGCAGAAAAAAATAAGCTCTATCTAGCACCGCATCTCATCAGTCACCAGCTCCAGTCCAATAAAGGCCTGCTGTAATGCCTGGACCGCAGATTCAACATCCACCTCTGCGATCAGCACAGAGATAGTCTGCTCAGACGTTGTAACTGAATCAACTCGAATATTCGGTACTGCCAACGCAGTAAGCACGACATCTATGATACCGGGTTGCAGCCAAAGAGCGGGTCCACTCATCGAAAGTCTGGCAATTGCCTGGTTCGTCTGAATATGCGCATCCCCCCACCTTGGCACCAGTTGTTCGAGTATAGCCAGCGCTGGCTGATAGTCATCCTGATGAACCATAAAGCTGAAACTCGCTCTGCCATCATCCTGAGCATTTAGTGCCATGGCATCCACACCGATCCGAGCCTCGACCAGGGGATGCAGAATCAAAGCCGTTGTTTCCGGACTATTCGGCACCCCAGAGAGAACAAACTGGCACTCATCACGCACGACAGCAAGCGTGGATAAAACAGGCATAGATTTAGATTCGAGGACATCGGACATCAGGAACTCTTGGATGATACCAATAGATGGAGTAGCAGTTGCAGGGGCGTTGATCCGGGCTAGTGACGCACAGATCGTCCCATGAGATATAGATAGTTAACCAGATGATTGAGGGGCTTCCGCAGAAGCCCCTCTACACCTAGAAGCGTTACAGGCGCTCTTCCAACCAGGGGATCACACGTTCCAGTGCAGCAGGTAAAGCTTGGGGCTCGGTACCACCAGCTTGCGCCATATCGGCACGGCCACCGCCCTTACCCCCGACTTGCTGCGCAACCAGATTGACCAAGTCTCCGGCTTTCACCTTGCTGGTCAAATCATGGGTCACCCCGGCAATCAAACTGACTTTGCCGTCCGCAACGGTGGCCAGCAGCAAGACACCGGATTGCAGGCGGTTCTTCAGTTCATCCAGAGTGGTACGCAGGCTCTTGGGATCGACACCTTCCAACTCAGCAACCAGGACTTTCTGCCCATTGATTTGCACCACCTGGGTCAGCAGGTTAGCTCCCGCGTGTGCTGCCAGCTTGGCCTTGAGTTGTTCGAGCTCCCGCTCCAGAGAACGGGTGCGATCCATCACCTGGCGCACTTTGGCGGCAATGGAGAATTGATCGCCCTTGACCAGGGAGGCAGTCTCATCGATCTGCTCGCCTAACTGGTGCAAGTAGTCGATCGCGACCTGTCCGGCTACGGCTTCAATCCGGCGAATACCGGCGGCCACACCACTTTCGGCGATGATCTTGAAGAAACCAATATCCCCGGTGCGAGATGCATGAGTCCCACCACACAGCTCGGTGGAGAAATCACCCATGCCGACCACACGCACTTCGTCGTCATACTTTTCGCCAAACAATGCCATAGCACCGCTCTGCTTGGCATCATCTACCGACATCAGACGGGTTTCGATCGGGTGATTCTTCCGGATCTCGGCATTCACCAGCTCCTCGACCCGACGAATGGTCGCCATGGTCAGAGGCTCGAAGTGCGAGAAGTCAAAGCGCAGGCGCTCAGGGCCAACTTGCGACCCCTTCTGCGCCACATGCTCACCGAGCACTTTGCGCAATGCAGCATGCAGCAAATGGGTGACAGAGTGATGGGCTGCCGTCGCCAGACGACGTTCGCCATCCACCTCAGCCAGAACCAAATCGCTCAGCTTGAACTGTCCGCGTTCCACATAACCCTTGTGGGCGATGGCCTGACCCAGTTTGATGGTGTCGGTGACGGCGAAGACGTTATCGCCATGATGCAGCAGGCCTGCATCCCCCAACTGACCACCCGATTCAGCATAGAAGGGGGTGTTGGCCAGGATCACCAGCGCCTCATCCCCTTCGTGGATGGTCTCCACCTCGGCATCCTGTTTGATAAGACCGGTAATAGTTTCTTGTGCGGTCAGATGCTCATATCCGGTGAATTGGCTGGTCTGTTCAATCTTGAGGCGTTTGTTGTAGTCAACGGCAAAATTCGAAGCGCCCTTGCCCCGCTCACGCTGCTTTTCCATCTCACTCTGAAAGCCGGCTTCATCGATGCTGTAGTCGCGATCTCGCACCACATCGGCGGTTAAATCCGCCGGAAAGCCATAGGTGTCATACAGCTTGAACACCACTTCACCGGGCACCACCTTGGCGTCACCCAGGGAAGACAGAGCCTCTTCGAGCAGCGCCAGGCCCCGATCCAGGGTACGCACAAACTGCTCTTCTTCCTGCTTGAGTACACGCTCGATAACCGGCTGTTGACTATGCAATTCCGGATAAGCATCTCCCATCTGCTGTGCCAATTCAGCTACCAGACGATAGAAGAAGACCTCTTGCGCTCCCAGCTTGCGGCCATGACGTACGGCGCGACGGATAATACGCCGCAGCACATAACCTCGCCCTTCATTGGAGGGCATGACTCCATCAGCAATCAGGAAGGCACAGGAGCGGATATGGTCCGCAATCACGCGTAGGGATTTATTCGCCAAGTCCTCGATCCCGACAACGGCCGCAACCTGTTTGATCAGCGCCTGGAAGATGTCAATTTCATAGTTGGAGTGGACACCCTGCATGATGGCGGAGATGCGTTCAATCCCCATCCCGGTGTCGACCGAAGGCTTTGGCAACGGCTCCATCACGCCATCAGCCTGACGGTTGAACTGCATGAACACCACGTTCCAGATCTCGATGAAACGATCACCATCCTCCTCCGCAGAGCCAGGAGGACCGCCCCAGATATCGGCACCATGGTCGTAGAAAATTTCGGTGCAAGGGCCGCAAGGGCCTGTGTCACCCATCTGCCAGAAGTTATCGGATGCATAGGGGGCACCCTTATTGTCACCGATGCGGACGATCCGCTCCGCTGGTACGCCGATCTCCTTGGCCCAGATGTCATAGGCCTCGTCATCGGTGGCGTAAACGGTAACCAACAATTTTTCTTGTGGCAGCTTCAACACCGAGGTTAAAAAACGCCACGCAAAGGTAATGGCGTCACGCTTGAAATAATCGCCGAAACTGAAATTACCCAGCATTTCGAAGAAGGTATGGTGACGAGCCGTATAACCGACGTTATCCAGATCGTTGTGCTTACCACCGGCACGCACACAGCGTTGTGACGAAGCGGCACGGTTATAGGAGCGGATGTCGCTACCTAAAAACACATCCTTAAACTGGTTCATCCCGGCATTGGTAAACAGCAGCGTCGGGTCGTTGTGGGGTACCAGCGAACTGGAAGCCACAACTTGGTGGCCTTCGGAGCGAAAATACTCGAGAAACGCGGTGCGGATCTCTGATGTCGACATGTACATGAATAAACCTGCTTGGTTCTGAAATGGGGTTGGCGCTTAACCGCCATAATTTAAGAGTTATCCCGCCCAAAGTAAAACCATGTACAGGAAAAGGAAGGGAAGAGAGCGTAATTGGCGGTAGTTTGACGATTAAATGCAGTCGTCTGCGCTGGACAGTGCGCCATCAGCGCACAGAGTCGGGCGCCTATGCCGATGCAGACAACAACGGCTTATTCTTCATCGCTCGGGGTCAAGGCATAGCGGGCCTGCTCGGAGGTAAAGCCTCGGCGTTGTAGAAAAGCAAGCAGCTTCCCGCGCGCCACCCGGTCTAATATGGCCGGTTCGTTGACTTTACGCACAGCCTGCTGCTTAGCCATCGCAAACCAATCGATCTCGCAGGCCTCCAACGCCAGCTTGATTGGTTCAGCCGATAACCCTTTGAATCGGAGCTCTTGCATCACCCGCATCGGCCCGTAACCACGGCTGGCGCGGGAGCGGATAAACACTGCCATCATCCGCGCCTCATTCAACCAATCCAGCGCCCGGCAGCGCTCGATCACCACCGCCAGAATGGTGGCAGGATACTCGTCCCCCAGCTTTCTGCGGATCTCTTGCTCACTGTATTCACGGCGGGCCAACAGACGCATGACCCTGGACAAGGCCTGCTTATATTCAACGGTCGTCTGCGCCTGGTCCGCCTCACCGGAAAACGACGAGGCCAACAGATCCTCTTTTTCTTCAGGGTTCAAACCTGCACTCCATGGTAAAAGCTCTATAAACAATCAGGCCGACATAATGTCGGCCTGATGGATTGAATTACAGCGCTTCTTCGTCGTACGCCAGGTCATCTTTTTCTTCGGCACTCGGCGTAAAGACTTCGGCCTCAACGACAGGCTTAGCACCCTCCTTGTTCAACAACAAGGCTCGAAGCTGCTGCTCAATTTCATTTGAAACCGCCAGATTTTCTTGCAGGAACTTCATGGCGTTTGCCTTGCCCTGACCAATCTTCTCCCCTTTATAGGCGTACCAAGCACCTGATTTGTCGATCAGTTTGCACTTGACTCCCAGATCCACCAGCTCGCTCTCCTTGGAGATCCCAGCACCATACATGATCTGGAAATCAGCCTGCTTGAACGGCGGTGCCACCTTGTTCTTCACCACCTTGACGCGAGTCTCGTTGCCGACAATCTCGTCGCCATCCTTGATGGCGCCGGTGCGACGAATATCCAAACGCACCGAGGCATAAAACTTAAGGGCGTTACCGCCTGTAGTAGTTTCCGGGTTACCGAACATCACGCCAATTTTCATCCGGATCTGGTTGATGAAAATCACCAAACAGTTGGCATTCTTGATGTTGGCCGTCAGTTTGCGCAGAGCTTGCGACATCAGACGCGCCTGCAAACCAACATGGGTATCACCCATCTCGCCTTCAATTTCTGCCTTCGGTGTCAATGCTGCCACTGAGTCAATGATGACCACATCGACCGCACTAGAGCGGACCAGCATGTCACAGATTTCCAGCGCCTGTTCGCCAGTATCCGGTTGTGACACCAGCAGATCGTCAACCTTCACACCCAATTTTGCGGCGTAAATTGGGTCGAGCGCATGTTCGGCATCGATAAAAGCACAGGTTTTGCCCATCTTCTGAGCTTCGGCGATGGTCTGCAGGGTTAGCGTGGTTTTGCCAGAGGATTCTGGGCCAAAAATCTCCACCACTCGTCCACAGGGCAGACCACCAATCCCGAGAGCGATATCCAGCGACAGTGAACCGGTCGAGATGGTTTCCACATCCAGAATCTGATTATCTCCCAGACGCATAATGGAACCTTTACCAAACTGCTTTTCGATCTGACCGAGCGCTGCGGCTAAGGCCTTTTGCTTGTTTTGATCCATGCTAATCTCCGCCGAAGGCTGATTCACTGACACTGAAGTTGATAGAAGAAGTATACTGTTTGCTTATACAGTATCAAGTAAATTTTACTGTATAAGTTTACACATGCCTTGCAACGCGATCTCGATTGCCTGCTCGCGGACTTGCCGCCGGTCGCCGATTAGGTGAAAACACTCCGTCACCAGCGTCGCGGAGGGGTCCGCACTCCGCGCCCAGGCAAACCACACGGTACCAACCGGCTTATCGACAGTGCCACCTTGCGGCCCGGCAATCCCGCTAATCGCTACGCTGATTTGAGCCACTGAATGCGTCAGGGCGCCCAACGCCATGGCACTCACCACCTCGCGACTAACAGCACCGTGAAGCAGCAAGGTACTTTCTGCCACCCCAAGCATCTGCATCTTGGCCGCATTGGTGTAGGTAATAAAACTGCGATCAAACCAGGCCGAACTCCCGGATATATCCGTGATCGCGTAGGCAACCCCCCCACCGGTGCAGGACTCTGCCGTGGTCGCCATCAACTGATGGGCCTGCAGTTTAGTTCCCAATTGCCGCGCCCAAGTTTCTATATCTGGATTCATGCTGACCCGCTTGTCGTCGGAACGAGGACCATTATGCAACCTGGCCACTTTGCCTCGCAACCGCTGGCTCGACTCCTAGGACGACATAAATCTATCGTATTGATTTATAATAAAAAAAGTTAACGGTAAGCATGATGCACAGCGCACGGTAGACACAGATAGCGCAAATAAGCCTGATGCGAGAGATCCAATTGAATGAGCGGATGGAACATGATGGCAAAGAGTACCGCACCGAGGAAACCTCGAAGCACACGACGCCGGAGAACTAAGAAAAAAAGCCGGTCAAACCGGCTTTTTTGTGCAGAAGAGGCAACCAATCAATCAGCAAACGGATGACGCAAAATCATCGTTTCATCCCGATCAGGTCCGGTTGAAATGATATCAATCGGCACACCAGTAATGGCTTCAATACGACGGATATAATTCCTTGCCGCTTCCGGCAGTGCTTCTAGCGTCTTGGCACCGAAGGTGTTTTCACTCCAGCCCGGCATACTTTCGTATACGGGTTCCACCAGCTCGTAGTCATCTGCAGCCATGGGCGGCACATCACGAATGGAACCATCCTGGAATTTATAACCCGTACAAATTTTTACGGTTTCCAGCCCATCCAGCACATCCAGTTTGGTCAGACAGAAGCCTGATACTGAATTGACCTGAATGGCTCGCTTCATAGCCACAGCATCAAACCAGCCACAGCGACGCTTACGGCCAGTGGTGGCACCAAACTCATGCCCTTTGACACCCAGACGCTCACCGATTTCATCATGCAACTCAGTCGGGAATGGACCTGAACCCACACGGGTGGTGTACGCCTTGGCGATACCGAGCACATAATCGACAAACCGTGGGCCAAAACCAGAACCGGTAGCAACACCACCAGCCGTGGTATTGGAAGAGGTCACATAGGGATAGGTGCCGTGATCGATGTCCAGCAAGGTGCCCTGAGCCCCTTCAAACATCAGACGATCGCCCCGCAGACGCGCCTTGTCCAGCAAGTCAGTGACATCCACCACCATGGAAATCAGCAGGTCAGCATAACTCTTGGCTTCCGCCAGAACAGCCTCGTAGGAAACAGCCTCAACCCCATAGTACTGGGTCAGCTGGAAGTTATGGAACTCCATGACTTCTTTGAGCTTCTCGGCAAAGGTTTCCATGTTGAACAGATCACCAACCCGCAGACCGCGGCGCGCAACCTTATCTTCGTACGCCGGACCGATACCACGCCCCGTGGTACCAATCGCCTTGGCACCCCGTGCTTTTTCACGGGCCTGATCCAGAGCAACGTGATACGGCAGAATCAAGGGACAAGCTTCGCTCAGCAGCAAGCGCTCACGCACTGGTACGCCACGAGCTTCCAGCTCTTTCATCTCTTTCAGCAACGCATCAGGTGCCAGCACAACGCCATTGGCAATGATACATTTGCAGTTGTCACGCAGGATCCCGGACGGGATAAGGTGGAGAACGGTTTTCTCACCGTCGATGACCAGGGTATGGCCGGCATTATGGCCGCCCTGATAGCGAATTACATACTGTGCCTTGTCGGTCAACAGATCGACAATTTTGCCTTTACCTTCGTCACCCCATTGGGTGCCCAAGATTACGACGCTCTGTCCCATCTTCATTATCTACAGTGTGGTTAAAAAAGGATTCTACCAAAGTTTGAGCAATGCCGGAATCATCTTGTGGTCGTTTTCCCAGCACTCAGACCAGTGAAAATACTCGGCATCCGCCGCGCCAAGACGTATACCGCAATCCGAGTAGTGAAACAACTTAAGCGACCCATAGCAGGAGCGTTTAAGCTGGATGGCTCATCGCAAATCCTCTGTCTCTCGCATCTTCGAGATAGATGCTGAAGCCATCAAGTCGGAGATCCCAGTCATAAACATGGTGAATATCGGTAAAGGCACTATTTCAAACCAAAATAAAAAGGGCCTCATTAGATGAGGCCCTTTGCATCAGAGCATGAACTCAGTGTTTAGCTGCGGGATTTGCCTGTTTGAAGTAGCGGAAGAAATCATCATCCGGTTTGAGGACCATGAAATCGTTGCCTTGTTCAAAACTCTTCTTGTAGGCCTCCATGCTGCGGACGAAAGAGAAAAACTCCGGGTTTTTCTTGTAGGTGTCCGCATAGATCCGGGTCGCTTCAGCGTCCCCTTCCCCACGGAGTTGCCGGGAGCGACGCTGGGCGTCGGCGAGCATGATGGTTACCTTGCGGTCGATATCGGCACGGATGAATTCGGCTTTCTCACGTCCCTGGGATCTGTGCTCTCGGGCAACCGCGTTGCGTTCAGCACGCATCCGTTGGTAGATGGAATTGGAGACTTCCAGTGGCAAGTTGATCTGCTTGATACGCACATCGACTACTTTGATCCCCAGTTCGGAAGAGCTAGCCGAATTCAGTAACGCTTTTTGCATCACCTCAGTGCGTTCGCCAGAGACAATATCCTTGATCGAACGACCACCAATTTCCGAACGCAGGCCGTTATTGATCTTCCGCTTGAGCAGTGCCTCAGCCTGAACCCGATTACCACCGCCCGTCGCCAGGAAGAACTTGGCAAAGTCTTCGATCCGCCATTTCACATAGGAGTCGATGATCAGATCCTTTTTCTCCGAGGTCACGAAGCGATCCGCTTGGGCATCCATGGTCTGGATACGGGCATCCAACTTGCGCACCTCATCAATCATCGGCACTTTGAAGTGCAATCCAGGTTCATAAACATGGGGTAAACCGGAATCACTATCCCGTTTGACCTTACCAAACTGCACCACAATGCCGGCCTGGCCCTCATCAATCACAAACAGGGTGGAGGAGAGCACTACGGCCGCGATGGCGACAACGCCTAATACAATCTTCTTCATCGCTTAATATCTCCCGCTCGTCCGATCGCTGCTGCGTAAGGGCACGCTAGCCTGTCCCATGGTATCCGGTGTCAACTCATCTGCCGCCGAACGCGTAGAGGATGGTACCGAAGCAGGCTGACGAGGTGCATTCGCTGATTTCCCTGGCGCCATTTTATCCAGCGGCAGATAGATCATGCTGTTTGAACCTTCTGGCAGAGCAACAAGAACCTTGTTGGCCTTGCTGTAAATCTCTTCCATGGTTTCCAGATAGATACGTTCACGCGTCAGATCGGGGGCGGCCAGATACTGCGGCAACAACTCGTTGAAACGGGCTACTTCACCACTGGACTTCAACACCACCTGCTCTTTGTAACCCTGAGCTTCCTCTTCCAGACGCTTCACCTGTCCACGAGCTTTCGGCTCCACTTCACGGGCATAGGCTTCTGCCTCGCGGATGAAACGCTCTTCATCTTCCTGGGCGGAGATCGCATCATCGAACGCATCTTTAACTTCTTCTGGCGGACGGGCCGGCAAGAAGTTCACATCCACCACCACAATCCCCATATCATAGGGCTCTATGGTCTGCTCCAGCTCTTGCCAGGTATCCTGACGCACCTTCTCGCGTCCGCGAGTCAGGACCTCATCCATGGTGGTATGCCCGACCACATAACGCAGGGCGCTATCCGTTGCCTGGCTGAGGCTATCATCGGCATTAGTCACACTAAACAAGTACTTACGAGCATCAGCTACTCGATACTGTACATCCATTTCGACACGAACCACGTTCTCATCCTGAGTCAGCATGAAACCAGCTGCCGGCAAAGAGCGAACTGATTCAACGTCGACGGGGATCACCTGATCGATAAATGTGGCCTTCCAGCGCAGGCCTGGCTCGACGCTTTGGTAGAACTTACCAAACCGCAGCACCACACCACGCTCGGCTTCCTTGATGGTATAGAAACCACTGATCACCCAAGCGACCAAGGCAACCATGACGATCAAAACAATCCCCAAGCTGCTGACGTCACCGCCAGGGCGACGGCCACCAAGAAGAGCGGATAATTTCTGCAAAAAATTACGAAACACCTTGTCCAAATCAGGGGGCGTCTGGTTCTTACCGCTGTTCCCCCACGGATCTCGGTCTTTCCCATTATTTCCGGGCTCATTCCAAGCCATTGGCGTCTCCAAATTTTTGTAGTTTGATGAACTCTATCAAGCAATCAGCTGACAATAAAGGCAGAGAGCGCTTCACCTTCCTGCTTCAACAAGCGATTCCAGTCACTCTGTGGCATCCGGATTGCCAACAACAAGCTGCCATGCTCGGTGATCTGTTCTGACTGTATGGCTTTCATTTGATAAAACAGGCTCCGCAAGCGGCCTGCCGAGGGTGGTAGTTCGAGTCGATGTTGTGCAATCCCCGGTAACAGAAATTCACCGATCACCTGCAATAACAACTCCAGCCCCTCCCCAGTCAAGGCCGAAACCCACACCGCCCGAGGTCGGCCGCTATCATCTCGCTCTACCCGCGGAGCTGCATCGGGAAGCATGTCGACTTTGTTATAGACCAGAAGCTGTGGCAACTCATTGGCTTCGATTTCTTCCAGAACCAGCTCGACCTGCGCAACATTGTCTTGCAGGCGCTCATCGGCGCAATCAATGACATGCAGTTGTAAATCAGCTTCTCGGGTTTCCTGCAGCGTCGCTTTAAATGCGGCGACCAGATCATGGGGAAGGTGGCGAATAAAGCCAACTGTGTCCGCCATGATCACGGTACCAATATCTTCGACCTGAATACGGCGCAATGTCGGATCCAGGGTCGCAAAGAGTTGATCGGCAGCATAAACGTCCGACTGTGTCAGGCGATTAAACAAGGTTGATTTACCGGCATTGGTATAACCCACTAGGGATACCACCGGGATCTCGTTGCGAATTCTGGCTCGACGCCCTTGTTCGCGCTGCTTTTCGACCTTATCCAGGCGCTTGAGAATATTGGTGATCCGTTCGCGGATCAGACGACGGTCCGTTTCCAACTGGGTTTCGCCAGGTCCCCGCAAGCCAATCCCGCCTTTTTGGCGTTCAAGGTGGGTCCAGCCGCGAACCAGCCGCGAAGAGATATGTCGTAGTTGCGCCAGCTCAACCTGCAACTTCCCCTCATGGGTTCGTGCACGCTGGGCAAAGATGTCAAGGATCAAAGTCGTGCGATCCAGAACGCGACATTCAAACAGCCGTTCGAGATTTCGTTCCTGCGCTGGGGTGAGTGCGTGGTTAAAGATGACGACATCGGCCCCCAGATTTTTAACTTCCATGGCAACTTCCTGGGCCTTGCCCGTGCCAATGAAAAATTTGGGCTGCGGATTACTACGTCGGCAGGTCATGACGGACAGCACATTCGCGCCGGCCGAGCTGACCAACATCCGTAGCTCGGCCAGATCTTCCCGTGCGCCTTCATCCGTGAAATCAACGTGAACCAGAATGGCCTGTTCGCCAGCTTCATAACGGTCAAACAAGCAAACGCTCCTTAAACAGAGGCAACACGCACTCCAGGAAAAAACTCATCACAAGAAACATCGAGCCGGGAGGTGGATCACTCTTCGCTCTGGCCATCGACGCCGGTACCACCGGTATGCTGATGGTGCGGTACAGCACGCGCAGGCACCACAGTAGAAATGGCATGCTTGTACACCATCTGACTGACGGTGTTCTTCAGCAGAATGACAAACTGATCAAACGACTCAATCTGACCTTGCAGCTTGATCCCGTTGACCAGATAGATAGAAACAGGAATACGCTCACGACGCAGCGCGTTCAAAAACGGATCCTGAAGTGATTGCCCCTTAGCCATATGTTTTAATCCTTATATTTTGTAGTACTAAATTATTGCCATTTCTTTAAAAAGACGTTAGCGATTATAGCGTGCTCACTCACAGGAACCAACGTCGCGCAAAATGATATCAGGATTCAGCTGGCTTCCTGTCTCCAGCCAAATCAAAGGATGTGACCAACCTCTCAACCAAGTCATCTGTCTTTTGGCTAATTGGTTAGTGGCAACGATGCCACGATACCGCATTTCTGCATAATCTAGCACCCCGGACAAATAATCCCACATTTGACGATATCCGACACAGCGCATGGACGGCAACTCTGGATGCAGATCGCCCCGCGCCATCAAGTTCCTCACTTCAGTTTCAAAACCAAGCGCTAACATGGCATCGAAGCGTTCGGCAATTCGCTGCCGCAACATCTGGCGATCCAGAGGCGCGATAGCATATTGCAACGTCTGATAGGGTAAACCGGGCCCCTGCTGTTGTGTCAATTCGGTTAAGGTTTTACCAGTAATTCGGAAAACCTCGAGTGCACGGGAAAGACGTTGAGGATCGTTGCGGTGTATGCGAGCTCCGGCAACCGGATCGATCCGGCACAATTCGGCGTGTAATGCCCCCCATCCCGACTCGGCCGCCTGTGCTTCAATTACCGCGCGGATGTGCGGATCCGCCTCCGGCAAGGGCGACAAGCCCTCCAGCAACGCCTTGTAATACAGCATGGTGCCGCCCACCAGCAGCGGGATCCGGCCCTGTGCGGTAATGGCCGTCATTTCCTGCAAAGCGTCCTGGCAAAAATCGGCGGCAGAATAACTCTGCAACGGATCCCGTACATCGATCAGGCGATGCGGGGCAACGGCCAACTCAGCCGGGGTCGGTTTGGCGGTGCCGATATCCATGCCCCGATAGACTAGGGCGGAATCCACACTGATGATATCGCATGGCAAACGCCGCACCAGCTCCATGGCCAGGGCGCTCTTGCCCGAAGCGGTGGGGCCCATCAAAAAAATGGCCAGAGGTTTACTCATGCCGCACTAACTCCTCAATCACAGGCTCCAACGACAAGCGCCTGGCCAGTTCAGGCAAGCACAAGAGCTCTGGACATTCGTCCTCGATCTCCACCAGCAACTGCATGGCAGCAGACAAAGAGCCATCCTGACGGCTGGGCGCCAGACTAGCCAGCCACTGGCAGAGTTGTTCTTGCGCCTCAGGATCCTCATCCAGTTCCCCCAGCATCTCCAACAGGGTCACCAGAGTCGTCACCAGATTACTCTGCCGTAAAACAGCAGGCACCCGCAGCACGGTAACGCTGCGGCCATGGCCAGCTCGCCACTCCAGACCCAAACGCTGAATCCAATCAGCGCTATCATCCAATCGAGCCCTGAGCTCAGGCTCAAGCACCAGGGTCACCGGCATTAACAACGGTTGTGCAATCAAACCGGTTTGGAGTTGCTTCTTGAGCCGCCCCACCAGCAACAACCGTTCAGCATGCGCGACATGTAGCAGTCGGAGCTCGCCCCCCTGTTGCCATAACAGGATCTGTGGGTGCACGAAGGATAAGGCTCGGCTGTGCTCACCTGACGGCGACACCTCGGCACCATGGGTGCTGGTTGCAGGCAGGGCCAGAGGGGTCATCAATGCCTGGTAGCCATCCGCCGCAGCGCGACTCGGAGCCTTAGGCGCGGAAGTCTGATAGCCATGTTCCCGGGGCCGCAGGATGGCGGCGGCGTAATCGCCGACGGGCAATTCCCGTAACGTCGAGGCGGCCGCATCATCTCGGGTCGCAGGCGGCACAGCCGACACGAAATGCGGATCCAGTCCGTCACGGGTTTGCCCGACAACAAATCCCTGCTGCAATCCATCTCGCACCACTCCGACCACAAAATCGTGCACCAGCCGGGATTCGTGGAAACGAACCTCATGCTTAGCCGGATGCACATTCACATCGACCTGATGGGGATCCAGTGTGAGATACAGAACATAGGACGGCGAGCATTCCAGGCCAAGAGCCTCCAGATAGCCCTGACGGATGCCGTGATTGATCAACTTATCGCGCATGACGCGCCCATTGACGTAGCAGTACTGGATTTCGGGACTGGTATCCGTCCGGCGTGCAGGCGGTAGTAACCAGCCTTGCAGCGTTAACCCCAGATGCTCGCTGCGAACCTGGATGGCGTCAGTCAGAAATGTGGAGCCACAGGCACTGGCGATGCGGCGTAACCGCTCTTCATCATGGATGGCACTCCGGTATTGGCGTACCACTTTGCCATTATGTTTCAGAATGAATGTCACATCGAAACGGCTGAGCGCCAGACGACGGATCAATTCATCGATATGACCATATTCTGTTTTTTCACTGCGCAGAAACTTACGCCGGGCCGGGGTATTGAAAAACAGGTCAACCACTTCGAGGGTGGTCCCCACCGGATGGGCAGCCGGGCGAACCTGAACCGCCATATCCCGTCCCTCGGCCGTCGCTTGCCACGCTTCGGTCTGTTCCGCCGTTCGGGAGGTCAGAGTCAACCGGGAGACCGAACTGATGGAAGCCAGCGCCTCCCCGCGAAAGCCGAGACTGCAGATAGCCTCCAGATCATCCAGCGAGCTCACCTTGGACGTCGCATGACGAGCCAGCGCCAGCGCCAAATCGACTTGAGGGATACCACTGCCGTTATCGCGGATCCGGATCAGCTTGCAGCCACCTTTCTCCAACTCAATCTCAATGCGCGAAGCACCAGCATCCAGACTGTTCTCGACCAGCTCCTTCACCACCGAGGCTGGACGCTCGACCACCTCACCGGCGGCAATCTGGTTTGCCAGGATTGGCGGTAGAATACGAATTGGCATGTTAACTGGCAGGGATATAGAGCACCTGCCCAATCAGCAGGTTCTCGGATTTCAGACTGTTGTGATCCCGTAACCGGCGCTTGGAGACCCCGTAGCGCTGGGCAAGGCCAGAGAGGCTTTCGCCTGAGCTCACAACGTGACGGATCGCCTCGCCACGGTTTTCAGAAACGCTCTTGGCCGCTGTTTGACGGCTGGCAACCCGCACACTGCCCTCCGGCGCATTCTCGGCATAATAACCACGAACACCACGGAAAATTGCGGTCGCAATTTGGCGTTGATACGCATGGGAGCTCAATTGTTTCTCTTCAAAATGGTTGGAGATAAACCCGGTTTCAATCAACAAAGAGGGGATATCCGGCGCTTTGAGCACCGCCAAGCTGGCATGAACTGGTTTGGACTTGTGCAGGCGCGCCACCCGACCGATCTGGTTGAGCACCTCCTCCCCGATGTTATAGCCCTCACTGCGCGAGTTATCCCAGGAGAGATCCAGAATCGTCTGCGCCAGATAGGGATTGGGCTCGGCCTCGGCAATCACCTTTCCGGCCCCCCCCAACAGCTGAGTATGCTTATCTTGCTGCTCTAGCAACTTGTTCATTTCCCGATCGACGCGCTTGTTGGAGAGGATCCAGACCGAGGCGCCTCGCGCGGTGGCGTTATCCACACTATCGGCATGAATCGAAATCAGCAGTTGGGCTTTCTGACGCCGGGCAATTTCCGAGCGCGCATCCAGATCCACAAAGTAGTCACCGGTCCGCGTCATGACGGCGCGCATCCCTGGTTGCCGATTGATCAGTTCCGCCAGCTCGCGAGCCACAGCCAAAGTCACGGTTTTTTCATGAGTGCCGCGAGGACCTATGGCGCCAGGATCCTTGCCACCATGTCCGGCATCGACGGCAATGACCACCACGCCGTTCGACGCTCGTTCAACAGCGGTAGACGCCGGAGTCGGCCGAACCACCGGAGCAGGCCTTTCCTGCTTTACTGAAGGGGTTGGTGATACGGTCCTCACTTGTGAGGAGATCGTTTCCTCCTTGATCGACACTTCTCCGGGTTTGATTCTGCCCGTGGAGGGATTTGGTGAAAACTCGCTCATCGGGATCACCCGGCCTGCGGTCGGCTTGCCCGATGTCCCCACAGCAGAGTTTGCACTACTTCTCGCCGGTTGCGCCGATGCGGAGGCGCTTCGAGTAGGCGTAGATACCACAGTTCGATCCTTGTTTGTCGACTGCGGTGAAGAGGACAAAGCGGAGGCCGTCGTCAAATCCCGGTGTAAAAAGTCCAGAACCAAACGGTGTCCATAGCGCTGCTGGGGCCGCAAGGTGAACATTTGCGGTTTCACATTGCCATTGAGTTCAAACACCAATTGCAATGTTGGATCGGCTGCCGGGTTTTGGCGGTGAATCGACTTGATCACCGGACCGAGCTTGTCCCCCTGCCGTTCCAGATTCGCCAGTGAAGTCGTCACCGACTCGATTTCTATGGTGAGACGATTCCCGGTCAGGGAATAACGGTAAGCCGGAGCCGACGACAAATCGAAGACCACCCGGGTCTTCTCTTCCGTCGGCGCGACGCGCAGGCTTTTGAGCTGATTAGCCCAAACCGGCAACGCCAGCAGACAACACAAACAACTGATCAGAAATTTTTTCACGGCGACTACAAAGATCTCAGTATGGCTTCACCCTTGGAAGTACAGCCGCGGACATGGATCTCGCGCTGTTCTCCCTCGTACTTCAGTGTGATATCCAGGTCAGGATGCGGTAACCACCCTTCCCCTTTCTCTGGCCACTCGACCAGACATAGGCAATCGGGGCCAAAATAATCACGAATGCCCATAAATTCCAGCTCTTCCGGATCGGCAAGCCGATACAGGTCGAAATGATACACCTGCCATGCCGGTAATTCATACGCTTCGACCAGAGTATAGGTTGGACTCTTGACCCGTCCAGAATGCCCTAATGCTTGCACGAAACCACGGGTCAGGGTGGTTTTCCCCGCCCCGAGATCCCCATGCAGGAAAAATGTCGCCGCATTTTGGCAGGCCTGCGCCAGCCGTTTACCAAAAGCCAGGGTAGCGGCTTCATCATGCAGTAACTCGATATGTTCAATGCTCATCCAAAGATTCCACAGGATTAACCAGTCGACGAATAAAGGGAAGCAGATCGGACGCCAACATGCCACGTTCACCATCACGCGCCGCAATATCGGCAGCCTCAGTTCAATGCTCATCCAAAGATTCCACAGGATTAACCAGTCGACGAATAAAGGGAAGCAGATCGGACGCCAACATGCCACGTTCACCA
>Ga0183099_1001005_pt1 | contig 17436 bp, 15 predicted proteins | sample Biomet1_FD_127788 | JGI IMG/M metagenome (GOLD analysis project Ga0183099, IMG submission 127788) | Microbial communities from bioreactor (seeded with anoxic lake sediment) at LBNL, California, USA - Biofuel metagenome 1 | ecosystem: Engineered > Bioreactor > Anaerobic > Unclassified ... | reverse complement strand
TGGAATATATCCCTTTCATCCTGCTCCTTCTGGCCTTATTCACCGTATCTGGCGGCATCCGTATTTCTGGCAGCATGAGCGGCTCCCCACTCCTGAATACCGGCATACTAGCCCTGGGCACGGCTTGCGCCAGCGTTATGGGCACCACGGGCGCGGCCATGTTGTTCATTCGCCCCCTGCTGCGCGCAAACGAGCACCGCAAATACCGCTCCCATACGGTCATCTTCTTCATTTTCCTCGTCGCAAACATCGGCGGGGCTCTCACTCCCCTTGGCGATCCTCCATTGTTCCTGGGCTTTCTCAAAGGGGTGCAGTTCTTTTGGACCACAGCCAATATCTTTAAGGAAACAGCCTTCGCCGCCGGTTCTCTCCTGTTCATCTACTTCCTCCTCGATACCTACAAGCACAGAAAAGAAGGCAGGCCCGTTAAGGAAATCGTCACTGAGGACCGCTTGTGTATCGAAGGAAACGTCAACTTTCTGCTGCTCTTTTCCGTCATTGGCGCGGTGCTGATGAGCGGCATATGGAAGCCGGGCATCGAAGTGAACCTTGGTCATGTCCAGGTCGGACTCCAAGACCTTACACGTGATGTGCTGCTGCTGATCATTACCGGTTTATCCCTGTGGTGGACCAAGAATGAAACACGGGCGCAGAACGACTTTACCTGGGACCCCATCGTGGAAGTAGGCAAACTGTTCTTAGGCATCTTCGTCAGCATGGTTCCCGCTATCGCCATTCTCAAGGCGGGACCCGATGGAGCCTTGCGCCACGTTATCGCTTTGGTGTCGCACGATGGCGTTCCGGTGAACCATATGTACTTTTGGATGTCGGGTATGCTTTCAAGCTTTCTTGACAACGCCCCAACCTACCTTGTCTTCTTCAATACCGCAGGGGGTGACCCAAACACCCTCATGTTCGAATTTCCCAAGACCCTGGCCGCCATTTCGTGCGGCTCCGTGTTCATGGGAGCCAATACGTACATAGGCAACGCGCCAAACTTCATGGTGCGTTCCATCGCGGAATCAAGCGATATTCCCATGCCCAGCTTTATTGGCTATATGTCCTGGTCCATCTGTGTTCTCATTCCCATTTTCTTGCTCACAACCTGGATTTTCTTTTAACCCGCGACGAACTCTTGCTCACAGAGCAAGAAAGCCACAGAATGCGCCCTTGCCCTGGACCGCGGCAATTTGTATACTGCCAACATGTTTATATATACATTGCAGCCAGCCAACCTCAAATGTTCAGGAGCTGATCATGAATGTCCTGTGGGCGCCCTGGCGTCTTGATTATATCCTTGGCCCCAAGCCGGGCGAATGCGTGTTCTGCATTCCAGAGCATACAGACGAAGACGAGGAACGCTTTATTCTGTACCGCGGTCGGCACAACTTCGTCATCATGAACAAATATCCCTACAACAACGCTCATTTAATGGTAACGCCCTACCGCCATGTGAACTGCATTACACTCCTGCGACCGGAAGAACTGCATGAAAACGCAGACCTTTTGAACCACTGTGTGCGCATACTCCAAGAGGCCTTTCACCCGCATGGCATCAACGCTGGGCTAAACCTGGGCGAGGCAGCGGGTTCCGGCATCGCCGCGCATATCCATTACCAAATTGTTCCACGCTGGAACGGTGATTCCTCGTTCATGGCTGTGTTCAGCGAAACCCGCGTCATTCCGGAGCACCTGCGCTCCACCTACCAACGCCTCAAGCCCTACTTCGATGCCTTAGGCAAAGAGGCGTAAGGAGAGACCATGCGCTACCTCAAAGCGGCTTTTCTCGCGATCATTTTCGTCATCTCCATGTTTTTCTTCGTGCAGAACAACATCCCGCTCTCCACCAGCGTGGTGCTGGAGCTGAACCTCATCGCCGTTGATTACGTTTCCATCCCCTTGCCAGTGTACATGCTTGTGCTGGTCAGCTTTCTGCTGGGCGTGCTGTTCTCGCTCTCCTTGCTGCTCATCGATCGTATCCGCTTGAGCCTGGAGCTGAAGTCCCTGCGCAAAAAGTACTCCACCCTTGAAGATGAAGCACTGGCCCTGCGTACCTTGCCGCTGAATCAGCCCGAGAACCAGCCCAGCGCTCCGTCTGAGTTGGGATCCTAAGCCACAAGGGGAGAGACGCCTGTGCCCTGGAATGCCCTGTTTCGGCTTGTCCGCAAGATTGGTGTGCACCACTCCGGCCCGGATGCCACAAAATCCGTGGAGCCGCTGACGCACCAGGACACCAAAGCGGCCATTGAGGAACTCTCCCTCGCTGTTCGTAACAACCCGGAATCCGTTGAGATTTATCTTGCCCTAGGCAATTTGTACCGTTCGCAAGGCGAGATTGAACGCGCCATTCACATTCGCACCAGCCTCATCGACCGGCCTGGCCTTGATAAAACCCTCAAGGCCCGCTGCCAGTTTGAACTGGGCCGCGACTTCCGTCGTGGTGGCATGTTGGACAAGGCCAAGCAAGCGTTTGAGGCCGCCCGCGACATCTGGGGCGATGTTGAAGACATCGAGTTGGAGCTGGCACGCCTTGCAGCGGATGCCGGGGAATTTGAACGCGCAGCCGAGCATTACGAACGCATCAACAGGCCCATGGCCGTGGCGCATTTTCTGGCCCGCCAGGCCAGCGAGCTGTTCCACCAGGGCAACGACCCGTATGCTGAGAAGCTCCTCAGCCGGGCGCTCTCCATCTTCCCCGCATCGCCGGAGGCTTGGTTAGCCAAGGTGGTGCAAAGCGCCCTTTCCGGCAAGCCGGACCTGCTCGCCGGCTCCCTGCGCGATGCCTGTGCCAACATCCCAGCGCCACAGCGTTTCCTCCTGCTGGAGGATCTGCTGGAGGCTCTTTCCTCCTGCCGTGTGGAAAATGCGAACCAACCCCGCAGGCCTGTTCTGGGGCAAGCTGCCATTTCACAAATGGTGCGCACCTCCGTCGAGGTATTGTCCGAGTTCCCGCCCGATGCGCTTTTGTGCTATTATAGCGCCAAGTTCTGCCTTTTTGAGGCGGACCGCGACAACGCCAAGCATTGGCTGGAAAAAGCTCTGGTGCTGAATGCCGACTTCTGGCTGGCACGCCTTGAGCTCGTCACACTCGTGCTTATCGACCAAGAGCTGACGCCCTTCTTGCGCGAGCAGATGGCCTACTTCATTGGCCACGCCCGCAAGTCCAAGCGCTTTGTCTGCCACTGTTGCGGATTCCGCTGGGACCGCACTTTCTTTGTCTGCCCACGTTGCCGCTCCTGGCACTGCATCCTGTTCCGGCAGGAATTCACCTAGGCTGACCATGACCACCGAGACCACCCCACCCAAGTTGACGCCCATGTTCGAGCAGTACATGCAGGTGAAGGAGGAGCATCCCGATGCCCTTCTATTCTTCCGCATGGGCGATTTCTTCGAGCTTTTCTTTGAGGATGCCGAGATCGCCGCGCGCGAGCTGTCCATTACCCTCACCTGCCGCAACCCGAATTCCGTGTCGAAGGTTCCCATGTGCGGCGTGCCGCACCACAGCGCGGAGACCTATTTGGCCCAGTTGCTGGAAAAGGGCTACAAAATCGCCGTCTGCGACCAGATTGAAGATCCACGCCAGGCCAAAGGGCTGGTAAAGCGCGCCGTTACTCGTGTCCTCACTCCCGGCACTGTTGTTGAAGACATCACCCTGACCGCAAAGTCCCACAACTACCTTGCGGCGTTGTTCTGGGATGCGGATAAAAGCCAGGGAGGCCTTGCCTGGGTTGATTTTTCTACCGGCGAGTGGTCTGGCCTGCATTCCAAGCGCGAACCGGACCTGTGGCAATGGGCGGTCAAGATTGCCCCGCGTGAGTTGCTGCTCCCCGCCGGGCGCAAGGTTCCGCAGCAGCAATCCGATCTTTCCCCCCAGGTAACGCCCCTGCACCAGCAAAGCGCCTTTGATTTTGCCGCCGCAAGCCAAGCCATTTTGGCCGCGCAGGGCGCAACGGATCTTGCCACCCTCGACCTTGCGGACAAGCCGGAACTGGTGCGCGCTCTGGGCGCGCTCCTTACCTACCTGCGGCAAACACAAAAAACAGACACACCGCCTATGGGCGAGTTCAAGCCGCTGGATCTTTCGCGCCACCTTATTCTGGATGAAGTAACCGAGCGCAATCTCGAGATTTTCCGCCGTTTGGACGGCAAAACCGGTCCCGGCACCCTCTGGCATGTGCTGGACCGCACCCTGACCTCCATGGGTGGCCGGTTGTTGGAGTCGCGATTGCGCCAGCCCTGGCGTGAGCTCGGCCCCATCGAACGCAACCAGGCGGCTGTGGCCTGGTTCTTTGACCACGACGGCCTGCGCCACTCCCTGCGCAAGGTGCTGGAGCAAATGCAGGACCTGGAACGCCTGGCCACGCGCATTTCGCTGGGCCGTGCCACACCGCGCGACCTTGTCGCCGTGCGCGAGAGCCTGCGCGTGCTGCCGGAACTGCGTTCACAGCTTGCGGACTCCACCACAACCCAGGACGCTGTCCCGGCAGAACTCTCGGCCCTGCTCAAGTCCTGGGACGACCTAAGCGACCTGACCGACCTGCTGGCCCGCGCCTTGGCCGACTCGCCCCCCATCGTCATCACCGATGGCGGCATGTTCCGCACTGGCTACGACCCCGCACTGGACGAGCTGATCCAGCTCACCGAACACGGCGAGGCACGCATTCAGGAAATGCTGGAACGCGAGCGCGATGCAAGCGGTCTCCCCAAGCTCAAGCTTGGGTACACTAAAGTCTTTGGCTATTATATGGAGATATCCAAGGCCTACCAGAACCAAGTGCCTGAGCACTTTCTGCGCCGGCAAACCCTGGTCAACTGTGAACGCTACATCACCCAGGAGCTCAAAGACCTGGAGGAGAGGCTGCTCACCGCCGCAGATGAACGCAAGTCTATGGAGTACCGGCTGTTTGGTGAGCTACGCGAGCAGGTTGCCGCCATGCGCACCCGGCTTATGTTCATGGCTGCCGCCATTGCTGGGCTGGATTATTGGATGGGGCTGGCAGAAGCCGCCCGGCTGAACGACTGGACCCGCCCGGTGCTGCACGAGGGCATCGAGATGGAGATTTCCCAGGCGCGGCACCCTGTGGTGGAGGCCGCCTCCGGCACATCCAACTACATTCCCAACGACCTGCGCATCGATCAAGCCCGGCGCATTCTGCTCATCACCGGCCCAAACATGGCGGGCAAGTCCACGGTGCTGCGCCAAGCCGCGCTGCTCTGCATCCTGGCGCAGATGGGGTCCTTTGTGCCCGCGCGTGAGGCCCGGCTCGGCATTGTGGACCGCGTGTTCTCCCGCGTTGGCGCCTCGGACAACCTTGCCCGTGGTCAGAGCACCTTCATGGTTGAGATGATGGAAACCGCGCGTATACTGCGGCAGGCCAGCTCCCGCAGCCTCGTTATTCTCGACGAAATCGGCCGCGGCACCAGTACCTTCGACGGCCTTGCCTTGGCCTGGGCCGTGGTGGAGGAACTTTCCAGGCGCGGACGTGGCGGCATCCGTACGCTTTTCGCCACGCACTACCACGAGCTCACCTCGCTGGAAGGCATCATTCCTGGGCTGCGGAACATGAATATTGCTGTGCGCGAGTGGAAGGGCGACATTGTTTTCCTGCGCAAACTCGTTCCCGGCCCGGCGGACAAAAGCTACGGCATTGAGGTTGCCCGGCTGGCTGGCGTGCCCCAGCCCGTGGTGCAACGCGCGCGTGAAGTGCTTGCAAGTCTCGAAGAAAAATCGCAGAGTGCGGGCGACGGCGGATCAACTGTCATCAGCGCGCGGCAAACATTACTCCCTGGTTTTACCCAGCCGGAACAGCCCGTTGCCCCGGCAGTTGAACACCCGGTGCTGACGGAGTTAAAGCGCCTGAACGTTGAAGGCATGACTCCGCTGGCGGCCCTGACACTGCTCCACGAATGGAAAAAGACCCTTTCCGGGGATTGAGACCGACCATGACGCCACGATCCACCGGCCTGCGCGCCCTCTTTTTGCTTCTGCTCCTCCTCACCGGTCTTGTTGCCTGTGGCAAACGAGAGTGGCCTACCCCTGTTGCCAGTGAGGACAGATTCCGCTGGCGCTCGGTGCAGGTTATGCGCAGCCAAGCCTGCGTTATTGTGAACATGGAGGCCAGCGGCACTTGGCAGAACATCGGTAAGGTCAATGTGCTGCTCGAACCTGTGGGCACCGGGCCGGACGACGGCTGTGCCAGCTGCCCCTTCAGCCCGCGCCTTATACGCAGTTTTTCCCAGGGTGATGCAGGCTACCGGCGCGACATGAACCGTCTTGTACTTACTGTTTGCGATTTGGAGCCGAACAAAACATACCGGCTACAGGTCGTAGGCTATAATATTTTCCCAACACTTGGCACGGTGCTCTCCGATCTCATGCTGGCGGCACCGCAATCAGGGCAGTAAACGAGGAGTCGAAGAATCCATGCATCATTTTGAGCACAAGAACGGAAGCCTGTTTGTCGAAGACGTGAGCGTAAAGGACTTGGCGGTGCGCTATGGCACCCCGCTCTATGTCTATTCCACCGCTACGCTTACCCGGCACTTCCAGGCCTTTGACCAAGCCTTCTCGGCCATGCCGCACCTCACCTGCTATTCGGTGAAAGCCAACTCCAACTTGGCCATCCTGCGTCTTTTGGCTGGGCTTGGCGCGGGCATGGATATCGTTTCCGGCGGCGAACTGTATCGCGCGCTTATGGCGGGCGTTGCCCCGGAAAAAATCGTATACTCCGGCGTGGGCAAAAAGCCCGAGGAAATTCGCCAGGCGCTTACCGCCGGCATCCTCATGTTCAACGTAGAGTCCACCCAGGAACTTCTGCGCATCAATGACGTCGCCAAAAGCATGGGCAAGGTGGCTAAGGTCAGCTTCCGCATCAACCCCGATGTGGACCCCAAGACCCACCCGTACATCTCCACGGGCATGAAGAAGAACAAGTTCGGGCTCAGCATTGAGAATGCCATGGAAGCCTACGCCATGACACGCGACCTGCCCGCCATCGAGGCTGTGGGCATGGACTGCCACATTGGCTCGCAGCTCACCACCATTGCGCCCTTTCTGGAGGCCTTGGACAAGCTCCTGGCCTTCTACGAAAAGCTCAAGGGCATGAATCTGAACATTCAGTACCTTGACCTGGGCGGCGGCCTGGGCATTCCCTACAACGAGGAAGAGCCCCCACTGCCTGTTGAATTCGGCAAAGCCGTTACCGATGCGCTCAAAAACATCCCGCTCAAGCTGTTGCTGGAGCCGGGACGCGTTATTGTGGGCAATGCTGGCATCCTCGTTACCGAGGTACAGTACATCAAACCCACACCGAGCAAGAACTTCGTCATTGTGGATGCAGCCATGAACGATCTGGTGCGCCCCTCGCTGTACGGCTCCTTCCACCGCATTGAGGAAGTCGAGCAGCATGGCCGCCCGGCCATTGATGTAGACGTTGTCGGCCCCATCTGCGAATCCGGCGACTTTTTGGCCAAGGACCGCCAACTGGCGGAAATGCAGCAGGGCGAACTGCTGGCCGTTTACTCTGCCGGTGCTTACGGCTTCACCATGTCCTCCAACTACAACACCCGGCCCCGCGCGGCGGAAATCCTGGTGGATGGAGACAAGGTGACCGTGGCCCGCCGCCGCGAGTCTTACGAAAACCTCGTGGCCAACGAAATCTAGCCAGAATGGGGGGCCGGACATGATTCCGGTCCCCTTCTTCTAACCACTGCATGCCGCGCCTCAACTCCTTCCATCTGCCCAGCCCAGACTGGTCCTGCCTAAACGCACCGGGCGATTGCGTGCGCCTGGACGGCCCCGAGGCCCGACACCTGCTTTCCGTACTGCGCGGCAAACCCGGCGATGAAGTGCGCCTGTTCGATGGCAATGGCCGCGAGGGTTTGTTCACGCTAACCGCAGCAAGTGGCAAAAATGCTGCGGACCTGCAAGCCATACGCATCACCTGTCAGGAAGCCCCAACACAAGGCATCACCCTCGCCATCGGCTGGAACAAATCCTCCCGGCGCGACTGGCTGCTGGAAAAAGCCGTGGAGCTGGGCGCACAGGGTCTGGCCTTTTGGCGAGCGAACCGCAGCCAAGGCGAACCGCCAGCAGAGCCAAAGGCCTCCTGGTCAGACAAGTTGATACAATCTGCCAAACAGTGCGGTGCGGTTTGGCTACCACAGCTTTCTTGCGTAACCGATGGTCTTTCCGGGCTGGCGCGCATTGCAGCGAACTACGACGGATGCTATGTTTTGTGGGAAGGTGCACAGGCATCACAATTGCTGAAGCCGGAAACACTGGCCACAGGCCGCACGCTTGTTGTGGTTGGGCCGGAGGGCGGCCTGGATGTGGCCGAGGCGGAGAGTTTGGCCACAGCCGGTTTTATTCACGTCAGCCTTGGGCCACGCCCGCTGCGCTGGGAAACCGCTGCCCTGCACTGCCTGAGTCTGGGCTACCACGCCTCCCTCGTACCATAAGGACGGCACACATACGCATGCGCATCGAGATTACCGACAAACAGCCCCTGGCGGACAAGATCCGGCCACAGTCCCTGGACGAGTTCGTAGGGCAGAGCCATTTGCTGGACCGCATAGCGGCCTTTGCCGGAGGCGCGCGCCTGCCCAGCCTGCTGTTTTTCGGCCCTCCCGGCTGCGGTAAATCCACACTGGCCATGCTTATGGCCAAGGCGGCAGGCAAGTCGTACATCCGTGTCAGCGCGCCGGAAGCCGGTCTGGCCACCCTGCGCAAACGGTTGGCCGGGGCTGAAGTCCTCATACTCGACGAAATCCATAGATTTTCTAAAGCACAACAGGACTTCTTTCTGCCCATTTTGGAAAGCGGTGAGATTGTTCTGCTGGCCACAACGACGGAAAACCCGTCCTTCAGCGTCACGCGTCAATTGCTCTCCAGACTGCACGTGCTGCGCTTCCGTGCGCTGACCCGCGAAGAGCTGGCGCGCATGGCACGCCGTGGGGCGGCGGTTCTCGGAGTACAGTGGGCAGACGAGGTCTTTGACCTGCTGGCGGGCATGTCCGGTGGTGATGGCCGCACCTTGCTGAACCTTGTGGAGCATGTCTCCACACTGCCGCCGGAAAAGCTGGAACTAGGCGAGTTGCGCCAAGTCCTGCCGGAGGCCATCATACGGGGCGACCGCGAAGGTGACTCCCACTACGAACTGGTCTCGGCGCTCATCAAATCCATCCGTGGCAGCGATGTGGACGCGGCGATGTATTATTTGGCCTGCCTGCTGGAAAGCGGCGAGGATCCGCGCTTTATCTGTCGCCGGCTTATTCTCTCCGCTTCGGAGGACATCGGCCTCGGCGACCCGCAAGCCTTGCCGCTTGCTATCTCCTGCCAGCAAGCCATCGAATACGTCGGCATGCCGGAAGGGTTTATCCCTATGGCCGAAACGGTCGTGTATCTGGCCCTGGCGCCCAAGAACAACTCCAGTTACGCCGCATACCTCAACGCCCAAAAAGAAGTGCGCGAAAATGGCATGCGCCCGGTGCCGCTTCACCTGCGTAACGCCAGCACCAGTTTGCACAAGGAATGGGGCTATGGCCGGGGCTACAAATACCCCCACGCCTTCCCTGGTTCCTGGGTGGAGCAGGAATACTTGCCACACGAATTGGCCAAGGCCAAAGCGACCTTTTATGTGCCGAAGAACGAGGGAACAGAGGCGAAAATGCACGCCTGGCTCGCCTCGCGTAAGCGCATGACACGTAAGCCTTAAAAAAGGCGTAAGCAAGCCGCCCTACCCGCCTCGCTGGCCATAAAGCTTGCGCCATTCATCCAAGAACAGCACAGCCGCGTCCAAATCGCTCAGGCTGTCACTCTGCTGGCGCACCGCCCACACCAAATCCTCAAAGCTGGCATCTGGTGGCAAGCCCAAACGCGCCAGCATCTCCTCGATTTCCACCATCAATTCAGGAGGCACCCCCTCCACAGCTCGGGTGGCTGTTCTGGGACGTGGCCAATTGGGCAAACGTTCCGCAGCAAACTCCAAAAGCGTGCGCATGCGCTGGGCATAGGTATGGTCGCGCAGAACGCGGGCCTGCCCACGCTTGGCGTAGGCTGCCCGCTCCTCCGGGTGTGCAAGAAAATACTGAATCTTCTCGAGGAACTCGGTCATGTCGCCAAAGGTGGCCAATTCGTCCTCGGCAAAGGATTCCGGCATCAGGCTACGGCGATCCACAAGCTGGAAAGCCCCACAGGCCGCCACCTCAAAGGTGCGCGGATTGAGGAAGTCCCCCCCTGTAACAAGCTCCGTGGCCTGCACGCTGGAGTGCAAATTAATGTTGATTTTCGCGGCATTAAAGATGCGCACACAGTCCTCGCTGCTGATGCGTGCGCCCGCGCGCTGAACAAGAGGCGCAAGGATTGGGTCACCCTCCCACTCCGTTCCCCAGAGCTTAAAATCCAGGTCCACAAGCTCGTGGAATGCGAGGCGTCGATTAGGATAACCGGCTCCCATAAAGGAAATATCAGATCCGAAGGTGCGTTTGTCAGCTTCAGAAAGTTCAAGTGATTTATGAACTTCCGGGTGTGCAGCCATAGGCAGGTACAACACATTCGACACGCCAATACCCGCTAATTCCAACTCAAATTGCCCGCGCTGGATCACAGCGAAGAGGTCGTAATGGGGTGCAAAGGCCTGCCAATAGGTGAACAGGCGATGGTCCTCCACAAACCACATGGCAGTGGCCACGCCATCGCGGCGCAAGCGCTTGAGCGCTTGAATCGTCAGCGGCGCCTGGGCCATGGAGAGCACCAGGTCCGGCTCAAAGGTCTCCACCTTGGCAAGCACGGCCTGGGCAACCACTTGCAGATAGGTGTTCTCCAGGTATTGCAAGCGGTCGCTTGTTACGCGCAAACGCCCAAGCGCCTCATAGGAGGAATAGAAATCCGGTGCCTCAAAGACCTCGACAATGTGCCCCAACTCTCGCAATGCTCCGGCGCAAAACCGGCCAACCGGTAAGGAGCCGCCATAGAGTGGGAGCACCACCAAAACCCTCACAGCGCACCCCCGTGGACCGGAATATTAATCAAGACAAAGTCTAGACTAAATTTAACATCCTTGAATAGTGTACTATTCATACAGTGACCTCAAGGTTTCATATTCTGCTGTATCTGCATGTGTGGGCAACCAATCCCGTTCGGAATACAGGCGCGAGGCGAATTGAGAGCTCTCTGGCGTGACCATTGCGCCAGGAATATGGAGATGCCCGGCCAAAAACTGACGAAATGCCATGCGTCGCGCGGCCCAGTCGTCCGCCCCTGCCCGCGCGGTGTATGTTGCCCCAACGTCATCCATACTGGAATCCATAACGAGCAGACCTTCCGGCAGGTGCTTTTCCAGTCCGGTTGCGAAATAGCGCGGTAAACGCGGATCAGCAAAGGGATTCAGGCATTCCACATCCATTGGGCATGGGCGCGATTCCAGGCACGGTGAGCATTCACAGCTGGCCTGCACAATCGTGTGGCCCAAGCCGTACGGGCCTGTTTCGTGGCACCAGGCGGAGGAAAGAAAGGTCGCCAATACCGGCACGCCCAAATGCGCGGCCAGGTGCATGGTGCCGGTATCTGGAGTAATGACAAGATCCAGTCCGGCCAATACTTCCGGCAGGTCGGCAAGGGTTGTTTTGCCGCAAAGGTTGAGGCAGCCCTCACTGTGCCGCGGGGCAAGCTCGCGCAGAAAGGCACGCGCGGCGCGGTCCTCGCTGGCACTCCCCAGCAGGTAAAGGCGGGTTCCGCCACGCAGGTCGCGCAGGGTTCCGGCAAGGTTGGCCAAAACCTTAGGAGGAAGGGAACGCCGGGATTCGCGTCCCGCCATAACCACGCCAATACAGCCGCTCCCTGCGGCTTTCGCTTGCGGGTTCACGCTTTGCGGTGCCACGGGCGCGTGGTGATGCCAAGCCCAAAAATCGGCAATATTGAGGCCCAGGCGGCGCATGGCGGACCAGCGCATGGCCAAGCTCGCCCAGGGTCCGACAATCTCCTGGCCCTGCTGCCAGCGGTGCCCAACGATGATTTCTGGCGCAAACAGCGACACCAAACGAAAGTTGAGCGGCGAAAAATTCAGGTTGTACACCCGCTCACAGTTCAGCGCTGCCAGCTCGCGCAGAACCATGCGGTTGCCCAGGAGCATGGCTTTGGCCTGGTCCAGCGCCGGGGCCTTGGTCAAACCGGTGCCGTGGGCGCACAGCCCATGAACCAGCACCCCCGGATACAGCAGCCCCGCCAGGCCAACCAGCGACTCATCCACGCACAAATGGACCTGACAGTCCGCCTGTGCACACAGACTCACCATCAACCGTTTGGTTTGCACCAAATCGCCAAAGCGGGCCAATTGGACCACAAGAACGTGTTTCACCAGTGGCCAAACCTCCTTACCGGTTGCTCCGTGTGGCCTACAGTAGCCCAGGCAGGGCGAATCTGGCAAGAAAGGTGTAAATGGCATTTTACAGATGCCCCGACCATTTGGTATGACTCCCCGTCATGCACCACTATCCTTTGTTCGTTGACCTGCACCAAAAGACCTGCCTCGTGGTGGGTCTGGGCGGCGTGGGGGCGCGCAAGGTGGCCACCCTGGCCGAATTTGGTGCCGGAGCCATACGCATAGTGGATGCGGCAAAACCAGAGGGCGAGGCCGCCAAGCTCCTTGAACTTCCCGGTGTCAGTTTTATGCAGCGGCCCTTTGAGCCGAACGACCTGGACGGAGCCTTTTTGGTTTTCGCCTGCACCAGCAACCCGGCTGTAAACCAGCACATTGCTGATTTATGCAAAGAACGTGGCTTGTTATGTAACGTCATCGATTGTCCTGGCGCAGGTTCGTTCACCGTACCGGCCACACTGACCCAGGGCGACCTCACTGTTGCTATTTCCACCGGAGGGCATAGTCCCGCGCTTTCCAGGCGCATCCGGCAGGATTTGGAGAGATATTTCGGCGGGCGCTATGCCCATTTTCTTACCCTGATGGGCCGTTTGCGTCCGCTTGTGCTTGCATTGAACGACGCCACAGAGGATAATACCCGCCTGTTCCGCAGCCTCGTAGCCTCACGGCTCATCGATGCGCTGGAACAAGGCGACGGCCCACTTGCTCGGGAGGAACTCATGAGCTACCTTCCTGTAACACTGCACGACAAGATCACGGAGTGTCTCGATGGCCTTGTCTGAACTGCTTCCTTTCTGCGTTATCGGCCTGTATTTCTTGGGCGCGATCTTCTATTCCGTGGGCTCCGCCATGCGGAACGAGAACCTCAAGCGGCTTGCTTTGGGTGCGGCTGGCATCGGCTATGCCTTGCAGAGCATCGACCTAGCGCAAATGCTCTCCACCTTGGACATTTCGCAGTGTCTGGCCTCGGGCAAGTTCCTGTTCACCTTGCTTGGCTGGGGCATTCTGTCGGTGTTCCTGATACTATGGTGGCGGCTGGGCCTCCGGTTCTTGGCCGTGGTCGCCCTGCCCCTGGCGCTGGTCTTTTCCGCCGCGGCGGATGCCAGCATTGGCGTACAGGCCAAGTTGCCGCCCATGCTTACCGGTCTGTTCTTCTTCCTGCACATCGGCACCCTTCTGGCCAGCATGGCCTTGCTGGCCATGGCCTTTGGCGCGGGCATCGCCTTTATCAACCTGGAAAAGCGCATTAAAACCAAGAGTGGGCTCAAAAAGTTCCAAAAGGACATGCCTTCACTGGACACTTTCGACCGGGTCAACCATATGGTCAGCATCATCGGCTTTCCGCTGTATACGCTGGGCCTGGCCTCTGGGTATGTTTGGGCCTGGCTTTCCGCTAAGCGGGTCTTTTCCATGGACCCCAAAGAGATTCTCGCCCTTGTGGTGCTGCTGCTCTATGCGTACCTGTTCCACCAGCGCGTGGCCCTGGGCTGGCGCGGGCGCAAACCTGCGCTCATGGTGATTTTGGTTTTTCTGCTTACCGTGGTTTCCATGGTCGGCATCAACTTCCTTGTTCCCTCAACGTTCCATGGATTCAAGCCATAAGATATGGATAAGACACTCTTTCTCGTTGGATTGAATCACCGCACGGCCGGTGTGGACGTACGCGAAAAATTCGCGCTGACCAACCTTGTCGACTTTGAGGCCGGGTTGCTCTCCACCTGTCACCTGCGCGAGGTCATGGCCCTTTCCACCTGCAACCGCGTTGAAATCCTCGCCATTGCCGACAAGGCGACGGCACGCGATGTCGACATGCCGGAGGCCATCCGCCGCTACTGGGCGGAACGCTGCGAAGGTCCGGTGGATGTTTTGCGCCTGCACACCTACGCCCACCAAAGCCTGGACGCCGTGTCGCATTTGTTCTGCGTTGCCGCAAGCCTGGACTCCATGATTATGGGCGAACCGCAGATTCTGGGCCAATTGAAGGGCTCCTACCGTAAGGCTGTGGAGGCCGGTTGCGCCCGCGTTATCGTCAACAGGTTGTTGCACAAGGCTTTTTCCGTTGCCAAGCGCGTGCGCACGGAAACAGCCATCGCCTCCAGCGCCGTGTCCATCAGCTACGCCGCCGTAGAGTTGGCCAAGAAAATCTTTGGCGACCTGAGCGGCAAAACCGCCCTGCTTGTGGGCGCCGGCGAAATGGCCGAATTGGCCGCCACGCATTTGCTTACCAGCGGCATAGAGAAGCTGTACATAGCCAACCGCACCTATGGCCGCGCTCAGGAGCTGGCCAAAACAATGCATGGTGAGGCCATCTTCTTTGAAGATATGGTGGAACGCCTGCGCGATGTGGATATCGTCATCAGCTCCACGGGGTCGCCCACGGCCATCATCCGGGCCAAGGATATCCGCGAGGTGCTGAAAAAGCGCCGCAATCGCGCCATGTTCTTCATCGACATCGCTGTTCCGCGCGACATAGACCCCGATGTGAACGGTCTGGACAATGTGTACTTATACGACATCGACGACCTGAAAGAGGTTGTTGAAGAAAACATGGCCCACCGCCGCGATGAAGCGGTCAAAGCACGCGCCATTGTTGACCTGGAGACGCAGGCCTTCTCCACTTGGCTCAACTCCCTGGCCTTGCAACCCACCATTACCGACCTGCTGGGTCGCGCCGAAACCGTTGGCGAACGTGAGCTGGCGAAAACGCTCAAGCGCCTGGGCAACGTGGATGACGAGACCCGCGCCGCCCTGGAGGTGCTCGTGGCCTCTGTCAGCCATAAGCTGCTGCACGAGCCCATCACTTTCCTCAAACGCCGCACCCGCGAGGAAGGCTCCTCCGAGCGTTTCATCGACATCACCCGGCGCATCTTCAACCTCGATGGCGACCCAGTGAACGAGGAAGCGCACCTGGATCGGAAAGCCGGAGAGCCCCTGCCCAACGAGAACGACTGCACAGAGCAGGATTACAGTAAATAGGAGCACACGTGCGCACGTATCTCATTGAAGACCTGACTCCTGGCGACTTGGCAAAGATTACGGGGAAATTCAAAGAAAATGGCTGGTCCGGCTCTTTGGAAGGCATTTACTACCTGCCCGTGCCGGAACACCTGCTGACCGACGAACAGCGCGAACACGCTGAGGAATGCGGCCCGCATATTTTCGCGCTGGAAGCCATGGCCGACGAAGACACCGGCGTTTTGAAGCTGGAACTGCTGGTGCGTGCTCGGGGCAAACTGCGCTGCTCTTGCGTATGCTACGCCACAGCGGCCCAGCGCGAGCACATCGTCGATTTCCTCGACACCTTCATTCGTGAGCTGGACATCGCTGTGTAACATGCCCAAAGCACCCACGCTGCGCTTGCAGGATTTGCCAGCGCGATGGGCGCGGTTCTGCCTCGGCATCCAGTCCTTTGCCGCGCAGGAGCTTGGGTGCGACTTCACCAGCCAATCCTGTCTTGTCGGCGTCTCTGGCGGTGCGGATTCCACCGCCCTGCTCCTCATCACCACTCTGCTCTGTCGCATGAACGGCGGGAGCATCCATGTGGTGCACCTGAACCATGGCTTGCGGACGGATGCACAGGATGACCAATCCTTTGTCCTCGAACTCTGCATATCCCTGGGCATTGAATGCCACTCCGAATCCGCCGATGTTTCCGGCCTAGCCGCACAAAACGGCATGGGACTGGAGGAGGCCGGGCGCGCGGCACGCTATGAACTTTTTGAGCGCGAACGCAGACGTGTTGGCGCAGCTGTCGTTCTTGTCGCACACCAACTGAACGACCTGGCCGAGGATCAGCTTATGCGGCTGACTCGCGGTTCTGGCTGGCCAGCACTGGGTGGCATGGTGGGCTTTGACGAGCACAGACGACTGCTCCGCCCGCTGCTGCTCACGCCTCGCACAGAACTAGAAGCATTCCTCTCCCAGACTGGTTGCACCTGGCGCATTGACGAAAGCAATTGGGACCGAACAGCCACGCGCAATCGCGTCCGGCATGACCTGCTCCCCCTCTTCCAAGCTGAAAATCCGGCGTATTTGGATGCTGCAGCCCGCCTGTGGCGGCAAGCCCGCGTGGATGAAGCTCACTGGGACACGCTTGTTCAAAAAGCCTCCAAACATCTCGTATACGAGGCTGACTGCATATTTCTGCCTGCGGAGCTGCTAGAAAGTTCAACCTGCGCCTTACGCCAGCGGCTCTATGTCTCCGCATTGGAGCGACTTGGCCCTGGGCAGGCTTTGAGCGAGAGTGTTTTCCTGCTGGATGGGTTATGGCGCATTGCCGCATCGGGCAAGCGTGTGCAATTCCCCGGCGACAAAGAAGCCCGGGTGAGCAAGAGTGGCATACGCTTCAGGGTCATTGACAGGAAAAAAGAGTGCGGATAAGACCTTGTGAATCTTTTGCACAAGCCAAAAGTAATTACCTCAGGAGGCATAATGAATATTCTTATTTTCGGACCCAACGGCAGCGGTAAAGGCACCCAGGGCACCCTGGTGAAAGCCAAGTACAACCTGGATCACATCGAGTCCGGCGCCATCTTCCGCAAGCACATCGGCGGCGGCACTGAGCTCGGCATGAAAGCCAAAGAATTCATCAACCGCGGCGAGTTGGTTCCCGACGACATCACCATCCCGATGGTTCTCGACGTTCTGCAGAACGCCAGCAAGAATGGTTGGTTGCTCGACGGCTTCCCCCGCAGCCTGGTTCAGGCCGAGAAATTGTGGGACGCCCTGCAGAAAGGCAACGAGAAGCTGGATTTCGTCATTGAGATCCTGCTGCCCCGCGCCGTTGCCAAAAACCGCATCATGGGCCGCCGCCTGTGTGCCAATGACAACAACCACCCGAACAATATCTTCATCGACGCCATCAAGCCGAACGGCGATGTGTGCCGTGTGTGCGGCGGTGCTTTGACCGCTCGCGCCGACGACCAGGACGAGGGCGCCATCGACAAGCGTCACGACATCTACTACGACGAGAGGCATGAAAGCCAAAGAATTCATCAACCGCGGCGAGTTGGTTCCCGACGACATCACCATCCCGATGGTTCTCGACGTTCTGCAGAAC
>Ga0183099_1001004_pt1 | contig 17437 bp, 14 predicted proteins | sample Biomet1_FD_127788 | JGI IMG/M metagenome (GOLD analysis project Ga0183099, IMG submission 127788) | Microbial communities from bioreactor (seeded with anoxic lake sediment) at LBNL, California, USA - Biofuel metagenome 1 | ecosystem: Engineered > Bioreactor > Anaerobic > Unclassified ... | reverse complement strand
TAGTCAGCCACTGATACCGCAGTGTCTGCTTAACGTTCCAAGGTTTCAAAATTATGGATAATTTATGATACATCCAAATGTTTGATAATCAATTATTTTTTTAGTTGCAAGGTGCAAGCCTATTTATATATAGGCTCGCACCTTGCACTAAATTATAAGTCTTCAATCTGGAGATATAAATTTATAATGTCGCCTTGGTATTGTCGAATATTCAGCTTAAGCGTGAATAAGCATTAAAATTTTATCATTTATATACTCATTGTTTTGAAAATCAATTGAACGCAAAAGAAAATGAAAAATAGATAAAATGTTTTGTTGAGAAAAAATGTGTGTTATTTCTTAATAAGATTTTCTATTCTAGATAATTATTTTATATTTTTGTACACAATCAAACATCAACCTATGACCAATTTTGACGAATACATTCTACAAGGAGAGCTTCATAAGCAAAATAGACATTATGTATGGCAAATTACAATAGGACTTCAAGATAGACTGAAAGTCTCTGACTATCTAGTGGAGAATAGTCCCTAATATATTGAGGAAGGGTTATTATTGTTATTCTGCAATTTATAGAAATTGCTATGAATCAGATCTGTCATCTGTCGATAAAGGTAGCCGTACAAAAGGAATAGATATTGTTTTATATGTATACAGTTGGAATGTTATTTAAAGATATTTTCATTATGATCATGTAAAAAGCCATATATCTCAAAATTGATAAAAATCAGTGTTTGTCGAAATACATATCCAAGAAATTCTATTTAATATCACCTATTTACAATTTATTAATAAAGTATGATTCAATTACCCAATAAAATTATAACTAGCACACATCAAATAGGTTATAATGCAATTTATCGCCTATGTGCTTATGACAACATACAGATTGATGAGACCTGTTCTACTGTTATTAGTCTTGAACCATTTAAAATTGATGTAAATGGACATCGTTTTTTTCTAACAAAGAATTCGCAGGATGCAGTTCCAGATGATTGTGAATATGGAGTAATAACTAGTAAGAAACCAAAGTTAACTCAATTCTTGCGGGGTGAAATAACTTGCCTAAACTGGTTGAAACACCCAATGATAAAAACTCCGACACCCCAGGATATTGTTGATTCATGGGCTGGGAAATTCTTCTATACAAAAGAAGATAAAAAGAATGATATAACAGGTTTGCGAACTCCACAAATTGCAGCTCTATATGCTTTTATGTCGCATGCCCAATCCCCCAAAGAAAGAAGTATCATTGTGATGCCTACAGGAACTGGTAAGACTGAGACTATGCTCAGCATATTGGTTGCTAATCAATGTAAAAAAATATTAATTACAGTTCCTTCTGATGCTCTTAGAAGTCAGCTGGCGGATAAGTTTATTACACTTGGATATCTACCAGGTAATATAATAGATAGCGCCTGTTTGAATCCGTATGTAGCTGTAATTCAACAGAGCATGGATGAGAATGAATGGCGAATGATAATAAAAAAATCAAATGTTGTTGTTACAACCATGCCACTACTATGTAGCTGTTCTAATAATGTGAAACAGCTTTTGAATAACTCATTTACACATGTTTTTGTAGATGAAGCTCATCATTCTGAGGCTCCATCATGGCAGGAATTAATCAATAGCTTCTCAAACAACAAAGTTACACTTTTTACAGCGACACCTTTTCGCAATGACGGAAAGAAATTGCAAGGTAAGTTTATATATACTTTTTCTCTGAAAGATGCACAATTGCAAGGATATTACAAACCTATCAACTTTATTCCTGTTCGTGAATATGACTTTACAAAATCTGATCAAATTATAGCAAACACAGCTGTAGCCAAGTTGCGTCAAGATATAGCAGCTGGCTATAATCATATTCTAATGGCGCGTTGTGATTCAACGAGAAGAGCCATAGAGGTGTTTATGTACTATAGTCAATATAATGATCTTAATCCTGTCATGATTCATAGTAAGGTGACAGGAAAAAATAAGATTGTAGAGGATATAAGAAAAGGGCATCACAAAATTATAGTTTGTGTCAATATGCTTGGTGAAGGTTTTGATCTTCCTGAAATGAAGATTGCAGCTATTCATGACCCTAGGCAGAGTCTTCCCGTTACTTTACAGTTTATTGGTAGATTTACTCGAACCTCGCATGACAACTCATTAGGTGAAGCTAGTTTTGTAGCAAATATTGCTGACAAACCGATGGAAATGAATCTTCAAGATCTTTATAATAGAGATTCTGATTGGAATATACTTTTGCCTCTCATTAGTGACCAAGCAACACAAGAACAAATTGACTTTAATCAATTCATTCAAGACTTTAGAAATGTTGATGCCTCACTTGTGCCATTCCAAAGTATTCAGCCAGCATTAAGTACAGTTATTTTTAATGTAGATAATAATGAATGGAATCCTAATAACTGGCAATCTGTGTTCACTGCTGATGATTATGATTATCGCTTTGGTTCTGTTAATTCAAATGGTGACACATTGGTCATTGTACTAGGCCGAATTGAAAAAGTCGAGTTTGGTCGCTTTGAGGGTATTCAAAACTTGCAATGGGGGGTAGTACTTGTACATTGGAATGTGAATTTATCTTATAATCATGTGTATGTGAATACATCATTGGGGAGTATTGATTCATCTAAACTTGTAAAGTCATTATTTACTGGAAATGTTGAAAAAATAACTGGACCTCGTGTGTTCCGGGTATTTAGTGGTGTTACCCGATTTGCTGTACAGACATTCGGTGGTCGTAAGATGGGGGATATATCTTTCAAATCGTTTGTAGGTAAAGACGTTGAAGAAGGAATTCGCATGACTGAACAGCGCGAACTTACAAAGAATAATATCTTTGGCATCGGGTATCGCAATGGTGAACGTATTAGTATTGGCTGTTCAATAAAAGGGAAAGTCTGGAGTTATATGCGTGGTAACATAAAGCAGTTTAGTGAATGGTGTCGACAGGTCGGAAATCTAATCGAAGATAATAATATTAATGAAAATATTGTCCTTCAAAATACACTTAAAGTGAAACGAGTTGGCTCTGTTCCGCCAGAGATGCCTATTGGCATTGATTGGGATGTGGATTTATACAGATTCCCAGAAAATAAATTTATGCTCATAGTTGGTGCAAAAACTTACGAAATAGGAGATGTAGACTTGAGCCTTATCAATGCTGCCAATAATTTGGATACTATAGAGTTTTCTATTCAGGGAGAAGATTTTATTTCAGAATTCAAAATAGATTATTCGGCCAATGTAATGAATAACGAAACTTATTATAGTTATAATGTTTCTCAAACAAGTGGTTTCAAAATAAAGTTTGCCGGAGTTAAGACGGTTGATGACATTTGTGAGTATTTTAATGACAACAATAGTGCACCTGTAATATATTTTGCTAATGGTGCCCAACTTTTTGCTAATAACTATGTAGAAACAAAGAATGTTCCACCACCTATCGCAAATAATTGTCTTTATGGTATAGATTGGACAGGTGTAGACCTTTCAAAGGAATCGCAGCATGTAGTGCCGTATGAAACCGATTCTATCCAATACCATTTTTCGCAGATTGTTATGAATGACTTTGATGTACTCTATGACGATGATGGTAGCGGTGAAATTGCAGATCTTATTGGTATAAAAGTCGAAGCAGAAAATATCCATATACATCTTTATCATCTAAAATTTGCTCATAATGGAAATATCTCAGATGCAATTAGCAATTTTTATGAGGTGTGTGGACAAACACAAAAATGTCTCAAGTGGAGAAATCGTGACAAGACACAAGACTTCTTCCGCCATTTATTCAGACGACTGACAAAAACATACCAAGGACGTTCATGTAGTCGTTTACTTCATGGTACAATTGAACAGCTAGAGCAATTTGAGAAAGATGCAAACTGGAAGAAAGATTTAAAGTTCCATATCAATATTGTGCAGCCTGCATTTAAAGTGACATCAACCAAGGGTGATATTCGCAATTTACTAGGATGCGTTGCTACATATTTGATGGAAACAGCCAATGTAGATCTAAAAGTATATGGCAGTAACTAAAATAAAGTATAAACTCCAAAGTGCTAATTGGGCACTTTGGAGCCATTGTGAGACTGCATTTAGGACTTTCTCGAAATCTCCCAATCAGTACCCATTCTTTCCGCTTTTTGGAGTTTCTTCTTGATTGCCGGCTTTTTTCAGTATTCTCTTAAGGAATTTTACGTATTTGGCATTTTCTTTTGAAATATTTGAAATAAATCTTTTCTATGAACCCTGCCAGTAAAGCTTTCTATGATTCCTATCTGTGAATGTCTGTTTTCTTTTGGTTTATTTGAACCTTCGGGCCATCGATCATCTGCAGTAGTCAGACAGTGGTGCCTTTTTTACATGGTCATTCGTTTCTTAATCTACGATCTGTTGATGATTTTATTCCCATATACGGTTTATTCTTCTCGATAACTTTTCCAGTAGGGAAACAATTTCTCTTTTATCAGACCGACTGCTGTTTCGAAGTCCGGTTCCGTCTTTCCAATTTTTTTCATGAAGCCCTTCCATAGCATTTTAAACTGTGATTTTTGAGGAAAATCGTCACTGAACAAGGGATGATTCTCTTCATATACAGTTTTTCTATTTTTCAGTGTGGCATGAATGGCTTTTTCTAATAAGTTGCTATCCATTGCAGTGCTATTCAGTAAGGAATAGAGGTCATAAAAATCTTTCATTCGGCTATTTTTTTCTGACAGTTCAATCATGGCTTGAAATTTTTCTGCCACAACTGTTTCAAGAGAATAGGCCATGATATTGACAGGAGGCAAGTCTTTCAATAATAGAGGATATTCTAATTCCTGCGGATTAGGTGTAATGATGTCCCCAAAACCAATGTCCATCGCTATTTTTTGGCAAACGGTATCCAGCTGGGCTGTTACGTGTAGCCGTATTCCTTTGTAAATGCGGTTTTCATTTATCTCTTCTGTCTCAATGGTATCCACTTGGAAATGTATTCCATCCTTTTCGCAGAGAATACCGCATATTTCAGAGAAAGCTTCCTTGACTATCTGCTTATCGTTGTTGATGTTATTGCCAAGAAAATCTATATCCAGTGTGGGGCGTGCCTTGAACTGTTCATGTGCATAAAGCAATGCACCTCCTTTTAGATAAAAGCGGTTTTTATACTTACTTTGAGCTAATCGGTATAAAAGCCGTTCCTGAACATAGCGTACCAATAACAGCTGATAAGGTATCTTTTCTTCCTTCGATAGGTTCAGGAGTTTTGCTTTTACGGACTTACCGTAGTCTTTGTTTTCTTTTGTCATAGTTGAATTTCTAGGTATTTATCCAGTATCCCAGCTATCCGCATGGATTTGGCATAGTTTGCTAGTAGGGTGATGTTGCGCTCTTTACGTGACAGATAGTTCCTTAAAATTTCAGAACTTACATCAATGCCTATCTTGTTCCGATAGCGGAGAGCATCGCAGACTGATTTCTCTATGTCATAGACAGATATTTCGTAGCCGTCTATCCGTTCCCGCTTGATTCCTGTATTGTAAGTGGTACGGTCCCAATAGTTGAGAATAATGGGAGGATAATCGGGCAGGGTAATTTTTTGTTTTCTTGGTATGGCTACATAGAAACCTTGTGGTATTTGTGTGGTCAGTCCGTAGTACGCCCAGGCAGAATAGAGACATAATACGCCTTCGGGCACAATTTTGTCAAGGTCAATCATAGTCCCAGCCATTACATCCTCAATGCAGTACACACCGGGTTTCAGTCGGATAACTTCATTGGATTTCACCGACTCCAACAGCCTATAATATAGATATCGGTTGTCGATAATCTGCTTGCGGGTGATGTATCCACCGTTCTGTTCCATGAGAAGTTTTAGTTTGTTATCCATATTAATCGTTTCTGTATGATATGTACAAATATACGGCATTTATTCTTAAGTGCCGTATATTTGTACATATTTTCTTTTGAATATTCATTAGACAAATCAAATATGCATTAAGTTGATTCCGTAAACGAGTAGAAATGTCTTATTTGTTTATATGAATATAAACAAAAATCTAGCACTTTATAATAATTGGATAGCATATAAGTTTTGTGTTGATCTATAATTTAATATGTGTGCAATATTTACTGGAATAAACTGGGTTGAAATTCCATTTTTTAAAAATGTCATCATCAATCAGATTTAAATATATTTTTTAGATTTAATGTGTTATAAGTAAAAAATAAAGAATATGGTATTGATGAATTTCTATTCTTATTCCTAATAATCTTTGCTATAACTTCTTTATTGGGCAAACAATGCTTATTTTCTCCATTACTACTAATGATGTATTTGTCGCATTTTATCATGTTAAAAAGCGAAGTGCTATTATTTCTCTTACTTGCATGATGAGATAGTATAACATAATTGCACACTAATGGATATTTCATAGAATAACCATTTTGAGTTAATGATTCAATCACAACTGATGGATGAGAATCAGCTAACCACAATATCTTCTTGTTTTGATATTCAATCAAAACTGAAATGCTACTTTTATTTTCTAAAGAATCATCTTCACTAAATACATCCAATGCAAATTCGTCAATTTTTTTATTATAATCGTAATTGGTTACTGATGCTGCATGGCTTACATCATCAATCTCGCTTGATTGAAAAGGAATCCCTGATTTATATTTATTTCTTAATGCCTTAATAACAGATTTGTTTGGAGAAAGTATATGAATTTTTAAACCGAAGAAATTTGAAAATTCTAAATCAGTATCAATATCTTTTGGGGAGAGTTTATTATTTGCACTTAAAAACTTAAACAATCTATCTCCTTGATCAATACTCATAGCAGAAGAAGTGGTATTTTGCTTTATATCAAAATCAACAGGATATTGTCGAGGAGGATTATAAAGCCACACCTTTGTAATGTCTTTTATTTCTTCATCTTCAACAGATTTAATGTATTTCATTATACCACCGATATGGTCATCGTGAATATGAGAGACGATCCATAAATCAATGCTTTCTCCTGTTCGAATTAGAGCGTTGATTTCTTGTCGCAAAATATTCCGATAAGTTCGCTCATAACCAGAATCCAAAAATATGTTATGAGGATGTCCATCATCACCAATATATCTTAAGCGAATAGCATCGCCACATTCTGCTTGATAACAAAATAATTCCATAATCAATCTCTTTCATACATTTTTAATTTGCCTTGCAAATTTTCGTTTTCTAAAAAATAAACCCCACAAGGAACAGAAAAGTACGATTCCTCTCTATCATTACTATCAAAAGACATTTTTTCTCCAAGAAGTGTCCAAATAATATCCAATCCATTTTCTTCTAGAAACTGGACTAAATCTTTTTTTCGCATCAAAACACTTCTTGGATTACTATTTACAACAATAATTTTGCCATTGGCATTTTTTAAATCTCCATCAATTGGTGCATATTGAAGTTTCATTCCTTCGAAAATATACTTACAAGGAATATTATATGAATAATTTGCTCCTGACTTATCATTTTCAATGCCTCCATTCGCAGATTCAGTAGTAACAATAACCTTATATTGCGTATTTCTAATAGTATTCCAAATTTTTCTATTATTTTTGTAAACATCAAGATAGGCAGGTGACCAGAATTTTTCTCGATTAATTAATTCCGAATAGTTATCTCTATTTTTAGGTAGCCAATCTCCCCAGAAATTTTTAGTGCTAAGATATTTTATAATCTTATGTTTGTCGGTTTTTCTGACCAATAATCCTTGTATAGAATACCAAATTTGCTTTCGTCTACCGTCATATTTTTCAATTCCTATTTTCTTAGGTTCATCCCATTCTGCAAAATGTTGCAAATATAGCCATTCTTCCCCATCTATATTTTTCTTTTTTATCACTTGCTTAGGGTCGATTAAATCTTCTGTTGTTTGTGCCCATTCTGAATCAGGATAATTCCAATGAGTATATTCGGCATCTTTCCACCATTCTTTATCATCATGTTTAGTGTGATTCTCGCCATATTCATCTTCGTCTTTATTTTTTGTAATATACGCAGGATCAATATCTCTAAAATAGTTTTGCCAAGCACCTTTGTAAAATTGGTATTTACTATCCCAATTGGCTTCCATTTTGTAATTGTCTGTTAATCGTGCCAATATTTCATACCAGGCAATCCATTGATATTTTTCACCTATTCGTTTTATTCTATATTCGCGGTCATAGCCATACAAACGTTCTGCCATATCATCATACTCTCCATGTATATCTTTGTTGTATCCAAGATTAAAAACCTGCTGTATAATCCATCTTTCTATCGGTTGAGTATTAAATTGTTTTCTAAGTTGTGGTTTGTTTTTTTCTTTAAGAAATGGAAGAATCTCGTTAAATAAACATCTTTGTTCATTAGTATTAAATAAATTATCTATATTCTTGTTGCAATCTTGAATGTCGTTATTTATTTCTTCTAAAAAACTATTTAATCCACTTGCATCTTGATTTAATACTCTATATCTATAGTCATCTTTTCTTTCTATTACTGTCTCCTTGTACTTAAATAAAGTATCTAAAAGCTTTATCAAATCACGTTGTTTGCGATTTAAAGATTTGAGATAGATTTTGTAATGTTCTTCTGTTTTATACGATATTGGGTAAAAATGAGATAATTTACCATCAATTTCGTATTTCTTAAAATCATTTATTGTACTTGTAACAGAATGAATGATCTGATTTTGTTGCCGTCCATAATTTTTTTCAAACTCAGGAGAATCATAATCTATTTTATATTTTTCTATTTCTTCTTGTGTGGGAATTTGAGGCATTTCACTATTATACGGAGGACGAATGAGCTTTGTATCAATATTTAATCGCACGTTTTTATAAATACCATATTCAATAATATTTCTTGCATAATCTCGAATTAAAATATGTACAGGAGGATTTCCTTCTTTGAAAATTGTATCGTAAATATATTGAGCAATTATTTTTATAGAATCATCTTTTTCAGTTCGCAAAATACAACCATAAGCTACAGCATATAATCGTTCTGAAATATACATATCATCAATATTTTCAAATACAGTTAAGGTTTTTATTAAAACGTGTGGTTGCTGTTCTAATAAGTTTACTAATGCTTTTGTTGTTTTGTCACGAAGGTCAACAACTGTACTTGATAATACCCAAGTCAAAGTTTGAGCGACTAATCGTGCTGTTTCAAAATCAACGTTATTTGAAATACCATATAGCCATGCCCAATCAGCTAAACGTTTTAATGGAAATGCAATTTGATTGTCATCATAACTACTGTAATATCTCACATAATTCTGCCAAAATCCATCTCGTTCTGACATTGAGTATCGAATCAGTATTTTGTGCAATCGATCTCCATTGAAAGGATGATTTGGGATTGCAGCAAGTTCAGTTAATGTATACCACCATTCTTCATTTCTAAATCTACCTTTCTTTTGAAGCCAATTAGTGATTTTTTTGTCATCAATAGTACTTAATTCTCGCCATTTTAAACTGTCAAACAATGTCTGAGTAAAGGATTCATAAGTGTTCTTTTTTTGCCATTCTTTATCCCTTCTATCGACATTTTTTTCAATAAAGGAATCAATCAATTCAAATAGCTCTAAATTATACCTTTCAGGGAGTAAAATTGAAAAAGCTTCAACAACACCTCTATATGACCATTGATATTCTTTTGTAATCTTTTGAAATTTTGTATCATTAGCAAAAGCGTCTTTTATTTCTTCTTTTGTTTTATATGGCTTTAGCAATTCTTCTGCCATAAAGAAATCGCCAAGTCGTTGGTATGAAAAGAAAACAACATCTTTCGGACTCTCTCTATCATATTCAGTTCTCATTTTTATTAAAACACCTTCTTCAATCAAGTCTGAAAATAAAAATGGGAATCTTGAAAATTTGATATCAAATAACTTAACGGCATCTGAAATATCCAAATTCTGATATTCTGTTTCAAAAATTGCATCAGCTAAATATTCTATTGCTTTTGAAACAATATTCTGATATTTATATTCTGGTCTTTTTTCTTCAAATTTTCTATTTAATGACTTTTTATATAATTCGTATATTCTATTAATACCATTAAAGCCTTTAGGGAAACTTTTATCAGGTAGGTTTTTAACAGCTTCGCAAATAGTATGCAGAAATAAAGGATTCACAAATTCTGGATTTAGAATTGGAAAATTTGGCAGTTTTAAGCCATGATGTTTACAAAATAGTTTTATTGCTTCATATTCATTCCCTTTAAATCCTTCATGTTTGATAATGGTAATATTTTGATTTGACTTAAAATCAGCAGGTATAATATCGTTAAAATAAGTACTTCTAATTGTTAGGACTAATCCGATAGCTGGATATTTAGCAACTTTATTAATAAAACCTGCAATTTGATTTTTCCATAAATCAGCGCCAGCACCTTCGTTTATTGCATCAATAAGAATTAATACTCTTGAATTGATTTGAAGTCCAATATTATTGAAGTTTTCAAGAAAATCGGTAAAAGAACATGTTATATCTAATTTATTAAGTATGTTTTTCTCAATCGTATTTGAAGTATTAAAGGTTGTTCCTAATAACAAAATGGTAGGTAATGATTGATTTTTTCTTTGTGTGGCAATATCGCCTAATAAATGAGATTTACCACATCCAGCTTCACCTTGAATAATTAATGTCGGGTGATTGGCTAAATTAATATATAAGTCATCAATGTCATTGATAAATTTGTAATTTGCATCTTCAATTTCTCTCAATCTGCTTAATTCTGTATCAAATGATCTGTTGACCTTATCTTTATCATCTTTGTTTTTTATACTAAGATGGTATATCTCATGCCATTTATCTGATACCTTTTTATTGAATGCCTTTACTTTTTCTATCAAAAATAAAAGTGTTATTTCTGTTTCAACCGAATTATTCTGGAGTGCAAATAGCAATTCTTTTATTCTTTGGCGTAATGTATCTAATTCAGTTTCAATACCTGATAAATATTTATTATCTTTTAATCTTCTATAGCTTTTTTCAGTCAGCCATTTATCTGTTTTTATAATAATATTCTTGTGGAATCTACTGTTTTTCGATATGCTATTAAAAACATGAGCGATAGGTAATTCAAAATTTAACCTCTCATTAAATCGTGGCCCAAGATTTTTCACTTCTCTTTCCACTTGATTTGCAAAAAATGAAGGGATTAATCCGTTTGTTCCCATATAAGAATAATCGATTAATGGCAGGAAGTTCTTTCTCAAAAGGTTGTTTAAACTGTCAATATATTGACAATAAATCACTTTGCCTTTTTCTTCTTCTCTAAAGCGAGTGAAAATTCCACATAGATAAACTTCATTGTTTGCCTCTAAAAAAATTCCTGCACCAGAAAACCCTTCTACATTAGTTGCAATATAGTCAGCATCCAATTGGAGCTGAAATCGTTTTGTCTCAGTCATTTCTTGTAACCATATTGCAGGAACTGCGGCAAGTTCTTCTCCTTTTGTTGCTTTTGGAAATCCTTTTATATTAAATAATTTAAAAGAATTTTGTTCTTTTATTACTTGTATTTTAGGGATAGAATTATTAATTGCATCTACATCTTCTTTATTTAGTATAATTATTGCAACATCCTCATATTTATTTCTTGATAAAAGATTTTCGTTGATATTTTTAATAGTAATGGATATGTATTTTTTTTCTAATGGACTATAAATATCGACACAAATACTATCAATTTGTTGTTGAAACTTATCTCCATCCTCAAATAGACAATGGGCGGCTGTGAGTATATATATTTTATTATCTAATGTGTTTTCATAATATAAAACTCCCGTACCAATAATTAAATTACTCGAATCGTTATTTTTAAGACGAACAGTTATTATTGAACTTAAATTACCATTTTTATCATCCATATATTGTCAATATTATACTTTTATTTTTACTTATTACACATATTTCGCTTTATTATTCGTTCTCTATTACAAGTTCTATACATTCATTTTCAGTGGCTTAATAATCTTGTATAGTACCTCCATATAAATCTTTAAAGCAATAAAAATCTTTATTTTTTTTCTTTGTCTCAAGGAGCTCATTTCGTATATCTTTTTCTAATTCATCAAAAGTTATCTTTATGTTCTTTCTTTTTTGATTTTCATATATTTCAGAAACCATATTTTTAAAGTGGAGTAGCTAACTAAAATCGAACATAAAGTTAAGCTAAATGTTTTAACTAATTATGGGAGAAAGAAAAGAATACGACTCTGATTTCAAAGTCAACGCAGTCAAATTAAGCTATGAGAGAAAGAACCTCACTGGCTTATCCAGAGATCTTGGTATAACGCCATATCTGATCTATCGTTGGAGAAAAGAATATAGCCAATATGGTGAAGGAAGTTTTCCTGGCAATGGAGTTCCTAAGTTGACTCCTGAGGAGAAAGAAATAGCCGAGCTTAGAGAAAAGCTTCGAAAAATAGAAGTTGAAAATGAAATATTAAAAAAAGCGCTTCACATTATCTCCAAGAGCGATCGATGATTTATCAGTTCATACGTTCCAATGATAAGATCTGGCCGATTGAGGTAATGTGTAATGTTCTTAAAGTGTCCCGAAGTGGTTATTACAGATGGATTAAAGGTCCTCAAAGCAGACGGGCCGTAAAACGTAAATCCATCTGTAAAGAAATTCAGATTGAATACTTTCTGGCAAAATGCCGTTATGGAAGTATACGAATAACTAAGGAGCTAAATAAAAGGAATGTAAAGATTTCCAGAACAACTGTTGCACATTATATGAAAGAGATGGGTATTCAAAGCAAATTATCAAAGAAATATAAGATTACTACAGATTCAAATCATTCCGAACCGGTGGCAAATAATATTCTTAACCGATCTTTTGAGATGGATATACCTTCAAAGGCTTGGGTCTCTGATATTACTTATATACCAGTCGTTGGAGGATTTCTATATTTAACAAGTGTGATTGATCTTTTTGACAGAAAAATAATTGGATGGAGTGTTAGCGAAAATATGGCAAGTGAATCGACTGTCATACCAGCCTTTAATATGGCTGTAAGCAATCGTAAACCTCAAATGCAAATGATATTTCATTCTGACAGAGGCTCACAATATGCCAGCAAAGCTATGGTTAGTATGTTGAGATCCTATGGCATTTGCCAAAGCATGAGCCGTAAAGGAAATTGCTGGGATAACGCTGTTGCAGAGAGTTTCTTTAAAACGTTAAAGGCGGAACTTATCTATGGGAACAAGTTATTGTCTAAAAGAAAAATGAAAACGCAATTATTTGAATTTATCGAAATATGGTATAATAGAAAAAGAAGACATTCTGCTCTAAATAACCTCACAATTGAGGAATATTGGAAGGAATATATTCAGAGAATTAATAAATTGTCGAATGTTGCTTAACTTTGTGTCTAATTTTAGTTGGCAACTCCAAAGTGCATAGGGTCTCTGTTAGGATTGAAAATAGCATCAAATATATATTCGTTATGAAAACACCATAAAGTTGGATTAGTAGGATTTTCTACTCCATCAATCTCTTTATTCAAAGCTCTCATACCTTTACTAATGTCTAATAAATCTGTATATTCAGTAAAGAAAGCAGCGAAACCTCTTGCGACTTCATCTACTAATAAATTTCTATGTGACCCAATAATAGCTAAAAATGGAGCTCTTTTCTGGGGCTCAATATAAGAAAGGACAGCAGCACCTTTACACATACCTAGAACCACAAGAAGTAAATTATTCATTTTTTCATTTATTGGACGAAGATAATTATGAAACTCTTCCCAAGTAATAATTTCATCGGAAGCAAGTCCAACTCCTTGTTCTTCACCGTGAGTCTCAAAATGAAGGGTGAAAATCTCATCATTTTTCATTTTAAGTTCAATTTCTTTTAGGATTTTTATAAAGTCTTTTTTTTGAATATGCATTATGGAAATCGACAAATGAAAATTTATCGTAAAACTTTTTATATTGCAAAATATCTTTTTCTAGTTCATCCCCTGTTTTTCTTTCTGTTTCTTTGAGTGATTGTATAACAATGATACCTCTTCGCTTGATATCAATATCTAAGTTGTTTTTTATAGATGTTTTAACAGAAATGCGCTGCTTGTTGTTTTTCCATTCCAAAAATTTAGATTCAGCAGTATCCCTATCAAACGCCCCTTTTTTAACGCCATCAAGTAAGTGTTTCTTTAAAAGAACTCCTTCTTTGGAAAGAATGCTTCTTACAGTATCTGTTGGTTGTGCTCCCACTTGAAGCCAGTAAAGAGCTTTTTCAAATTTTAATTCTACGGTAGTAGGGATTGTATTTGGATTGTATGAACCTATCTTTTCGATGAATTTTCCATCCCTTGGTGATTTACTATCCGCAATTACGATATGGTAAAATGGGTAATTTTTGCGACCATGTCTTTGCAATCTAATTTTAGTTGTCATACCTAAATAAGTAAGTTGGTTTTTATTGCTGTAATACTTAAAGTGTATTTCTTGATTTTTTCTAACTTTTCATGATTCAATGATACTCTGTAAGTATTATATTATTGATTGTATTCTCTATTCTTATTTATTGAATTAGTTAAACTATCGGGTATTTGAATATCTATTTTTTTTATTCCAATATTGGAAAGACTTTTAATTGCTGTATGAATATCATTAAAAACAATATCAATTTTGTCTTGTTGAATTTATTACCCGAGCTCTGATATCTTCATTTTTAGCTCTTTTATCATACTGTTAGTATTGTTTGTGGTCTAAAAATAAACCAAATTAATAGATCTGACAAGGAATTGATGTTTTTATTAATGAAAATATTTTTAAATCATTTACTTTATTTTGTATATATTATACTATTAGTCTAGTTAAACTTATTAGAGTAAACTATTTATTATAAATTGCATTTCCTTTTACTATTGGATACCAAATGTGGATATAATCCACTAAAAAAACATCTAATTTTGCTAACATAATAAATTTCAAATTAAGATCCCATTCTAAACGTTTTGATTCTTGATTTAAAGTATATAATTATTATAATAAGACTCAACATTGCATTTTTTTAGAGCTTTTCTATGAGGTGGTTACAACAACGATCTAGGTGAGGAGTTTTTTAGTTTTTATTTATTTGTTTAAAGGCTTACCTTAATTTATTATATCTGCAAGACGATTTATGTATTATGAAAAAACTTAATCTCGGAGAAAAATCAAACATATTAGGATAAAATCATCAATCTATTTTTATAAAATAGATTTTTCCATGCAGTCTTTTACTCAATAATGTCATCTATTAGATATACGACAATATTGAGTGAAAATGAAAAGATATAAGTTACTTCCAGTTTGTATTATTATTACTTTATTACTTCCATCTTGTATAGATGCTAATGATAGCAATATTTCAATTGTAAGTGATAAGGATTTTGTGTATATAACTTCACTCAATAATGTCCTATGTGCGACAACGAGTTGTGGCTATGTGACATGCCCGCAAATTAAGGAACTTAAATTGAATGAATGTTATTTTATATCTTATCAGTTAGACGGGAAAAAAGAAAATAATATTTATCTGGCTAATGAATTCGCGAATATTTCTGAAGGGCCAATTCCTCAAGGTGCATTTAGTATTGATAAAGTACCAACGCAGGCAAGTTGGCCTGTAAAAGACTTAAAAATATCACAATTTGTTCCGACAAAATATAAAGGTGACAGATGGTTATTAAGTTACTCTTTTTCATCAAACAGCAAGAAAGAAATTATTCCTTCCTTTTATTATGATAGCAGTAAACAGATAGATAAAGATGGAAGGAACATTATGAAAGATAATAAAATAGTCATTGATGTCCATTTTAAAGAATCCAATTTAAATATTAAAACTAATGAACGTATTAATGGTCAATATTCTGTTGTCGCAGATTTGGAACGGCTGAGAGAAATTTATTCAGCTGACTATGACCGGGCCTCTACAGGAGATGATGGAAAAAAACAAATACCAGTCCTTATTCAATTTCGCTTTTATAAGGATCTTACGGATGGAAAGACTGAAGTGTCTTATGCTGGAACGTGGGATGCAGGCTTGAATAATAAAGCTTACTATATGGTGTTCATTCAAAAATCATGATAGAATAAAGAGGTTTTCCTATTCTTTCGATAGTATAACTAAACACAAAATGTGAGGATTTCTAAGGTTGATGAATGAATTAGACTTTATATTCGGATGTAAAGAAAATGATCCAAAAAGCCAGCGACTTTTATTTGAAAAATATGCTCCGAGGATGTTGAGCATTTGCCGGCGATATGTAACTGATTTTGAAATAGCTCAAGATCTTCTACAGGAGGGCTTTATTAAGGTTTTTACAAAGATAGAGACTTATTCCGGTGAGGGATCTTTTGCTGGATGGATGCAAAGGATTTTTGTTACTACATCTTTAGAATATCTGAGACGGAATAATATGATGAAGGATAGAATATCCATAGATGAATGTGAAAAGATTGAAGATGAGATTCACCCGTCAGTTCTTAGTAAACTAACTACTGACGATCTTTTAGAATGTATTAGGCAGTTACCGTCAGGTTATAGGACAGTTTTTAATCTTTATGCTATTGAAGGTTATTCTCACTCTGAAATTGCGAAAATGTTAAGTATATCGGAGAGTTCTTCTCAATCTCAATTGGTGAGAGCCCGAAAAATATTGCAAAGAAATGTACAATGTGTAATTGAAAAAAATAAGAATAATGCGTAGCACAGATAATAATATTCAATCAAATGATAATGATCAAAGAGATGCTTTTTTTGATTATTTCAGAGATAATCTTAAAGATCTGGAAACACCAATTGATGACAAGTGTTGGGAGCATATATATAAGGATATTAATCCCTCATATAAGAAGAGTCACAAAAAACGAACATTGCTTGTGTTTTCTTCCGGAATTGCTGTAGCTGCCGTTGTTCTGTTGATTTTTATGATAAATGGTACTAGCTATAATAAGTTTCCTGAAAAAGAATATTTTGAAGCTGATATTACTCCTATTCTTCACTTATCAAATGGTTCCTCTGTAAAGTTCGATTATATAAAAAGAAAAAAAAGGTAGTTTGTTAGCCGGAGCGGTGCTCCCTGCAAAGACAGATTCGATGAAAAAAGGTCATTCTTTAAAAAACTTAGTTTTAAATCAAGATTCAATTACATCCGATTTATGCCAGATAGTTTTGAATGATACATGTGAAATGGAAAAGTTAACCCTTAATGAAGTAAGTCATCTTGTTGAGAGTTTTTCTGGTATAGCTATTCCACCTAATAAACCCATTGTTGGTTCTTCGGTATTTACCCAAGTTGCTGGAGTTCATGCTGATGGTGATAATAAAAATGGATTGTATCAGAATGATTTAATACCGGAACGTTTTGGACGAAAACGCGAATAT
>Ga0183099_1001003_pt1 | contig 17437 bp, 18 predicted proteins | sample Biomet1_FD_127788 | JGI IMG/M metagenome (GOLD analysis project Ga0183099, IMG submission 127788) | Microbial communities from bioreactor (seeded with anoxic lake sediment) at LBNL, California, USA - Biofuel metagenome 1 | ecosystem: Engineered > Bioreactor > Anaerobic > Unclassified ... | reverse complement strand
TTTGATGAAGGCTATTCATGCTTATGTAATGGGATTGCCATCTAACGAATTTAAGGAAAAATTTGAATTATATTATTTAAATGGAGCTCTTAGTTCGGCAATAAGTGCAGTAAATGGAGCAATTCAAATTTTTGCAGTTAATCCTGATTCAAATGAAATTGTTTTCAAAACATGGGGCAATTTAACACTTGAAAATAAAGCTGACTGGAGTGAACTAGTAAGTACAACTAAAATGGAATTAACAGTAGCACAAGAATTGTTAAATTTATATATAAGTTCAAATACGGAAACTATTGATTCAGATGATGCTAACGAAATAAACAGTAAAATAACTACGCTTATTGGAACAATAAAAGAATTTACTGTAGAATCTGATTATACAGCGTTTACAAGTGCAGCTGGAATAACTGTGGAACCATAAGGAGGGCTAAACATGAAAAAACTATCATTTTTATTAGCCGGATTATTAATATCTGGTGGAGCATATGCAAGCAATGTAAAAATTACACAATATGAAAGCGTTAAGCAAAAAGCTATGGGAGGAGCAACAATATTATCTGAAGTTAATGAAAATGCTCTTATTAATAACCCAGCTCTTCTTAATGAAATAGATAAATGGGAATTAAATCTGTTTGGGATGTCAGTTAGTATTTCATCTGATACTGTTGATACTGCAAATGGAATTATGAACATGATGGATGATATAGATGCATTAGGTGATGGAAATGACGATAAAATAATTAGCTTATTACAAGCTTATTTAGACGGAACTACTTGGACAGATTCAGATACAGGAATAACATATAATACAGACTTAGCAAAATTGTCTAATAAAAAATTAGTTTTAGATCTTACTCAAGTAATAGCTTATGCTAAGAAAAACTTTGGAGTAGGAATATTTACAGCAGTAAATGTTAACGATATGCGTCTTATAAACAATCCTGTAAGCCCTGAAATAAAAGTAGATATAAGTGGAACAGTGCAAGTTCCTGTAGGGTTTTCTTTTGACTTTGGGAAGAAAAATCAGTATGTGTTAGGTACAGCAATTAAAGCAGTTGCAGGTGGTAACGCAATTGCTGATTTAGATGCAACAGATCTAGCAGCAGATGGGGATATACCAATAACAGTTCAATCTTATAGCGGAATGGCATTAGATTTAGGTGGAATATATAAAACAGGATACTTAAACTATGCTCTTACAATAAACAATGCATTTAGTAAACTAGATGTAACAGAAAAAATAGGTGATGGAGCAGAAGTAGATATAACAGGAAAGAAACTTCCTTTAACAGTAAATTTTGCAATAAGTAATAAGTATGACAAAAAAGATAGACTTAACAAATGGTGGGATAAAAATGTTTTTTGGACACTTGAACTTAAAAATCTTACAAATACAGATTTAAATGCTGATGGAGAAAAAGATGATAATCTTTATAAAAAGATTCATTTTGGAGCTTCTTCTATGGTCTTCAATAATAAATGGATAAAATTAGACTTGAGAGCTGGATTGAATCAAGGGTATCCAACTTATGGATTTGGAACAGAAATGTTTAGTTTAGTTAATTTAGATTATGCATATAGCACAAGAGAGTTAGGACCGCATATTGGAATGAAGGAAGAAACTCTACATTCAATTACAATTGATTTTAGAATGTAATAATTATGAAAAGACTACTTAAAATTTAGTAGTCTTTTTTGTTGTATAAATTTAATTAAGAAAGACCTGAATAAAAATATTATAATAATATATAGAATCTATTATTTGATATATAATATAAATGATAAACATATAAAATAAAACTTAAAATGGAATAAAAATCTTGTAAAAAATTAGTTGTCATGATAAGATTAATAGTAAAAAATCTTTGTTTAGTAAATAATTATATATACTCATATAATCTCGTAATTGGGCGAGAGTTTCTACGGGTCACCTTAAATGATCATGCTATGAGTGAAAAAGTTTAAGCTTTTATCACTTGTATTCCGTAAAAAATACAAGAATAAAAGCTTTTGTTTTTTCAAAAAAACTTTAAAAATTTTTCTAGGAGGAAAAGAAATGGAAAAAACTTTAAAAGAAAACTCATTTGCAGGATTCTTAAACAAGTTCTTTAAAATTAAAGAACACAATTCAACAATCAGAAAAGAAATTATAGGTGGGCTTACAACGTTTGTAACAATGGCTTATATAATTTTCGTAAATCCTAATATTTTGGGAGCAGCTGGAATGGATAAAGGAGCTCTTATTACTGTAACTTGTGTAGCTTCTTTTGTAGGAACATTACTTGCTGGGTTATGGGTAAATGTACCATTTGCAATGGCACCAGGGTTAGGGCTTAATGCATTTTTTGCTTACACACTTGTAATTGGTAAAGGTGCTACTTGGCAACAAGCTTTGGGAGTAGTATTTTTATCAGGAGTATGTTTTTTATTATTAACGTTAGTTGGAGCTAGAGAAAAGATAATTGACTCTATACCAGTATCATTAAGATTAGCAGTATCAACAGGAATAGGACTTTTTATAACTTTCATAGGGCTTCAAGGAATGGGACTTATTGTAGATAATCCAGCAACTTTAGTTGGAATAGGACCAATAACAAAACCTGTTATATTAGGGCTATTTGGATTAATTCTAATTGCAGTATTGGAGATTAGAAAAGTAAGAGGAGCGTTATTAATAGGAATAGCGATAACTACAATATTAGGAGTTGTATTTAAAGTAGTTGCTTTACCTCACGCAATTATGTCAATGCCACCTTCAATGGCTCCAATAGCTTTCAAACTTGATATAAAAAATGCACTTCATTTATCTATGTTAAGTGCGGTATTCTCTTTCTTATTTGTACATATATTTGACTCAGTAGGAACTGTAGTTGCATGTGCGTATGAAGCTGGAATGGTAAAAAAAGATGGAAAAATAGAAAAAATAGGAAAATATCTTGAAGCAGATGCAATATCAACAATGGTTGGAGCTGTACTTGGAACAAGTCCAACATCACCATATATTGAGTCAGCATCAGGAATAGCAGCTGGAGCAAGAACAGGTTTTAGCTTCAGTAGTAACAGCGATTATGTTTTTAGTTGCGACATTTTTTACTCCAATAATTGGAATGGTTCCAGGGTTTGCTACTGCACCAGCACTAGTAATAGTAGGAATTTATATGTTTAAACATGTAAAAGAAATAGACTTTACTGATTTTGAAGTGGCAGTACCTTGTTTTATAACAATAGTAGCAATGCCTTTAACATATAGTATAGCTGTTGGACTTAGTTTAGGATTTATGTCTTATATAGTGGTTACAGTAGCAGCAGGAGATATGAAGAAAATACACCCTACAATGTGGGTAATAGGAATTTTATCATTATTTAATTTTATAGTACATTAAAAATAACCTCTTCGGAGGTTTTTTTATAGTTAAAAATTAATACAAAAGTCCATTAAGTAAAAAAAAAATTGCATTTTTTTGACAAATGGTGTATCATATTTAAAATATAAATTTTCCTCATATATACCAAAAATACGGTTTGGTGTCTCTACGGTTAACCATAAATTAATCTCTATGAGTGGAAGAATCTTAGGAAATCTAAGGTATACTTTCACTTTTGATAGTATATTTTGGATTTTTTTGTTTTTTGATATTTTAAATGTATATAAATTATTTTAATAAATTTTAAAGGAGTAGAAGCTATGCACAAAAAAAGTATTGTAATTTTGGACTTTGGTTCACAGTACAATCAATTGATTGCAAGAAGAATTAGAGAGATGGGAGTTTATGCAGAAATAGTTCCTTATTTTACAGAGTTAAGTAAAATAAAAGAAATGGAACCTGCAGGAATTATCTTATCAGGAGGACCAGCTTCTGTATACTTAGATGGAGCACCTACTTTATCAAAAGAAATATATGAAATAGGAGTACCTATACTTGGAATTTGTTATGGGATGCAATTAACTACTCAACTTTTAGGAGGAACAGTAGAAAGAGCTGATAAGCAAGAGTTTGGGAAAGCAGAATTAGTTATTGATAATAAAGAATCAAGATTATTTGGAGATATTCCTAATGGCTCTCAAGTATGGATGAGTCATGGAGACCATGTTACTGTACTTGCACCAGGATTTACTCAAATAGCTCATACAGATTCTTGTATAGCTACTATGGAAAATATAGAAAAAAATATTTATGGAGTTCAATTTCATCCAGAAGTTACGCATTCAGTAGATGGAACACAAATCCTTAAAAATTTTGTATTCAAAATAGCAAAAGCAGAAGCAAATTGGTCAATGGGTAACTATATTGAGCAAACAGTAAAAGCAATTAAAGAAAAAGTTGGAAATAAAAAAGTAATTTTAGCGCTTTCTGGAGGAGTAGATTCATCAGTAGCAGCAGTACTTATTCATAAAGCTATTGGAGATCAGTTAAATTGTTTTTTCGTAGATACAGGGCTTATGAGAAAAAATGAAGCTGAAAAAGTTATGTCAACTTATGGAGAACACTTCAAAATGAATATTGAATGTGTTAATGCAGAAGAAAGATTCCTAACTAAACTTGCAGGAGTATCTGATCCTGAAGCAAAAAGAAAAATTATTGGAAATGAATTTGTAGAGATTTTTAATGAAGAAGCACTTAAATTTAAAGATGCAGATTTCTTAGCACAAGGAACAATTTACCCTGATGTTATTGAGTCTCAATCAATAAAAGGGCCATCTGCAACAATCAAATCTCATCATAATGTTGGGGGATTACCTGAACATATGAAATTTGAACTTCTTGAGCCATTAAGAGAACTGTTTAAAGATGAAGTAAGAAAAGTAGGAAGAGAATTAGGGATACCTAATCATATGATTGATAGACATCCTTTCCCAGGTCCAGGACTTGGAATTAGAATTTTAGGTGAAGTAACTAAAGAAAAAGCCGATATTCTTAGAGAAGCTGATGATATATTTATTGAAGAATTAAGAAGAGATGGACTATATGAAAAAGTAAGTCAAGCTTTCGTTGTGTTACTTCCAGTAAAATCTGTTGGAGTAATGGGAGATGAAAGAACTTATGAGTATACAGCAGTTCTTAGATCTGCAGATACTATAGATTTTATGACTGCTACTTGGTCACAATTACCATATGAATTCTTAGGTAGAGTAAGTAATAGAATTATTAATGAGGTAAAAGGAATTAATAGATTGACTTACGATATTTCTTCAAAACCACCAGCAACTATAGAATGGGAGTAAGAGGAGAAAATAATGTTTTATTCAAATTTGGTTACTAAAGTTAAAGAAGGTAAAATTGATGAGTTAAAAGAAAGTTATGTTTTCAGGTTAAATATGACTAAAATTTTACCGCATATCATTATTTTGATTTTAGTAGCAATTTTAATACCTTTTTTGTTGATTATTTATAAGAAAGAAGGATTGAGTGCTTTTGTAATTTTGGTACCTATTTTAGGTTTGATTTCTATAGCTCAAATAGTAAATAGCTTGAAATTTAAGTTTGAAATAAAAAATGGTAGTTTATTTTATAGAACAATAGAAATTAAATTAGATGAAATAAAAGCATGTAGTTTAAAATATGGAGTTTTACCTAGAGCAAAGAAAATGGAGAATTTTTTAGATATAATTACTATAAATAAGGAAGAAAAAATAATACCTTTACATATGGGTAATAAAGTATTATTTATTTTAGTATTAAAAGAGATTTTGGGCGAACGATTTACAATTGTTGAAGATAAATAGGAGGAAAAATGTTAAACGGGAAAATTATTAAAGAAGCAATTACTTTTGATGATGTGTTATTAATACCTGCTAAATCAGAAGTTTTACCAAGTAATGTTAATTTGAAAACAAAATTAACTAAAAGTTTAGAGTTAAATATACCTTTTTTGAGTGCTGCAATGGATACAGTTACTGAGGCAAAATTAGCTATTGCGCTTGCAAGACAAGGTGGAATAGGATTCGTACATAAAAATATGTCTATTGAAGAACAAGCTGCTGAGATAGACAAAGTAAAAAGAAACGAATCTGGAATGATAACAAATCCAATAACTCTTAAAAAAGAATCAATACTTGCAGATGCTGAACATATAATGGGAACGTATAAAGTTTCTGGGTTACCAGTAGTCGATGATGATGGAACTCTTGTTGGGATAATTACAAATAGAGATCTTAAATACAGAAAAAATATGGATGAAAAAGTAGTGAATATTATGACTAAAGATAATTTAATAACTGGTCATGTAGGAGTTACTTTAGATGAAGCTAAAGATGTACTTTTAGAAAATAGAATTGAAAAATTACCGATAGTTGATGACAATTATAAATTACAAGGTCTTATTACAATTAAAGATATTGATAATATAGTTGAATATCCAAATGCATGTAAAGATCCTCAAGGAAGATTAAGAGTAGGAGGAGCTGTAGGTGTAGGTGGAAATACTATGGATAGAGTAGATGCACTAGTAAAAGCTGGAGTTGATATAATAACTGTAGATTCAGCTCATGGACATTCTCAAGGTGTTATTAATCAAGTAAAAGAAATTAAAACTAAATATCCAGACCTTAATGTAATTGGTGGGAATATAGTTACAGCAGATGCAGCTTTAGACCTTATAAAAGCTGGAGCAGATGCAGTAAAAGTAGGAGTAGGTCCTGGAAGTATCTGTACAACAAGAGTTGTAGCAGGTGTAGGAGTTCCTCAATTAACAGCTGTAAATGATGTTTATGAAGTTTGTAAAGAACATGGTGTAGGAGTTATAGCTGACGGTGGAATTAAACTTTCTGGAGATATAGTAAAAGCTATAGCTGCTGGAGCAGATTGTGTAATGGTTGGAGGACTTCTAGCAGGAACAGAAGAAGCACCAGGAGAAGAAATACTGTATGAAGGTAGAAGATTCAAAGTTTATGTAGGAATGGGTTCTATGGCAGCAATGAAAAGAGGAAGTGCTGACAGATATTTCCAAGGAAAAACTGCTGAGAAAAAACTTGTTCCAGAAGGAATTGAAGGAAAAGTTGCTTACAAAGGTAAACTAGAAGATGTAATTTTCCAACTTTGTGGAGGATTAAGATCAGGAATGGGTTACTGTGGAACTGAAACAATAGCTAAATTAAAAACAGATGCTAGATTTGTAAAAATAACAGGAGCTGGACTTCAAGAGTCACATCCTCATGATATTTCGATTACACAAGAAGCACCTAATTATCATAAATAAAAAAATTGTGGCTAGTCATTATGACTAGCCATTTTTATTTTAGATTTTTTGGAAAAACTATTACCAAATTAATAGATTGACAAAATATAAAAATAGATTTAAACTAGTTGTATGTACAACTTTTTAAAAGGAGGACTTTGTGTATAAAGACATAGCAGATAATTTTGGTAGTATTAGCAGAAGAACACAAAATCTATTTAGAAATAATTTAGAAGATAAGTTTATATCTAAAGGATTACAAGCGTATATAATAGTAATTTGTGACAATGAAGGAGCTATAGCAGACGAAATAACAAAAATACTAAAAGTGGATAAAGGAACTACAGCAAGGGCTATAGCAAAATTGGAAAAAGAGAAGTACATTTTAAGAGTCCAAGATGAAAATGATAAAAGAAAATATAAACTGTATTCTACAGATAAATCAAAAGAGCTGTATGCAAAAATAGTAGCTTTGTATTATAACATAGCTGAAGAAGCATTGAATATTTTAGATGAAAAAGAAGAAAAAGAATTACTGAGAATACTTGGGAAAGTAAGAGCGCATATAAAAGAAATTGATGATAGATAGGAGGATTTATGAAATTAATAGTAAATGCAGATGATTTTGGGATGTCTACAGGTGTAAATTATGGAATTTTGGAATGTTTTAAAAATGGAATAGTGACATCAACGTCAATGATGGTAAATACTCCAGGATTTGAACATGGGATAGAGCTTATGAAAGAAAATAAATTAGATGTAGGAATACATTTTGTTTTGACTATAAGAAATCCATTAACGAATCCAATAGAGATTCCTAGTATAGTGAATGAAAAAGGAGAGTTTGAACATAATATAAAAAAGCTTGATAGTGCTAATAAAGATGAAATCAGATTAGAGCTAATGGCTCAATTAAATAAATTTATGAATACAGGCTTTACTCCAAGTCATATTGATTTTCATCATGAGGTTAATTTTGCAAAAAATGCTCTAGAGGTAGCAATAGAGATAGCGAAAGAATATAATCTTCCAATGAGAGCATTTGAGCCAAATTCAATATCTAAAATGAATGATGCTGGAGTTAAACATTCCAAAAGATTTCTCTATGAATTTACAGGGAAAGAATTGACAATAGAAAAATTTATAACTGAAGTAAATAAAGCTAAAGGAGAGGAATTGGTAGAAATAATGACTCATCCAGCTTATTTGGATACCTACCTTCAAAATTTTAGTTCTTACAATTCGCAAAGAATAAAAGAACTTGAAATCCTTACATCAGAAGAAGTTAAAAATTTTATAAAAGAGAATGAAATTGAATTAATAAGTTTTGGTGATATAAGGTGAAATTAGATTTAGAAAATGAAAAAATCAGTAAATTATTATGGAGATATGCAATACCTAGTATAATTGGTGGCTTAGTTTTCATGCTATATAATGTTGTAGACAGGATTTTTATAAGTAGAGGAGTTGGGACTTACGCTTTGTCTGCACTTTCACTTACGTTTCCTTTATTTAATGTTTTGGCAGGAATTACAGCTTTTATATCTGTAGGAGCAACAGCAAAAATAGGACTGAAATTGGGAGAAAATAAGAAAGAAGAAGCTGAAAAAATTCTAGGGAATGTATTTTTTATATTTATTATTATTAGTATCAGTTTGACAATTTTTGGAAATTTATTTATAGATAAAATACTGTATTTTCTAGGGGCTAATGAAAGTACTTTTTCAATGGCATATGATTATTTAATTATTTTGATTGATGGCTTATTTTTTATGATTTTTCCATTTTGGAAAAATGGGACTTATGCAAGCAGAAGGTAATCCTAAAAAGTCAATGGTCGCAGCAATTTTAGGGGCATTGATAAATTTATGTTTAGACCCTATATTTATTTTTGTATTTAAAATGGGAATAAAAGGAGCGGCAATAGCAACAGTTTTAGCAAATGTTATAGTAGCAATTTATATTACTTATCATTTTTTATTTGGGAAAACTAGATATTTAACATTAAGAAAAGAAAATTTGAAAATAGATATAAAATTGATGGTAGAAGTAATGAAGATAGGAATTTCACCATTTTTTAGAAAAATGGCAACAAGTACAACAATTTTAGTAGTTAATAGAGCCTTGATTAGTTACGGTGGAAGCAGTTCTGTGGCAGTATTAGGTATAATTGATACAATATCCTCAATCATATTTATGATTGTCATGGGAATAAATGAAGGAACTCAGCCTATAATTTCATATAATTATGGTGCTAGAAATTATAAAAGAGTAAAAGAAGCAATTTTTAAGTCACTTTATATTTCAACAATAATAGGAAGCTTATCGCTAATTCTGGTTTTTATGTTTAAAAGAGATATAATTGGAATTTTTAGCAAAGATTTGGTTCTTATAAAAAAATGTGAGGAAGTACTTCTAATATACATGATGATGACTCCGCTTTTGGGATTTCAAACTTTGGGAGTTAATTTTTTTCAGGCAATAGACAGAAGTAAAATAGCAATATTTTTGAATATATTTAGAAAAGTTTTAATGCTAATACCATTAATTTTTATATTTTCTAAGAGTTTTGGAGAAATAGGGATATGGTATGCTAATCCAGTTTCGGATTTTATTGCGGCCATCGTTACTTTCTATTTTTTAAAAAGAGAGTTTAAAATATTAAATCATAAATAAAAGGAGTTTAAGGGATGGAATATGAAGAGTTAAAGATGAAAAAATTTAGTTTTGTATATTTATCACAAGAAGAATGCAGTGTTTGTAGTGTGACTAAGCCAATTTTTGAAGAGCTTGCAAGTAAATATAAAAATGCTACTTTTACTCATATAGACCTAAATACTAACGAAGATGCTAAAGGATATTTTTCTGTATTCACAATACCTGCTATTTTGGTTTATTCAGAAGGAAAGGAAATTTTAAGAGAAGCTAGATTTTTTAATTTTAAAGAAATTGAAAAAAATTTAGACAGGTATTACAATATGATTTTTAACGTCAATTTTCCGCTTTAATATACACTTAAAATTGACAATATGATTTGAAATAGAATTTAATGTCAAAAATAAACGCAAAAATCAAAAGAATTTTTCTAAAATTTTACCTACATTAATAGAATAAAAGTGTTATTCTATATATAACATCTATAAATGGGGAGGAATAAAATGAAGAGATTTAATTTTTTTGTGCTAATGTTACTATTTTGTCAAATGGCTTTTTCAGCAGAAATTGTTAAGCTAACAGATGAGGCATCAATTGACAAAGTAATAAAAGAGATGACACTAGAAGAGAAGGCAAAATTAGTGTGTGGAATGGGAATGACATCAAAAAAAGTTCCAGGAGCTGTTGGAAGTACTTACGAAATTCCTAGATTAGGTATTCCAGAATTAGTAGTTTCTGATGGTCCAGCAGGATTAAGATTAGGGGGGACTTTTAGCGGTGTAAAAGCAGTGTATGCAACAGCTTTTCCTATACCAGCAGCAATGGCTTCTACTTGGGATTTTAGATTTACTTAACAAAGTTGGAGTTGCAATGGGAGCAGAGTCAAAGGCATTTGGTGTAGATGTGTTATTAGGGCCAGCATTTAATATTAAAAGAGATCCTTTAAATGGAAGAAACTTTGAATATCTGACAGAAGATCCTTATTTAAATGGAAGACTGGCAGCATCAATAGTAAAAGGAATTCAGTCTGAGGGAGTAGGAGTTAGTATTAAGCATTATGCAGTAAATAATCAAGAGACGAACAGAATGTCAATAAATGAAGTTGTAAGTGAAAGAGCATTAAGAGAAATATATTTATCTGCGTTCGAATATGTTGTAAAAAATAGTGACCCGTGGACTGTAATGAGTTCATATCCCAAAATAAACGGAACTCATGGAGCTCAAAATAAATATCTTCTTACAGATATACTTAAAAATGAATGGAAATTTAATGGATTTGTAATGTCAGATTGGTTTGCTGTTAAAGATCCAATAGCAGCAGTAAATGCAGGGAATGACCTTATAATGCCTGGCGGTCCTAAATGGGGAGGGCAAGGAGATACATCTGATGATGTCCTTGCTGGACTAAAAAATGGAACGATTAAAGAAGCTGATATAGATAAAAATATTAAGAATATCTTGAAAATAGTATTGAAAAGTTTAAGCTTTAAAGGCGATTTGCCAACAAATAAACCTGATTTAAAAGCAAATGTTGAAATTGTAAGAAAAACAGCGGCAGAAGGTATGGTTTTGTTGAAAAATGAAAAAACTTTACCTATTCAAAATAATCTGAAATTAGCATTGTTTGGTAAAAATGCTTCAAATTATGTAACTGGTGGTGGAGGAAGTTCAGAAGTTAATGCTGCTTATAGAGTGCAACTTTTAGAAGGACTGACTAATGAAAATTATAAAGTTATTGATTCAAAAGATGGAAAGAAATTTGAAGAGGGAATGAATAGTAAAGACGTAGATTATGCAGCGAAAGAATCTGATGTGGCTATAGTGTCTATAGGTAGAAGTTCTACAGAAGGAACAGACAATTATACAATGGAAACTACATCAGAAGAAACAGCTCTTATAAAAATGGTAGCTGATAAATATCATAAAGTTGGGAAAAAAGTTATAGTGCTTCTTAATATTGGAGCTCCAATTGAAACAGAAGATTGGAAAGATTATGCAGATGCAATATTGGTAACTTGGCAACCTGGACAAGAAGCTGGAAACGCTGTAGCAGATGTTTTGTCTGGAAAAGTAAATCCTTCTGGGAAATTAACAGAAACGTTCCCAGTTAGATACAAAGATTCACCAAGTTATGGAAATTTCCCAGGATCAAAAGAAACAGTTTATTATGGAGAAGGAATTTATGTAGGATATAGATACTATGATACAAAAGGAATTAAAACACAATATCCTTTTGGATATGGTTTATCATATACTACGTTTAAATATAGCAATTTGAAATTAAGTGCAAATACACTAAATATAGAAAAAAATGATAAAATAAAAATTTCGGTAGATATAACTAATACAGGAAAAGTTAAAGGAAAGGAAGTAGCTCAACTTTATATTACACAAAATATAAGCTCTATTGACAGACCTGAAAAAGAACTTAAAGGATTTGGTAAAGTAGAGTTAAATCCTAATGAGACAAAAACTGTAACTATGGAAATTGATAAAAGAGATTTATCTTATTATGATGAAACTAAAAAAGAATGGGTAGCTGAACCTGGGAAATACACTATTAAAGTAGGGGCTTCTTCAAAAGATATAAAACTAGAATCAGCTTTAAAAGTAATTGGTAATTTGGATAAATATTTGGTAACAGAAAGTAGCAGTTGGAGAGTGTTGCAAGAAAATAAAAATATTTGTAAAATAGTAGCAAAATATGTAGGCTATGATGCCGTTATTGAGGCTGTATGGTTTGGAGATGTAAGTTTTGCAGATTTCTTAAAAGGAAAGTTCGAGAAAAATTTAGAACTAAAAGGAAAAACGGATAAACAAAATGAATTGATATCAAAAATCATTAAAGAAGTAAATGAGTTATATAATTAAAATTTGAAAACAGCTTTGGCTTGAGCCAAAGCTGTTTTTTTATAATAAGATATTGAATATAAAGGTTTTTTACTTGACATACCCTTGGGTATGGTGTAAAATAAAGCTTAAATGAAATTTAGTTGAGGAGTCTTTATGTGGCAAAACTTTTTTGATAGACCAAAGAGAAATTATAATCCTTATATGGAAAGAATGAGAGATTATCCATTCTATATTCAATGGGATAAAGAAACAATAAACGCTAAAAAAAGTCTTTGGAAAGAACATTTTCAGAATGATAATGAAATATATTTAGAGATTGGGAGTGGACAAGGTAACTTTACAGTAGCAAATGCACTTCGTTATCAGAATAAGAATTTTTTAGGAATAGAGTTAAAATTTAAAAGATTATGTATGTCAGCAGTTAAAGCTGAAAAAAGAAGTCTAAAAAATATAACATTTATAAGAAGATGGGGACAAGAAATACTAGAATTCATTGGTGAAGGAGAGATTTCAGGGATGTTCATCAATTTTCCAGATCCTTGGGACGGAAATGAAAAAAATAGAATTATAAGTGAAGATCTTTTTAAAAAGACTTTGGCAAGTATTCTAAAAAAAGATGGAAAACTGTTTTTTAAAACAGATCATACTGGATATTACGAAGATGTTCTAGCATTAATGCCAAGTATAGAGGGATTCAAAGTTACTTACAGCACTGATGATCTTCATAATGACCCAAGAGGATTTGAGAATATAAAGACTGAATTTGAAGAGCTATTTACTAAAAAAGGAATAAGTACAAAATTTATTGAGATTACAAAAGAATTTTAATTGTAAAGAAAAAACACTTGACAACTTTTGTAAAATACCGTATAATTTAGGAGCTTAATATGGAATTAGATGAATTTTTAGAAGTATCAATACTTTTAGGTTATTACCAAAACCTATTAAGTGATAGACAAAGAGAATATATGGTTAAACATTTTGAACTTGATTATTCTTTGTCTGAAATAGCTAAAGAATATAGTATCAGTCGACAAGCAGTTTATGATAATATTCGTAGAGGGATAAAAATTCTGAAAGAATATGAAGAAAAATTATCTCTTTTAAAAAGAGATAAAGCAATAGTTGCTGAGTTAAAATATTTAAAAGAAAATTTTAGTATAGAGAAATTAGACGATATAATAGCAAACCTTGATTACTAGAAGGGGTGTATAATGTTAGATAGCTTAGGAAGTAGATTTCAAGATATTGTAAAAAAAATAAAAGGTAATGGAAAATTGTCTGAAACAAATATTTCAGATGCCCTTAGAGATGTAAGGTTAGCACTCTTAGAAGCAGATGTTAACTATAAAGTTGTAAAAGATTTTATAGCGAGAATCAAAGAAAAAGCTTTAGGTGAAGCTACTCTAAAAGGAATTAATCCAGGACAACAGTTTGTAAAAGTAGTTCATGATGAGTTAGTAGACCTTTTAGGTGGGACTAATGCAAGACTTACTAAAGCTCCTAATGGAATTACAGTAATAATGCTTTCAGGATTACAAGGAGCAGGAAAAACTACATTTGCTGCAAAGCTTGCTAAATTTTTACAAAAAAAAGGTGAAAGACCATTTTTAGTCGGAGCAGATATATATAGACCTGCTGCAATGAAACAATTGCAAGTTTTGGGAGAAAGTATTGATGTTCCAGTGTTTACTATAGAAGGCAGTAAAGATGCTGTTGAAATTTGTAGGCAAGGACTTGAACAAGCTAAAGAAAGAAATTCAAATTATGTTCTTCTAGATACTGCAGGAAGATTACACATAGATGAAGTTCTTATGAATGAATTAAAAGAAATAAAGAAAGTTGCAAGACCTCAAGAAATACTACTTGTAGTTGATGCAATGACAGGACAAGACGCAGTTAATGTAGCTTCGAGTTTTAATGAAGCACTTAATATAGATGCAGTTGTTTTAACTAAACTAGACGGAGACGCTAGAGGTGGAGCAGCTTTATCAATAAAAGCTGTAGTAGGAAAGCCAATTAAATTTGTTGGAGTTGGAGAAAAAATGGATGACATAGAGTTATTTCATCCAGACAGACTTGCTTCAAGAATATTGGGAATGGGAGATGTAGTATCTCTTGTTGAAAAAGCTCAAGATATTATTGATGAAGATGAAGCAAAAAGATTAGAAGAAAAATTAAAGAAACAAGAATTTGATTTGGAAGATTTTCTAAAGCAACTTCAAGGGATTAAAAAACTAGGTTCTTTAGGAAGCATATTAAAAATGATTCCTGGTGTTGGAGATTTAGGTGACTTAGCTCCAGCAGAAAAAGAAATGAAAAAAATAGAAGCTATGATTCAATCGATGACGAGAGAAGAAAGAGCTAATCCTAAAGTTATTAGTGCTGGAAGAAAAAAGAGAATTGCCAAAGGAAGTGCTACACAAGTTTCTGATATTAATAAGCTTCTTATACAATTTGAACAAATGAGAAAAATGATGAAAATGTTAGGTAACGGTGGAATGCCAAATTTGGGGAAAATGCCAAAAATGCCAAATTTCCCAGGAAGAAAATTTCCATTTTAAATAATAAAAAATAAAATAGAAGATAGAAGGAGTAGATAATTATGGTAAAATTAAGATTAACTAGATTAGGAAGAAAACAAGCACCTGTATACAGAATAGTTGCTATGGAAGCATTATCAAGAAGAGATGGGAAAGCAATAGCTTACTTAGGAAACTACTACCCATTAGAAAACTCAAAAGTAGAATTAAAAGAAGAAGAAATTTTAACTTTATTAGGAAATGGAGCTCAACCTACAAGAACAGTTAAATCTATATTAGATAAAGCTGGAGTATGGGCAAAATTTGAAGCTTCAAAAAAATAGTTAAAGTTAAAGACTGGGAAACCAGTCTTTTTTTTAAATATTAATTTAATAAATAGCATAAATTATAATTAGCAAAAGTCTTTTTATATTGTGGGGGTAACATGAATAAAATAAATGAAATATTAGAATTTAATAAAAAATTTGTTGAGGATAAAGAATATACTCAATACATAACGTCAAAAGATCCAACTAAAAAAATGGTAATATTATCATGTATGGATGCAAGATTAACAGAGCTTCTACCAAAAGCACTTGACCTTAGAAATGGAGATGTTAAGTTAATTAAAAATGCTGGTGCTTCAATAATGCATCCCTTTGGAAGTATAATGAGAAGTATCTTAGTTGCTGTTTATGAATTTGATGCAGATGAAGTATTAGTAATAGGTCATCATTGTTGTGGAATGAATAATAATAATGAAGATGCCATGATTGAAAAAGCAATGGAAAGAGGAATATCAAAAGAAGTTATTTCTACATTAACTAATGCTGGAATTGATATAAAAAAATGGTTACATGGATTCAATTCAGTAGAAGAGTCTGTAAAAGAAAGTGTAGAACAAATTAGAAATCATCCTTTAATGCCAAAAGATATTAGTGTACATGGTTTAATAATTGACCCTACAACAGGAAAGTTGGAAGTTGTTGTTGATGGGTATAAAAAATAAAAAATTTTAAAGACTAGGTAAAACTGGTCTTTTTTCAAAAAAGAAAGGGGAATATTGTGGGAATATTTGATGTAAAATTACAAAGAGTAGAAGATGATTCATATGAAATTGAAATTGGATTTGATTTAATAGGAAAAATGATTGCAGATTTGAAGTCTGGAATGATTATGGGAGTAAATAAATATGTTATTATAACTGATAGTAACTGTAAAGAATTCTATGGTGATAAAATGTTAACAAAAATGGTAGAAAAAGGATTTCAAACAGAGTTATTCTATTTTGAAGCTGGAGAAGAGTATAAAACTAGAGAAACAAAAGCTCAACTTGAAGATAAACTCCTTGAAAAAGGATATGGGAGAGACACTTGTATCATTGCACTTGGTGGAGGAGTAGTAACGGATTTAGTAGGATTTTTGGCAGGAACTTATTGCAGAGGAATTCCAGTTATCTATTATGCAACGACTATTCTTGCAGCAGCAGATGCTTCTATTGGAGGGAAAACGGCGGTAGATACACCTCTGGCTACTAACTATATAGGAATATTCAGACAACCAGATAAAATTTACTTGGATATAAAGACTTGGGAAACATTGCCAATTAGAGAAGTAAGAGCAGGTCTAGTAGAAACAATTAAACATGCTTGTTTATATGATAAAGATTTTTTTGAATATTTGGAAAAAAACATAGATAAAATAGTAAATGCTGATAATAAAGTTTTGGATAAAGAAGTTTGTGAGTATATAACTCAGAAAAACTGTCAAATTAAATATGATGTAGTTATTCAAGATGAAAAAGAAGAAAATTTGAGACAAATACTTAATTTAGGGCATACATTAGGGAGAGCTTTAGAGACTCTTGTAGAGTTTAAGTATAATCATGGAGAATGTGTAGCGATTGGACTTGTATATCAAGCTAGAATAGCCAATGATTTAGGTTATTTAGATAAAGCAGATGTTACAAGAATAGAAAATTTACTTAAAAAAATATCTTTGGAAATAGAAATACCCAAAGAAATAACAACAGAAATTTTAGTAAATAAAATGCATACAGACAAAAAATCGAAGAATAATAAAATTAGATTTGTATTTATGGAAAGTATTGGAAAAATCAAAGAGTTTGAAAATGGGAATTTTTCTACTAAGGTAGAAGATGAATATTTATTAGATGTTATAAAAAGAGTAAGAGAATAAAATAAAGGGAATGGCGTGCCATTCCCTTTTAA
>Ga0183099_1001002_pt1 | contig 17441 bp, 17 predicted proteins | sample Biomet1_FD_127788 | JGI IMG/M metagenome (GOLD analysis project Ga0183099, IMG submission 127788) | Microbial communities from bioreactor (seeded with anoxic lake sediment) at LBNL, California, USA - Biofuel metagenome 1 | ecosystem: Engineered > Bioreactor > Anaerobic > Unclassified ... | reverse complement strand
AATTCCTCAATGCCTCCCCCTGCAATGCAGGCCGCTAAGATAGCATCGCCATCATTCATTTGATGATGTGGCGGCGGTGAATATTGGATATCTTGCTGATCCGCTAGTTTTAAACGCCAGTTGAGCGGTTTGCTACCTCGCCAGGCAACAATACAACGATGCTGAGATAATTCTTCTATTTATGTGCATTTGAGTGATCAGATCACATTGGGGTCAGCGGCAAATCAAAACGAATATGAATCTGGTTTTCCGGAAGGTTTTTTGGAAGCATTCCGTGCAACTTATGACGGTGTGCTCATTATGGCTGGCGGGTTCAATAAACAACGCGCTGAGCGTTATATCAACGACGGAAAAGTCGATATTGTCGCTTTTGGCCGCCCATTTATTCCGAATCCTGATCTTGTCGAGCGCATGCGCAATGACTGGCCTTTGGCTGAAGCGCCACGCACTGTCTTTTATGGTGGCGACAATCAGGGATATATCGATTTCCCCACTTATTCTGAGCAACATGCACTGACAGAATATAACCTCATTTCAGCGGGTTAGCTTATTGATTCCATTCATATGCTGACCCGCTCCTGCCATTTATCTGCACTTATTGATGTAAACAAAATAGCTAAATATTCCGCATGTTCGATTAGAAACAAAACAGTTGGAATATTGAAACAAAAACAGACTTTATCGACGAATTAACTACACATACAGTGCGCTGTAATAAATGCAAATTTGAAAGAGTAAATAAGATGAACATATCAAGTGAAGCCATTGATAACCCCCCAAACATCTCGGTAAATAACAGCCGTCTTTTTCTGGTGTTGTTTCTTGGCGTGCTTGCAGCTATTGGTCCTTTTGTCATGGACTTGTATCTGCCTGCTCTGCCGAGTGTCGTGACTTACTTTGATACCAGCATGCCAACCGTTCAGCTGAGCCTGACCTCATGCATGGTCGGTCTGGCTGTTGGTCAACTGATCATCGGGCCGCTGAGTGATAAATATGGTCGTAAAATGCCCCTGCTGATCTGTATCACGCTATTTGCCCTGAGTGGCATCGGCATTGTGATGGCAGAAAACATGCAGACGTTGATCTCATTTCGTTTCCTGCAGGGCATCTCCTCTGCCGGTGGCGTAGTCATTGCTCGTGCTGCGGCAGCTGATTTATATGAAGGCCCGGAAATGGCGCGCTTCTTTGCTTTATTAATGAGCGTGAACGGTGTGGCCCCCATTATTGCGCCCGTCATTGGTTCTCTATTGCTCGAAATAACTGACTGGCGTGGCGTTTTTGCCTTTCAGGCCGGGCTTGGCATATTACTGTTTATTGCTTGCTTACGCTTTCAAGAATCACTGAGCATTAATAAACGCCATGATGGCGAAATAGTCTCTTCTTATATGAATTATTTCGCCATTATAAAAAATGGGCCATTTATGCTATTAACTGGCGTCTTGAGTTTCATGACGGCGGGATTAGTCGCTTATATTGCTGCATCACCCTTTATTTTTCAGGATCATTATCAGTTAAGCACCATGGCATTTAGCCTCATCTTTTCTTTCAATGCGGCAGGTTTTGCGATTGGTGCATATATCGCGAGCAAAATATCTCAAAAAGCGGGCGTTAAATTTGGGATCTTCAGCTCTGTCATTGTTGGAATTGCGCTTTATATCCTGGTCATGACAAATGGTAATTTCTGGCTGGTAGAGCTCTGTCTGTTTATCTATGGATTCAATTACGGTGTGCTTGCACCGGGTGTATCAAGTCTGGCCATTGCGATGGAACGCCAATATGCCGGTAGCGCATCCGCCGTTGCAGGTTTCTTCCCCTTCTTAATGGGCGCTATTGTTTCGCCTCTGGTGGGTATTGGTGATACGTTTATATCGACAGGTTTCATCATGTTTATCAGTACGTTACTGGCACTGTTAACTTGGTTCATTGTAAGAAAATACATCTGAACAAAAACCACATCGTAATGTTAACGAAGTATTAGAGATCATCTAATTCATTTGATAACCCTTTTCATTGCCAAGCTATCGTTCAGAATAGCTCCAACTGTGGCGACCCAAATCGCCGCGTAAACCGCGTATGATCCAGATCATCCGGGCTAATTTCCCGAAACCCTAATTGCTGGAAATAATGTCTAAATTGGCCAAGCAGTTGTGCAGCCAATAGCCCCTCACCTGTCATTCTTGTTTCAAAACTAAACTGTTTACGGAAATCAGCCCGACATTCCTCAATACGCTTCATGACTTCGGTTTTTAACTGCGGCATGTGCTGTTCCAACCAGTCGGAAAAAAGCCCTCGTACTTCGTGCGGCAGACGGATCAAGATATACCCCATACAAGTCGCTCCGGCAGAACGCGCCGCTGTCATGACAGCTTCCATTTCCTGTTCATTAACGCCTGGAATTACTGGCGAAAACATCGCTTTTACTGGAATACCGGCTTCCGACAATCGTCGGATAGTATCTAATCGGGCTTTAGGCAGCGATGCGCGCGGCTCCAGAATTCGGCTGAGTTCGTGCTGTAAACTGGTTAGCGTGAAATGCACTTCCACCAGATTATTTTGTGCCAGCCGTTGCAGAATATCGATATCCCGCTCGATCAGGCTATTTTTGGTCAAAACAGAAACCGGATGCCGGAATTCTTCCAGCACATGAAGCAAACGCCGTGTGACTTCAAATTTGCGTTCAATCGGCTGGTAAGCATCGGTATTGGTTCCCAGCCCGATCACCGTCGGTCTGTATGCCGGTTTCGAAAATTCAGCGCGTAGTAATTCATCTGCATTGGTTTTTACAAACAGCTTTGATTCAAAATCAAGGCCCGGTGATAAATTGTAGTAAGCATGTGTTGGTCTGGCGTAACAGTAGATACAGCCATGCTCACAACCAATATACGGGTTAACCGTTTTAGACCAGGGAATATCCGGCGATTGATTGGTGCTGATAATCGATTTTGCCGTGATCGGCTTAACTTCTGTTTGCAGAATGGCAGAGTCGACATTGTTCTCATGAAATGAAATCGGCTCTAACTGCCCGAAACGACCGATTCGCCGATCTGCCGCCCCTCGCTTTTTCGGCTGTGGTCGTCCTTGGCATTGTGACGGTTCACAATACTTAAACTTCCCGCACGTACACGCGCTTCGGCTCAACATGGTTACCTATACCTGCGCAGTCTGATTGATACCAAAATTGGCGACAATGAAATCGACAAAACTTCGTAGCTTAGGCGTCATGCGTCGATCGGGCGTATGCACCAGATGCATCGGGCGAGTCGGCGCTTTGTATTCCGGTAAGATCTCGATCAACTGACCTGATTGCAGATAAGGTGTCACCAATTCGGCTGGTTGCAGCATGACCCCAGCCCCACACAAACCAGCACCGACAATGGCTTCGCCACTATCCGACATCAGATGCCCTTTCACTTGCACAATTTCACGTCCATTTGGACCATCAAACGTCCAAATCGTTCGCAGTTCAGTATGTGAAAAACCAAGGCATTCATGACGCGTCAGATCATCAGGGGTTAATAAAGGCTCGTGGGTTTCCAGATAACGGGGGGATGCGCATAAAATCAGGCGGTAAGGCCGAAGCTGGCGGGCAATTAACCCACTGTCTGACAATTCACCAATGCGGAAAATCGCATCAAATCCGCCATCAATGAGATCAACATAGCGATTAGACAAATCAAGTTCGACTGAGACTTCAGGGTATAACTGCATATATTCCGCAATCTTTGGTGTCAGCGCATGCACACCAAATGTCACGGAGGCATTGATCCGTAATTTCCCTCTGGGAACAATGCGCGTTTGTGCTGCCAGCCCTTCGGCAATCTCCATTTCCGCCAGAATATTTCGCGCACGGTCATAAAAAGTGGCGCCGATCTCGGTCAGATGCTGACTACGGGTGGTTCGGTTCAGCAATCGCACACCCAAATGCTGCTCCAGCATGCGCACGTTTTTGCCAACAAGCTGTGGCGACATTTGCAGCGCATCCGCCGCCGCAGAGAATGAACCCAACTCTACGGCTTTGACAAACACGGTCATGCTGAATAAACGATCCATCTTTTTCTCCACATCACATCGGGTGCAAGCGCATGAAACAGCACCGTTTACGGGCAATCTCAGACAGAAATCAGTTCACAATAAAGGAACTGACATTGGAGATAAACAGCCTAAACGTTTACACATTAACAACAAAATGTTTCCAATCGAATTAGAAATGATTCATTACAAGTGTCGAATCAAGATGGATATTTATCCACTCCTGTCTTCCTTTTTATAGTGACTGCCTATTCACAGAGGAGAAAAACAATGCAAGTCGCAATTATTGGCACAGGAAATATGGGTTCAGGTCTGGCATCTATTCTGGCTCAGGCAAAGCATGAAGTGACGATTGGCAGCCGCAATATGGCGAAAGCCGCCACACTAGCCTCACAAATTGGTCATGGCGTAGTCGGTGGTGATATTGAAGCGGCAGTAAAAATGGCTGATGTTGTCATTCTGGCAGTCCCATTCCCTTTTGCAGAAGAAACGCTGAAAGCAGCCGGTGATCTGTCGAAGAAAATCATCATCGATATCTCAAACCCGATCACGCCTGATTTTCAGAGTCTGCTGATTGGTCACACCACATCAGCAGCGGAAGAGATCCAGAAACTCGCCCCACAGACTAAGGTCGTAAAAGCGTTTAACACTATTTTTGCGCAGTTATTACCAAGCGAAGCGCGTGCCGGAAAAACGCTGCAAGTTTTCGTTGCCGCTGACGATGCAGAGGCAAAAGCAGAAGTTTCCGGATTAGTACAATCATTGGGGTTTGATGCAGTCGATGCAGGCCCGTTAAGTAACAGCCGCTTTATTGAGCCGATTGGTGAGATGAATATCCACTTCGGTTATTTCTTAGGTTGGGGCCCGGTTTCCGCACCAATGTGGCCGCGCGCTTAATGTTTCAGAGGCATAGCACTGCTATGCCTTTTTTGCATGAGCTTCATGTATCACATTAAGTTGATTAAATTTGAGGTGATGCATGAACTCTCTGATGAGTAATATTTGCGCATAAAATAACGGGCTGATATCCGATTCAGCCGATGAAGGTGGCCGCCCCATCGAAATTTCAGCATATTGACCAAATACCGACTCTAAACGATCACGCGCGAAGGCCATCACCGGCGCATCATCGACCTGCGATAATTGCGCCAGATGAATAATAAAATCATCACGGTTATATATAGTTTCGTAGCCCGCGAGCTTAGGCACTATTTTTTCAATTTCATCTTCAATTTCATTGATTGCATATTCAATTTCCGCAGGTGTTGGCGGGGTATGTTTGAAATAACGGTCGCTGATATTTTTAAAACCAACGGGGATAGAGATCTCAGTCTGTAAGCCATCACGCAGTTCAAATAATGATTCGTTTTCGTCGATGGTTAAAAAGACGACCGCACTATTTTGCGCACGATCATTCAAAATTGAATCGACCTGCTGATTGATAACACGCATATCCGCTTCCCCATTTCTGCAACACAAAAATTATCTGTTATACGCGACTGAAAATGTCACCAATGAATTCGGAAGCTTTGTTAGCCCCTGTTGGGGTAATGGTGTGTCCGGCACCCGCTTCATAATAGGACTGCACCACAAAACCGGCTTCTTCAAGTTTAGCCACCGCTTTTTCACTTTCAGACCAAGGAATAACCGCATCACTTTTTCCGTGGATCAGCATGGCTTTTAATTCAGCATTCGAGACAAAAGGCGCAGGTGATGCTAACCGGCCAGAAAAAGAGACAACCCCCGCTAATGGAAAACGCTGCGTCACCAGAGCATCCAGCGCCATGATTGCGCCTTGAGAAAACCCCGCCAGCATTAGCTTATCGGTTTGCAAATTGATGTCATGTTCGGCCAACAGATCATTGATCGTGCGATCAAAATCCGCTCTGGCGGCAACAATACGTGCAGAGCGCGACTGCTCGGTTACTCCGGTTACGCTAAACCATTGATAGCCGCCATTTCCTTGATCAAATGGGAACGGCGCATTCGTGGAGATAAACGTCACATCAGGGTGCTGTTGTTGCCAAAACTGCGCTAATGGCTGTAAATCACGACCATTACTGCCCACACCGTGTAATAAAATCACTGCTTTTTTAGTCATGGACGTTCTCCTAAAAACCATAATCGCTCATATCAGGGCCAACAGGCACAATGCCATTCGGGTTCAACGCTTTAATGGAATAATAACCCTGCTTGATGTGATCAATATTCACCGTGCTCCGAATACCGGGAATATCCAGAATGCGTTTAACATAACTATTCAGGTGTGGATATTCCCGTAACTGACGGAAATTGCACTTAAAAACGCCATGATAAGCCGCATCAAACCGAATCAACGTCACAAACAATCGGATGTCTGCTTCGGTAAATTGCGAACCAAACAGAAATTGGCGGCCATCACTCAATCGGGTTTCCAACGTCTGCAACATGCTAAATACATCGTGATACGCTTCTTCGTAACTGACCTGTGTCGTTGCAAAGCCTGCGCGATAAACACCGTTATTGAGTTTTGGATATATCTCGTCGTTGAGCTGATCGATTTCCGCACTCAACGCAGCAGGATAGAGATCAATATCTGAGGAAGCTAACGCACCAAACCCACTGTTCAGCATGCGAACAATATCCGCCGACTCATTACTAACGATGGTTTTCCGCTTTTTATCCCACAACACCGGCACTGTAGCCCGTCCGGTATAGTGCGGATCGGCCATGGTATAGAGTTGATGCAACCATTCCGTACCGTTCAATTCATCACGATTCGCACCGGGGTAATCACCAAAATGCCAACCCTGATCTAACAACCGAGGCTCAACAATCGACACGCTAATCACCGATTCCAGACCCTTTAATTTTCGCGCCATCAATGTTCGCGATGCCCAAGGGCAAATAAAGGCAACATAGAGATGATAGCGATCTGCTTCGGCTTGGAACCCACCATCACCGGTCACGCCGGGGCTGCCATCAGGTGTTACCCAGTTACGGAAACCGGAGATCTGACGAACGAAGCCCCCTTTAGCATCCGATGCCTGCACCGGATGCCAATCTGCTGTCCATGTACCATTAACTAACATAACAGGCCCGCCTATTTGTTAAATGTGGTTGGTTTCAGCGCAAATTTACCATCGCCAGTTAACGCCAGAACTAACAGACCCACGATCCAGAATGCAGGGAATTCCCAACCGCCATTCGGGTTTGTGAAGAAGAATCCGGCCGCGCCATGCACAGTAACAATCGCACCCAGTAAGATTGGAATCAATGCAACAGCAACCAAGCGGGCATAAATACCCAAAATCAAGGCAATTGCGCCGAGGAATTCAACAGTCATGGTCAAATAAGCAAACCAGCCAGGTAAGCCGAGTGAGCTAAAAAATTGTGCTGTTCCCGCTGGTGTGAACACAAAATATTTCAGGCCAAAATGCGCCAGAAACAGTGTGCCCAAAGCTAAACGCATCAGTAGTGCAGCATAAGCAGAAGTAGTTTTGTCAGTCATGATATTACCCTCTCAATTTGATTTGTGTTGACGAGAGTAAATGTAACTGAATTCCCAGGTGATGATTATCCCTTCAAAATGCGGATATTTATTTCCATTTTGGAAGCAATCACCAGCCTAGCTCCCACATAGGCTTGCCAGACAACGCATCGACCAGAAAATCAATGACGACACGTGATTTTCTGGCAAGGTGCTTGGCCGGCGGATATAGCGCATAAAGCCCTAAGATTGGCAGCTGACAGCTCGCCAAAACAGGCACAACCGCTTGTGCTCTCAGCGCTTCTGCCGCCACGAACATGGGTAATCGTGCGATACCCAATCCGGCACAAGCGGCTTTAAGACAAACTTCCGCATTCGAGAATTTCAGCCGACCATTGACCGGATATTCATCGATGTGGTGATTTTGGTCGAGAAACGGCCAGATAAATGGATCACGAAAATTGGTATCTAAAATACATTCATGCTCAGACAGTTCATGCCAATGCATTGGCATACCACGCGCTTGCAAATAATCCGGCGACGCCACATGGATCACGCCAATATCGCACAGCTTACGGGCAATCAGGCTGCTATCGGTTAGGTTGCCAATACGAAGTGCCAGATCAAATCCATCATCCACAACATTCACCAACCGATCGGAAAAACTGACGTCCAATTCAATGGAAGGATATTGCTTGGCAAACGCAATCAAATGCGCAGCCAGTTGCATTGAGCCAAACGTCACCGGCGCGGAAATTCGTACCTTTCCAGAGGGAGAATCAGAGGTATTTCGAATATCATCATTAAGTGTGTCGTAATCATCAAGCAGCCGTTTTACCCGCTCGTAATAAGCACGACCAATTTCTGTCGCAGCCAGCGCGCGAGTGCTTCGTTTGAATAGCTGAACGCCTAACTCCTGCTCCAGACGGGAAATCAGTTTTGATGCCTGCCCATTGCTCGTTGCCAGTCGCTGGGCGGCCCCTGCAAAGCTCCCCGCCTCCATAACGGCAACGAACATCCGATCACATTCCAGTCGCTCCAATCTTGTATCCTCACGAAACCGTATAGCGACAAGATAGTTCTAAATAGGCCGTGATGTACATATTCAACACAGTAGGAAACAGACAATCTTCAGAGAAATCACCCAGCCCTGGTTGAACACACATATGGCTTTTTATGATATTTGCCATTTAGTAATGGTCAAGAATACTGGATAACCGATGTAGGAAGGAGTCAAATTTTCCTTTCATCAGGGTCTCAAACAAACTATGAATATGAGCAGTTAGGAACCAATTTAAAGATGTTTAATTACCACAATACCGATATGACATGGTGAATGAGCAGTAATTCTAAATACCTCTTGTTTTGTTACAGCCGATACTAGCAGCCCATCCCAATGGTTTATACGGTACGATTTTTCAGCGAAAAGACATTCCGCTTCACCCTCAGCACATAATACAAACACAGTTTCATGTGGCTGGATAATGACATCGATAAAAGAGGAAGTGTGGTGCCATTTCATATCGACACTCACTCTTTTTTCATCAAAAATCACATTAAAATCATGAATTTCATCTTGAAGTAACGTGCATGAAGTTTGTGCGCTACCTGAAAATTGAAATGCCTGAAAAGGTAGAATGGGCGAAGAATCAACATTATCAATCCGCAAGCACATTCCGGCACCATCAAGCACCGAGATGATTCGTTCATAACCGTCAAAAAGTGAGAATTCACCGTTTTGAGCAACAGTGGCTATAGATATCCGCCACCAGAATGGCAACGATAGATCGGCAGGTTCACGATAGATCTCTTCCGTAAAACCCAAACCATTTTTCCACGGTACACGACGATAATCTGCACGTGCGATAAGTTGTGTCTTCATCTTATATACTCCCGGTTTGGCCTTAGGCAGTTTACAGTGCCATAAACATTGTGTATATGTATATACAGGTATAACAATGAGTAAATAGCATGCCCGTTTTCTTTGCAGAACACGCCTATTTAGAGCAAGGCTGGCAGAACGATGTTCGTATCGCCGTTAATGAAATCGGAATAATCACCGCCATTGAAATTAACTCCACCGCAGATCACGCTGAACGCATAGAAGGCCCGATCATTCCTGGTATGCCTAACCTGCATTCCCATGCTTTTCAGCGAGCAATGGCGGGGCTTGCAGAAGCAGCCAATCCGTCTCAGTCAGATAGCTTCTGGTCTTGGCGCGATAAAATGTATGGCATGCTAGATCAGTTAACGCCCGACCAACTAAGACACATTTCTGCCTATCTCTATGTTGAGATGTTAAAAGCCGGCTATACCCATGTAGCGGAATTCCACTATATTCATCATGATCAGCAAGGTAGATATTATGCTGATCAGGCAGAAATGGCTGAGCAAATTTCGCAGGCTGCAATACAAGCGGGTATCGGCCTGACGTTACTGCCGACCCTATACTGTTATGCTGGTTTTGGTGAGCAAACAGCTACTTTCGGCCAGCGTCGGTTTATCCATGATGCTGATCATTATCTCCAGCTGCATCAAAATCTGACGAACCGCATCAAACAACATCATCACCAATCAGTCGGGATCTGTTTTCATTCCCTCCGGGCTGTAACGTCTCAACAAATTAATCATGTTCTGGCAGAAACCGATCCAACACTCCCTATTCATATACACATTGCAGAACAACAGAAAGAAGTGGCAGATTGCTTGAGTTGGTCTCAGCAACGACCTGTTGAATATCTATTTAACCACCATGAAATCGATACACGCTGGTGTTTAGTGCATGCCACGCATCTGGATAAATCAGAAGTTCAGCGACTTGCCACGTCAAAAGCGGTTGCCGGATTATGCACAACCACAGAAGCCAATTTGGGTGATGGTTTCTTTCCGCTACCTGAATATCTGGCGCTTGGTGGCCGTATCGGGATCGGTTCGGATAGCCATATCAGCGTTAACGTTCCCGAGGAGCTGCGGTGGCTCGAATATGAACATCGATTGCTGAAACAGCAACGCAATTGTCTGTCTGCACAGCAAGGCGGCAGTACCGGTGAGTTACTTTATCGCCTCGCACTTGAAGGTGGCGCACAGGCATCGGGCCAGCCGATCGGGGGTTTACGGGTAGGATGTCGGGCTGACTGGCTCGTATTAGATGCGCATAATCCATTTGTTGCAGCAAGTCATAGCAGCACATTATTCGATCGATGGTTGTTTGGTCATAATTCATCCTTGATCCGGCATGTCATGGTCGCAGGCCGCTGGGTTATTCGAGATAAATGTCATGCTGCTGATGATCAACTCGCGGCTAATTTCACTCAAACGCTGAAATCTTTATTTAGTTAGTCTGACCGGTTAAAAGCCGATTGACAGTCAGTCACGACTGTTCTAACTTTAAATGTATATACAGGTATAGAATTAAACTTTAAGGAATAAACATGTCGATTACGTTGCAGCCCGGCGAGTTCTCTCTTTCACAATTACGGGCCATTTACGAAAGCCAACCAGTTTTAACGCTGAGTGAAGCTTGTCTGCCACTTATTCAACAAAGCCATAAAGTAATCGATAGCATTATCGAAAACAAACGCACAGTTTATGGCGTGAATACTGGTTTTGGTTTACTGGCAAGAACCTCTATTCCAGAAGAAGAGTTAGCGCGTTTACAGCGTAATCTATTGTTGTCGCATGCCACTGGCACCGGACAATTACTTGATGATGCTTCGGTTGCGCTCATTATGGCTCTGAAAGCCGGCTCGCTGGCACGCGGTTTTTCCGGTGTGCGTAAAGTGGTCATTGATACGTTATTGGCAATGTATAACGCCAAGGTTTATCCCTGTATTCCAGAAAAAGGTTCTGTCGGTGCCTCCGGCGATTTATCACCGCTCGCGCATATGTCATGTGCGTTGATTGGTGTCGGTGAAGTGCGCTATCAAGGCAAGATCATGTCAGCGGAAGAAGGTTTGGCGATCGCTGGCCTGAAACCACTCGTACTTGGCCCCAAAGAAGGCTTGGCGTTAATCAATGGCACACAGGTATCAACTGCACTGGCGTTGCGTGGTTTATTCTGTGCAGAACGATTGTTCTCTGCGGCAGTCGTTGCTGGCTCCATGAGTGTTGAAGCACTGAAAGGTTCTTTCGTTCCTTTCGACCCTCGCATTCAGGCAGTGCGTGGTCAGGTTGGTCAAATAGATGTGGCGGCACTCTATCGTCATTTACTGGATGGCAGTGAAATCAATGCGTCACACGCTGAATGCAAACGAGTGCAAGACCCCTACTCGCTGCGCTGCCAGCCACAAGTGATGGGCGCATGTCTTGATCATTTGCGCTTCGCGGCTTCCATTTTTCTGCGTGAAGCGAATGCTGTTTCAGATAATCCGTTGGTCTTCACCGCTGAAGGCGATGTTTTATCAGGTGGTAATTTCCATGCAGAACCAGTTGCCATGGCTTCGGATGTTCTGGCGATTGCGATCTCTGAAATTGGTGCCATATCTGAACGTCGAATTGCACAACTTGTTGACCCAACGATGTCTGGATTACCAGCCTTTTTGGTGAAAGAAAGTGGTTTGAACTCAGGCTTTATGATTGCCCAGGTGACCTCGGCCGCTTTAGCGTCTGAGAATAAAACCTGGGCACATCCTGCATCGGTTGACAGCCTGCCAACGTCAGCCAATCAGGAAGATCATGTCTCTATGGCCACATTTGCTGCTCGTCGTCTTTATGATATGGCGGGAAATAGCTCGGCAGTTGTCGCGATTGAACTGCTCGGTGCAGCTCAAGGCATCGATTTTCAGGCGCCACTAAAAACAACAGAAAAGCTCAATAAGGTAATGACCTTTATACGCGCGCATGTGCCACATTATGATCAAGATCGCTATTTTGCACCTGACTTGGCAAAAGCGCGGACATGGGTCGAGCAAGGTAAATTTCTCGAGTGGATTTCGGCGGAAAGCCTCTATCAGGGTCTGTAATTTCTTTTGAGATCATGCATGAGCGAGCTGACAGCTTTGCTCATGCAAAGAAGCAATGTGAAAGCGTAGGCAGAAAAAGGGTATACTTCTTTCTCACCGTTTTGGCATTTTCATCGTGATTTTGAAAAAAATTACAATAACAAGGAGGTCTTGATGTCAGGAAATAACACTTCTCCGCAAGCGTTATACCAGCAGGCAAAGTCTTATGTGCAAAGTAAGCTTTTGTCAGGAGAATGGAAGCCTGGCGACATGATCCCTTCTGAAAATCGTCTGGTCTCCGACCTCAGTATGTCGCGTATGACCGTCAACCGAGCATTACGTGAATTAGCAGCCGAAGGCGTGCTGACCCGTATTGCAGGTGTCGGCACATTTGTCGCGACTGAAAAGCCACAATCTAATCTGCTGATGATCGCTAATATTGGCGATGAAATTCGCCAGCGTGGTCATCACTATCGCTGTGAAGTGATTAGTATCTCTCGCGAAGCCGCATCGATGGCCGTCGCTGCCGCAATTGGTTTACCCACCGGACATTCGGTTTTTCATGTGGTGTGTGTGCACTATGAAGAAGATACCGCCGTACAGCTGGAAGACCGGTACGTTAACCCGGAAATGGTGCCTGAATTTTTAAATCAAACATTCAATGAAGCACTACCGCCTTCTCTCTATTTGCTGAAGAATGTGCCCGTAGAAGAGATGGAGCATATTGTTGATGCCACGTTGCCTTCCGCAGACGAAGCTCGTTTACTGGCCATTACCGAACAAACGCCTTGCCTGGTATTAATGCGCCGGACTTGGACCAGTAACAAAACCGTGACTTATGTGCGTTTCCTCCATCCATCGTCTCGTTATCGCTTAGGTAGCCGGATGATGGTCACCGCTGAAAATCGTGCCGGCTAACCGGCACTTTATTGATCAAGTTACCCTTGAAATGTTTGTAATGTGTCGACCAGCTGTTTGAGTAATGGCTGAAGCAATGCCGCTTTTTTCTCATCGTAGGAAAAAGGCTCTGTCTCCTGCATATAGATCGCCTGCGCCATTTCCAGTTGCACCGCATGAATATGTGCTTGCGGCTGACCATAATGGCGCGTGATATAACCCCCTTTGAACCGGCCATTCAGCACAGAGGTATAGGCTGACGATTCGCACTGTTTAGCCAGCAATTGCGCCAGTTGCAGATCACAACTGCCCCCATCGAATGTCCCCAGATTGAGATCGGGTAACCGCCCCTCAAACAGAAACGGGATCTCACCTCGGATAGAGTGCGCGTCAAACAAAATGGCATATCCATATTTAGATTTTAAACGCTCAAGCTCAATACTGATCTGTTGATGATATGGCCGCCAGATCTGCTCAATATATGATTGGCGCTCAGTAGCCGATGGCGTTTTACCAGCTTGAAATAATGGATTGCCATCAAATAATGTCGCAGGGAATAATCCGGTTGTTGCCCCCGGATATAAAGGTTGATCATCTTCCGGACGATTTAGATCAATAACATAGCGGGAGTAATTCGCTGCTAAAACAGTGGCACCACTATTAATGGCAAAATTATAAAGTCGAGGTAAATGCCAGTCGGTATCCGGTAATGTCATCGCCGCAGGCACCAACCCATCAGCTACGGCTTGAGTTATTTTCGTTCCAACATGCGGCATGCTGATCAATAACGGGCTATCGCCCCGCGTTAATATAAATGGATCAACAATCATACAATCTCCCATTAATCACCGTCTGGTGCGGTAAAATCCCCCCTAGCCAATACACTAGTTCAGCTGGTTCATTGATTTGCCAAATCAGAAAATCCGCTTGTTTACCGACTTCCAACGAGCCCAAACGATCGGCACAACCTAACGCTTTCGCCGCGTTCAATGTGATGCCAGCCAGTGCCTCTTCAACGGTTAAACCAAATAGTGTACAAGCCAGATTAGCCATCAGACGAAGCGATAACACCGGTGATGTGCCCGGATTACAGTCTGTCGATACAGCCATAGGGACTTGATGTTGTCGCAGTAATTCAACAGGCGGTTTCCGTGTTTCACGCAGCAGATAAAACGCTCCGGGTAACAACACGGCTACTGTGTTTGCCGCTTTCAGCGCTTTCACATCGGCGTCATCAATGAACTCAATATGGTCAGCAGATAATGCATGATAACGGGCAGCCACCTGTGTACCACCAAAATGACTCAGTTGTTCTGCATGTAATTTAACGGGTAGTTGTAATGCGGTCGCCACATCAAATAGCTGTGCGATTTGTGCAGGGGTAAATGCAAGGTGTTCACAGAAGGCATCGACTGCATCAATACCGCCCTCCGCCGCCATTACTGGCAACACCTCCTGGCAAAGATAATCGACATAGTCTTGCTGGCGATCTTTAAATTCGACTGGCAACGCATGCGCCAATAAAGCCGTGGTTTGAATACCAACCGCGCTGGTTTCTTTGAGTTGATGGATCACACGTAGCATTTTCAGCTCGTTCTCGAGATCTAAACCATAACCGGTTTTAATTTCGATAGTCGTGACACCATCTTCCGCTAAGTGCTGGAGTCGGTTCAGCGCTTGCGCATACAAGGTCGCTTCATCGAGCGTTCGGGTTGCAGTAACCGTGCTGACGATGCCACCACCCGCAGCGGCAATTTCTGCATAGGTTTTCCCCTGCAGCCGCAATTCAAATTCTTTGCTGCGCTCACTGCCAAACACCAGATGCGTATGACAATCAACAAAGCCCGGTGTGACCCAGGCTTGTTGTAAATCGACGATTTGTGCATCTGGAAAATCAGGGCAATCGGCAGACTCCCCTAACCAGAGAATGTTGCCACCCTCTGAGACCAGTGAACCATTTAAGAACGGGGAATATGTCCCCGCCTTCATTGTCAGAAAACGACCGTTTTTCCAGATGGTTTTCATTCGTCTGATTTGCCTCTTAGTCGATCATCGGAAGGTTCAGGCCTTTTTCCTTCGCACATTTGATGGCGATGTCATAACCTGCATCCGCATGACGCATAACGCCTGTTGCCGGGTCATTATGCAGCACTCGCGCAATACGTTCCGCCGCTTCATCCGTGCCATCACACACAATCACCATACCGGAATGTTGTGAGAAGCCCATGCCAACACCACCGCCGTGATGTAGTGATACCCAGGTTGCACCACTAGCGGTATTCAGTAATGCGTTCAGTAATGGCCAGTCAGACACGGCATCAGAACCATCTTGCATACTTTCGGTTTCACGGTTCGGGCTGGCAACAGAGCCGGAATCTAAGTGGTCACGACCAATCACAATAGGTGCTTTCAGCTCACCACTGCGCACCATTTCATTGAATGCCAAACCTAATTTTGCACGATCACCTAAACCAACCCAGCAGATACGCGCAGGTAAACCCTGAAAGTGAATACGCTCTTTAGCCATATCCAGCCAGTGATGCAGATGTGCGTCATCCGCAATCAGCTCTTTCACTTTTGCATCGGTTTTATAGATATCTTCCGGATCGCCTGATAACGCAGCCCAACGGAACGGACCAATACCGCGACAAAACAGCGGGCGGATATACGCAGGCACGAACCCCGGGAAGTCGAATGCATTTACCACGCCTTCTTCTAATGCCATCTGACGGATGTTGTTACCGTAATCGAACGTAGGCACGCCCATTTTTTGGAAATCGAGCATCGCCTGAACATGCACCGCCATCGATGCTTTCGACGCTTTGACTGTTCCTTCCGGATCAGTTTTCGCCTTCGCTTTGTACTCTTCCCAGCTCCAGCCTTGTGGCAGATAGCCGTTCAGTGGGTCATGTGCACTGGTCTGGTCCGTCAATAAATCGGGTTTGATACCACGACGAACAAGCTCTGGCAGAATGTCGGCGGCATTGCCTAGCAGCGCGACAGAAATGGCTTTCCCTTCAGCGCAGTATTTTTGCATACGAGCGATCGCATCTTCTAAATCCGTTGCTTGTTCATCGACATAACCCGTTTGCAGACGGAAATCGATACGGCTTTGCTGGCATTCAATGTTCAGAGAAGATGCTCCGGCTAACGCAGCAGCCAGTGGTTGCGCGCCACCCATGCCACCTAAGCCGGCAGTCAGCACCCAACGACCAGTTAAGTTACCGTCGTAATGCTGACGACCCGCTTCTACGAAAGTTTCGTAAGTGCCCTGCACGATGCCTTGAGCGCCGATGTAGATCCAGCTGCCGGCAGTCATTTGCCCGTACATCGCCAGACCTTTCGCATCCAGTTCGTTGAAGTGTTCCCAGGTAGCCCAATGCGGAACTAAGTTCGAGTTCGCAATTAACACACGCGGTGCGTTCTCATGCGTTTTAAATACGCCCACTGGTTTGCCTGATTGCACCAGCAGCGTTTCGTCTTTTTCCAGCTGTTTCAGGGTTTCAACAATTTTATCGAAACAAGCCCAGTTACGCGCCGCACGACCGATACCACCATAGACAACCAGTTCCTTCGGATTTTCTGCAACTTCCGGATCCAGGTTGTTCATCAGCATGCGCAGTGGTGCTTCTGTTAACCAGCTTTTAGCATTGAGTTGAGTGCCTCTTGGTGCACGAATTACCGTATCGCGGAATTTTGATTGCTCGGTCATCTGTATATACTCTTTGACGGGAATTGATTTAACTATATACCTGTATATACAAGCAATCAAACAGAAAATATCGCTCGTTTGCTCTTGCAGCAGCCCTTATCGCTTGGAACAACGCGCAATTATTGAACGTAATTTGTACTACCGACAATATCTACGATGATTTTTCTGATTGATGGCTTAATTCTGACTTTTCCCGATCAACATTCGGCGATTTAATTGTTAGTCTGCCTTATCGAATTACTGAGAATTACACATGACTGAAATTAAACCACCACGCATTCTGGGTCTGTTGTTGGCACTGCTGGGCGCTACCACTGTCATTGGAGGTGTTAATCTCCTGTTGATGAACGATTCACCTTATTTCTTTGTCATCGGCATTGGTATGCTCATTTCA
>Ga0183099_1001001_pt1 | contig 17443 bp, 18 predicted proteins | sample Biomet1_FD_127788 | JGI IMG/M metagenome (GOLD analysis project Ga0183099, IMG submission 127788) | Microbial communities from bioreactor (seeded with anoxic lake sediment) at LBNL, California, USA - Biofuel metagenome 1 | ecosystem: Engineered > Bioreactor > Anaerobic > Unclassified ... | reverse complement strand
TACCATCATAACAAAAAAAAGTAATATTTGCCTGATTTCCCCCAGCCGATACGTTCTGTGCTAGCAGTAAAAAGACCACTGCACATAAAATCAATAACTTGCTTTGTGCCGTACGCATCTTATCCCCAGACATTACATTATGAACCTTTGGACACCCGGAAAAAAATCACCAGAACCCTGGCCCACAGAATGATTTTATTATCAAACGTTGTGAATCTTAGGAATCTTAGAAATGATACAGAAAACAGCTATTAAATATCAAAAGTGAAATCGGAAGCTCTTGATAATAACATGCAGTTAAAATTCAGAACTTCCAAAAACTAATGAGTAGCCACTCTGTATTACAGATTCAACATTCGGAGCATTGGGGAATAAAATACATAAAACACGGTTTTTGGATCATGATTATTAGCTATTTGGGTAAAAAGGTTAATTAATAGCGTTTTTACGTAATATATATTATGACTCTTCGCTGTTTTGGAGGGTTGAAAATAATTATTTAGTTGAAAAGTAACTACACAAAACAGATAATCATTGATTTTGAATGTGATTCTCCACGATAAATCTTTTTCAAATATTATATGTGTTGTATCGAATTTAGAACGTAACTGTAAATTACCCACTCGAAATAGCGAAGAGCCGTTATTATTTCGTCCACAAACCAACGAAATTCGTAGAGAATTATTGAAATGCGACATATTGGATAATCTCGCAACAAATGAAATCATTTATTTATTTCTGATTATTTGTTCTTTTCCGTTATATAATAATACTTTTATTTAATAATATTTTCATTTTAACTTGTATTGCTATTTTCTTATTTTATGTGCGGAGCTTCTAGGCTACGAAATGTTTATATATTTAGATGTGATTTTATCTATAGGTAAATCATATTTACTTGATTTGTTTGATAGGGTGCCATTTTAAGCCTCCGTAAATCTGCAGTCTTCCAGGAGTAATTTGCCATTTTAAATCTCCCTAAAACTGTAGTCTTAAGGTGCCATTCTAAACCTCCGTAAATCTGCAGTCTTCCGGGAGTAATTTGCCATTTTAAATCTCCCTAAAACTGCAGTCTTCCGGGAGCAATTTGCTATTAAACCTCCATTAAATTTTTTCTTTTTTGTCGTATTTTTTATGGTCGATTTTATGGTCGATTATATCAAGCACCAAACGACGATTTCGATACCTGAACTTCCGGATATAAGCGTGTAAAGCATATTCAGGCTTTAAGCGGCCTGTTAAGCATGTTTCGTATCTGATTGTACGATTTTTGCACGATTTCAGTGCTTCCTTCCAGTTCTATGATCTCGAAACCGAAGTTACATGCAAATTCTTCAATTTTTTTCTTAAAATCAGGTTCATAAGACAGTTTTGTGTTAATTTTTGCAACTTTTCGGTAACCGAGTTCTCTCAAATGTTCAGGAGTAAATTCAAAACCCAAAAGCAATTCATCGCCAACTCTAAATGCAGCCTTCCAGTTCACAGCCCACATAGGAGTTAAGAAGAAGGTATCACTATGACTTTTCAGGATTTCCCTGTAACGAGAATTGCCCCCGAGGGCTGCTGCAATGCAGTCTTCAAGGGGTTCGGTTGATTCTCCTGTATTTCTGTCCTGCAGCAGCTTTAGAGGACATCCGGTATACGCGAAATCTCTTTGCATCCGGGAAAATGCATGTCCACAGGAGCCGTAAAAAAGTAGAATTCCGTCCACAAGCCTGGACATGAGGTCAACGTTTGTATACGTTTTACTTTTAAGTCGGACAGGATCCATATGGAGTCCCATTTCCTGAAGCTGGACAATAACGCTGAATTCATTACTACATTTCAGGTCTGCTTTGATTTTGTAAAAAGGCAGGACCACTGGCTCAAACCCTTCAGCTTCAAGCTTGTGCAGAAGACCGTTGTTTTCTTCGTGTTCTATGATGTAGACTCTATCTATATCAGGGTCATTTGCAAGCACATGAACAATTTCATCCTCAAATATTCTGCAGCCAACTATGCCCAGAACTGTCATGGCTATAAGTTTGAGCCCAGGCTATTAAACAATATCCTTAACGGGAGAGCTAATAACTCTTAGCAGAAAGCAAATATATATTTATATGTACCATTGCCTACAATGTTTCTTTGTTCGGGTATACCATAAAATCCGCCATTGGATTTGAAGAGGGTACAAAAAACTAACATGGGATTCTTCGAATACCAGGCACAAATAAATGAAAGTACCTGAAGTTAACAGGACTTTCATGCAATCAATTTGAAGTAGATTTAACTGGAATTGATTTAGTTGGAACAGACTTGTTCGCTGAAGCGGACGTACCATTGCCATCAGAATCATCAGGCACGTAGATCACTCTACCGTCGGCAAGCTGATATGCCGTTCCCAGAACTTCCCCTGTACCTCCACCGATGTTATCGGTCATATTCATGACCTCTATAGGTTTTCCTTCTTCCTTGACAATAATCTGCATATCCTGAGATCCCGGATTTTTTACAATCGTGAGATCCTCGCTAGGATTCAGAAGTTCGGGAAGACTGTAAGACATCACAAGGGCTACCAACAGGGCCACAGAAAAGACCATTGCCGTGTCAAAAAGGTTGCCAACCCCGTTCATGGGACTTGGATCGTCCTCGCCAATAAAAATTCTTCCCCGTCTGTATCGTCTTGACTTTTTCATAATTTTGTCCTCTATTTTTTACTGAGAGCACTCAGTCCCAGGTCGTTTCTTCTATCGTATTCACAATGTAATTGATATCCGCCATATCTTCCCAATACCAGCGCCGTCTGATCTGCATAAGCACGTAACTTATCCCGGCCGCAAAAAGCCCTACAACTGTCGTTGCAAAAGCTACCATCAGGTTTTGTGCAAGAGTTCCGAGGTCTCCTGCCGAGAGCCCTATCAGGGCAGGACCTAACGGAATCAGGGTCCCCATAAGCCCGAGTATAGGGCCAATAGTTGAAGTTATTTTTGTATGTTCGAGACGCTTTGCCATTTTGATCTCATATTCCTGTGAAAGCCTCTCGATTGCCGGAATGTGCTGCTCTTCAAGATATGGTGCAGACTCCTTTGCAAAGGAAGTGACCAGATGGTTTTGGTGTACATCTTCAAGCGTCCTGGACGCTTCCGAAAAATCCGAATTCTTGAGATCATGCTGAATTTTTTTACATTGGGTTTCCAGGCTGCCCCAGTCTCTGTGCCTTTTCGTGTATTCGGAGATGAAATCTCCTACCTGTACTAGAGTAATAAACCCAAGAAGAGTCAGGAGGATCATTACAGGAAGCATCAAAGAAACCTGAAAGACGTTCATCATATTGGATAAGAAGTCCATCAGGCTCATTGGTTATGCCTCCTCAAATTTGCCAGGAAAAAGCTTGCAAGGACAATGGCGCCACAAACCAGAAGGGGAAGTATTGCTATTTTGTCCCCGCCTGATGAAGAAATACTCATCGATTTTGTCTGCATGTACGCAGGAATGAACATTACCCCTAACATATAGTAAATCCCGAGCATCATCATGATACCCCCCAGAGTGTCGGGGGTCTTGCCAAGTTTCCTGAAGTAAAAAGAAGATCCAACAATTGCCATGAAAAAGGCACTTCCAACAAGGAATCCTATTTTCAACCCGCTGATTTCAAGGGTAGAAGCCAGAAGTATGCAGGATACGGCAAGTGCCCCAAGGCAGACAGGACAGGGTAAAGATAGAACAAGGAAAGTGTGACTGGAAACATCTTTTCCTGAATTCCACTTTTTCTGGGTGTAAATTCCGGTCACTATAAGGAGCAGGGAAACAAGTATATGGATTCCCATTCCCACTGAAGAAAATCCTCCTAAAGCTTCTAGGCTTATGCGGTCAGCAATGCTTCCAAATAAAAGGGCCAGAAAAAAATAACTGCCTCCAATTGTTAAAATTTCTCGCATAGTGATGTTTGAAAATCCACAACCTATTCCAGATTTAATCCCGAAGAGAAGGATACCTATCAAAATACCAATAACAGTTAATGCCGCAGAGTCCATAGTACCTTCTGAGCATCTACAGTAGGATTAAATAAAAACTTGTTTTTGGGTAACATTTGTTATCTTTTGGGGTAACAAATGCCCATCGAGTGCATTTTTTAGAATAGGATTTTAACTCCTCCCTGTTTCCTGCCGGAGAAGGAGAAGATAATTAAATAAATTAAAACCGAGGCATGGGAAGAGATTAAAATATTGTTTGTTTTAAAACGTGATCAGCTGGCGTAGATAACAAATTAAGATCAAAATTTAACAAATATTATGTAAGAATTGACTTTGTTTGCCAGGTGATGCTTTAGAAAAAAGAAAAAGAAAAATCAGTAATTAAAGTAAATTTGTCAAAATTAGAAATAAAAAAAGCAATGAAAAGATCTGATAGTTTACTTTACTTGTTTTGATAAAAGCAATAATTATAAGTATTTGAGATAAAATAGAGATCATCATGGTAGTAAATGTTATGCGGGATTCAGGAATGAATGGCGGTGGAGAAAATCTTTTCAAAGCGATTTCAAGTGACACCCGCCTCTCAATTCTCGAACACCTGAGTGAAGGAGATAAGCACATATCCGGCCTGGCAAGAGAAATAGGGATTTCTGTGCCTGTGGCTGCCAAACATGTGAAAATATTGGAAAAAGCCGAACTTGTAGAAAGAAAAAAGTTCGGAAATACTCACATGATAGGCATCAAACTGAACAACATCTATTCTTTTCTGGACCACTTTGCAGAAAACAGGAATCTTGAGGTTGAACAGGGTACGACTCTTCTGGAAGCCCTGAAAAGCGTGGCTGCTGTGGAAGTTACGAAAATGGGGAACAGGGTCAAGGTTGTCTCTACAGATGGGGAAGAGGGTTTTTATATATATGAAGTAGATGGCAAATTTTCGGATAAGACTGTAGACGAGTATGAGTTTTACGAAGATGCCGTAGTAGAGTGGAAAAAGCTAGTTCCCGTAACGAAAAAAAGATTGCTTGTAAACATCAGAAGGTAAAAAGTCCACAGAGCAGAAAACTCCTTAGGCTATCCTTTTCACTGAATATTTCAGGGAGGAGAAGATCCTTAGATTAATATTTTCCCTGAAGGATACGGAGTCGTTATTTTAACTTCGCCAGGACTCCAAGATGGTCTTCATGATAGGGCATCAGATCCTTTGCATTAAGAACCTCAAATCCGGGCTCAAAAGCCTGTTCGAGTTTCCTTACCTCTTCCTTAAAAACTTCTTTAGGATTTGCTGCAGTATCGATACTCCGAGCTTTTATGGAAAGCAGGAGATATCCATCCTTTTTCAAAAAGCGTACAGCATTCCTTGCAGCTATTTCGGCCTGGTTGGGTTGTGCAACGTCCTGGAAAATAAGATCCACAGGCTCAACGAGATGGGAGTAACTGTCAGGTTTTCCTGCATCAGCCAGAATAGGGTGGACATTTTTCCGCCTTGACGCAAGTCCTATAAGATCTCTCATGCTTCTTGGGGCAAATTCAACGGCATAAACTGCACCTTCCGAGACAATATCAGAGACATGGCTTACCGTTGTGCCTGAAGCCGCCCCTAGGTAGAGCACCTTCGAATCTTCCTTAAGGGGTATATTGAATTTTTTCAGGATCATGGCTCCGAGCTTGCTCCTGCGAGGGTCCCATGTCCGGTACTCAACCCCTTCAACCGGGATCAATTTTTCTCCATAAACTGTTTTTCCAGGGTCAAGATTCCTTGTAGCAAGCTGTTTTTTGTCTTTTATAACTTCAAAGATCCCATCCGACAGCTTTTTAACTTCAGGCATTTACCTTTTCCTCTTTTTCTTTGGCTTTGCCCCGTTTTCCTGCTTTTTTTGAGGAGGCTTGGGGTTCAAAGTCCTGATCTGCAGGACCTTTGTTTCAAGTTTTTCGGTAAGAGAAGGATCTTTTTCCCCTGAATAAAAATCAATGCGCGCAGCAAGGGAAAGCTTTGATGCAACGGCTCTTGCTATCTTTCCCCTTACCCACCAGGGCGCGGTATTTATCAGAGGATGGCTGTAGATGATCCCGTGCTTCGGAGATGGAGCCCGAGCCCGGAGATGCTTGAAAAGAGCCTTGCTGGCTCCTATAACCTGAATGGTGCTAGAGGGAAATTCAGCAAGTTTTTTGAGACTTCCTGCCAGACTTATCAATCTTGCCCCAAGCATTGGGCCTGCAACAAATTTCAGGTTGGGTGCAACCAGTTCCATGCTATTCTCAATATAAGTCTCGATCTGTCGCCTCCGCTCATAGAGACTGCATACGCTTTCCGCGAAACCTTTAAGAAGTACTTCATCTGCAGGTTCAAGTTTTGCACCCATCGAGTTTCTGGCTTTTGAATAAAGGGGGTCTTCAGAACCAACACTTTCACGGGAACCGTATTTTACGATAAAAAGTGCAAGATCTTCTCCGCCTATCCCGTTTTCCGGAAAATAGCCTCCATACCACTCAAAAAGCCTCTCCGAAAGAGAATTTGTCGTTTCATTGATGTCGTCCAGGGCTTCTACAGCCTGAATAATTCGTTGGTCAGGAGTGAGAGCGCCTGAAACCTGGAGTTTTGCAGCCTCCAGAGTAATTTCGTGTAAAAGAGAGTAATATTCGGCAGGGGATTCTGCAAACCCGCATTCGAGAGCTGCAGCTTTGAGGTCAAAGCCTTCAGGAGGGAGATTCGACCTGCTGTCCCTTAGAGAAAGAGAATGCAGGGCAAGCTCCCGGATGTCTTTTGAAAGAAGCCTGGATTCCAGAATTTCTTCGGCCCTGCCTGTTTCAAGAATTCCAAACCAGGTATTGATTTTCATTCCAGATCTCCAAAGATGTCCGCACCCCGGTTCTTTGCCTTTGTGAGCAGGACTTTTCCACCAAGGGACTCGTCAAGCATGCGCTGGGTTTCCTGCTGTAGCCTTTTGCCCTCCGAGGCACTTCCGACAATTCCGTAAACTGCCGGCCCGAAAGAACTAACGCCTGAGCCGCTTGCTCCGTTGTCGCGCATGTAATTCATGATATCCAGAACAGGCTGCGATTGAAGTTCGACTTCCCTTCTCTTAAAACCTGCAGTCTGGAGGTGGTTAATTGCCCTGCCGAAACTTTCCAGGTCTTCCTCGACAATCGCAGGAAGCATCTGCATGAGAATCACATGGCAAATTTCCTGAACTTCGGCAAGGGGAATTGGGCAAAATTTTTTGAAAATATCTACTTCTTCAGCATCATGAACTCCTTTTCCGTTAGGAATTACAAGGACAATAGGCCAGTCAGGAAAGTTTCTTCTGAAGAGAACAGGGCCAGGAGGCACGTGGCTGGCTGAAGAAGGAGAAAATGCACCTTTATCCTTGAACTTATGTCCCCCATCCAGAATAAAACCGCCGTTTTCAAAAGCAGCAACTCCGATCCCGGATGTGCCACCCCTGCCGACCGCAACTGCAAGTTCCCTAACGCTTTTCCCAAGTCCGTAAATCCTGTTTACGGCTACTGCTGCTGACAGTGCAGCCTGGGTGCCGGATCCGAGCCCTACGTGATCAGGGAGACTATCGTGGATATGCAGCCTTATTCCTTTTCCTGCCGGAAGAAGAGCCTGTGCAGCTTTTTGCATTTTGCCTGCGAGAAGGGGATCACCGAAGACTTCGATAGTATCAGCTTCATTTGCAGAAATTTCCAGGCCGGGAGATTCCAGGGTGATTCCGGCTCCCCCATCGACCCTGCCTAGCTCTGCATTGAGATCTATTAGGGTAAGATGCAGTCTGGATGGAGACACTACTTTAATCATGTTTACTTGTATCCTCATTACCTATTCATAAAGCTTAGGAATGAAACTTCCGTTTCCCCCAAAGTTTTTCCTTAATAATTGAATAAGTAAAAGATAAAGTTTTCCCGTTAAACATGAATTTAAGCATTGGGAAAATCAGAGAATATATCCTTACACGGATCTCCATATCCCCTCGGAAATCTATCATCGGATTCATGAATACAGGGTTAATGGAAAAACTGCAGTGCCTGCATCGGCTGTAGGCCAGTCCCGCAACAGAATGTATAAACCCACAAAGCATGCCCGTGTCTGCCGGATCGGAAAGGCCAAAAGTCATGTAAGATTCCAGACGCTTAATTTTTACCCCATTCAACAAATCGGAAAATAGACGAGACAGAGGTTTTCGGAGAGATTTGAACGCCTCGAGGCCCCAGTGAAGCTTTTCTCTGGTGGTCATTCCCGCTTCTGGAGTTTCTTCAGTTTCGGGCTTCTTTTGTCCTCGTATCCGCGCAATTATGCCTGTCTTTTCCTTATTCTCATTTATTTCTATTCTTTTTCTTTTATTTTCATCTACTTTTTTCCTTTTTTCGTTATCCTCATCTACGTCTATTTTTTTTTCTTCTGGCCTTTTTTCTTTAGTTTCCCCTTTTCTCCTTACTTCAGCCTTATCCTGTGTCTCTGTAGTGACTCGTACCTTTTCAGTTTCCTCCAGACCGATTTCATTCTGCTTCTCTTTTATTGTTTTGTCATTTTTCGATTTTTCCGGTTCTTCAAGAAGGCTCTCTTTTGCCCTGGGTTCCTCTACTGAAAAAGTATGGGAAAAAAACAGCCATTTTACGGTGAATATGCCCCTGAATTCTTTCTTTTCTTCCAAACTTAAAACTTTAAGCTTGAAAGTGAGACCTATTGCTGTAAAAAGTAGGAATAAAATCAATAGGAAACCCAGCAGAAGAAGAGTGATTACCAGCATATTAAACAGGTTCGGGAGAAAAGGATAGTCCTGACTATCCTGAAAACCCAGACTTTTTAGTTCCGATCCCTGGAAAAATCCCTTAAAAAGGTTTAAATTCCAGAAAATTTAGTGGAAACATCCCCCTTCTTCGATCTTGATTTCGTTTTCTTCTACAGTTTCCTTTTCCGGAGCTTCCTTTCCTTTAATTTCCTGCTCTTGCAATTTTTCTTCTTTTTTGTTCTTGCTTCTCACGCCTTTGAGCTTGTCCATAATCTCTGGCACAAGATCAGGAATCGAACTCAGAATTGATCCGACGTCGCTTCGCTCAGAGAGCCGGAAGATTCTGGCTTCTTCTTCAGAAAGCATAATAAATGCCACAGGCTCTATCTTTGCGCCTGCACCCCCACCTCCACCATATCCGGACTCGGTATCTTTTTTGCCCTCTCCTCCACCTGCTCCAAAACCCAGAATAATTCTTGAAATTGGAATAATTGTTTTCCCGGAAGCGGTAATAGGCTCTCCAACTACGGTTTTAGTAGTTGCGATTCTCTCAAGTTCACCTGCAATTTCTTTGATCGTAGCTTCTACACCCATCTTTTCCATCCCCTATTTTGTATATTGTTTCGTTAATAAGGATGATAAAGTTTTTCTATTCATTTTTATTTCCACTCCAATTTAATTAAGTTTCAGGGAAATAAAGTTTGGATTTAATTATAATTGGCAAATCTGCATACAGTAATTTAAAGGTGGTTCTCACTTCAGGAAAATGAGTTATATTTATTGCATCTAATAACTAGTTTCCCTTTCTATTTAGATTCTTTGACATATATCAGAAACGTGTATTATATCCAGAGATCAATTTAAAAATTTATCTTGGCTGGGTTAATAGCAGGATAACTGGAGTAGGAATTAGTATCGCTATTCTAAGTCTCGGTGAATAAATCTTGATTTTTTTACCTCTATAATTCCTGAAGAAAAACGAGTAACTAAGCTACCCGCAGAAGAACTAAGTATAGAATTTGATACAGAAAAATATTCGATAAAGATTCCGCTCCTTTAGCTTATTTTTGATATCCAGTTTATCTCAAAATTTTCGTCTCACTTTCAGTTATCATTTCAATTACAGATAATACACTGAAAACTTTTTCTATCTATGCGAGTATTTGCGGTTATTTTATAAGCAGTCAACAGTTGAGTAATAAAAACGAAATGAGAAGCTGCAAATAAAGAGATTCAACTAGATCAAATAACCTGAATTTTCTAATTAAAAATCAATCAGTAAGGCATCTATTTTTTAGATTTAATTTATTATATTTACCGTCATTTCAGCATATTTATAGTGTATTATATTTAAATTCCAGTTCAATTAAAGTAATTTACCTGAGGAATTTTACGAATGGTGAATAAATTCTTTGAATAAGATAATGCATTTACATGGACGCGCGGTGTAAACATTTGCTTGATTGAACATTTGCATGGTTGTAATGAAGTTTTAAGTTAAATTTTTAAAAATGGACGGAGGAATTGGAATAAAAAAATTAACCGCTTTATTAGTATCTATTTTCATATTAGCTTTAATATCGGGCATCGGAGCTGCGACTGAAATTATCGTCCAGCCAGGAAGTTCGATACAAACAGCTGTGAATAACTCGAACTCAGGCGATCTAATAACTGTAAAACCCGGGACCTATACCGAAAATATCAATATAACTAAAAGTAATATCACGATCCGGTCAGAATCCGGAAATCCTGCTAATACAATAATTAAAGCCAGAAATTCGGGTACCAATGTATTCTCCCTACAGGCAAACAATGTAAAAATTAGTGGATTCCAGATTGTTGGAGCAAGCAGATCCGGCTATGCAGGAATCTGTCTGTCTTCATGCAATAACTGCACAATCGAGAACAATAAACTTTTGAACAACTCTTATGGAATCTATATCCTAAATTCCAAAGGGGATAAACTCTCAAAGAATACAGCCATGAATAATGGAGAGTATGGAATTTTACTTGGAACTGCCACATACAATATTCTTTCAGGAAATACAGCTTCGGGCAACAAAGCCAATGGCATTCATATTGGTAACTCTGACGGCAACACACTTTCAGGTAATACCATTCGAAATAACAATATTTACGGTCTTTTCGCCTGCGGCAGAAGTGACAAAAATCTAATTTACAACAATTATGTTAATGACACTAACATAAGTATTAGAAACGGGATCGGAAATGCCTATAATACCACAAAAACCGCAGGCACTAACGTTGTAGGTGGATCTTATATAGGAGGTAACTTCTGGGCAAAACCAGATGGTACCGGATTTTCTGATACCGCAGTAGATAAAGATGGAGACGGGATTTCCGATTCAGTGTATAAAAACATAACAGGCAGCATATATTCTGACTACCTCCCTCTAATCACTAATAGATCTGAAACAGTAAACCCGGTTGCTGCTTTTTCGGCATCCCCAACATTAGGAAAAGCACCTTTGAATGTGACCTTTACTGACAGCAGTATAGTTCACCAACAGCATGGAAATGGACTTTTGGAGACGGAACAAACTCAACAATAAAGAATCCGACACATAAGTATTCAACAGCAGGAAATTACACAGTAGCATTGACAGCAACAAAGCAACAAATGCAGCAGGCAGTAATACGACAACAAAAACAAATTATATAAAAGTGTCAAAGGCCTGAAAAATTAACGAGTTTTCGAAAAAAACTGTACCTAAAGGCTGAATTAGGGAGTTCTGTGCTTTCAAAGCTCTTCTGCAAAGCTCCCGAAATCCAGCCGACTTGAAGTCGGGGATTCCGGCTCATTTTTTCCGAGATTATTCAGCGTGATGTGCGCAAAAAACTCTTCCACGAGACTTCCCACATCCCTGGGCGCAATATCAATGAACTCTCTCTTTTCTTCAGGCGGGAAATAGTCAAAAACCGAAAATTTGCCGAGTTTACGCACCTGGGAACCCTGATAGCGAGAATCAAGGAGAATCCTTACCCCATAATCTTCCGGAGAACGTACTACCCTTCCCATGGCCTGTCTGACCTTCCTGATTGTCGGGACCTGAACTGCAAATTCCCAGCCTTCCCCACAGCCGAAAACCATATCATATGCAGACTCAACAGCTTTAATTCTGTCGTTTAGAGCCGGGTATCCTACTCCCACTACGATGACTGTCCTGCCCCGGGAATCTCTAAAATCAACGCCTTCGCTCAATGTTCCCCAGATATAGGTTATAAGTAAGGCTTTTCCTCCCTGCTCTCCTATTCTGAAAAACTCCTCCCGGATTTCCTGGGCTGAAACCCCTGTTTCATCAAGAAAAACAGGAATAGAAAGTTCAGGCTCAAGGAGTTTAGTATAACGGAGCGCTTCAGCATAGCTCTGGAAGTAAATAATCACGTTCCCCGCTGATGCTACAGTAGCTGCAAGCAGGGCTTCTTTCAAGTTCTCAAGCGTGTCAGGACTATCCCGGTTTTTTGCAAAAAGGGGAGGGACTGAAACTGCAAGTGTAAGCCTTCTCTCCCTGGGAAATGTCGTGCCGTAAGAGATTTCTTCCACTTCCCTTGAGACGCCAAGTGTGGATTTCATCATTTCGAAGGGTCGAAGTGTAGCCGACATGAGCACTGCCGCATAAACGGAATCTAGCAAAGGCTGAGTCACGTTTTTAGGAATGCATGTGAAGAGTTCTATCCTGCCGGCTACCCTATCGCTTTTGAAATCCCTGCGCACGTTCAGAATCGGATAGTAGTTTTGCCTGTCCGAGAGCACTAGATAGGAGGATAAAAAATCGGCAACATACCGAATCTGGGAACGTTTCGGGACAGAAAGAATTCCTTTTTTGTAATTTTCCTCATAAATTTTTTCTAGCCTTCCTCCGAACTCGCCAATCTCCCGCAGCCGAATCAGCACCTTTTCTTCATCCTCAAAACCTTCCTTTATTGCCTCCCGCAAAAAGCGAGCTTTCAGAATGTCAAGACGCTCATAAGGGTCACTAATCTGAATGTCCTGCCAGTTCTTTCCAAGCCTGTTCTTTTCTCCGAATTTCAACTTCGAGTCATATGTGTCCCTGAGAGCGGCCAGGATGCAGGTAAACAGCCTTTTCGCATATAGCCGGGCCGCATAGTCCTGATCCAGAGGAATGCCGCTTCCTGAGCCAGCTCCTCTCCCGAAGATAGGGGAATTATCAGGTTCGGTGGTCTCACCTACTTCCGAAAGGGCTTTTTCAATAGTCAGTTCCGAGAGCATAACTGAAGAATGGGAACGGGCAGACGCCTCAATATTATGTGCCTCGTCAAAAATCAGGATAATATCTTCAGGGTCGTGTTCAAGCCATTTAAGCAGGGTCATGAAAATTTCGGCACTGAGTACGTGATGAAAATTGCAGATTAGAAGTTCGGTATTTTTGAGTTCTTTTTTAAGCAATTCATACCCGCACATATCCCGATCTCCTGCATATTCCAGTACTTCTTCCGGGCTCCTTACATCGGAAAAAAGCCAGGTTGAAAATTCGTTACCTTCAAATTTCAGGACTTCATAAAGCTTTGGGCAGGAATTGTTCCTCAAGGCCTGGGCTTTTTTCCTGGCTTCTTCAAGTTCTTTTTCAAGCTCGGTTCTCAGAGAGTAAAGGGCAGGGTCTTTTGTCCGTTTGTATTTCTCATAGGCATCCTTGAGCTCTTTTTCTTTTGAAGAAACTTCCCGCTCAAGGTCAAGGAGATCATAAGTGTTTTCCCCTTTAAGCCTGCATTCTTCGTAATCGAGATTTTCAGGGCACATCGAAGTCTTGCCCTTAAAAACGATTGTTTTTATATCGTTGCCCTGGGAGATCTCTCTTGCCTCGTTTATAAACTGAACCATCTGCTGATGGACATTGGTGACTATAATAACGACCTTATTGAGTTTTTTCCCCACACTCAATGCAGGAGCAAGTGCACTCAAAGTCTTGCCTGTCCCGCATGCCCCCTCAAAGAGCACAATTTTTTCTTTCAGGAGAGCCGAATGAATTTTCTCCATGGCTTCTGCCTGGTTAGGGTAGCAACTTTTTTTTGTAAAATACCGCATATATCCGTTCTTCTGCGTCATACGTTTAACCTGATATCTCTCCGATTTCCGATATTCTCAGTGACTTTCTTACCTGCCGATGATTCATGAATTGAACTTTCAAAAGTTTTGAACGTTTCTGAAAATATTGTTAAAGAAATATTATTAAATATTCTAAACTCACTCAGTGCCACTGTTCTAATTTGTTATATTTTCCAGATGAAAAGCAAAATCCAATACTAGCATAGGGTACGGGAACAGGATTTACTTTTACTTGTTGCGTGGGCATTTTTTATATCTTGACTTATTTCTCGATATCACGATATATTTTCTGCCAGGAAGTTACTGCTTATCCAGTGCGCATTCTCTTCCGAGGTACTCATTTCCCCACCTGCAGAGAGCGTCCAGAACCGGAAGCACGGTCTTTCCGAATTCGGTCAGTGAGTATTCAACTTTAGGAGGGATTTCAGGATAAACTTTCCTGAGAATAAGCCCGTCTTCTTCGAGTTCTCTGAGCTGTTTCGTAAGCATTTTGGGTGAAATACCTTGCATGCTTTGCTGGAGACCTGAAAAACGCAGTTTTTCTGCCCTCAACTGCCAGAGGATAATCGGCTTCCATTTGCCTCCGATTACCTCTAGGGTTGCTTCCACAGGACACTGGTAATGTTTATTATTCTTTATCTCACTTACCATAAACTCTCATAGTATCCATTTTGTTAGTTAGTACCCGGATTGTATGTATAGTATATAAGTATAGTTACTGCAAATTAGATATCAAATAAATACATTTGCTGAACAAAAGAAAAATCCGGCATAAATTCAAAAATTAACCGGTATAAATTCAAAAAAAGGAAATTCAGGTTAAATCCAGTTTAAAGAATAAGAGGCATGAATAGAATGAAAGTTATAGGTATTGTTGGAAGTCCCCGAAAGAATGGAAATACGAATATTCTTGTCCAGCAGGTCCTGAAAGGCGCAGCCGAAGCAGGTGCCGAAACCCGGACATTTATTCTCAACGAGATGAACTACAGAGGTTGCCAGGGTTGCGACTACTGCAAGAGCCATGAAAAATGCAAGCTTGAAGATGACCTTATGGAAGTATTCGATGAGCTTGCATTAGCAGATGGAGTTGTTTTTGGTTCTCCGATTTACTTTGCCCAGTTTACAGGTCAGATGCGGCTCTTCCTTGACCGCTGCTATTCCCTTATAAACGCTGACTTCTCTCCCCGCCTCCCTGCCGGGAAAAAAGCCGTGATTATAGGAACTCAGGGAGATCTTGACCCGGCAGCTTTCAAAGGGGTATATGAGGAGTTCAAAGGGCAAGTTTCCGGCGTCATGCAGGCGGAAGTAAAGGATACCATAGTAGGAGTTGGCTATCACGCTCCGGGAGAGGTCAAGGATAATATCGAGCTTATGGAAAAAGCGAGAAACACAGGTTTTAACCTGTTAAAATGAAGAGAAATAAAAGAAATATAAAACCGGAAAAGAAAACAAAACATGGAAGAAAATAAAATAGGGCGAGAGAAATCTGGAGAGAGATGTTCCTCATCCAGATCTTTCAGAAATGAATAAAGGAGTCTGAATATGGAAACTCTTGAAGCAATTCACACTCGGAGGAGCATTCGAAAATACACAGACCGGCCGGTTCCCCAAGAACTTGTTACCGAACTGCTCCGGGCTGCCATGAGCGCTCCTTCTGCGGTCAACGCCCAGCCTTGGATCTTCATTGTTATCGATGATAGGAAGCTCCTTAATGAAATTCCCACTTTCAGCCCCTATGCAAGCATGTGCAGGGAAGCTCCTCTTGCAATCCTTGTCTGTGGGGATATAACGCTTGAAAAGGTTCCCGGATACTGGGTTCAGGACTGCTCGGCAGCTACCCAGAACCTCCTGCTTGCAGCTCATGATGTTGGGCTTGGAGCAGTCTGGACCGGGATTTATCCTATGAAAGATCGGATTGAAGGTTTTCGGAAAGCCTTTGGGCTGCCTGAACATGTAATTCCTCTGGCTTTTGTACCAGTAGGTTATCCTGGCCAGAAACCAGGTTCTCAGGACAGGTTTGATAAAGCAAAAATCTACCACAACAGGTACGGCCAGAGAAGAGAATGAAGCCCCAACAAAGAAAATACGGAAAGTACGGAATTCAGGAAAATAAGTTTTGCTAAGAAGCTGGTGATTGATTGACAATACGAGTGGTTGCAAAAAATTATGTCAAGCCTGAAAAGGTTCAGGAATTTATGGGTTTGTGCAAAAAACTTGTTGAAGCATCATTAAAAGATGAAGGCTGCATAAATTATGGGCTGTACCAGGAACTGGAGAATTCAGGAATCCTGACGTTCTTAGAAGAGTGGAAAGATGAAAGAAGCCTGGATAAACATTTAAACTCCAATCATTTTAAGGAAATATTTCCTCTGCTTTCTGAATATCTTGAAAAAGATACTGAAGTTAATATCTATAGAAAAACGTTGTAATATATCCAGGTGTGGTTTATTCAACTACTTCTTACCTGGCTATGATCTACCTGGCTACGATATATTCAGGTTTGGTTTATCCAGGTGTGGCTTATCTATCTAATTCTTTAAATTCTACTCACGGCACTTTTTGGAAAAAGAGGTATCAAACTTGATGCAATAGTGAATAAGTAAATTGGAAGGGGGAAAGTAATTATGGCAGAGAAAATTGAGATAATAATGTATTCTTCTATTCCATGCCAGTAACCCTTTTGGGGGCAAACCTTGAGAGATATATATCTTGAAAGTGATTTTACCCCAAAAGAATAGTAAATTCGTAATATAAGTCAATAAAGGATACGTTTACTACTTTGTAGTAGAGTTTTCACTTTTCCCCTTTTCGTTTCACAGCTCTTCAATTACTATCTCTTCTTCAGGGCTTGCATTCTCAAGCAAATCCTCAAGATCTGCCATCTCAGAATCAAGCTCCTGGATTTCAGCCTGCGTAAGTCCCATTTCAAGATCTTCAGCTGATGCGCCATTCTGCATTTCAGCAACGTCTGGATTTGCTTTTGATTTTTTTACTTCAGATGTACTGTCCCCGACACAACCGGATCCTGCAAACCAGACAATTAAGACTGATAGTACGAGCAGGTGAGCGAATTTGACCATTTTCTGTCTCCTCAATTATGTAATTTTTTAGTAAGGTTTCCAGTGTCATCCCCTAATCTATGACTTTTTTTATTTTTATAAGAAGCATTCTCTCCGCTTTCAGGGTTGTCGGTAGTAGTATTAGAACTATTTGTACCAGTTGTATTTTCAGTACTGTTAAGTACAGTTTTCTGGATGTTTTCGACTCCAGTTTCACTACTTTTTTCAGTCTCGTACTCTTTAAGCTCGTTGAGAATTTGTCTAATTATATCGTTTGCCGTATTGATATCACTGAGAGATTGACGAAGATAACTGTTTGCCTTCTCTATATCTTCCTTGGTGACGTTCTCACCACTATAGATGGCATCTGCTGCTTCTTTATTTTCTTGCGCGGAGTTTATATAGAAATTATAACTGGCAAGTTTAGTATCAAGGTCAGTTGTGTCGACACCAGTTTCATTCAGGTTATCTACTTTTATTCCAAATTTTTCGGAAAGGTATTCGGATTTCTCAAGAAATTCTCCCATTTTTTCACTGACAGTTTGCCCTGCGCTTGAAAGACTGGTTTTCTCGGCATTATTCCATACTCCGCGCACGGACCTGACTACGACC
>Ga0183099_1001000_pt1 | contig 17467 bp, 14 predicted proteins | sample Biomet1_FD_127788 | JGI IMG/M metagenome (GOLD analysis project Ga0183099, IMG submission 127788) | Microbial communities from bioreactor (seeded with anoxic lake sediment) at LBNL, California, USA - Biofuel metagenome 1 | ecosystem: Engineered > Bioreactor > Anaerobic > Unclassified ... | reverse complement strand
CTGGCCACCGCTTTCAACAACGCTCAACACGCCCTCTAAATTCTGTAATTCTGTCTTTTTTGCCACGCCATTGTCGTGCAGTGTAAACCGCAAACGGGTTGCGCAATGTACCAGTGCATCCACATTTTCTGCGCCGCCAACCCGTGCCGCCCAATGGGCCTTTCGCTTTGCTTTCGCTACGAGGCGCACTGCTGCTGGCGGTAGCCGAACCACCACTCAGTAGACTCGTTAATTCTTTGTAAACATGTGAGACATGGCTACCAACGATCACCTGAAACTGGCCACCGCTTTCAACAACGCTCAACACGCCCTCTAAATTCTGTAATTCTGTCTTTTTTGCCACGCCATTGTCGTGCAGTGTAAAACGCAAACGGGTTGCGCAATGCACCAGTGCATTCACATTCTCTGCGCCGCCAACCAGCTGCAGAATTGTTTTTGCCAAACCTGAATAACTCATGTGAAAACCTCTACTGCTTAAGAACCAGTGTGTTTTTTATTGGTTATGACAGATGGCTCACGGCCTCTGTCTTATTGATACAATAAAATGCAACCGGTTGCACAACTACATAAAGTGATCATTTTTGTGATGACAATCGCAAAGATAGTCCGGCAGAGACTGTGTATTTAGCCAAAATGTAACCGGTTTCTGTTTTGGGTAGACAAATGAGCATTGAGGACAACTTTTAATCATCCGGAGAGTTCAGCATGAAGTTAAATCAGCGCAAGAGGGCTTGTATAATGGCGATTCTTACTACCAGCACATTGTTTTCTGTCACCAGCGCTACCGCGCAAGAACCCACGGCGATCCACATTGAAAGTGGTGCGCTACAGGGTGTCGTTGACGATGGCATCGTCTCATTTAAAGGCATTCCATATGCCGCAGCCCCGGTTGGCGCGTTACGCTGGAGGGCACCTCAACCAGCGCCAAAATGGTCAGGTATTCGACAAGCCAATCAATATGGCAACGACTGTATGCAAGAGCCTTTCCCCAGTGATGCAGCACCGCTCGGCACAAAACCCGCCGAAGATTGTCTGGTGCTCAACGTCTGGAAACCGGCACACAACGCAGCCAAAAAATTACCGGTGATGGTGTGGATCTACGGTGGTGGTTTCGTCAACGGTGGTTCATCGCCAGCCGTGTATGACGGCAGCCAGTTTGCCAAACAAGAGGTGATTTTCGTCAGCTTCAACTACCGCGTGGGCCGCTTTGGTTTCTTCGCTCACCCCGCGCTGACCCAAGAAAATCCGGATGGCGTATTAGGCAATTACGGCTTTATGGATCAGATCGCCGCGTTGCAATGGGTGCAGCGCAATATCGACGCCTTTGGCGGTGATGCGGATAACGTCACGCTGTTTGGCGAATCAGCCGGTGGTTTCTCTGTGCATACCATGATGACCTCACCGCTAGCCAAAGGGTTGTTTCACAAAGCCATAATCCAATCGGGTGGCGGCAGAACCAGCATTGGCGGCGGTCGTTATTTGCAAAAAACCAATATTAGTGGCTTGCCATCGGCAGAAGAGATCGGCATGCGCTTCGCCGCAAAAAATCACATCACCGGCACCGATGCCAAAGCATTAGATGCCTTGCGCGCCTTACCTGCAGAAACCGTCACCGACGGCCTGAATATTATGGATATGGGTAACCCGACCTACTCTGGTCCATTGATTGATGGCAAGCTGGTCACCGCCGAGCCGCAAGATATCTATCGCGCTGGCGCGGGTATGAACATACCGCTGCTGGTTGGTGCAACCGACATGGATATTGGCTTCCCACCTCCAGCTAAAACCATGCAAGAAGCGCTCGCCCCTTTTGGTCAAGATCGCTTTACTCAGGCAGCAGCGGCTTATGATCCAAACAACAAACATGCGCCGCAGGATGTCGCACAAATGCTAGCCAGCGATCAAATGATGGTCGAACCCGCACGCTTTGCCGCCCGCATGGCCGCCGCACAAGGGCAGCCTGTTTATGCCTATCGTTTTGCGTATGTAGCGGATTCGATGAAAAAAGAGTGGCCGGGCGCATTACACGCCACTGAAATTCCGTATGTGTTTAATACCGTGCAGGCGCGCTATGCCGATGCGCTGACGGCAAACGATAAAGCTATGGCCGAGCAGGTGCAGCACTATTGGGTGAACTTTGCCAAAACCAGCACACCAAACGGAGCTGGCTTACCGGAATGGCCTCATTATGATGCGAAAAATGATCAAATCATGCTGTTTTCAGCGCAGGGAGCGCAGCAAACCAAACCGATTGCCGACCCGTGGCAAGTGCGTTTAGATCTGGTGGAAACGTTAGTTAAATAACGTTGATAATTAACGGCCTGTTACTAGGCCGTTATTTTCGGGTGACATAGTCAAGAACAGTCGCCATCCACTCAGCAAGTTGCTGATATCGCGCTTCACTGGCCGATAGAATCGTGTCGGCATCTTGAATGAAACTGCCGCCGGTTAGCTCATCGGCACAATGCAGCACCATACTGCGGGCATTTTCTTCCGTCGTTTCCAGATGACATTGCAAACCAATCACGCGCTTACCGAGTTGGAAGATCTGATTATTGCAGGCCACACTGCTGGCTAATAACACCGCATTGGCGGGTAACTCGAAGGTTTCACCATGCCAGTGAAAGACATGCATGCTCGCCGGTAACGACAACACATCGCCTGATGCCGCCACAGCGGTAATATCAAACCAACCGATCTCTTTGGCGTAATTGGAGTAAATCCGCGCCCCCTGACAACTGGCGATCAACTGAGCACCCAGACAGATACCGACAATCGGTTTTTCCGCCGCGATAGCCTGTGCCAGAAAAGCTTTTTCCGCTACCAACCAGGGGTAATGCGATTCATCATTCACACTCATCGGTCCGCCGAGCACAATCAGCAGATCAACGTCTGCCACATCGGGCAGCGGATCGTTGGCATATAAACAGCAATAATGAATGTCTGCGTTGTGCTGCACTAACCAAGGATGGATGTTACCTAATTCTTCGAAAGGAACGTGTTGTAAAACATAAACGCGCATGATCTTTTTCCGGATAAAAGAAGTAATACACGATGAATAAAACAGACTGTCACGACCTATCATGACAGAGAGAACAGAACAAAAAAGAATCGCTGTCTGAATGCGTCATATTCTCAATTCAGACAGCAGAAGGGAAGGCTAAATTTGCGATTGCAGATAGTTTTGCAAGCCAATCTGGTCGATTAAACGTAGCTGTTTTTCCAGCCAGTAAGCATGATCCACCTCGGTATCATCCAACTGCTTTTCCAGCATTTCGCGGGTCTGATAATCCTGCTCGACCTCACAGAGTTTGATAGCGGCTTTCAGATTGCTGACTACGGTATATTCCAGCTGCAGATCGTTTTTCAGCATATCCAGCACGGTTTTGCCCACATTCAGCGGCTCACGCAGTGTCATTTCCGGTGTGCCTTCGAGAAACAGAATGCGCTCAATGATCCACGCCGCATGTTGTTTCTCTTCATCCGACTCGTGGCTAATACGTTCGAACAGCTTGTTGTAGCCCCAATCCTGATACATACGGGAATGAATAAAATACTGATCGATCGCCGTCAGCTCACCGGCCAGTAGCTTATTCAGCTCCGCAATGATAATCGCTTTACCTTGCATAATTCTCCCCTTACATCTGACTCTGCAGATAGTTCTGAATACCGGTCGTCGCGATCAGATTCTGCTGTGTTTCCAGCCAATCCAGATACTCTTCCTCATATTCCAGAATATCTTCCAACAGATCGCGGGTGACAAAGTCGGCTGATTGTTCAGCAAGCTGGATCGCTTCGCGTAATAACACCAGTTGATCCTGCTGCAACGACAGATCGCATTGCAGCATCTCTTCTGCGTGTTCACCGATACGCAGATATTCCAGATTCTGTAAATTCGGTAAACCATCTAAAAACAAGATCCGCTCAATCAGGGCGTCCGCTTGTTTCATGTCTTTGATCGATTTTTTGAACGCATGTTCATTGAGCGCATTAAAACCAAAATGACGGAACAGGCGGGCGTGCAGGAAATATTGATTGATGGAGCTCAACTCCCAGGTCAGTACCTTATTGAGCATGGCAATGACTGCTTTATCCCCTTGCATGGCAGATCCTCACATCATAAATAAGCTATACATTTTAGCCTAAACCCTGCGGCAGAATTCGCAACATAATTAACATCTCAAACACATCTTTTTTACCTGATTTATGCGACTTTTTAGTACAAAAAAGAATCAATCTCATTGCCAACCAACAGAATGAGAAGTATTATCAAATGAGAGGTAGAAAGGAGATTGCAATGATCATTTGTCACTGTCATGCAGTAAATGACCGGCAGATTAAAGAAGCGGTAGAAAACGGCGTCGATACCATCCGCGGGTTACATCGTGAGCTGAAAGTAGGTAGCACCTGTGGTCGTTGTTTGCCGCAAGTGCGCCGGGTGCTGGAAACTACCTTAATGCAGATCGCCGAGCCATCTCAGAAACGGGTCGCCTGAGCCATTACTGGTTTTTTCTGGCTAACAGCAAACTGATTGCTGCTTTCAGCTATTTTGTGCCGAGCCCATTTTGCATAGTTACAGCCACAATTCTGGTCGAGCCACCAATTTTTGCCGCTCGTATTAACACCGCATTCAATTCCACCCCCCCACGTTATGCACCGTATTACACTAATGCCGCTTTAGTACGCAGAAAGGCCGATCGTTGCTGGAAAAAAGTGAATAGCGCTAACAATATTGCCTGAATTCGCAATATCTCACCGTTTGTAATTTTACCTTAACCTCATTTTAAACCATGCTTACAGAGTATCGGACATGGAGAGCCTATGCTGCTGGAGTTTATCAAAGGTGTCGCACTGCTGTTATCACTGTGTTTATTGCAGGGATTTAATGTGCGCCTTTGCCAGAAACATAAAGGTTTGCAGCAAATTATCGCCGGGTTGCTGTTTGGCGGCATTACCGTGATTGGCATGATGCTGCCGATTCATATCGCGCCCGGAGTCATCTTTGATGCCCGCTCAGTCATCCTGATCATGGCCGGGCTGTTCGGCGGGCCATCGGTCGCCATCGGTGCGGGTCTAATTGCTGGCACCTATCGCTTCTGGCTGGGCGGTGGCGGTTATCCGGTTGGGCTGGCAACGATCACGGCCAGCGTGGTGTTTGGTCTGATCTACCGTCATGCTTATCGGCAAGGCCGGGTAAAAAATGGCCCGGTTGAATTACTGCTGTTTGGTTTTCTCGCCCATGTGTTCATGGTGCTGATTTTCACCCAGCTCCCCGCCTTTGTCGTTGCCGACGTGATGCAACGAGTGGCCCTACCCTATGTGCTTACTTTTTCCATCGGCACCATGATCCTGGGTTTGATGATGCAAGACATCGTGAACCGGACAAAAACCGAGCAAGCCTTGCATGCCAGCGAATCTCGTATGCGGGCCATTGTGCAGGCGATCCCGGATTTAATGCTCGTTATCGATGAAGAGGGTAACTATGTTGAGATGCTGCCCTCGACCAATCATCAGCTGTATGAGCCGGCGTTAGACCTGATCGGCAGTAAATTACATAATGAATTGCCGCAAGAAACGGCAGATAAAATACTCGCCACCATCCGCAGCAGTATTGCACTGCAGCAAACACAGACCATTGAATATGAACGTGACGGCGTAATTGGCCGCCGACTGGTCGAAGGCCGGGCCCAGCCGTTGGGTTATACCGTCGACGATAAGCAGGTGGTAGTTTTTCTGGCCCGCGATATCACCGAGCGCAAAGTAAAAGAGGATGAAATCAGCTATCTGGCGTTTTACGATCCATTAACCGGGTTACCTAACCGACGCTTGCTGCAAGATCGGCTGCATCAGGCGATGGCAAACAGTAAACGCAACGGACAACGCGGTGCGCTGCTGTTTATTGATCTGGATAACTTCAAAACGCTGAATGATACCCTCGGCCATGACAAGGGGGATCTGCTGTTGCAACAGGTCGCAACACGGCTTGCCGATTGTGTCCGTGAAAGCGATACCGTAGCACGACTCGGTGGCGATGAATTTGTGGTGATGCTGGAACAATTAAGCCATGTGGAAGAGGTCGCCGCCGCTCAGGCTAAAATGCTCGGGGAAAAAATTCTGGTGAAATTGCAGCATCCCTATCTGATTGCCGGTTATGAACACAACAGCAGTGCCAGTATCGGTATTACCTTATTTCAGGCACATCAGGAAAGCAGCGATGAACTGATGAAACGTGCCGACATCGCGATGTATCAAGCCAAATCAGCCGGACGTAATACACTACGCTTCTTTGACAATAAAATGCAGGCTATCGTTACCTCGCGTGCGGAACTGGAAAATGACCTGCGGGAAGGCATTCGTCAGCAGCAATTGCTCCTGCACTATCAGCCACAGGTTGATGCAAATGGGCAGATCACGGGGGCTGAAGCGTTAGTTCGCTGGCAACATCCACTGCGTGGTATGGTCTCACCCGCCGAATTTATTCCATTAGCCGAAGAAAGCGGTTTAATTTTAGCCTTAGGTGATTGGGTTTTAGATGAGGCCTGCCAACAGTTATGCCGTTGGACGGAACAACCTGCTCTCGCGCATCTTTCATTGGCCGTGAATATCAGCGCCCGGCAGATCCACCAACCTGATTTTGTCGAGCAAGTCTTAGCTGCCATTCATAATGCCGAAATAACACCCAACCGTCTGAAACTGGAACTCACTGAAAGTTTATTGTTGGAAGACACCGAAGATATCATCCATAAAATGACGGCATTGAAAGCTTGCGGCGTTGGTTTCTCACTGGATGATTTTGGTACCGGTTATTCATCACTGGCGTATCTGAAGCGATTGCCATTGGATCAGCTAAAAATCGATCAATCGTTTGTTCGCGACCTGCTCACTGATCCAAACGATGCCGCGATTGCCAGCACCATAGTCACTTTGGCGCAAAGCATGGGATTGAATGTCATTGCGGAAGGGGTGGAAACCGAAGCCCAACGCCAACGACTCGAAGAGTTGGGTTGTTATGCTTATCAAGGATATCTCTTTGGCCGCCCAGCCCCTGCAGATATGCTTTCTGTTACCACCGCTGAAAAAATAGCTTAAAAAACCAAAAACAGATTCCATTGAACCTAGAATAGACCCAATTACAGGCATATTATATCTGTGAATCACGTCACAGTATGTCTGCGCATTCCGACATCTCTGCTATTCAATTTTAACTGACGAATCAACAACCAGTGCTCTGGAGGAATTATGCTGGGTCCATGGATCAACAGTGGCGCATTATTAGTGGGTGGAGCCCTGGGCACTTTACTCGGGAAGGTTATCCCAAAACGGGTCAAAGAAGCCTTACCACTTAGCTGCGGTATTATTTCTGCAAGTATTGGTTCGGTGATGATGAATAAAGTTCATACGATCCCGCCCGTTGCGATGGCGATGCTCACAGGTGCCTTTATCGGTGAAATCCTATTTCTGGAAAAACGACTGGAACAGGCGATTAACTGGCTACAAAACCGCATTACCAAAGGCTCATCTGCCCATCTACCGCCCAGTTTTGTGCTGAAATTTGTCACCATTTTAGTGTTGTTCTGTGTCAGTGGTATGGGGATTTTTGGCTCTATGCAGGAGGGGATCAGTGGCGATGCCACGATCCTTATTACTAAATCAATTCTCGATCTATTTACCGCGATTATTTTTGCCACCGAACTCGGCCTGTCGGTGATGTTGATTGCTATCCCACAGATTGCTATTCAGAGTTCTTTGTTTTTCGGCGCTATTTTATTGTTGCCACTGATCACGCCAGCCATGCAGGCCGACTTTTCAGCCTGTGGTGGTATTGTGATGCTGGCAACCGGCTTGCGCATCTGCGGTATCAAAATCTTCCCAATCGTTAACATGTTGCCGGCACTTATTCTGGTCATGCCCTTCTCAGCTCTGTGGGCACATTTCTGGGGGTAACCCCAGCCACAACAGAGCACGGCATTCTCAGGAACGGTTTGGGTTGCTGAACAGAGAAGAGAAATCAGGTGAGATTTGAGGATGCAGTTAAAAATCTGCAGTAGCAGTTTACTGTACATATCACCAGATGTTAACTTAACACTATCATTCAGGCAGTGTTAAATTCAACTATGCTACGCCTGATAACGAACAATCAAAATCATCATGCTTCCGACGTTCATAACGTTGCAAAAGCAGACATAAAACAGCGAATAATCAATGAATAACGAATCAACCTCCTTCCTGTCGCAAGTCGAAGCAGTTCTTGCCCCTCTGGCCGAAAAATACACCCCAGAGGGAAGTGAAGTGATTGCTGTTGTTCACCAATGGGCGCATGCTATAGCTAATCAAGAGAATCTTTATGCAATAAAATCCAACTCTACCGAAAAAGCAGCTGTCATTAACGTATTAAAAAATGCCGGTTTACTGGAAAATGTCTCTGAATTTGCTAAACACCTTAACAGCGAAACACATTATTCTGCACAGAAAAAAAAGAGGTTCAGATTTATTGACCTATTTGCCGGTATTGGTGGCTTTCGAATTTCACTGCAAAGCCTGGGTGGAGCATGTGTTTTCAGTAGTGAATGGGATAAAGCAGCCCAAAGAACTTATTTTAACAATTATCATGAATATCCTTTTGGGGATATAACAAAAATTACATCCGATGAAATATCTGATGATGATTTGAATGTCCTTATTCCCGATCATGACATTCTCGCCGGTGGGTTTCCTTGTCAGCCCTTCAGCAATGCAGGTGTTTCAGCCAGAAATGCCGTAGGCAAAGAGCATGGCTTTAAATGTAACACACAAGGCACCTTGTTTTTTGACATCATGAGAATAGCTTCTGTTAAAAAACCGAAGGTTCTATTCTTAGAAAATGTTAGAAATATTGAGAAACACGATAAAGGTCATACATTTCAAACGATCAAAGAATCAATAGCAGAGATTGGGTATGACTTTAAATACTCAATCATAGACTCATCCAGTTTAGTGGCTCAAAGGAGAGTCCGATGCTATATGGTCTGCTTTAGAAAAGATTTAAACATCGATTTTGATTTTCCTGAAATAACAGGTGAACCTATAGCATTAAAAACAATTCTGGAAAGTAATGCTCCTGAAAAATATACCATATCAGATAAACTCTGGGCTGGACATATAAACAGAACACGACGAAATCTGGAGCGGGGTACTGGCTTTACTGCATTTACAGCCAATTTAGATAAACCATCTAACACATTAGTTGCCAGATATGGAAAAGATGGAAAAGAATGTCTTATCCCACAAAAAGATAAAAACCCCAGACTTCTTACACCTAGAGAGTGTGCAAGATTGCAGGGCTATCCGGAAGATTTTATAATTCCTGAATCAAGAACGCCTGCTTATAAGCAATTTGGAAACTCTGTTGCTGTTCCTGTAATAAAAATTATTGCAGAAAAAATTATTGAGAGAATATCATGAATTTCTATGACTTCTGTATAGAGCAAAAAAACATAGACAATCAACATGTATCAATAAAAAACTCTATTGTTATTGACTTTAGTAATTCAAATGGCAAGAGTTTCAGCATTACACCTCAGGAAATAATTGATTTTATAAAGGCATTAGATGCCCACCGTACCGAATTTGAAGCAGAGCACAAAAAAACCCCAGAAAGAATGCCTTTTTTTAATCAATATGAAGAAAAATCATATAGAGCCATTTATAGGTTGGCATCTCAATATCCAGACCTTAAATCTTTTGCATCTTTAGGTGGAAGCCAAACCAAAGAACTGACAAAAATAATTTCAAAAATGATATGTTTTTTATCAAAAGAAACATATCAAGACATAAAAATAGATAGTCACTTCGACACAAAATCTGTAGATAAAGCAATAAAAAAAATCCCTGTCAATATTAACAAAACCCTCTCAGGAAATAAAAAAACCATTAAAAATAATTTTATTGAATGGCTTCAAAAAAAGGGTTTATCAGAAAAAAGCATCTACTCTTACAGTGAAAATAGTATTGATCTCGCAAATGCGATCATTAGAAAAACACATCCTGAAATTGATGGTATATATACATTAACCAACTATAAAAAAATAATCGAAACTTGTTCAAGCCTTGAACATTCCGATGAGTGGATACAAAAAAACGTTAACGGAAATGGAATGTATAAAGCTGGTATAAATAAATTTATCGAGTTTTCAAAAGAGTATTTTTATTTCTCTATCATTCCCAAGCCCTTTATCCTCCTCGCTGGTATCTCCGGCACCGGCAAAACCCGTTTTGTCAGAGAACAGGCCGCTGCGGCTGCAGTGAAATTTAATCTGCCCGAAAAATCAAATTACTGTTTAGTGCCAGTGCGGCCCGACTGGCACGAACCATCTGATTTACTCGGTTATCTCACCCATATCAACGGTACCCGCTATAACAGCACACTATTCCTGAAATTTGTGGTGAAAGCACTGATTGCAGCCACTGAACATGCATCAGAAACAGAAATCATCTGGAAAGATCCCGATGATGTGCCACCTTACTGGCTCTGTCTTGATGAGATGAATCTGGCACCGGTTGAACAGTATTTTGCTGATTATCTGTCTGTCATAGAAAGCCGCGAATGGAAAGACAACACCTACCGGTGTCACCCGTTACTCAGTGCGGCACAATTCAGCAGTGAAGATGCTCAAGCCGCTTATAAAAACCTGCTGAATGAACTACTGGCTGAAGCGCAGGTTGAAGACGGTTTTCGCGACGGGTTACAGGCTTACCTGTTGAAAAACGGCATTCCGCTGCCGTTTAACCTGATTGTAGCAGGCACCGTGAATATGGATGAAACCACACATGGTTTCTCACGCAAAGTGCTCGACCGCGCCCTGAGCTTTGATTTTGGTGAATTTTTCCCGAATAATTTTCAGCAATATTTCGACGGTCAGCCTTCTGTATTACCGCTGACCTTTCCGCGGCTTTCTTCTGTCAGCAAAGATGATTTGAAGAATGTAGCTGCAGACACGGAAGGTAATCTCTCAATCAATTTTCTGGAAACCGTAAATCGTTGTCTGAAAAACACGCCCTTTATGCTGGCCTTCCGTGCGCTGAATGAATTGCTGCTGGCGGTTGAAGCAGCAAAACCAGACAACGAACTGACACTGCTGGCGGTGTGGGATGATTTTCTGATGCAGAAAGTACTGCCACGGATTGAAGGCGATCAGGAAAAACTGTTCCGAAAAGAGCAGGATGGTCAAATCATTACGGTGCTGGATGAGCTGAACACCGTTCTGGCCGCACAACTCAACCTGATTTGGCCAGACGGAACTGAACGACCGGATTTATTCCGCGTGAAAGCAGATGATACGCCAGAGATGATAGTGTGGTGCCGCAGCAAAGCAAAAATCCGTCAGATGCAGCATAAACTAAACAGTGGTTTCACCAGTTTCTGGCCATAACAGGCGGTCCGCAATGCAGGAACTTCTGACCATCAGTGCAGACAACTGGTCGCTGACTATCTCGGCCGGTCATCTGCAGAAAAAACAGAACCAGCTGAAGAAAACGCTGGAACAAAGAGCTGCAGACTCAAAAGCTGTCAGCACCATACAACTATCTGCCAGAGAACAGATCTCGGTTGAGGCTGGCTGCGGATTATCTGTGACCATCGAATCACAATCGATCAACGTCTCTGAGCCGCTGTTTTTTGAAAACACCTTGTATGATTTTGAGTTCTGCTTTCCGGACTATAGTGCCACTGCACCAGCTCCGGAAATCAGGCACAATCTGAATCAGATTAATGAGGCATTTCAGTTTAACCGGCGACACGGCTTATCAATTCTCCGCGGGACAATTCAGACCCGTAACAACGTCGGCTGGTTCCGGCTACCATTCCGCTATTACCGGAATGGTAGGCTCAGAGAACAGGCACTCTCTTTTGAGGTGCTGCCAACCAAAATGGACATGCAGCATGATCTGGCGCAGATTCAACGAGTGATTGATGAAGAATATCCACTCTGGCGTTTTTCAGTAGCACAGACAACAGAGCAGACTTTTGATCAGGTCAGAAAGCCGCACCCGCCGTTTCCGTTACTCTGGCTTGCCCAGTTTGAATCATTGCAACATGATCTGCTAAAAAATATCAGTGTCATTCTGGCCTCGCCGCACAGCCGCCTGTTACCGGAACCGCGGCATCTGAAAGCAGAACAAATCAAGGGGCGGCTTCATCACCGGCTGGAAACAAAAATTCATGCAGACCTGCTCGCAAAGCAATATGAAACGCGGTATGAAGTCACCCGCCGGAAGCTGAGTATTGATACACCGGAAAACCGTTTTATCAGAATGGTGCTGCAACACAGTAGCCGCCAGCTGGAGCGGTTTTATCAGCTCACGAAGAAACTCGATCAGAAGAAAGAACACAGCCAGTTATCCGGTGCTTTTTTCGATAAAATTACCAGTCGAAAACAGGCAATTGACCGCAAGTTACAGCATCCGTTATTTAAAGAGATCGGCGAATTTTACGGGCTGAACGGTGAATCACTGGTATTGCAGCAACGCACCGGATATGCCGCGGTTTACCGCATCTGGCAGCAGCTGAAATTATATCTGGATGTACTGGGCCGGCAGGCTTCTGTATCAGTGAAAACTGTTGCTGAGCTGTATGAAATCTGGTGTTTTCTCGAAATCCGACGGATTCTGAAAGAAGAACTACACTTTACAGAAACAACCAGAATCCGGAAACCACTCAGCAGCAACGGCGCGGAAATGAAAATTCAGGACGGCATGCGTGCATCTTTTGAATTCCTGCGAAAAGATAACACCTGTATCCGGCTGGCGCATGAACCTGTATTTAAAACCAACTCATCTCCGGTACGGGGATGGCTGACGCAGCAAAAACCTGACATTGTTCTTGAAGTGACGTTTCCGGACAAACAACAGCTGATGTGGGTGTTTGATGCCAAATACCGGCTGGATGACGAACAGGATCAGGATGTGGTTCCGGAAGATGCACTGCATCAAATGCACCGTTACCGTGATGCGATCATTCATATGAAAGCACCCAAAAACATACTTGGCCATCCGGAGAAAAGCAGACCTGTATTTGGTGCATTTGCCCTGTTCCCCGGATATTTCCCGAATCAGACCGCAGAAAACCAGCAACAGAATTTTTACTCCGACGCTATTCATAATATCGCGATCGGGGCCTTTCCTCTTCTGCCTGGTGAGGGCAATTCAGGCTGGTTACAGGCATTCCTGACAGAAAAACTGGCCGTTACCGACCCACAAACCTATTCGTCTGCAATCCCGGATCGGTATTTTGCAGAAGAAGCCGCACGCATTCCTTACCGTGGCATGCAGCAGCTTCGCTACAGCGATCTGACACTGGTTGCCAGCGGCGCAGAAAATGGCCGGATGGCAGGTTATTACGATCAGTTTGTTCAGGGTTCTGCACGGTATTTTCATATGCAGCTGGCAGCTTCAGAAGATCAGGACATCACTGAAAATATCATGCGGGAAATTCGTTACTGCGTGATTGCTTCCCGTTCCAGAACAGATCCGGAACGTATGGCAAAATGGATCTGGCCGGTCATCTGCACGGAACTCTGTAAGCGAAATGAGTTAAAAGAAGAGATCACCGGAAAAACAACAACACAGGATGATACCCGTCTGTTCTGGTTATTCACTCTGGGTTCCCCAATACGACTACCGCAAACGATTACCGGCTTTACCAGTGGCCAGCATTGTATGACGCTTACAAGGCTGAGAGACCTGTATCAGATTCAGACATTCAGCGGAATCAAAGCGGTTTACCCGTTTACAGCACTAAGTCCGGAATGACAGACGTCCACGACTCAGCCACCCGCAGCCGCAACATGGCCGCTATAAAGGGCAAAAATACCCGACCTGAACGGTGGCTTCGTCAACGTCTGCATGCGTTAGGATTCCGTTACCGCCTGAATGTCAGTACGTTACCTGGAAAACCGGATCTGGTCTTTCCCTGCTATAAAGCGGTGATTTTTGTGCATGGTTGTTTCTGGCATATGCATCAGTGTCCGCTGTTCCATCTGCCTGCTACCCGAACTGATTGGTGGGAGCAGAAACTCATACTGAACCGGCAACGGGATCTGGCGGAACAGGATAAACTGCGAGAACTTGGCTGGCGAGTTCTGCTGGTCTGGGAATGTGCTATTAAAGGCCATCGAAAGATACCGGAAGCAGAATTAATGGTAATGATATCTGAGTGGCTTAAACACGGCAGTTGTTATGCAGAATTACCGATCCCTGACAACGAACAGACCACAACTTGATCAGCTACCTCCGGTTATCCTCATGGCTTAAACCACGCCAGGCAGGCTTCCGGCTCATCGCCTAAATACCAGTGCACATATGACGCCAGCAAACGCCCCTGCTGATAGACAGGCTCCGGTTTGCCATGCACCGGATGTTGCGCTTCGAACGTGCTTCCAGCACGGATCTGGCTGCTGGAAAAATGGAAGGTGTGCCCGCGTACTTCGCCAAACGGAAAGGTTGCCGATAACACGCCGAGACCTGAAAGCCGTGGCTCCATCAGCGCCTCACCGGGCAACACCCCCAGCAGATCACGACGATGGCCCTCTTTGTTGGTGAGGCCATTGAGCAGATACAGCATGCCACCACACTCGGCGACTGTAGGTTTGTCGGCCTGCACATGCATGCGGATCGATTGCAGCATGGTTTGATTATCAGCCAATTGATCAAGATAGAGCTCAGGGTAACCACCGGGCAGATATAACACATCGGCTTCGGGCAGCACATGATCGGAAACGGGTGAGAAAAAGCGCAATTGGGCACCCATCTGCTGTAAAATCTGCAAATTATCGCGGTAAATAAAGCTAAATGCGGCATCACGTGCAATCGCAATCGTCACGCCGGTTAACCCTTCGCCATATACCTTATTGCTGATCGGGTAACTGAATTCGCTGGCGGGTGGCAATTGTAATGCGCCGTGGCTGGCAAGTTGTTCAGCGGCCAAATCTAAGCGCTGATCAAGATCTGACAGCTCACTCGCCTGCACCAAACCTAAATGCCGTTCCGGCAGAGTGATCGCTTCATTCGAGGGCATATAACCACAAAAATGGATACCTTCCGGCAGGCTTTGCTGCAGATAACGAGCATGGCCAGCACTGTTAACGCGGTTCGCCACCACGCCGAACACGGTCAAATCGGGCTGATAGTTCGCCAACCCATACACCAACGCGCCAAAGGTCTGCGCCATCGCCGAACCATCGACCACCAGCAACAGGGGAATATGAAACAAACGCGCAATATCGGCGGAACTGGTGTGGCCGTCATACAGGCCCATCACTCCTTCAATCAGGATCAGATCGGCTTCTTGTGCCGCTTCCGCCAGACGACGGCGACAATTCGCCTCACCCATCATCCACAAATCGAGTTGGTGCACCGGCGCACCAGAGGCTTGTTCCAACAGCATGGGGTCGAGAAAATCCGGCCCGGTTTTAAACACCCGCACCTTTTTACCCTGTTGTGTCCAGTAACGCGCCAGTGCGGCGGTGACCGTGGTTTTTCCGCTATGACTAGCGGGCGCACTGATCAGCAGTGCCGGGCAAGTTCTAGTTTGCATGTCGTTGTTCCCACGATGCCAGAAGGGCAAAGAGTTGTTCCATATGCAGATGATCGGCCAGACAATCCGCCAGTCGGTCGATGCCATGCTCGCGCAATTGCTGCATATCCGGCGCACTGTCGGTTTGTAGCCCCGCCCAGCGCAGCAGCGCATTACAGGCGGCAGGTTCATCGAACAGTCCGTGTAGATAAGTGCCGAAAATCAGCCCATCATCAGAGAACAGGCCATCAGTGATAACTGCATCGTCACAATGTAACGTCATTGGCTGCGACGCATCAGCAGGCGTTTCCGTGACACCAGCATGAATTTCATAACCCGTCACCACAACGGTTTCATCAGTCAGCTTCAAGGTGCCAGTCACCCGCCGCAATTGCTTTTCTGCTGCCAGCGTGGTGCTGATCGGTAATAAACCTAAACCAGCGAGACTGCCCGCAGCACCTTCCAACCCGAGTGGATCGTACAGCATCTCACCAAGCATCTGATAGCCACCGCAAATACCGATCAGCTTGCCACCAAAACGCAGGTGACGGTTGATGGCTGCATCCCAGCCCTGTTCGCGTAGAAAACGCAGATCACCCTGCACCGATTTAGAACCAGGCAGAATAATGAGATCGGCGGCAGGCAGCGGATGATTGGGTGGCACCATGATCAGATCGACATCGGGGTGTAATCGCAGCACATCAAAGTCGGTGTGATTGCTGATGCGCGGAAAACAGGGCACCACAATGCGGAATTTACCGCGATCGCTTTGCTGCACCGCAATCGCATCTTCCTGTTCCAGATACAGACCATGCAGATAAGGCAGTACACCTAACACCGGCTTGCCAGTGGTCTGTTCCAACCAATCGAGGCCGCCCTGCAGTAAGGTAATATCACCACGAAAACGGTTGATGACAAAACCGATCACGCGGTTTTGTTCGCTCTCGGAAAGCAGCGCCAGCGTGCCATACAGATGGGCAAACACCCCACCCTTGTCGATATCAGCAATAATGATGACCGGACAATCAGCCTCTTCGGCGAACCCCATATTGGCAATGTCGCGGTCGCGCAGATTGATCTCAGCGGGGCTGCCCGCGCCTTCGATAATTACTGCCTGATAATTGGCCTGCAGATGATGGAACGAGTGCATCACCGCCCCCATCACCTTCGGTTTGTATTCGTGATAGGCGCAAGCATCCATGTCCGCCAGCGCTTTGCCGTGCACGATCACCTGTGCCCCGATGTCGGTGTTGGGTTTTAGCAACACCGGGTTCATATGTACGGTGGGTTCAATGCCACAAGCCTGCGCCTGCACCGCCTGCGCGCGGCCAATTTCACCACCATCGGCAGTCACTGCGCTGTTGAGCGCCATATTCTGCGATTTAAACGGCGCGACCGACCAGCCCTGTCGCTTCAATAAACGACATAAACCGGCGACCAACGTGCTTTTGCCGGCATCGGAGGTGGTGCCCTGCACCATAAGAGAAAACTGGGTTAACACGAACTACTCTTCCTCTTCCGGCTTGAGTTTTTTACGTTTGGAACGCGGATGCGCCTGGTCATAGACCGCAGCTAAATGTTGGAAATCGAGGTGGGTATACACTTGCGTGGTGGCCAGATTAGCGTGGCCTAACAACTCTTGTACGGCACGTAGATCGCCAGACGATTCCAGCATGTGCGTGGCAAAACTGTGGCGTAATTTATGTGGATGCACGTGACTGTTGAGGGTCTGTTTTTGTCCCCATTGCGCAAGACGGATCTCAATCATGCGCGCGGTGATACGGCGTTTACGGCTGCTAAGAAACAGCGCTTGCTCACCATCAACGGCAAAGGTCTTGTACGGCACGTAGATCGCCAGACGATTCCAGCATGTGCGTGGCAAAACTGTGGCGTAATTTATGTGGATGCACGTGACTGTTG
>Ga0183099_1000999_pt1 | contig 17481 bp, 12 predicted proteins | sample Biomet1_FD_127788 | JGI IMG/M metagenome (GOLD analysis project Ga0183099, IMG submission 127788) | Microbial communities from bioreactor (seeded with anoxic lake sediment) at LBNL, California, USA - Biofuel metagenome 1 | ecosystem: Engineered > Bioreactor > Anaerobic > Unclassified ... | reverse complement strand
CAGATATATGATTCTTCAGACTATCCCCATCAGTATAAAAAGTTTTTCCTACATACTCAGCCAAAAGACTAAGATCACAGATATATGATTCTTCAGACTATCCCCATCAGTATAAAAAGTTTTTCCTACATACTCAGCCAAAAGACTAAGATCACCCGATTCTATTTTAGTTTTCATTTCATTATTAAAGCTACTATCCTTTGATACATCTATATCTATAACTAAATTATTTATCCTTTCATAGGTTGTTAAAATTTCCTTCTTTAATGAAATTTTTTTATCCATCTTTCCTGCAATAGTTCCGAACAAATAAATTTGTTGATTATCCTTAGACGCTTTATAGAATAATCCATTTGCTTCTTGACTAAAAGTAACGCTACTTATAAATAACAAAATTATTATGTAACTTATATTTTTCATTCCTGCTCCTTTTGCATAGTTATTATTAACTATAAGTTTATTAATTTTCTTTTTTTTCAGCTACTGATGATATCTTGTTTAAGATTTCTAAGAATGATACAGCACCATTCTCTCTTAATTTTTTCTCAATATTTTTATCTCCTTGAAGGATTGCCAAATCTAAAGGCATCCAAATATTTTCAACAGAGATATTTAGGTTTATTTTATTTTTTATTAATGCATCTAAAGCATTTTCTGATTTATTTACTATAGCAACAGCAACAAGTGATATACTTTGTTCTTCAATTTTAGCACCTTTTTTTAGAAGTAAATCCGTCATAATCCCATCATTATTTGAGACTGCTACCAATAGTGGAGTTGCTCCTGTAGAGTTTTTAACATTAATATCCGCATTCTTATTAATTAAAAGTTCAACTATGGAATATTTTTTTTGTTGGATTGCATACAGTAATGCCGATTCTTCTAAGTTATCTTTAGCATTTACATCTATCTTATTTTCTATAAGAAGTTCGGCTACATCTTGAGCTCCTATATATGATGCTAAATGAAGTGCTGTTACACCATCCTCTGTTCTTAAATTAACATTGGCTCCCATTTTAATAAGAAGTTCTGCGGCCTCAAGGGAATTTTTCATTGAGGCAAACATTAGAGCACTCAGGCTATCTCCATTAAAATCATCAACCTTAAAACCATTTTCTAAAAGAATTTTTATTATTTTTTCTGAATTATATATAGCTGCCTTTTCTAGTAAATTCAGCTCATTTTCTTTATAATTTAAAAGGTTTTTATCTCTATCAATATAATACTGGAACACTTTTTCAGAGTTATTTTCTACAGAATAAATAAAAGCATTTTTATCATCTTCAGTTTTTATTTCTGGGTTTGCTCCCTTTTCTATAAGATATCTTGTAATAAATTCATTATTATTCTCTGCTGCAAACATTAATGCAGTTTTACCTTTAGATGTTCTTGCATCTAACTGACTTTTTCTTTCTACTAAAATTTTTAGTGTTTCTGTTGCATCATTTGCTGCAGCATATATAAATGCATTATACCCGTCTTCATCTACAAGATTTATATTAGCTCCGTTTTCAATTAGTAATTCAGATATTTTGTAACCATTTTCCATAGCTGCTGACATTAATGGGGTACATTGATTGTTATCTATACTATTAACTTTAGCACCATTATTTATTAGCAGTTTTGCTGACTCATATGAATTATTCATTGCTGCATGATTCAGTGCTGTTGACCCATTATTATCTTTATTTTCAATTTTCGCTCCACTATTGATTAATAATTCTAATACTCTATAATTATTTTCTAAAGCTGCTGCCATAAGAGGCGTATTCCCCCAATTATCTAAACTGTTGATATCTGCATTCTTTTCCAAAAGTAGTTTACTTACTTCATATGAACCATTCATTGCTGCATAGTCTAATGCTGTTGAACCATAAGTATCTTTTTGATCAACTTTTGCCCCTTTTTCAATTAATAAATTAGCTATATCAAACAAATTCTTGGACGCACTAACACATAATGGAGTTTCTCCATCAATGTTCATAATTTCTAAATTAGAACTTTCATTAATCAGTAATTTTAGTTCTGCAATATTGTTATTTTCAATTGCTGAAAATATTTTATTTTCAATTTGTCTATTATTAAGAAGAGTTATGATACTATTTTCATTTTTATTCACGGCATAATCTAATGCTTTTTTATTTTGTTTATCAATTAAATCGATATCAGCAAAATTTTCTATAAGTAATTTTGATATATTAGTATAGCCATTAATTATTGAATATATTAATGCCGTTTGTCCTTCTTTATTTTGAAAGTTTAAGTTTACTCCATAATCTATAAGCTCTTCTATAACTTTATCAGATTTAGAACCATTATTTTTTAGGGCAATCAAAAGAATATTTTCTCCTTCATTGCTTACAAGTTCTGTATCGGCTTCATAATCTAAAAATAAATCCAAAATTTCTAAGTTATTGTTTCTAGCTGCTATCATTAGGGGACTAAAGCCTTCAGAATCCCTTTCATCTAAATCTACACGCACATTTCCTAAAATACTTTCACATAGGTTATAATCACCATTCTTCACAGCATTTAATAAATCCTCATTTCCTAGTGCAAATAAGTTTGATACTACCATAATTAAAAAAACAAATATCTTTTTCAAAATGTTACTCCTTTTCTATTTAAGTTTAATATAATATCTAATCAAGTTTATTGATTTTAATTTTTTTTCATTACTCTCTAATCTCTGTTATTTCTAATTTTATTAAGGTTTTTGTTCTTTTAAAAATTTTTCATGTTTAGTATATACTTTTTACTATTATACTGATTTAAGATTTTTTAGCAACAACATCAGCACTAGTATGACCTCACTAAACGGAAACCCTTAAGACTTCCATAGTTGTCAGAACGACTGTAATAAATAAAGGTAACAGGAAGAAATGACTCATCAACTCCCCAGCCACCTCCACGACTCACACGAATAGCGCTACCATAATCTTCTGTCGTATTTGTTTTGTATGATGACCTATATGGCCCATTCCCATTCCAACACCATTCCCATACATTCCCACTCATATCATAGATTCCCAGTTCATTGGCTTTCTTTTCCCCAACCATTTGAGTTTTCTTGTTACTATTACTCGCATACCAAGCTACTTCATCAACATTATTACTTCCTGAATACATGTAGTTCTTAGATAGCTTTCCCCCTTTTGCTGCATACTCCCATTCTGATTCTGTTGGTAGTCTATAACCCTTCCCTCCTACTATCGTAACTTGGGCATTTATTATTGCATTACCATCTTTAGTAATACTACTTATGTTGTAATAGGGTTTTAGTTTCCTTTTTTCTGATAGTTTATTAGCATACATTACTGCATTATACCAGGTTATCTGTTCTACTGGAAGATTATCTCCAGAGAACTTTGATGGATTATAATCCATGAGTTCCGTATACTCTTTTTGAGTTACTTCATATTTGCTCATATAAAAACTATCTAATGTTACATTATGTGTTGGCTTTTTATCTTCTTCCTCATCTCCAAAGGTATATCCCATATTGAAAGTGCCCCCCTCGACTAACACATAATCGTCTTCATTCACTTGCACTGCTTCTTCTTTTGTTTCTGTGTCTTTCGATGCTTGCCTTCCACAACTAACAATAGTTAGTATCAGAACCATTAGCAATAACCATTTCTTCATTCTTTCATCTCCATCATATTTATTTTTTGAGGTAACTCTAGTACTTCTGCTCTACTTAATAAGGAAAATAGCGATAGAAATTTTTTATTCACTTTAAACCTATAATATATTTTATGGTCTAATTTCACCTCTTTTAGAATGTCATTAGTATAAACCGTGACTCTCACAATAAATTTATTTACTCTTAACGATTCTGTTGAAAAAAACAAAGTTATTAAAAGTTAATAAACTTATTTTAATATTTTATTAAATAAATTCATTATATTTTAAAGAAAATTAGAACTTTAAATCCCGGCATAGGTTTTTATTAATTTTAGAGAAATCAGATATAATGAATATTTATCCATTATTATTGCTATAGGTCTTTGATGACTTTTATTTTCAAGAATTTTCTTAAAAAATTTGATAATGGCCTTTTATTTTTCTTTTGGCTTAACATAAAATCAAGGATACTTCCATTAAATTCTATAACTCTAAAAAATAAATCTATGTACCATTAACCTTTATATAACTGCTAGAAATTATTAATTCTTTGCATTTTTTGTTTAAAGTCTTTTGAATTTGAATCTATTTAAAAAAAATGGAGTGTAATCATCACTCCATCAAGTAAAATTCTATTACAAATATTTTGACTCTTTTGTTTTTATCCCGTTAATCTCTATACTATATTAAAATTCAACATCTTCTGGAATACCATTAAGATCTCCATTTATATAGTTTTCTTCTTTAGTTACTTTTCCATCTTTATTATAAAAAATTGCTTTCCCATGGAGTTTTCCTTTTTTATACTCTTTTGTTGAAATTATTTTTCCTTTTTTATCATATGATATTTCAGTTCCATTTTTCCTTCCATTTTCATATATTGTAGATAATAACAAATTACCCTTTGCATCATAACTATTAAAAATACCTTCTTTTTTATTATTTTTATATATTCCAGTTTCATACTTAGGTTGTTTCCTTAATAATGGAATACCTACTTTAGTTTGATGATATGATTTATATTCACCTTCTTTGACACCATCTACATATATATAGATTTCCTTAATTAAATCACTCCATGTTGTTACTGGATAATAAAATGTTTCCACTCCATTTTTTTTGTCATTCTTATACTCAGTTGTGGAAACTTTTCTATGCATATAATTCTTATAATGAATTTTTAACCCCTCTTTAATACCGTTAACGTAAGGAGTTTTTATTGTTTCACCTTTGGTTGGTTTTTCTATTTCATACCCATTTTTTTTACCATTAATATACTCAACTTCAAGTTTTGGTTCTTTATATTTTCCTACTGGAATTCCATTTTTTATATTACATGAGTTTAGTTCTTTACCGTTGTTATCATACGACACTCTTTTCCCAGAATAAGGTTCTTCAGTATCTTTATTATAAACAAAATCTATAGCACCATTTTTGAATATAGTTGTATATAAGATATTTCCAGCCTCATCATATGTCTTTTCAATACCTTCTTTAATCCCCTTATTATAGTTTACATATCCTCTAATAATTCCTTTATTATTATAAAAGAAGCATTCTCCATTTAAAGTATATCCTCCTTTTGAACGATAAACTTGATTCTTGATATTACCATTTTCCCAATATTCTGTTAAACGATAATATTCATCATCATGTTTCATTTCCCAAGTTGTTTTTATGCTTCCATCTTTGTAATAAAAAGTTTGTAATCCATCCATTTCTTTTTTATTATTTATAATCAAATAAATTTTGACATATGAAACCTTTCCATCTTCATCATAGCATGTTTCTGTTAACCTATCTTCATTAACAACTCTATATTCCATAAGATTTTTTGAACTATAATAAACCTTAGATTCTAGAAATTTTCCATTTGAATAAAAGCTTTCTTCACGTAAAGTTCCATTATCTAAAACTTGTATTTGCCTTCCTTCTTTTAGTCCGTTAACAAATTCATTTGTTATTGTACTTCTAGGAAAACTTACTTTGTATTCCAAAATCCCAGTATAAGGGTCTGAACTACCTTTTTTATATGCCACTTCATTGTAGAATTTTACAGCATTATAATCTGTTATTTTTTCAAGAGCAAAAGTTATTTGAGTAATAAGTAATAATGCTGCTAGTAAATATTTCATAGTCAATCCTCCGTAATAAATATCTTAAAATTATTTTTGAATAATTTATATTATCATAAAAAACATAATAAACAAAGGGATTTATCATAAATGTAACTGCTCAGGCATTAAAAAAATAGAAGATAAATTTTAAGCTTATCTTTTGGCCTCGCGTCGTTTTTGGGAGAAAAAGTATCATTTAACCATTTGACCAAATTAAATCAGCGTTTTTTGTATAAATCTCTTAATCCGTCTTCAGTTTTAATTTTTTCTTCATTAAAGACATATTTTCCTAAGAAATTTACATGTCTGGTTCCTAGAGAGCTTATTCTTTTGAAGCTTTCTTCATCATACCACTCTTCATCTTTAACTTTCTTTTGAACTTTTTCAAGATATCTTGAGTTCTAGGTAACTAATACACCTAATAAAATATTGAGAGAGCTCTCTTTTTCAAGTTGCTTCATTAATTCTGCCATTTTTTCCAAAATAAATAAGTCTGCTTACTGAATTTATAGATTTACCTTTATTTAATATCTCTTAAACCAAAATTTGTAACTACTATTTCATAGTGTGAAGTTTGTCAACTTCATTTATTTTTTATAACTAATTTCTTTAGGACAGACTTGCACCAGAACCTTTATTTGAGGATATAGGAAATCCCTGCAGAGAGGCAGGGATTTTAGTGTGAGAATCTCATCATTTATATAAAATTTCTAAAACTCTCTTATAAATAGGATCTCAATAATTCTAAATTTCCATCTATTTGAATCTCTAAATTACTAGGAATAAACCATGTTTCCCCTTTTAAAATATTGTATTCTTTCTTATTCGAAAAAATTCTACCACTTCCGTCTAAAATTGATAAAATTAAAAACTTATCTATTTTCTGATTTTTTAAATATCCATTTATTTTTAGCTTATCTACTGTAAAATATTTGTTTTTCACTAATTGTTGTCTGAATCCATTTTCTATTTCTATTGGTTTCCTATTTTCTTCTCTTGAAATTTGAGATTCTTCATTAAAATTAATAACATCTGCAGCTTTTTCTAAATGTAAAGGCCTTAATTCCCCATCGACTTTTCTATCAAAATCATAAATCCTGTAGGTAGTGTCTGAATTTTGTTGTACTTCACAAATAACGACAGAACCTTCAAGTGTTGCATGAACTAATCCTGGGTTAACATTTATAAAATCTCCCTTTTTTACAGCAATTTCATTAAATAAATTTGAAAAATCCTTATTATTTACTTTTTCCATAAAAATTTCTTTGGTTATTTCTTTTTTTAATCCCATTATTAATTTAGCATCTTTTGAGGCATCCATAATATACCAACATTCTGATTTCCCAAATTCTTTTTCAACCTCTAAAGCATATTTGTCGCTAGGATGAACTTGCACAGATAGTTTATCATTGACATCTAAATATTTTATTAATAAAGGGAATTTGTTTTGGTATTTATTATATACTTCTTTTCCAACAAGTTCTCCTTTATATTCAAATAACAAACTTTCTAAACTTCTACCTTTCAATTCTCCATTTTCTACAATACTAATTCCATTAGTATGACATGAAACTTCCCAACTTTCTCCTATATTAATATTTTCAGGAAGATTTATATTCAGAAGACTTTCTAAATTTCTACCTCCCCAAATTTTTTCTTTAAATACTTTTTCAAATTTCAAAGGGTATAACATGATAAACTCCTTATTTTAAAGATTTTAATCCTAACGCTAAAGCACCACAAAGACCAGCATTATCTCCAAGTAAAGGAGGGACTATATATGAATCTATATTTTCTAATATTTCTCTTTTACTTATATAATCTGCTAGATTTTTAATAACCTCTGATCTAATCAGTGGGAAGAGGTGTTTTTGATTCATAACTCCTCCACCAACAATAATTTTTTCTGGAGATAAAATCAATACAAAATTTGTTATAGCTTGTGCAAGATAGAATGCTTCCATTTCCCATACTTCTTTAATATCTTCTAACTCGTTGCCTTTTTTACCCCATCTTTCTTCAATAGCAGGGCCAGAAGCCATTCCTTCTAAACAATCTTTGTGATATGGGCATTTCCCAATATAATTATCTTTTTCATGTCTTTTTACCATAATATGTCCCATTTCTGGGTGAAGAAGCCCATGAACCATTTTCCCTTCTACCATAGCACCTGCTCCAAATCCTGTTCCAACAGTAATATATACTGATGAATTAAGATTTTTAGCAGCACCCCAAGTAGCTTCACCTAAAACAGCTCCATTAACATCAGTGTCGAAACCCATAGGAATATTAAAATATTTTTTTAACTCTCCAATAATGTTATAGTTAGCCCATTTTAACTTTGGAGTAGTAGTTATATATCCATAAGTTTCTGAATTTTGATTGGGATCTATAGGACCAAAACACCCTACACCTAATGCCTCAATATTTTTGTCTTTAAAAAACTCAATAACTTTAGCCATTGTAATACTAGGTTCTTCAGTAGAAATTGATATTCTTTCAAGAATTTCTCCTTTTTCATTTCCAATTCCTAGTACAAATTTTGTTCCTCCTGCTTCTATTGCTCCGATTTTCATTTATTCACAACCTTTCTTTATTAAGAATGTTTTAAATTCATAAGGTTTTAGTACAGCAACTTTTTCATCAGTTGTTACTTCATCTAATTTTACTGATTTAAAAGTTTCAAGATTTAAAAGTTTTAATTCATTTTTTAAGTAAGGATTAAATATTCTAATTATGTATTCATTTGTATTTTCAGCTTTTTTAAAAGCACTCATAATTAAATTTTCATTATCTATTTTAAATAAGCTATATTCTTTAGGCAAAGTTTTTTCTTCGTCTCTATAAGAAAAAATAAGTCTTCCATTTAAAAATTCAGAAAATTGATACAAAGTAAATGGACTTAAATATTCTTTAGAAATTTTTGCTATATTTTCTTTTTCAAATTGATTTTCAAAAGCATAAAAAGAAAATTCTAATTCAATATTCCCTATTAATTGAGCATCTGGTGTTTCAACAATGCTTTCTCCAGAAGCTCTTCCAGGTCTATAAAGTAAATTTTCTTTACCCATAAATCCAAAGGTTCTGAATAAAGTAAGTCTGATTTTACTAAAATCTTCTCCAATTATTTCATACTCTCTTACTCCATCAGTTATTAATGCTATTCCGCCTTTTTCATTATTTAAAGAAACATAACTTTGGAAAGGTTCTATTGAAATAGGGGCTTCTTGCCATTGTTCTTCTTCCCATATATCCATTTCTTTCAACCTAACAGATCTCTCAATAGCACCAAAAACTTGGTCAGCTGTAGAAACTTTTGAAGCTATTTCTGAATCAAAAACAACACAGAATCTATGGCTATAAACATTATTTTCTACATTTACTTTAAATCTAATTATTTCTTCGCTATTTCTTAATTCTATTTTTACATTATATTTCATTTCAGAATTAATTATTCCCTTTGCTCTATCTTCAAGATTATGTGGAATTTTTAAAGAATATTTTAATTCTAATCCTTCATAAACTTCTGTAACTTTTTTAGATATTTCTAACTCTTTCGCTGAAAGGGAATTTATTATCAAATCATTTATTGGAGGTGAATAGTTATAAGAATCTCCATCATCACCATTCTCTTCAAAAATCATTTGGTTTTCATAAAGTTTGTTATTTTTTTTATCTAATATATTCAAGGTATTGTTACTTAAGACTTCTATTTTATAAAAAGCACTTTCTATAAATCTTTCTTTACTCTCTTTGTTTATTGAATTTTCTTTCTTTTCACTCAAATTTAAAAATATTTGTGTAAATCCTAAACTAGGTAGGTTCTTCAGCTGAATAAGAATTTTTGAATAAAAAACTTTTTTAGGAATATATACTTTTTTGCTTGGATTTAAATATATATGTTGATTTAAAACATATTCTGTTTGTTCAACTTTTTCAACTATAGTGTAATTTAGTTTATTCCCATTTAAATCGTACATTTCAAATTCTTCTTCAGGAAGATATGCAAAAGCTTCAATAACACCTTTTCTGTGATAAGGTAAAGTGTTAAAAATTGTAAAAGAATAATCATGGTCAAAATATGTCTTTTTAGAGATAAGCCTCATATTTAAATCTAATAAATTTTCAGCCATATCTTTTGCTTTAATGTATCTGAAATAAACATCCTTATTGGTTTTATCACTATTACACCCACCAATGCTATCATGAGCAGAGTTTTCAAACATTAATTTCCATATTTCATAAACTTCTTTATGTGGATATCTGTTACCTAAAGAATGTGAAATTGATAAAATTGGCTCTAAGGTATTAATAATAAAGTTTTCAATTTTATTATTTAGTATTTTTAAATCTGCTCTTGTAGAAAATATAGATTTATGTAATCTACTATGTTTCCCTTCTGTCAATTCGCCTTTAATTATAGGAAGATTATTAACTTCTTTTTCTAAATAATCGAATATTTTTTCTGGAGATGAAAATATGTATTCTCTTTTTTTATCGATTTTATTAAATTTTTCTATTATTTCAGGTAAATTTTTTCTTATAGGTGCTTGGTCAAATCCATTTGGAAAATATACATTTGAAGTTGAAGCTTTTTCTTCCAATTTTGAAATTTTATCATTTAAATATGGTAAAATTTCTTCATCTTTTTCAGGTATATTCCCACCATAATAATATCCAAAGGGCATTTGAAGAGCTAAAAGTTTACTCCCATTATCTCCTTCCCAAACAAACTCTGTTTGTTTTAATCTGTTATCTGCAACACCTCTCCAAAAGAGAAATCTATCTATTCCAAAATTATTGTAAATTTGAGGAACATTTCCACCTTGACCAAATATATCTGGTGCATAGGCAACATTGAAAGAGTGTCCCATTTCTTCTGCATATTTTTTACCATAATATAGATTTCTTACAATAGACTCTTGAGAAATTACTAGTTGATCAGTTTGAGTATGCCAAGGACCATTTAAAAATCTTCTTTCTTCTATAAGCTTTTTTAATCTCTCTTCATCTTCTGGGCAAAACTTTAAGTAATCTTCTACCAAAGAACTTTGTGCATCCATTAAATAAACAGGAAAATTGGGATTACTTTCAAGTAACTCTATAACTTCTTTAATATGATTTACCAAATACATTGTTGACCTTGATGATGTAAAATACCACTCTCTATCCCAATGAGAATGAGAAATAACGTGAACTTTTGTTTTTTTCATATATAAACTCCTTTTTTAAAAAAGCTACTTTTATATTTAAAAGTAGCTTTTCACCTAAAATTTAATTAAAATTAATTTCTATTTCTTCTTCTTTTATTGCATTACTTTCTTCTTTATCTTTTTCTGTAAAGTCCACTAAGAAATTAGCTCCAAAAGCAATTATAAATGCTCCAACTAGTCCTCCCACTAAGTAAGCCCAGCCATTTCCAACTGAGAAAAATCCATACATTCCACCTATTGGAGGCATTTTTATATTAGCTCCAAGTAGAATTGCTGTAGCTGCTCCAATTGATGATGCTATAACATTTAAAGGCATTAGTTTTACTGGATTTTGTAAAGTAAAAGGAATTGCTCCTTCTGTAATTCCAATAACTCCCATAATTAAAGCTCCATTTCCAGCTTCTTTTAATGTTGGTGAAAAATTTGATTTTTTTATTAAAGTAGCTAGTCCATATCCTAATGGTGGAACCCATATTGCTACATTTACTATCATTGCTGGTAAGTAAACGCCACTCATAAATAATACATTTCCTGCCATCCAAGCAGCTTTATTTACTGGTCCTCCTAAATCAAACCCAATCATTGCTCCTAAAATTAACGCTAGTATTACAACATTAGTACTACTTTGACTCATTGCTGTTACCCAATTTAATAAACCATTATTTATGTATGATAAAGGTCCTCCTAGAATAAGTGACATTAATATTCCAACACTTCCAACTGTTATTAAGGGAAGTATTATTAATGGTACTGCACTTGACGCAGCTCCCTTTATAACAATATTCTTTTTAATAAGATTCGTTATCCATCCTGCAAAGAACCCTGCAACAAGAGCACCTAAAAATCCTGCATTAGTAGAATTTGCTAAAACTCCTCCAACAAACCCTGCTGCAAGTGCTGGCTTTCCTCCAATTGAATAAGCAATATATCCAGCTAATACTATATTCATTAACCCAATTGTACTCCAACCAACATTTTGAAACATCCAAACATAATGATAAAATCCTGAAGTTTTAGCAAAATCATCTAAATTTGTTACTCCACCAATAAATCCTAATATCTTTGCAACTGCAACAACTAAAGATCCACCAATTATTACAGGTAATACATAAGAAATTCCTGACATTAAATGTTTTTTTGCATCTTTAAACATTTTTACCTCCATTAATTTTTATTTTTTCTTTCTTCTACTGCGCTAACTATTTTTTTTATTACTGCTTCTGCATTTGACACACAATGACCTATACTTACTTTAACAACGGTTTTATTCTTAAATCTATCTTCTCCATCAATAACTTTGTCTGCAGCAATAATAACAACTTCAGCATTTTCAACATCATTTTTTTCCAATTCATTGACTATTCCCATTGCTCCCTGCTGCTCAATTCTTACATTATGCCCTAGTTTAGTCCCTGCTTTTTCAAGTGCTTTAGCTGCCATAGGTGTATGAGCTAATCCCGCTATACATGACGTTATCCCTACTATATTCATTTTCTTCCTCCTTAATTAAATATATTTTCTTTAAGATAATTAATAATTTCATTTTTATCTTCAACTTTCAAAATAAAATTCTGAAAATCTTCTTCCAAAAGGTTTACTGCTACTTTTGAAAGTATTGCAATATGCTCATTTTGAGCCCCACTTTCTGGAACTAATATTACAAACAGAACCTTAACTTGATAGTTGTCTGGAGAATCCCAATTAATCTTATTCTTCAGTTTTATAAAAAATAATTTTGCTTCTTTTACATTAGCACTTTTAGAATGAGGTATTGCAATTAATTCTTCAACTGCAGTTGGATATTTATTTTCTCTTTCTACTAATTCTTTAAACAATCTATCTTGGCTTTCTACAATATTCATTTCAAAAGCTTTTTCTGAAATAAATTTTAATACTTCTTCCTTTTTTCTAACTCTAAGTTTATAAAAACTTGATTCTCATTTATTAACATATATTCTCCTTAACTTACCCCATAATAATATTTCTTGTATTTGTATATATACTTTCCTTATTCTCTTTTTAACAATACACCCCTAAATTCTTCATCTTAGAAGAGATTCAACAACTTTAGATATTGCCTTTAATTCATCTCTCTTCTCTTTTACTTTTGTTTCTCTGGCTACTACAATCACAAGACATTTAATCTCATTTTTTTTATCCCATTCTATTGTCTTTTCTGTTCTTATAATGTAAATAGTGTCTTTCAAAATGTTATTTGAAATTATATGTGGAAGAGCTATTCTCTTTGTAATATAAGTCGGGCCCAAATTCTCTCTAACAATAATTTCTTCCAAGAATTTCTCTTTAGACTCAATGATTTTCTTTTTAAACAATTCATTAGAAAGTTCTTTTAAAAGTTCTTCTTTATTTTGAGATAGAGAGTTTAGAATTATATGATTTTCACTAAATAAACTAGTAAGATTAGATAAATCTTTAAATTCCAAATTATTATTATTCTTTACTAATGAAAATATAAATTTAATTAAATTATGTCTATACAATTCTCTTCTTCTTTAAACAAAATAATTTTGTTAATTTTATTTTTGGCATAAATAATTTTAATTTTTTCTTTTGAATTTTTTGAAGCAATCCTAATAACTTCAATGTTATTACTTGTCAAAAATTTTAGTGTCTTGCTTTTTTTTATAGAAAAATTACTTATTAAGTTTTTAACATATTCTTCCTGTTTATCAAGTTCAATATTTAAAAAATGATTTTCATATTGAGATAAATTAAAATGAGCTTCTTTTAGGACATCTTGTTCTTTCATATCAAAAAAATACTTGTTTATAATTGCTATATCATTTTCATCAAGAAGTACGCTTACATATGCAATAGGTTTATTTACCTCTCCTATTTTTATTGTTGATATAATTAAGTCAACATCATCCAAATTGTAATTTCTTTTCAAGGTTTCTAATGATATTACATCTTTTATTTTCCAATCAGGAAATACACTTTTAATCCTATTTTTTAATAAATGTGATGACCCTATACCACTTGAGCATACAATTATTATGTTTTTTATGCTTGTTTTCTCCTCAAGAATAGCTTGATAATAAACTGCTAGATAAGCTATTTCATCTTCACTAAAACTACTCAAATTATACTTGTGAGAAATCAATAAAAGCGTTATTCCTATTAAATCGAACAACTCAAACAATTCTTTTTTTATTTCATCTAATAGTGTATTTTTAATTAAGATTTTATAAGAAAGTCTATTTAGCATAGCTTTAACATGAAGTGTCAAACTATCAAATAGAGAACTACTTTCATCAATATTTAAATTTAAACTTTTATTAATAGAGTCGTTGATATCTTGAATTATATTTCTAACTACAGGATCAATTTTTTCTAATAATATTGGCATATTTAAAGTTTGTAATATTGACCCTACTCCAGAAGATACTAAATATTGATAAATAAAAAATATTTCTTCTTTTGGTAGTTTTATGCTAAAAGCATATTCTAAATTTTCTCCAAGATTTTGCGATATAGAGTAGATATTTTTATCAACAACTAGTCCAGAATTATTTTTTTCTTCATATATTTGATTTCCATTTTCTATTCTTTGTATTGCAATAAGCAAGTGTGTAACAATATTAATGTAATAAGAATCTGCAATTGTGTAATTCAACAACAATTCTGTTTCATACAAAAGACCTTCTACTTTTTGAATTCTTTCCTTGCTAAACATATGCTCTAATTCTTTATATGTTTTTTCCTCTATACGCTCTGAAAATAAATGTTTTTTTTCAAGATTTTTTTCATGTACTGAACTATTAATTAAATGAACCATCATGTCTCTTATATTCTTCTCACTTCCAGTAATTCTGGTCCCTTTATTTGACTTTTCAATACTTAAGTCATATTTTTCAATTTCTTTTGTTAAATAAGTAATATCATTAACAATAGAAGCTCGACTAATGTAATATTTTTCTGATAAAATATCTATTGAAGTATATCTTGGAGACTCTTCCAATAAGTCTAATAAAATTTTTGCTCTTCTTTCTTGAACAGAAGTTTCCTCAATAATTTCTGAAGTATTTCTTAATTCTAAGTTTACTTTCATTATATTTTCAAATTCACCAATAATCTTAATTCCCTTACTTGGAATTTTTTCTACACTTATATTCTTTTCAATAATTTTTTCTTGAATAGAATCTATATCTCTATGTATTGTTTTTTCTGATATATTAAATATCTTTGAAATCTGTTTTACAGATACATGATCTTCTTGATTTAAAAGATATTTAACAATATCTTTTTGACGAAAAGATAAAGAATCCATATAATCACCACCTATCTATCTCTTCACTAGAGATATTAACACCATTTTTTTTTATTTTAAATACTAAAGAATGTCCATAACATTATAGACATGATTTGTTCTGTTTACAAATATTATGTATATTTTATAAGTTTTTTATGGTAAATGTGGACTTTTAATTCCAAAAAATAAAAAAGAGATAGGATTTTTTTAGAGTATGTTAGCCTATCTCATTTTTTATGAAAACTTTATATCCAAATTTTTATAGGATTTGCCGAAATTTTCCCATCAATAAATAGTTTATACGGATTTCTAATAATCTCAATCTTTGATTCTAGAGTTCCTACATTATAGACCCTATAAATCCAGTAATTTTCACTTTTTAACTTCATCAACTGCCATTCATTATATGATAAATTAAAAAAAGTTTTTTCATTTGCAATTGTTGATTTAACCTCAATAAAATTGACAATACCGTCTACTATTATTTCAATATCGTGATTTTGATATTGTTCTTCACGGGCATTTAACCAAATAGCCTTAAAACACTCTTTTCCATTTGATTTAAGAAAAAATCCATTAGTCATTTCAAAAAACTCAGCATTTTTATACTTTTCTAAAGCCTTTGTTCGTATAAAAGTCATAGCATATTTTTCTCCCCAAATACCAATATCAATTCTATCTTTTTTACTCATCCATTTTTCTTTGCCTTGATAAAAAGTCTCTGCATAAGGAGTATCATATTTTTTTATAGCCAAATCACTGTTATTATTTGTTTCAGCACTCTTATTTTCAAGAGGTTCTCTATACTTTTCAATCCTAATTTTGGAGCTTTCAGGGGCAATTAGTGAAACAAAACTTGTTAATCCAAAAGAGCTATTAGAAACTACTATCTCTGAATCAATTAGAGTCACAACCGAGTTTTCTTTTATAGTCTTTTCAACAATTTCTTCTGAATCTATTTTTGAATGCATCGCTTTGTCACAAGTTATATTAAAATAGCTTAATTCAGCCAGGGGAAGAGTATCTATCCCTGCAATTGAAAGATATTCTTCTAGATTTTCCTCTTTTGCTATGGTGCATAAAAATTCAAATAAACCTGAAAAATTATCAAATAACTTCACTATTTCACTCCAAATATACTTATCGCTTGCTCCTTCATTAACATTAAAATAGAGGTTGTTTTTTCCTTTATCATAAAAAGCTACTTTAGACTTTCTAAAATTATAATGAGCGATTGAATAATTTACATCTAAAATTGCAGCATCATAACAAGTAATATTTTGCAATACATTAAATCTACCTTGATTTTTTAAGGATTCGTAGATAAAATTATCCTTTTTAAAAATGTATCTAGCTATAAGAAGATTAATTCCTTTTATATAATTTGATAAATTTTCATTTAATACTTTATTCTCTACTCTTGCTAAAGATATGACTACTGCATTACTTAATTTTTTAATCTTTAAATTATTCAAAAAATACTCTATTTTTGGTGTGAAATTATCTGGTATATTTAATAAATTTAGATTACAGCAGTCAGTTAATAAATCATCATAAATTGAAGTATCCACTGCTATTAAGTTTGAACCATACTCAAACTTATTTTCATAAGTTAAGAACAGGTTCTTATTCAACAATTCAAGATACCATTGAGATTCTCTATTAAAAGTATAAAATTCTGGATTAAAAAAATAATTTAACCCTTTATATATTTTGGATACTATTTCTACATCTTCTAAACTTAATTTTTGTTTCTGCTGTAATTCTTTCAATACTCTAACATAATCCTCAGGCTCAGGTCGTAAACTTACACCTAATTTCTCAACAAAAAAAGTTTTTAATGTAGGATAACTACTCTCTAAGTAACCCTTATTTTCACCAAATATAGAAAAACACTCTTCCCATAAAATATCATTTGTTGAATAATACTTTCGCCTTGAATCAGGTATAAATATTAAACCTTTGTTAAGAAAAGAACTTTTAATAGTATCTTCATTTCCTCGAAAAGAGTTTTCGATGAATCTATATATTGCTGTTAATGACTTAATATCCCCACTTTTTATATTTGAAAGTTTTTCCAAATAATATAAAACTGAACTAATGTTGGCAGATATATTAACTCCTAAACCTTCATAAAATCTTTCAGAAAAAGATTTATCTTTTACATAAGGGATACTATCACCCAAAATAGCATAAATTTCTGGCTTATTTATAAATAACTCTGATGGTTTATAAAAATTTCCATCTGTTG
>Ga0183099_1000998_pt1 | contig 17503 bp, 15 predicted proteins | sample Biomet1_FD_127788 | JGI IMG/M metagenome (GOLD analysis project Ga0183099, IMG submission 127788) | Microbial communities from bioreactor (seeded with anoxic lake sediment) at LBNL, California, USA - Biofuel metagenome 1 | ecosystem: Engineered > Bioreactor > Anaerobic > Unclassified ... | reverse complement strand
CCGTTGATAATAATATTTTTTGCAAGAGATACGGTTTTATGGCGCGCGATCGGCGTGATCTGGGCTGTCTGTTCAGGCGCCTGTGTAACTGCCGCGAACGCTTCGCTTCCGCGCCGTACGACACATATTCTGCGTGCTGCGTGTCTTTGAACGCTGACGGTCCGAGCATTTCATGCCTGATGTTTCCGTTGATAATAATATTTTTTGCAAGAGATACGGTTTTATGGCGCGCGATCGGCGTGATCTGGGCTGTCTGTTCAGGCGCCTGTGTACGGGCGGAACGGATCGGGATCATGACGGAAAAAACAGCCGCAGCCGCGGCGGCAGGGATAATATATTTAAGCTGTTCCGAAGGGAAGCGGCGCGATCTTTTCGTTACTTTGCTGTAGCTCATACGGGACTGCAGACGTTCCCAGCTCTGGTCAAGGTAATGACAGTCGGGAGTGACTGCCTGCATGTCAAAGCGCAGCATATCCCTGACTGCACGGAGTCTGGCAAGTTCGGCGGCACACTTCGGACACGTTTTTATATGAGCTTCGTACTCTCCCGCATACGCGGCAGGCAGCTCGTTGTCGAGATATATTGAATGAATATCTTTACTGGGGCAGGTAGACATCATCTTCTCCTATTAATTTAGAAAGCTGTTCCCTGGCCCGGAATACACGGACCTTTACGTTCCCTTCCGTGATTCCGAGTGTTTTTCCTATTTCCTTGTAATTAAGGTCGCCGTATTCGCGCAGAATAAGCACTTCCCGAAGGTTTTCGGGAAGCATATTCAGCGCTTCACGCGCCTTTTTCACTGATTCCGCTTTCAGTACATCGGTCTCTCCTGATGACATCGTACGGTGTTCCTCGTACAGCGCTTTCTGATACGCTTTACGTTCACGGGACTTCCGTTTTACATAGTTGAGCGATGCATTTTTTACCACACGGATCAGCCAGTATTTCGCGTCGTTGAGCGACGGAAATTCCAGACTTTTCTCGTTGGCCTTAATAAGCGAATCGTGCACAAGGTCTTCCGCAGCTTCTTCGTCGTTTACCACACGGTACGAAATGCGAAAAAGAAGCTGCATCGTTGCATCATATATTATCTTGAAATCGGCGTTATTCCCGGCATTCAGAGGCCGGTTAATGTCCGCCTGATTCTCAATTATACTAGTAAACACGGAAACTCCTGAAAAGTAACAACGAAGTGTTAAGACCGCTTCCAGACAGATCCCTGAGGAGTGTCAGTAATTAAAATACCGCGGGCGGCCAAATCGTTACGAATTTTATCGGCTTTTGCAAAATCCTTTTCTTTTTTTGCAGCTGTGCGTTCTCCGACAAGCCGGTTTATTTCATCCGCTTCCGCATCGTCTTCGTGGGAAGAGCTGTTCACGGACGCAATTCTGTCTTTGTTAAGAGCCGCAGCCTCTTCCTCCAGGCGAAGTCCGAGCACTCCGTCCATGGTGCGCACGAGTGCAAGCGTTTCTTCCGGCTTCAGGCTGCCGTCTCTTACGGCTGTCTGAAGCTGGCTCATAGCCTGCGGCGTGGAAAGATCGTTCTCCAGCGCGGCGGTAAACGCGTCTCTGTATTCCTTCGCTTTCGGCGAGAGGGCGGCACTGCCCGCTGCAGTTCCCCCTGCCGCTTCAAGCACCTGCGCCGCGCGTTTTACGAGCGCTCTGCGCGCGTTTTTGGCACCATCCATGGCATCCCAGCTGAAGAATACCTGACTGCGGTACTGCGCGCCGAGCAGGAAATACCGGTAATCGAGCGCGTCATATCCTTTGTCTATGAGCGACTGGAGCGTGAGGAAGTTACCCGATGATTTTGACATTTTTGCAGCTTCACCGTTTTCGGCAGTCTGCTTGTCCTTTGCAATCACAAGGAATTCATTATGGAGCCAGTAATTAACCCATGTATGTCCCGTAGCGCCTTCCGACTGTGCGATCTCGTTCGTATGATGGATCGGTATATGGTCGATCCCGCCGGTATGTATGTCGAAATGCTCACCGAGATATTTCATGCTCATCGCCGAGCACTCAATGTGCCAGCCGGGATATCCCCTGCCCCACGGGCTGTCCCACGTGAGCGCCTGATTCTCAAATTTTGACTTTGTGAACCAGAGTACAAAGTCGTACGGATTGCGCTTGTTCGAGTCAACGTCGACACGCGCGCCCGCCATCTGGTCGGTAAGGTTAAGGTTCGCCAGTTTTCCGTAGTCGGGATAGGTGGAAACGTCGTAGTAGAGATTGCCGCCGGCCGAATACGTATGTCCGTTCGCTTCTATGCGTTTGATAAGTTCTATCATGTCGGGAACGTGTTCGGTTGCTTTGCATACGACGTCCGGACGCTTGATGTTAAGACGGTCGATGTCGCGGAAAAACGCGTCTGTATAAAACTGCGCGATCTCCAGTACGGACTGGTGCTTTTCATTCGCCGTTTTAAGCATTTTATCTTCACCGTCGTCGCTGTCTCCTGAAAGGTGCCCGATGTCGGTTATGTTCATAACGTGTTTTTTCGTATAACCCAGATACACGAGCGTTCTGTCGAGTATGTCCAGGAAAACGTACGCGCGCAGATTTCCAATATGGGCATAATTATAGACGGTCGGACCGCAGCCGTAAAAACCGGCATATCCGGCTGTAATCGGTACGAAATCCTGCATTTCACGTCCCATCGTGTTGTATAACCGTAATCCCATCGGAAGGCCTCTCTATCGCAATTTATACTGCGCTATACTATAATATGCGCATGTATAGCATACGTGAAACAGCTGAAAAATTCAATATACGCAGGAATTTCAAAGGTGCCGTTCTTTTTTCAGAACCGATGTCCCGCCACACGACGTTCAAAGTCGGAGGACCTGCGCCGCTGTATCTGGAACCGGCAGACGTACCGTCGCTTCTTTTTGCGCTCAGAACACTGAAAGACGACGGTTTCCCGTATTTTATTCTCGGCGGCGGCAGCAATATAGTCGTATCCGACAGCGGTTTCGACGGCGCCGTTATTTGCACCGGCAGCATGAACGAAATATCGGCTGACAGAGGACTTGCAGTGTGCGGAGCGGGTGCGGCGATGTCTTCCATCGTCACGTTCTGCACGGAACACGTGCTTTCAGGTCTGGAAACGTTCGCCGGTCTTCCCGGTACGGCCGGCGGCGCGGTGTTCATGAACGCCCGGTGCTTCAACGTATCCGTAAGCGACGTGCTGGTATCCGCAGACTATATCGACACAGAAACTCTCGAACCTGCATCGTACCGGTATGATCCTGCCGACTGGGACTACAAGAAGTCACCGTTCCAGCAGGGGGGGCGCATCGTCACGAAGACAGTGTTCAGAACTACTCAGCTGCCCGAAACTGAACAGGAAAGTATCGCGGAAAAATGCCGCGGGTTCGTTAACGAACGTGTATCGAAAGGACACTTCAAATATCCGAGCGCGGGAAGCGTGTTCCGCAACAACCGCAGTTTCGGAAAACCGTCGGGAAAGATCGTTGATGAAGCAGGATTGTGCGGGTGCAGCATCGGAGGAGCGCAGATCGCTCCGTGGCACGGAAATTTTATTATCAACAGGGACAATGCGACGGCTGCGGATATCAGAGCGCTCGTTGCGCACGCAGTCGAAGCCGTACGGGAAAAGACAGGATTCACGCTTGAACCGGAAATCATCTTCTGCGGCCGTTCAGACAGTGAATTATAAAGACATTTTCGTTATCTGCCGATAAGTAAGGTTGACAAAGAAAACTGCTGAACCTATACTTTGTTGAGGAATGGTGTGTCGAATTGCTGCAATTGTCTTTTGTAAACTTCAGGAAAGGATCGTATCTCGTAGTCGAAGGTAAAGCCGAAAGCGACCGGTTCTATATAATCCAGAGCGGCAGCGTTCGCTGCTATAAAGCCAATGACATTCCCGGAAGTGCGCCGCGCATGCTCGGTCCGGGAGATTTCGTAGGGGTTATTCCCTGCATGTCCGGGCATTCCCAGATAGAAACCGTCATCGCATCCTCTGACGTTACAGGCATTTCAGTCAGGCGGGACCAGTATCCCGACCTTATCATGCTCAACACGCCCGTTGCCATGAAGATCATACGCACGTTCGCAAACCGTATGCGTTCCATGAACGAAACACTCACCAAGCTCACGCTCAACAACGTCGTCGCCGATACGCCCGAACATATATTCGACGTCGCGGATTATTACGATAAAACAGGAAACACCGATATTGCAGCGTACGCGTATTATCAGTATCTGAAAGTGAATCCCCGCGGAGCAAAAGCTGAAAAGGCAAAATCCCGTTTCATTTCACTCAGGCAGATCACGCACGCGGTATACTTTGAATCAACTCCCGACCTGATGCGCGTCTATCCGAAAAATACGATGATTTTCTCCGAAAGCCAGAGCGGCCCGGACATGTTCATTATTCAGGACGGGCAGGTTAAAATTTCAAAAGTTGTCAACGGCAACGAAGTAACGCTGGCCATGCTCAAAAAAGGCGATATGTTCGGCGAAATGTCACTGCTGGAAAACAAAGCCCGTTCTGCAAGCGCGATCGCGCATGAACAGTGCCGGCTTATGGTCGTGAACAGGCAGAACTTCGACCAGATGGTCGCAACCCAGCCGCAGCTTATCGCACGCCTCACGACAATGCTCGCCGACCGCCTGTGGTCGATGTACCGGCAGCTCGACAACGCCAATCTGCGCGACCCGCTCCAGAAATTCATCGACATGCTCGCGCTTCAGATCGAGAAAGCAAAGATAAACCTTGCCCCGAACGTCCAGTTTCAGACAGACCTTACCGTATACGATCTGGCGAACATGTGCGGCATTCCGAAGGAACAGCAGGCGGAAGCTTTGTATAAACTTGAATCAGACTCCCACATCAAGCTTGTGGAAAATAAAATCATGATCCCCGACTGTCTTGAACTCGTAAAACAGGCTGCTTTCTACCGGAAGCAGAGCATTACCTGAGAAGGCGTACGGTATGAAAAAAAGGTATGCTGCACTTCTGTGTGCATTACTGCTGGCTTTCCCGTTCTTTGCCGAAGGAACCGGTCCGGTACCGGACGGCTACGGTGGAATTCAACTTGGTATGACACTCGACGAAGTAAAAAGCCGTCTCCTGCAGAACAGGGAATTCGGATATAACGGCGACCGCGACGTATCGCTTCTGCCGGGCGAGAACCGAGTTCTGATTGAAACGGACGCCGCCGCCGGTCACGTAAATTCATTTCTCTCAAGATGCTACTTTCAGTTTTATAACAGCAAACTGTATATAATGATCATCAATATGAATACCGACCGCATTGACCATTACAGCGTGTTCGACACGCTGTGTAAAAAATACGGCGATCCGTCGTCGCTGTCGCCGGAGAAATCGGTATGGAAAAGCAGCAGCGTTACCATGAGTCTGGAACGGCCGCTGTCGCTGAAGTATGTAGACAACGCCGTGTTCAATGAACTGAACAGCGCGTCGCTCGTTCCCAAATCGGGTACGGAAATAACGCGTGATATGTTTCTGGAAGGTTTGTAATGAACGCTATGAAAAAGATGCTTCTTGGCTGTCTGTGTGGTTTGAGTATGCTTTCTGCAGTATGTTCTCTTGCGTCCTGCACGAAAAAGCTGCCGGTACAGACACTGACGCTGAAAAAAAACGGCGGCGGCATGGTGCAGGTTGCCGCCGAAATGGCCCGCACGGAAAGCGAGCGTAACGCCGGCTATATGCACCGGAAAACGATCCCTGACGGAACGGCCATGCTCTTCGTATTCGACCGTGACCAGATACTCTCGTTCTGGATGAAGAACACGCCCCATCCGCTTTCGATCGCGTTCATTGATTCACAGGGCCGCATACGCGACATATTCGATATGGCGCCCTACAGTCTGGCAAACATTGACAGCACAGTGAACGTGCGCTATGCGCTGGAAGTGCCGCAGGGCTGGTTTTCACGCGCCGGTATAACAACCGGAGACACGCTCGCGCTTGATTTTGACTCAAGCGCGGAATAGAACGTTTCCGTTTCAGGAAACGCCGTCGCATTTTATTCTCCGAACAGAACCGCCATGGTCCGCGCGTCTGCGCGCAGATTACTGAGCGTGCAGTATTCGTCGGGCTGATGGGCCATATCGTCGAGCGTGCTCCAGACAGCCGCGTTGAATCCGTGCGCCCGGAGTTCGGCTCCAACAGTGCCGCCTCCGATACCGATCGTTTTTGCGGTTATGCCGTGCGCTTTTTTGATCGCCGCAGCAAGCTTTATCACGACGGGCGCGTCAACAGGAGTGGCCGGTGATTCGCCGGCCTGCGGCGTCGTAAAGTCGATCTTTACACCGTATTTCCGCTCGGTTTCATCGCACCGTCTGCGGACTTCAGCAAGAACTTCTTTTATCGTATAGCAGGGCAGAATGCGGCAGTCCATGCAGAACGTGTCTTCTCCGGGAATGATGTTGATACTTTCAACGTTCGCTGACCGCATCGTGGGTTCGAACGTGGAATAATCAGGCTCGAACAGAGAGTCGTGTCTGTTGAACACGGACATCATATCGTGCAGGCTCACTGCAAGTGCGTCGGCGGCAAGGCACGCGTTCCGCCCGGTGTCGGGACGCGAACCGTGGGTCTGTTTTCCGGCAACGTGGACGCGGAGCCACAGGATATTCTTTTCGGCAACTTCGATCGTTTCGCCTCTGCTGTCGCCGCCGTCGGGAATGATGATAATGTCCCCGGGACGGAACAGTGTGTAATTTTTAAGAAGATACTTGATACCGTACACGCTGCCCACTTCCTCGTCAGCCATGAACAGCAGTTTGACAGTGTGCGCCGGAACAATGCCGTTCTTTACGTACGCGAGCGCGGCGAACACTGCGGACACGAGGCCCTGCTGATTATCTTCGACGCCCCGTCCGTACAGCTTTCCGTCTTTTTCGGTTACGGTCCACGGGTCGGTATGCCACAGCGTGCGGTCACCGACGGGGACTACGTCGAGATGGGCCATGACCCACACGGCGTAGTCGTCGGACGCACCGGGAATGGTTACGACAACGTTGGGACGAATGCCCTGTTCCGCACGGCAGTCCGGAGAATCGTAATGCACAGCGTCCGTAAGGCCGTTTTCTGCAAGCCATTTTACAAGCGCCGCACATTTTTGGGCTTCGCCCTTTCCGCCGTTTTCGGGTGCGAGCGCAGGATAACCGGTAAGGAGCTTTTCAAGCGCCACCATCTCACGCTCTGACGAATCAATAGAGTCAAACAATTTCTGTACAGTAATTTCGTTCATTTCACGCTCCGCTTATTGTCTACCGGTCTGTTTCAGGTACTTGTTGTACGCATTCCAGGTCGACTGTACGAGCGTATCCACATCTGAATGTTCGGCTTTCCAGCCGAGTTTCTCATATGCGAACTTGGCCGACGCGACGAGCACAGCCGGATCTCCGGCCCTGCGCGGCGCATAATCGGCGGGGATGGGCTGCCCCGTGATACGGCGGGCGGCTTCTACAATTTCCTTCACCGTGGTGCCAGTCTCGCTGCCGAGATTGACCGTAAGGCTTTCGCCGTGCTTGACGATGTATTCAAGCGCCTTTACGTGCGCGGCGGCAAGATCCGTGACGTGGACGTAATCGCGGATACACGTTCCGTCCCTGGTGTCGTAGTCGTCACCGAATATTTTGAGTTTGTCGCGCATTCCGCACGCTACTTCCATGATCACCGGCAGGAGATTTGCAGGATTCTGTTCGAGACCGTAAAGCTCGCCTTCGGGATCGTACCCCGCCGCGTTAAAGTAGCGGAGCGCCGCGAATTTGAGTCCCTTGAGCTTTTCATACCACGACATGAACTGTTCGATCGAAAGTTTCGTGTAGCCGTAGTAATTTTCCGGATTTTTCGGATGCTTTTCGTCGATCGGCAGATACTGCGGTTCGCCGAATACTGCGGCTGAAGACGAGAACACCATATAAGTACAGCCGTGGTTCACTGCGGAGTTAAGGATGTTGAGCGTTCCTGAAATGTTGTTGACGGAATATTTTTCAGGATACAGCATGGACTCTCCGGCGGCTTTAAAAGCGGCAAGATGAATGAACGCGTCGAACCCCTGTGAGAACGCAGCGTCAAGATCCGCAGGAATAAGAATGTTTCCATAGATATATCCGTTCTCTTTAAACAGATTCTGCCGGAGCCCGCTGGAAAGGTTGTCGAATACCGTGACCGAGTGTCCTTTGTTCATCAATTCTTTCACAACATGGCTGCCGATGTATCCGGCCCCGCCGATGACTAAAACTTTCATTCGTACCTCCATTCATTCAGCCCGCAAAATGCGTGATTCTTTACGCAGTTTCATTATATTTTATTCATCTACTTCCTTCAACATCAGAAGGGTTGGTTACTGGATCTTTTCAGCTGCTTCTTCCCACTGAGCGTTCAGTTCAGTGAGTTTTCCTTCAAGATCGGTTACAGACTGCTGTATCTGCCGGCACTTTCCGCCGTCGCAGTATATTTCAGGACGCGCCATCTGTGCTTCAAACGCTTTTTTCTGCGCTTCTGTGTCCGCTATCTGCTGTTCGATCCGTTCTACGTCCTTTTCCAGTTTCCGGCGGTCGGCTTTCCGCCGTTTTTCTTCTTCCCACGCCGTCGTGGCTGTTTCTGAAGGCGCTGCTGAGGGAAGGTGTCTGTCCGTGCTTTCTCCCGTTCCCGTATCCGTCATGCTGAACGTACCGACCGTTCCCGCAAGCTCCGCTGCAAGGCGCTCCTGATAGTAATGATAGTCGCCGGGGAACGTACGGTACTGTCCGGGTGTAAGCTCGAGAACGCGCGTAGCAAGTCCTTCTATAAAGCCGCGGTCGTGGCTCACGAACACGACTGTTCCGCCGAAATCTCTGAGCGCGTCCATGAGAACGTCCTTGGAATGCATATCAAGGTGGTTTGTCGGTTCGTCAAGGATAAGCAGATTCACCGGGCGCAGCAGGAGCTGCAGCAGGGCAATGCGGCTTTTTTCGCCGCCGGACAGAACGTTCAGGCTTTTAAACACGTCGTCGCCCCTGAACAGAAACGCACCGAGCATACTGCGGACTTTCGGTACCAGTTCAAACGGCGCAACGCTTTCGATGTAGTCAACCATACTCTGCGAACCGGTGATTGTCTCGGCACTGTCCTGCGAAAAATAGCCGGTCTGCACGCCGGCTCCGGGAACGATGCTGCCGGTATACGCCGTGTCTTCTCCTGCAATAATGCGCAGCAGTGTCGACTTTCCGGCACCGTTGTGCCCTGTGACGACGAGCCGCTCACCGTTCTCCAGAGTAAGGTCAAGATTATCTATGACAGGGTGCACGCCGTCGTAGCTTTTTGTAATGCCGTTCATGCGCAGCACTAATTTTCCGGCGTGCGGAGCCGGGGGAAACGTAAAGTGTATCTGCTTGAGTGACTCAGGTATTTCTATGCGTACGATTTTGTCCAGCTGTTTCTGACGGTCCTGCGCCTGAGCGGCCTTCGTCGCCTTGGCTCCGAACCGGTTGATAAAATCTTCCAGATGCTGGATCTCCTGCTGCTGCTGCTCGTACGCCGCAATGAGCGTTTTAAGCTCGACTTTACGTATTTCTTCGTAATGCGTGAAATTACCAGCGTAATGCTTCAGGTCGCCGTTGAACAATTCGTACACTTCGCTGATCGTCACGTCCAGAAAATACCGGTCGTGGCTTACGAGCAGAAAACCGCCCTTATACGTCTGAAGGAACTGTTCAAGCCACGAACGCGCTTCAATATCAAGGTAGTTCGTCGGTTCGTCAAGAAGGAGAATATCAGGCTGCTGCATGAGTACTTTTGCAAGCGCAATGCGCATCTGCCAGCCGCCGGAGAATTCTTCCGTGTTTCTGGTAAAATCCCCGCGCGCAAAGCCGAGGCCGAGGAGGACTGATTCCGCAAGCGCTTCACGCCGGTGCCAGCCGCTTTCTTCCAGTTCCACGATAAGTTCCGACTGGCGTTCCACGAGCGCGGACGTGTTGGGCGGATCTGTTTTAAGCTCGTCGCCGATACGGTCTATCTCCGCCTGCAGGTCGTACCCGAACTGAAACGCGCGGTCTGCTTCTTCCATGAGCGTGGAGCCGCTGTGCGTAAGCCCGGACTGCGGCAGATAACCGATACGGGCGTTTTTCTGTACGACGCGCTGTCCGCTGTCGGGATTAACGAGTCCTGCCATTACTTTGATGAGGGTTGATTTTCCCGCACCGTTTGCGCCGGTGAGCGCGGCTTTTGTTCCTGCCTGAAGGTTCACCGACACGTTCTTTAATATGTCACGGTCGCCGAACGCAAGCGAAACTTGTGAAAACTGAACGAATGCCATACTGTCCCTGCTGTCAGTCTTTCTGGAAGAAAAGCACAAGCGGGCTTGTGCCGCGGTTCGTCACGGTGTTTCCGTCGTAGGATGCGCCGGTCAGGTCTTCCATGCGAAGGCCGCCGTTTTCCATTTTATACAGGAAATTAACGTCCTTATCCATTCCGTCGAATCTGAAGGACAGAACGCCGTCGTACGAAGCGGAGAGCGCGTCTCCAAGGAAATATTTTACCCCGACCGTACCGCCGCCTTTTGCGGCAGGATCTACCACGGACGGAACGAGCAGCCGGTAGTTTTTCCAGCTGAACGACTGATCGTCTTTCAGAGAAAGCTGTCCGTAACTTGCGCTGTTGAAATCGGGACCGGACTCGTATACCTTCTGGTACATATGCAAACGGCGGTCCTTTTCGGCAGAAACGAGCGCCGTAACGTCTTCGTTCTCGCCGAGCGTGATAAAATTCATATCCTGCGGTTTCCCGTTGTCACCCGAATACGTAACGACGATGAACGAGTCGTTCTTTACGGTAATTTTCACAGGAATAGCGTTGAACGCGTACTCCATATCGCCAGTTTTCACTGTCCCTGCATACGCCCACGATTCGTGGATCGTCGGAAGATTAAGCGACACTTTCATATTCTGCATATCGACCGTAAAACTGTACGACGCGTTCATCAGCTGCGGATCGATGCGGTTTTTATCTATCATGGTACGGTAATAGTCCGGGTACCATGTTTTTGAAAGAACCGCGTCAAGCACAGTGTCTTTTTCTTCACCTGCGGCAGTCTGCTGTTCACCGGTAACGATGCCGCCCTTCTTTGTTCCGAACTGCGTCAGGTTGTACGAAAAGCACCATCCCTGCGTTCCGTCTTTTGTCAAAATGCGCAGCCAGTCGCCGTCAAGCGGATTTTTTCCCGCCATAACAGTCTGTCCTTTTCCTTTATACAGCAGCTTCACCGTTTCTCCCCTGCGGAGACGGTATACCTGCTTCGCAGTGTTCACCGGATCGGCGCGGACGGGAAGCCCGTCAACGTTTACTTTCGCATACTGATGGACAAATTCAGCGTACAGGCGCGCCGTTTTTTTTGCTTTATGATGCGACTGGGGGGGTGTCACCTGCCACAGAGGAATTTCAAAATGCTCTTTTGAATCGGGCGAAGACACGACATATACGTGGGAAATATTTGAACGAATGTATACCGGAACTATATCTCCGTCCTGCAGGCCCTTTTCGGGTATATCCCAGAGCAGGACTCCGTACCCCATAATGCCGGTGCATGACATAAGTATGCATGAAACGGCAAGGAGCATGCAAACCGAAATTTTTTTATAAAAGTGAGTCATAGGTACAGCATAGCAAATTATAGTAATAAAGTCATTAATCTTGAGGATTACTGCTGTATGCGGTATACTTGACCATATGGAAAAAAACAGTATACCGGCACGGAACGAGGTTCCTGCCTCGGATAAATGGGATCTGTCTTCGCTGTTCGTCTCCGATGCAGAATGGGAAACGGCTCTGAAAAGCATTGACGCGCTTTCGGCGGAACTTGCCGGATACAGGGGAAAACTTGCACATTCTGCAGAAACCCTGCTGGCTGCTCTTGCCGCATACGAAAAAGCCGACAGGCAGGTTGAAACGGTGTACAACTACGCAATGCTCCAGTTCTGTGCCGACGAGGCTGACCCCGGAACGCAGGACCGCCACGGACGTGCTCATATGGCGTACGCTGCATACGCTGCGGCAACAAGTTTTTTTAATCCGGAACTACAGTCGATCCCCGACGAAAAAATACAGCAATGGCTCAAACTGAGCAGCTTCGACGACTACCGTGTGCTTCTGACGAAAATTCTGCGGATGCGGGAACACATACTCAGCGAAAAAGAAGAGCGGCTCATGTCGTTCCAGATCGAAACGTCGGGAACGGCGGATAAAACGTTCACTGTGCTCACCGACGCAGACATGGAATTCGGCACGGTATCCCTGAACGGCGAAGAAAAACCGCTCACGCAGTCCACGTGGAGCGTGTTTATGGACAATCCCGACCGGAACGTACGCGAACAGGCGTATAAAAAATTCTACCGGACGTTTGAAAGCCACCGGAATACGCTCGCGGCACTGTATGCGGGGTCGGTCGATCAGGATGTGTTCACCATGCGCGCGCGCGGATACGGTTCATCTCTGGAAAAGGCGCTGTTTCCGGACAACGTGCCGGCTGCCGTCTACCATAATCTGATCGACACTATCCACGCAAACCTGCCGGCGCTTCATAAATACTATTCGCTGCGAAAAAACGTCCTCGGACTTTCAGAACTGCGCCACTACGACGTGTACGTGCCTCTCGTAAAAAGCGTACAGACCCGTACGACGTACGACGAATCGGTGGAGATATGCAGGCAGGCGCTCGCGCCGCTTGGTACTGAATACACTGATACTCTGTGCGGGGGCCTCACGGGAGGCTGGGTAGACCGGTATGAAAACAAGGGAAAACGCAGCGGAGCCTTTTCGAGCGGAGTGTATACGGGAAACCCGTTCATCCTGCTGAATTACAAAGAAGACGTTATCCGCGACGTGTTCACGATGGCTCACGAGGGCGGTCATTCCATGCACACCTGGTATTCTGTGCACGCCAATCCGTACATGCAGTACAACTATACGATTTTTGAAGCGGAAGTTGCCTCCACCTTTAACGAGGAACTTGTGTTTCAGTACCTGCTCAAACACGCGGAACGTGCGGACATGAAAGCTTACCTGCTTTCCATGCGCGCAGGGGATATTCTTGCAACACTGTACAGGCAGACGATGTTCGCCGAATACGAACTGAAAACGCACGAACTTGTTGAATCGGGAACACCCCTTTCCGCCGACGTGCTCAGGAGCACGTACCGCAGTCTGCTTGAACAGTATTTCGGCCCCGATATGCGTTTTGAAGACAACAGCGATATGGAAGGTCTGCGTATTCCCCATTTTTATAATGCGTTTTACGTTTATAAATATGCGACAGGCATTTCTGCTTCACTCGCACTTGCAAAGCGCGTGCTGGGCGGCGGAACAGAAGAATGCAGTGATTATTTCAAATTCCTCAGATCAGGCGGTTCGCGTTTCCCGATCGAATCGCTGAAAGTGGCCGGAGTGGATATGGCTCAGACAGCACCGGTTCAGGCGGCATGTGACACGTTCGCAGAGCTTGTTGACCAGCTTGAAACGCTCGTAAAGATTTGAGCGGAATATGCCGATACTGAAAGGTAAGAAATTTTAAAGCATGAGGATTTGTAATTGAAAGAGACTGAATTTTCCTCATTTTTAGCCGGGATACCGAAAGCTGAGATACACATCCACATTGAAGCAGTCATGTCGATCGGGTCGGTGAAAAAGTTGTATAAAAAACATTACGGCACGCAGATGAGCAGAACGGTCGAAGAAGACCTTTTTGCTTACAACGATCTCGACGGTTTTATCAGAGCGTTCCTCGCCGTTCAGGACATGTTCGACTCTGTTTCCGACTTTAATTACGTATTCGACGATCTGGGAACGTATCTTTCAGACAACGGCATCACGTACTGCGAAGCGTTCTTTGCACCGTCGGCGTTCCTGAAAAAGGGCTTCGAGTACGGCCAGATGGTTTCGCTGTTCTCAGAAAAAATAGCAGAAATCAAACGGAAGCATAACTGCACCGTAAAACTGCTGCTGGACGTCTCCCGGACGTTCGGCTGCGAAAACGCGCTTAAAAATTACGAACTGCTCAAACAGTTTCCCTGCGGGGATATTATAGGCATAGGGCTCGGCGGCTCCGAACAAAAAGGACCGGCGCGGGATTTTGAAACGGTATTCACACAGGCACACAGAGACGGTTTCCACGCTGTAGCGCACGCGGGTGAAGACACCGGTCCCGAATCAGTCTGGGACGCGATACGCCTTCTGCACGCAGAGCGCATCGGACACGGTATTTCCTGCGTTCAGGATCAGAAACTGATGCAGTATCTTGAACGGACACAGCTGCCGCTTGAAATATGCATCACAAGCAACGTGTTCACAAAAAAATACGTTGCACGAACGGAAGACCATCCCGTGCGGAAACTGTTCGACAGCGGTATATTCGTAACGATCAATACGGACGATCCGGTGTTTTTTCATACGACGCTGCTTGAAGAATACTGGAAATGCTGCAGCAGCCTGCATTTTTCACTGAGCGACATAAAACAGCTTATCTGCAACAGTTTTACGGCGACGTTTATGGACGACGCCCAGAAGTCGGACTGGATCAGCCGGGTGAACGCCGCATGGGAACGTGCCCCGGAGCTGTGATCCGGCTTCTATTTCAGATACACCATGAGCAGCATGATGACGCTCACGCGGATGCCGGAAATACGTCCCGCCTGTCCCAGTGTAAGAGGTCTGATCTTTTCAAGCTTTATGCGTGATTCAGCTGACAGAGACACGACGGCGCTGTAATCAAAATCGTCCGGAATACGGGTGTTTTCCATCCGGTGCATCTTGTCCACGCGCTTATCCTGTTTTTCTATATAATACTTGTATTTAAAGTCTATCTTTGCTTCATTCCACGCGCCTTCCGGATATCCGGGATTTTCCATTCCGGGAGTTTTTATCAGCAGCGACAGAATTTCTTCCTCTACGGCATATTTTTCTGTCACAGCGTCGAGCTGAGCCTGTGTCTTAAGCCCGGCGTTAAATCCGTATCTGACCAGACGGCGGTCGGCGGTATCGTAGCGGAGCTTCAGCCGGTATTCCGCGCGGGCCGTGAACATCCGGTACGGCTCTTTCGTGCCGAGCGTAACGAGATCGTCGATAAGCACGCCTATATATGCTTCGTCCCTTCCAAGTACGAGCGGCGTCCATTCGGGTATCGTGCGGAAATTCAGGCAGCCGGCGGCCTTCTGCGCCGTTTCCTCGGCGGCGTTGAGAACGGCTGTCTCTTTTTCGGAAACAGCGGCGAACTGCGCTTCCTCCGCAGCGGTGAATACTGCGTGCGGATAAAAGCGTCCCTGTTCCGTCGAAGCAGGTTCGCTTCCCGAATCTTCCGGTGCCCTGCACAGCGGGCCGCAGAGCGATATATGGGCGCGGGCATAGTACCCTGCGTTGATCCCTGCAACAAGCCCCTGACCTGCCGCTTCCTCGTAGCCGGACGTGCCGTTTATCTGGCCTGCATCGAACAGTCCTGCGACGCGCTTTGTTTCCAGCGACGGGAAGAGCTGAGTGGGTTCGACATAATCGTATTCGACCGCATATCCTGGTCTGCTGGGAACGGCGTGTTCAAATCCGGGCATAGTACGCATGAACGCGTCCTGTACACATTCCGGCAGAGACGACGACAATCCGTTCAGATATATTTCGTCTGTTTCAAGGCCTTCCGGTTCTACGAATATCTGATGACGTTCCCGTTCGGCAAAGCGCATGACTTTGTCTTCGATCGAAGGACAGTACCGGGGGCCCACTCCGCGTATTTTTCCGCTGTACAGCGGAGATCGTCCGATGTTGCTGCGGATGATCGCGTGCGTCGCTTCGTTCGTGTACACGATGTGACACGGCACGAGCGGACGGTCTACGCACTGTGTGTCGAAGGAAAAGGGTATGACAGTGTCGTCGCCCGGCTGGGCTTCGAGACGGGAAAAGTCGATCGTGCTCTTTAAAATACGCGGTGGCGTTCCCGTCTTGAGCCGTCCCGTCGTAAAGCCCAGGCCGCGGAGCGACGCGGTAAGGCCGAACGCGGCAGCTTCGCCGAGCCGCCCGCACGGTGCGTCGTATTCGCCTATGAAAATACGTCCGCCTAAAAACGTTCCTGTCGTCAGGACAACGGACCGGACGGGAATAACCCTTCCCCGTTCGGTAACGACACCGGTTACTTTCTGCCTCATACCGCTCTCCGCAGCCTGCGTTAATCTGCTGCTGCGTGATTCCCCGGGAATAGTACCTTCTTCCGCCGCGCTGTCGGAATGGGGCGGCAGCGGCGTCGTACTCGCCGTCGTCAGAATGTCAACGACCGTATCCATGAGCGTATAGAGGTTCGGAGTCGTTTCAAGGGCTTTCCGCGCCAGCTGTGAATACACGATCTTGTCTGCCTGCGCGCGCGGCGCCTGAACGGCCGGACCTCTGCTGCTGTTGAGCAGACGGAACTGGATAAGGGACTTGTCGGTCAGTTTTGCCATTTCGCCGCCCAGAGCGTCTATTTCGCGAACGATATTGCCTTTCGCAATACCGCCGATAGACGGATTGCACGACATTCGGCCGATTGATTCTATAGTTTGCGTGATAACGAGCGTTTTAAGACCCATACGGGCGCAGGCGAGCGATGCTTCTATACCCGCGTGACCGGCGCCGACCACGGCGACGTCATAATAATCATAAAATCCGGACATACTGGATGAAGTATAGTGATTTACTGAAGGCGTTACAAGAAAACGCCGTTATTTTCTGAATTTCCTGATGACGTGTACGACGAGCGTAACAGGCAGTATTCCAACGACGGGAATAAGGACTGCAGCGGCGAAACCGGAAAAAAGGCAGAACGATTTGCTATACCCGGCGGCAGCCCCTGCAGCGACAAGGAGGAGCCATACGGCTACTTCCCATACCGGGGTATATCCGCCTGCATCGTCGTTTCCCCATATCCACGCCGAAAGGAAAAAACCCACCGGAACCCCTGCCCATAAAAGGATCAGGTACGGTGCGCTCAGACGCTCGCCCGACAGGGACGTACATCCCGTACACAGAATACCGGCTGCAAGTACTATCAGAACGAATACGACGCTTTTTCTGCTTTGTTTCATGTGTTGTTCCACCGTTTTCCAAATAGTTGTCTTTCATTATAGCAGAATGTACGTAAAAAAACAGGAGCGGTACCCCGCTCCTGTTTTTTACACACGTCCGGTACTTATATCTGAGACGGCTTTTTAAAATACTCCTGCGTCATTTTTGCAACAACGCCGGACAGCACTATGAGTGAAATTACGTTCGGAACAGCCATGAGACCGTTAACAATGTCTGCGATCGTCCATACTGCGCTGATCGTCATATACGGTCCTATGAACACGCACACGATGTACAGCCAGCGGTATACTTTAACAACGTTCATGTTTCCGCCGAAAAGATATTCGTACACACCCGTCATTTTTTGCAACAACGCCGGACAGCACTATGAGTGAAATTACGTTCGGAACAGCCATGAGACCGTTAACAATGTCTGCGATCGTCCATA
>Ga0183099_1000997_pt1 | contig 17525 bp, 16 predicted proteins | sample Biomet1_FD_127788 | JGI IMG/M metagenome (GOLD analysis project Ga0183099, IMG submission 127788) | Microbial communities from bioreactor (seeded with anoxic lake sediment) at LBNL, California, USA - Biofuel metagenome 1 | ecosystem: Engineered > Bioreactor > Anaerobic > Unclassified ... | reverse complement strand
GGCGACACCGTGACCACCCCCGAGGAAGCCCGCACCAAGGCCAGCCCCGACGTCGGCAAAGCTGCCAAGACGGACGAGGCCGAAGAAACCAAGAGCTCCGCTGAAAAGACCAAGGATAAAATTCTCAAACGCATCAAGGAAATTCAGAAGCGCATTCAGGAGCTTCAGGCCGACAGCACCATGGATGAGGACAAGAAGCGCACCGAGGTTCAGGCTTTGCAATCTCAAGTGATGCAGCTGATGAACCAGATTACCCAGCAGAGTGCCGGCGAATACAAGGGCGGCACGGTGGCCCAAGGCATGGGCAACAGCCTGACATAACCCCACCCGCCGCGTACTCCCCCACGCAACAAAAAAGCCCCGGCGAATGTACCGGGGCTTTTGCTTTTATTGGGCATGGCGCGTTTAGTATTGGGCCAGCAGATTTTGGATGGCGGCGCGAACGCGGGGGGTTTTCACCTGGGCCGCGGCCACGGAGAGCCTGTCAGAGATGGAAATATCGTGGTCCGTGCCTATTTGCCCTGCCAAGGTCAACAGCTCCTCGCGCGCCTGCGGATTCTTCTCATGGCTGGCCTGGGCTTTCAAGTGCAGGCTCAGGCGGTGGCGGGTCTTGTTCCACACCGCTGGGTCAACACTGGCGGTGGCGCCGCTGACGAGGCTGCTGCTCAGCGCGCTCGATGCATGCCGGGCCAACTCAGGCCGACCAGCCAGAGCGATGGGCGTGGAGGGAAGGGCCGGGTCATCCGCCAGCACGGGCGGGTGCGGCGCAAACGAAGTGGTCAGCAGGTAGCGGTGGTTGGAATTGGGCCGGCCACTGCCGTATTCATCGCGTATGGCCAACATGGAAACAGCGCGAGCGCCGGAAACCGTCTCCACATACTGAATGAGATCCAGGGCCTCGGCGTGGGTGCCAACAACGCCCAACAGGCACAGCTCACCCTGCACGGCCTCAATCTCCACCCCAGCATTCTTGTGCAGCAGGTAACGCCCCACCGCAATGCGGGCGTAGTTTTGCAAGGCGCTATCAGCCATGGTGCTGAAGTCGGACTGACTCTTCAACCGAAGGACACCTTTGACCTCGCCCACGCCTTTAACGGCCTGCAAGGTCTGAATGACGCGGTCACGGTCAGCCTGAGTGGGCACCACGCCCACGGCAAACACATCGCCGGTGTAGGCGTACACATGCACATCCGAGGCTCCGGCATCCGCCAGCAGGGAGCTCTTCGCCTTCAGCGTCAGCATATTGTCGCGCATGATGGTGTTCACGTCGCGCTCGTCTGAGGCGATGAAGGCCGTGCGGTACCCGGCTTTGGCCCCTGTCATGGCCAGGGAGGCCGTTTGCGGCAAGGCCAGGGAAGCCACAGTACTGGCGGCAAAGGGAAGAAAGGCGCAGCCCTGCATGCCCAGCAGCATCAAGCCAAGCAAGGCGAGCTGGAGCAGTCGCGCCGGGCGCGGGCTATGGCGGAGGTTCTTTCCCATGCCGAGGCACAAGCAAAAAACAGGCCACCCGCAATCGGACAAGCGATTTGCTAGGGAAAAATAAGGCTTAGGCCATTTTTGCAGCGGATGTATAGAAAACACAAGGGCTGCTATTACTGTTTGTCTTTCTTTGCGTCAATCTTTTGTTTTTATGCATATTTTTTCAAGGTCGCGCCGATAACGGTCGTGCTCGCTTAAAAGACAGCCGCAATATTGCTGCCGGTACACGCCCCACTCCTTGGATAAACGGATGCCCTCGCTCCAGCCAGGACGAAAATCCTGATAGTGGAAGCGCACATCCGGCCCGGACCCGGCCAGACAAACGCCTTGGCAGGCATCGCGCCCGGCAGCCATAATGTCCTCATGTCGCTGATATTTGCTGTAGAGCAGCGTTGTGCTGAAGCGGGCAAACCCGAGGCGGGCTGCGGCCTTGCTCGCCTCTACCAACCGACCAGCGTAGCACAGCGGGCAACGCGCGGACATCTGCGCCATGTCCTCGCCCAGGGCGGCCACGCGCATCAGCCACGGGCCAGGATCGGCGGCGGCGGGGTTGCCCTCGTCGGCGTAAATCACCGCCACGTTCAACCGCGCGGCCACATTACCCAAGCCCTCGCGGCGGCGCAGGTATTCGCTCAGCGGGTGGATGTTGGGGTTGAACCACCACAGCGTCGGCTCGTGGCCCGCATCACGCAGGGCAAGCACGGGTGTGATGCTGCATGGACCACAGCAGGCGTGCAAAAGGATGGCATTCTCGGGCTGGCGTATTTGAGTCATGGGGGCACCGTAACGTGGGCGGACCAGAGCGGACCGCCCACGAGGCGAAAACAGGCTATGGAAGTTTCGTATCCACAATAATTTCCACGCGGGTATCCAGCTTGGCGCCCATTTCCGTCAGCAACTCACGCTTATTGTTCAGCATGTAGATTGCCAGCTCCTGGCCCAGGGGCACCTGGAGCGGATTGGGGCAACCGGGGCGGCGCAGCCTTTGGTGAATGCTCTTCATGGTTTGCAGGGCCTGCCATTCCAAATTGCGGCGAATGCCCGTACCGCCGCAGCAGGGGCACGGCTCCGTGGATACGCTGATGGCCGAAGACCCCAGGCGCTGGCGCACCAGCTCCATGAGGCCGAAGGGGGAAATGGTGGAAACGTCGGTGCGGGCGCGGTCGTACTTCAGCGCCTGGCGCATGGTCTTTTCCACCTCGCGCAGGTGCTTTACATCCTTCATTTCGATGAAGTCGATAACGATCTGACCGCCGATGTCGCGCAACTTGAGCTGCCGGGCAATCTCCTCCGCAGCCTCCATGTTGGTTTTGTGCGCCATCTTGGCAAAGCTCTGCTCGCCGCCGATTTTGCCGGAGTTGATGTCCACGCTGGTCAAGGCCTCGGTGTGATCAAAAACCAAGCGGCCGCCGCTGGGCAGGGTCACCTCGCGGGAGTATATCTGCTCTACCTGCTTAGTCAGGCCAAAACGCTCCCACAGGGTCTTGTCGTGGTCGGCATGCAGCTTGACCATATTGGGGCTCTTGGGAAAGGCCATGGACACATATTCCGTAATCTGCTCGTAGGTTTCGGGGTCATCCACCCAAACCTCGCTCACATCCTGGGTCAAATAGTCGCGCGCAGCACGCACGGCCAGCTCCAGCTCCTTATAAACCAGGGAGGGAGCCTTTTCGGTCTGGGCCTTCTTCTTAATGTCGCCCCAGAGGCGATGCAGATACTTGTAATCGCGCATCAACTCGGTTTTGGCGCGGCCAATGCCCGCCGTGCGCACAATAAGCCCCACGCCTTCCTGGGGGCCGATGGCGTCGATGAGCCCCTTGAGGCGTTCGCGCTCTTTCTCGTCCTCGATCTTACGAGAGACGCCCTGCTGGTCGCGGCCTAGCGTGTACACAAAATAACGGCCCGGCAGCGACAGATAGCTGGACAAAAACGCGCCCTTCTTGCCGGTGGGTTCCTTCACAACCTGAACCAGCACCTCTTGCCCGGCGCGCAGCACCTTTTGGATCAGCGGGAAGCGCGCGCCCTTTTTGAGCGGATAGGAGCCGAGGTAATATTCTGGGTGAACCTCGTCGATCTGCAAAAATCCGTTGCGCTCCGCCCCATAGTTAATGAAGGCGGCCTGTAGGGCGCTATCCACATTGTGGATGTAGCCCTTGTAGATATTCCCCTTGGATTTGGCCTGGTGCAGCATCTCTACATAATATTCCTGAACGCCGCCTTCCTCGGTAAGAACAACCTCGACCAACTCGCCAGGCAGCACGCCAATGAACATCTTCTGGCGGCCCTTTTGGCCCGCGCTCTCCAGTATCTCGGCATCGGCGCGGCTTTCCACCCTGTTTTCCGCGCGGCTTTCCGGCACAGCCTCGGCAGCGGCCACCTTGGGTTCAGGCTTTGCGGAGGCTTTGGTCGACGTCTTCGTCGACGCCTTCGCCGGAGTCTTGGCAGTAGAGTCTTTGGCGGCCTTGGCCGGGGCTTTGGCAGCCCTTGAGGCACGGGGCGCGGCCTTGGCCTTCGCCGGTGTTTTGGCCGAGGCATCGGTTTCAGAATCGGTAAGAGGCTGTGCCGGGGCAGAGCCCTCCACCGCAGTGGCGGCGGGTGTTACCCCATCCCCCAGGTCTCTCGCCTCGCTTTGCAGCGCAGTGCCCGGCTGCTCCACCGTTGGGGCTACCGGAACCTCTGGCATGCCGTAAATTCGAACTCACTCAGCGGGGCCGCTGGGGCTTTGGGCTGCAAAGCGGGCTGATCTGGCCGGGGGAATGGGGGCAGGACGAGTGTTCTGGCGCTTGGCCTCGGGCCGGGGCGCATCACCTCGCGGCGCATCACCTCGCGGCGCGACATTGCGCTGGTTATCATTACGCGGCGCGGCATGACGCGGTTCCTCACGACGCTGATTGCCCTGCTGGCTTCGCTGCGGGCGAGCATCTGACCGGGGCTGGCGCTGGTCGCGCTGCGGGCGAGCCCCGCGAACACCACCCAAAACAGCCACGGGCGAGGGCACAAGCCCCGCATCGGCCAAGGCATTGGCCTTCGCCAAGGCAGCGCGGTCTGCGGCCTCCAGCTCTTCCTCGGTCATCTCGTGCAAGGGATCAAGAATATTGCCAGCCCTCATGGGGTTGCCCGTTGGGCGCGGAGGCCTACGTGCAGGGGCGACGTTGCCGCGCTCACGCTGCTGGCTGCCGCCGGAGGGGCGCTGGGACTGCTGCTGACGAGGGGCCGGTTGTTGCGACTGTTGCTGGCGAGCCTGGGGCTGCTGCTGACGGACCGGCGGCGGCGCGGCCTGGGCGCTCGGCTGATTACTCGGCTGGTTGCCTGGCTGGTTGCCTGGCTGCGGTGCCTCGCCACCCTCGCGGTTCTTCTTGCTGCGGCCACGGCCACGGCCACGTGAGCCACGCGAGCGGCCACGCTTTTTGGGCTGGCCGTCCTCGCCCACGGCGCCCTGCTGGCCCGCATTCTGTTGTGTGTTGCCGGAATCACCGGAGCTGGCGGCAGAGGTTGTTTCGCCGCGCGAGCCTGTATCCTGCGCGCCCTTCTCGGGCGCGTCGTCGTGCTGGTCCATCATACAAAGACCTCGTGAGAAAGAAATTCGTCAAGAAATTCGCGCCGGCGTGCACAATGCCCGCCTGGGCCTGCGAGAGAACTCCGGCAAAGACCCCCGTCCTTGCCAGTGCTGCGCCGCCCACGGTTACAACCGGGGCGCGCGGACCTTGAAATAGGTGGCTCCATCCTGCGTGGCCGCGGCGATTGCGCCCTGAGCCAGCAGTGTGCTGAGAGCCTCATGCACGGACTGTTCCGAAACAAGCAGCGCCTGGGCAAGCTGCCCGGCCGTCTGCGGCCTGCGCGACAAGCTGGCCAGTATGGCTGAACGCGCCTGCGCGGGGTCGCTGTTTACGGAATCTGTGTCCCCTTCGGGTTCTTGCCTGTTTTCGCAGAAGGACGCAAGTGCCTGGGCAATATTGCCGCCCCACTCCACACAATGCCTACTCAGCCTCTCGCGCCACAGCTTCAGGGTTCCGGCATCCACCGCGCGTGCGCTATCTTCCGTTCCCGGACGCGAAAGTGTCACCACATCCACCCGGTGCGGAGCCAGGGCGCGGCAGTATATCTCCAATAGCGCCAAATTCTCCGGTGAATCATTCACACCAGCCACGAGGAGCACCTCCAGCCATACCCGGCCAGAGAATTCCGTACGAAAGGCGCGGATGCCCTCGGCCACAGCCACAGGCAGCACAGAGGGATGTGGCCGGTTCACCGCCGCAAACTCTCCCGGCAGCAGGCTATCCATATTCGGCAGCACAATGTCGACGGCCAAAAGCTCCGCCCGCACAACAGGGTCCGTCATCAGGCTGGCGTTGGTCAGTACGGCCACGGGCACACCAGGCAGTATGGCCCGCGCCCCGGCGATGATGCGCGGCATATCACTGTTGAGCGTGGGTTCCCCCATGCCGCCCAAGGTCACAACATCCGGCAGGGGCTGCCCAGCAACCACGCGCATGGCCTCCCAACGGGTCAGCTCTTCCAGCAGCACCGCCGCAGGCACATAGGGGGCGCGTTCCACCGTCAACCGCTCCAGCGGACCAGACTCGCAGTACACGCAGTTCATGGAGCAAATGCGCGCACCCAACAAATCCAGCCCTAGGCTACGGCCCAGGCGGCCAGAGAGCACCGGGCCGAAAACAAAGCGAAAAGTTTGGTCTGACACCGTTGCTCCCACCAGGGTTCCTCACCGGCTCATGCATCGCCCGCTTGACGCGGCGGCGCGCACTCTGTAGGCCGGGGCTACCCGAACACTACAGGAGAGTACCTCGATGCCCACGCGGATCGAAGCCGGACAGCTTGTTCTCGTCATTAGCCCCAAAGGCAAACGCTTCATGCATGCCATGGACCCGGCCAAGGAAATCCATACCCACGATGGCCGCATCCTTATGAGCGACATCGCGGAGGCCGGTTATGGCGGCATTGCCCGCTCGCACCTGGGCCACCCCTACCGTATTTTAAAGCCCACGGTGTACGAACTCATCAAGGGCGTCAAGCGCCAGACGCAGATCATGTACCCCAAGGAGATCGGCTACGTGTTGCTGAAGCTGGGCATCCAGCCCGGCTGCCGCGTTATTGAGACCGGCACCGGCAGCGCCGGGCTGACCCTGGCCCTAGCCACTTATGTGGGCGATACGGGCATGGTCTACACCTACGAGCGCCGCGAGGAATTCTACAAGCTGGCGGCAAAAAACCTGGCGCGGGTGGGCCTTTCCCATCGCGTTACCCAGCACTTGGCCGACATAGAACTCGACGGATTCCAGCAGACCGATGCCGATGCCTTGTTCCTGGATGTGCGCGTGCCGCAGGACTGCTTGCAGCATATTCCCAAAGCCGTGCGCCCCGGCGCCATGTGCGGCTTTCTGCTGCCCACCTGCAATCAGGTCAGCGACCTGCTGCGCGGGTTGGAGCAAGGGCCCTTCACGGAGCTGGAGGCACTGGAAATTTTGGTGCGCCGCTATAAAACCGTGCCCGACCGGCTGCGCCCGGAAGACCGCATGGTGGCCCACACGGGCTTTTTGGTCTTTGCCCGCTGCATGGAAAAGCCTGAGCCTTTCCAGCGCCCGGCCAAGGTTGAAGTGGCGGAATCCGACCCGGACACCGGCTCCGAGACCGACGAGGGCTTTGGCCCCATTGGCGCGGACGACGACGCCGAGGCCACGGAATAAGCCGACCTTTTCCCCTCTCCACGCATCAAACGGCCCCGACCATCGCACCACGCGAGGGCCGGGGCTTTTGTTCACCCGCTCCATACTCGGGGGCAGCTAGAACGGCGGCTTCGCAAGAGTACGGCGTAAAGTCGTTGCCACAGCGAACGGGAAGGGATAGTGTCAAGCCTCACGACAAAGAAACACCCTGTAACCTTTTTGCAAAGGAAGGCCCGTGGCCAAGCCAAATTATCAATACGAGAAGCGCGCCAAGGAACTGGCAAAGAAGAAGAAGAAAGAAGAGAAGCTGAAGCGCAAGCAGGAAGTGGCTTCCCGCCCTGTTGAATACGACGAGTACGGCAATCCTGTCGAACCCGTTGCCGAAGGCGAGCCAGGAGCCGACGCTCCCCAGGCCTAGTTCCGGCTCCGCACGCCCAGCTCTGCGCACTTGCGCGTGAGCTGGAGCGGAACGCCGGAAGCCTTCCGCCTAGAACGTCACCGCAAGGTTGACGGACCCGAACATCTGCGGCCCTTTCTGCCCGTCGTATTCCTCCGTTCTGTACACGTGGGTATACGTTATTTTTGCGCGCCCAAGAACCAGCCCAATGCCCGCCATCAGGTCGGCCACAAAGGGCTTCTTGGGCACGTGGGCGCTGTGCTCCCAGGTGTTGCCATCCAAAAAGATATTCCGCGCCACAGCCCTGCCCTCCGCACCAAAAAAGAGATGCACTCCGGCGTAGGTATCGCGCCGCAAACGCGGGTCTGCCGGATCTGCCGGTGCGCTCACGCCGCCTCCGGGCTGGATGAGCGAGGTGCCGAAATCCCAGGGCAGATTGTAGCCCAGGCGGGTTTCAAACCCGGCGCCGGCCTGGGTCAGAATATTACCCGCCGTAACCCCAAAATGCGGCAGAAGATCCCAGGCCACATCGCGCCCAATATCCACGCGCTTGGCGCGCAACGTGCGCTGCCAGGAGAGCATCAGCCCCGGTTCGTCATGAATTTGGTTGCGCCAGCCCTCGGCGCGCTTAAAGCCCATCAGCGTGTGGTAGTTGTTCTGTGTTTCGCCCACGCGGGCCGATGGCCCGACGATGCCCAGGCTTGTCTCGAAGGTATCCAGCTGGGTGGCGGTTTTGCCGTGCAGGGCCAGGGCAATGTACGACCACCCGGCATAGGGACGGTCGTTGGGTTGCGGGGCCTCGGTTTGCGTATTGCCCGGGGTGTACATGTTTTGGCCCAGGCTAATGGCGACATTATACTGCTGGCCCGGCTCGTTCACAAAGGGCAGCAAATTCAGGTAGGGCAGCACGAAGTCCGGCAAGCGCTCGTCTTCGGCGTATTTCCCCAAGTCACCGGAAATCCACGTCAGTTTAATGCCGTTGGTATAGTGCTCGTCCGTTCCGGCAAAGAAGTCGTTCTCTTCGGTCAGAATAAGCGTGGAGCTGCTGGCGGTGTCGGCCTTGTGCGCAGTGGCAGGGACAGGTTTCGGCTCCGGCGTGGGCTCCGCCTGGGCAACCCGGAGAGGAACAAGCGCGAAAAACGACAGCATCGCAAGAGCGATCGTCTTTTGTTTGAAACAACGTTGGAGCAGCCGGATGTGCATGGGGCTATTGCCTCCCCAACACGCAGGATGTCAAGGCGCATCTTTTCCAGCGCACGCCGGAACCATCCCAGAACCATTGACGAGGCCCACGCGCTGTTTCACTATGCGCCCACGTTTGAACCATACTAGGGAGAATCGCCATGCATCGCCCCATGCCTGTTTTTTTGCACACTACCCGCCGCATCCGTGCGCCGTTTTTCCTTGTTTCCGCCCTACTGCTGGCCGCTCTGGCGTTCAGCATTCCCCTGGCCCAAGCCGCCACCCCCACACCCTCAAGCGTTGAAGACCGCTACGCGGTGATGAATGGTGCCCGCCTGCACTACACCAACCAGGGAACCGGGCCGGATGCCGTGGTGTTTCTGCACGGCTGGAGCTGCGATGCGAGCTTCTGGCGCGCCCAGGCTCAGGCCGAGGCAGGCAGCCACCGCGTGCTGGCCCTGGATCTCATCGGCTTTGGCAAAAGCGATGCCCCCCACGTGGAATATACCCAGGATTTGCTGGCCGATGGCGTGGCCGCCGTGCTGGACCAAGCAGGCGTGCGCCGCGCCGTTCTCGTCGGCCACAGCATGGGCTTGGCCGTTGCCAAACGTTTTATGGAGCGCCACCCCGGCCGCACCGCTGGCCTGTTCATTGTTGACGGAGCCTACGTGGACCTGCCCAAGGACGCGGCCCAGGCAGAGGGCTTCAAGCTGCTGATCCAAAACCCCGTGGCCAAAAGCCCTGAAGGCTGGCGCTCCTTCGTCACCGGATTCGTTAAGCCCATGCTGGCCGACTCCACCCCCCCGGAGGCCCGGGCCGAGGTGATGACCTCGATGTTGAATACCCCCCAACACGTGGCCCAAAGCTCCATGCTGCACTTTTTGGAACCCGGCGGCTGGAACAATACCGTTGTAAATGTGCCGGTGCATGCGGTGTACGCCACCTCGCAGTTGGAGGGACTCACCCCGCGCGCCTTCCTTTCCCGTGTGTTTCCTCAACTGGCATACGAGCAATGGAACAATACCGGGCACTTCATCATGTTCGACCAGTCCGGCAGGCTGACGGCAGCCATCCGCTCCTTTGTGCGGCAGGTGCTGCGCTAAATTCGGAGCTTTCTGCCGCTGGCACGATGTCTGCTTCGTGCTCCCCAGGTCTGACTCACCCCCACAACAACGCGGAGGCGACGAAACATGGGCAAGCGGCTTTGGAATGGCGTCATTACGGCTCCGCCCTTGGTTATTCGTCTTGGAACTCTGCTGCTTATGGCCTTGTTCCTGGCCGGTTGCGGCCATTCCGGCGTGGAGCGCGTGGATGTTACCTGGCAAACCGACCCGCCACCCAAGTGGGGGCTGTACCCCGGCTACCGGCAGGAAATTCCCTGCCCTGTGGGTGCGGCCTACCGAGTGGAGATGATCTCCAAGGGAGCCGTTATCGCGGGCGGAACGCTGCGCACCTACGGCAATTCCACACAGTTTATGCCGGGCAAGGGGGCGCGCATAGAAACCCAGGACATTGGTGGCCGTTTGGCCCTGGTGGTTGTGCTGCCCTCAGATAATGGCGACACCGTGCGGCAAACCGCTATTTTCATCACCAAAGACGCGGATAAGATTATCTTTGAAGTGCCGAAATAACCGCCCACATAACATTCCGTTCTCAAAGCAGAAAAGCTCACAAGACAACACTTGTGGGCTTTTTTTATTGCAGGGCTGTTCAACATGTGTTGATACTGCTCTGTGTATTCTTGATGCACACTGTATGGTCCGACATCAACAATCCGGGAAATACACCATGCGCACCGTGCTCTGGATCATCATCATTACCGTCCCCATCATGCTGCTTGTGAACATGCTGGAACGCTTCAGCAAAGAGGGCGTGGACCGCGTGGAAGTAACGAGGCTGGAGGAACCACAGCAAAACGCCTCCCTGCCGCCAGGAACGAGCCAGACATTCCCCTGGAAAGGCGGAACGCGGTTTCTGGTCATCAGTTATTGGAAGGACACCCCGATAACCAACGGCGTGGTTACGGACATGGGCATGGGCCTCGTCTATCATTCCGGCACCAGCGCCAAAGAAATCGACACGCACCAAGCAGGCCCGGACCATCTTTCCCTGCTTGTGGTCAATTACGACCTGAAGACCCAAAAGACCGAGCACCTTCGCTTTCTGGATGTGGAGCGCAAGGGCAGCCAAATCACCTTCCACGCCACAAAGTAGCACCCACCACCAAAAGAACACGGGCCTGAGGAGAATGCACTCTCCACAGGCCCGCTTATTCTGCCGCACCAGCGGCAAGCCGAAAAAACCGGCTCCCTCACTATATTTGCGCCCGCTGCGGTTAGCCACCCACCGGAACACGATCCGGCTCGCGCCGGACAAAGGTCACATCGCACTCTGCCGCCTTCAAAATGGTCTGGGGCGCATCGCGCATAACCTCCAGCCCGCGCCGGAAGGGTACGGCCATGACGAGGTGGTCGTAGCCACCGGTTTTCAGCTCATCCAGCAGGGCATCCACCACACGACCGGCCTGAATGGTCTTCACCTCGGCAGAGACTCCGGCCTCGGACGTGCGGCGCTCCAACTCCGCCAGGGCGGCACGCTCCTGAGCAAACTCGTCATCGCGGGCGTAATCCAAAAAGGTGCCGCGCGCGTGGCTGCCCAGCAGGAAGTCGTGGCCGGTGTACACGCTCCAGCCGGTATCGAGCACGAACAGGGCCGTGAGCCGGGCACCCTCGCGGGTAGCGGCCAGCCGCACGGCCTCGTCCATGGCCCGTGCCGATCCATCAAGGGCCAGCAGGATGTTCATCAGGGCAGCGTGCCTTTTTCGTGGTCCAGAACCAAAATGGACTGCTTGTCCTTCTTGACCTCGTCGCCCGCCTTCACGCCCACGGAGAGCACAGTGCCGTTGGTCTTGGCCTTAATCTCCTTGACCACGGACTTTTCCTCCAGCGCACCGGAGACGTACTTCTTCTCCTTCACCTCAATGGTATACAGCAAGTCGTCGCGCTGCACCTTGGTGTCCGGCTGCACGGCAACGGAGAGAATAAGCCCATCGCTGGGGGCTTTGAGGCTAATGGTAGGCACGATGTAGGCCATATACAGCAGCACGGAAACCACAACCATGGTCACAAAAACCATGGCGGCGAAGTCCTCGTGCCGGTCAGACCGGAACACGGTCATCTTTGCGCATTTTTTCGGGTCAGCCTGAGCCATGAGGAACCTCCTAGAAATTGGTTTCCTTAGAAACGAAGAGCATGACGACGACGAGCGCCAGAACGTACTTGAGCACGCCCGCGGCCAGGCCAACCTGCAAGGGCTTGCCACCCGCGGCCTTGATCTCACGCACGTCGATGTACGCACCCTGACCCACCAGGCCCAAACCGAAAATCCAACTCATTACCTCGCGCATCAGCTTCAGGGTGGAGGAACCCTCCGCGCCCAGCATGCCCAGGGAGGAGAGAGCCGTCATGCCAAAGAAGCCGATGACGAACAGGGGGAACTTGCTCTTGATGATGCCGGAGAGGGTGACGCACTCGGCCTCGGCCTCGGCACGCCAGTACCACATGGTGATGAAGAACACGACGAACGGAATGGAAATGACGCGGACCACGTTCCAGATTTCGCCGTACGCAACAGCGGTGCCCGGGGCGATGGTGGGGTTATAGGCAAGGCAGGTGGCCAGCACCTGGCCGGAATTCAGAATGCCCGTGCCCACCCAGGCGCCGAACTGATAATCAGAAAGCTGCAAGGCGTGGCCGATGAAGGGGCTGATGAACATGGTCATGATGCCGAAGCCGAGCACCGTGGCGATGGCCAGAGCAACGTCCGCCGGTTTGGCGCGCACAGCCGGACTAGTGGCTATGCAGGCGGAAACGCCGCACACGCCGGAGGCGGCGGCCATAACGCCGATCATGGACCGGTCCATGCCCAAGCGTTTGCCGAACCACATGACGAACAGGATGGTGCCGAACACGAAACACATGATGAGGGTGATGGCGACGCCGCCCACCTTGGCCAAGCTCTGTATGGTGTACAAGCTGCCCAGCATGATAACGCCAGATTTAATGAACAGGCGGGTGGTGCGGAAGCCTTCCTCCGCCCAGGCGGGGATTTTTCCGCCAAAAATAACGTTGCGGTAGAACATGCCGGTAATGATGGCCAGCAGGATGTAGTTCAGGTGCAGCACCTTCACCATCCAGCCCTTTTGCCCAAAAATAACCGCACTGTTCATCCAGGGCTCTACAAAAATACGCAGCACGTACAGGGTGAGCACCATCACGGCCAAGCCGGGGATGATGGCAAATACCTTCGGTGTGCCTTTGTCTGCTGTCGACTCTGCCATTTGCTTTCCTCCATTGTCGTCTGTGCCGGACCGCGCCCAAACACGCGTGGGGGCCGGGGCTCACAGGAGCCGCCCCCACTTGAGCAAGGAGGGTGCCAAGGAGATCATGCAACGTATCACACTTGATTTTCACACTTTAACGTGCACGCCAGCGCCACAGACTGCAAACTTGCGTTAGCAGGTGATAACCATACGGCAACAGGGTGCCACCAAAAGTTGCCAGAAACCTCCCGGGCGCGTATCCTGCCCCAAAACCGGAGGCCGAAACCTTGCGCAGCCTGATGCCCCAAACTCTGCAAGCCAAGTTCCTGGCTGGACTGCTCCTCGTCATGGCCGCGCTGGTGGGTTTTTTCGCCTTCACGCTCAACCTGCACCTGGAGCGGCTGATGGAAGGCGAGGCGCGTGAAAAGGCTTCGCTGATCCTTTCCCAGGTGGAGGCGGTGCAAGGTTATGTGCGCACCAAACTTCGGCCCGCCATGTACCGTGTGCTGCCCAATGACCAATTCGTCATCGAGGCCATGAGCACCTCCTACATCACCCGCCTGGTCATGAGCGACCTGAACCTGGCGCGCGAGGCCTTTACCTACCGCCGCGTGGGCATTGGCGCACGCAACCCGGACTACGAGGCCACCGCCCTGGAGCGCGACCTCATTGGCCGGTTTGAAGCAGAACCGCAGCTGGTGCGGCTGGAGGAATTCGCCCAGCAGAACGGGGAGCGGTATTTCGTCACCGCCCGGCCCCAGCGTTTTGAGCCCGCCTGCCTGCACTGCCACGGCGACCCGGCCAAGGCGCCGAAGGAACTCATCGAACGCTACGGGGCAGAGCGCGGCTTTGGCCGCAAGGTGGGCCAGCTCGCGGGCATCGACCTGGTGCGGCTTAAAGTACAGCGCGATGTCGGCGGTATCCGCGAGGCCACCTTCTCCTTTGCCATGCTTTTCGCCGGGGCCATCCTGGTCATGTTCCTGGTCATCCAGGGCTTTTTCAACCGATTGGTTGTGGTCAGCCTGCGGCGCGTTACTGGAGTGATGCACCGGCAATTTCCCGAGGAAGCGCAGGCGGCCGATTCCGGCCAGCCCTTCGCGCCCGCCCGGACGTTATCGGCCCGGACGTTATCGGCCCACGCACAAGCAGGCAGGCTCCCTCCCGCGATGACGAGATCGAAGGGTTGCTTCATGGATTCGAGATCTTTGCCGAGCACCTGCGCCGCGCCCGCCAGGACCTGAAGAACTACGCCACCACCCTGGAAGACAAGGTGGCCGACCGCACCAAAGACCTGACTCTACTGGCCAATGAACGCCGCGCGGACGTGAACCTTTTCGTTTCCCTGCTGAACGGGCTGAACGAAAGCCAGAGTAAACGGCAACTGCTCTTCACCTCGCTCTCACTCATTGCCGGACGCTTTGGTGCAGCGCGGGCGGCCTATGTGTGCGTGCTGGCGGCCACGGACTTTGCCGCCTGGCCCGATGCCGGCCGCAGGCCCGAATTGCCCGAGGACTGGCACGATCTGGTAAGCGGCGCGAACGGCGAAAACGACGATCCAGCTCCCAGGCTCACCCCCCTGGCGTGGTACATTCCGGTACAAACCAGCGGCACCAGCCGAGGCCTGCTGTGTCTGTTCTGGGACGAACCCCAGGAAGGCAGCGACCGCATGGCTGAACTGGCCCGCGCCATTGGCCAGCAGATGGGCATAGCCATGGATAACCTGGACGCCCTGGACAACCTGCTGCGCCAAAACGCCATGCTCTCCTCTCTTTTTGAGGGCATTGCCGACCCACTGATGCTTGTGGACGAGCGCGGCTCCCTGCACCTTGCCAATGCCTCGGCCCGCGCCCTGGCCCGGCAGTTGCTGGATGGCCTGGCCCCGCTGCTTGCCGGGGCAACCTCCGGCAGCGCCCACGGTGAGCTGACGCTGCCCGGTGTACCAGGAGCAAAAAGCGGACAGGAGCGCATCTTCGAGGCCGATCTGTACCCGCTCTCCGGTCACGGCGGCGCATTTGCAGCAGAGGACGACGAGCCAAGGAGCGCCCAACCGCCGGTCCGACGCTTTGTGGCCTCCCTGCGCGAAGTGACGGCCCAGCGCCGCATGGAAGGCCAGTTGCGACAGAGCGAACGCCTTGCCGCCGTGGGCCAGTTGGCAGCCGGCCTGGCGCACGAGATCAACAACCCGCTGGGCGTCATCCAGTGCTATGCCGAGCTGTTGCGCGCTGCGGAAAGCGCCCCCCAGGCCCAGGCGGATCTGGACATCATCATGCGCCACACCGGCCAGGCCCAAAAAGTTGTGCGCGACCTGCTGGACTTTGCCCGACCACGCCCAGCCACCCCCGGCCCCACAAACATCGCCGCACAAACAGCCGAGCTTGTGGAGGTGCTGCGCCCGCGCGCACGCGCCGTACAGGCGGAACTGAGCCTCGACACCCCCCCGGACCTGCCAATGGTTCAGGCCGGAGCGGATGCTCTGGAGCACATCCTGTCCAACATTGTGCTGAACGCCCTGGACGCCGTGGCGGAGGCTCCGCCGGAGCGCCGCGTGCACATCCGCTTACGCTACGAGCCGCCCACCCAACCCCCAGGGGCGGAGACCTCCGGCAGCGTGGTCCTCTCCGTCACCGACACCGGTCCGGGCATTACACCGGAGCACATGGACCGGGTGTTCGACCCGTTCTTCAGCACCAAGGGCGTGGGCAAGGGCACCGGCCTGGGCCTGGCCGTGGTTTACGGTCTGGTTCGGGAGCTGGGCGGAACCCTCTCCGCCACAAATGGTGAGGCCGCACAGAACGAAAACGAAATCGCACAGGACGGACTCGGCGGGGCCGTGTCACCGTGCGTTTGCTGCCGCCACTTCCAACACCACTGCGGAGGACGCCCAGTGAGCCAGACCATCCTGCTTGTGGACGATGAACCGGACTTCTCCCAAGGTCTGGCCCGGCTCATTGCCAGCGGCTACCCTGAGGTACGCACCCTGCCGGCCGCCAGCGGCCGCGAGGCCTTGGATATACTGGCACACGAGGAAGTCGCCCTCATGTTCACGGACCTGCGCATGCCCGGCCAGGACGGCCAGGAGCTGCTGCGCCAAGCCCTGGACGAGCACCCCCAGCTCACGGTCATTGTACTGACAGGCTACGGCAGTGTGGAAAGCGCCGTGGCTGCCCTCAAGGCCGGGGCCTACGACTTCCTCACCAAGCCCATCCAGAAGGACGAACTGTACCGCGCCGTGGGCAAGGGTCTGGAGCGCGACCGCCTGCTGGGCGAAAACCGCTCCCTGCGTCAACTGGCCCAGCACAGCGAGTTGGAGCGCACCCTGGTAGGCGCCAGCCCGGCCATGCGTCGGCTCAAGAACACCATCGGGGCGGTGGCCGCCTCGGACTACACGGTGCTGGTGCGCGGGGAATCCGGCACGGGCAAGGAGCTCATCGCCGAGAGCATCCACCGCCTGGGGGCGCGCGCTGCCCGGCCTCTGGTGCGGGTCAACTGCCCGGCCATCCCGGAACACCTGCTGGAAAGCGAACTGTTCGGCCACGTCAAGGGCGCATTCACCGGTGCGGAGCGCAACCGCAAGGGCCTGTTCGCCTCAGCCACGGGCGGGTCCATCCTGCTGGATGAAATCGGCGACATTCCACCCAGCGTGCAAACCAAGCTGTTGCGCGTGCTCCAGGAGCATGAGATCCGCCCCGTAGGCAGCAGCGAGACCATCAAGATCAACGTGCGCATTCTGGCCACCACCAACCAAGACCTGGAGGCGCGCATCAGCGCCGGCACCTTTCGCGAGGACCTGTTCTACCGCCTGAACGTGCTCACGGTGCTCAGCCCACCCCTGCGCGAACGCACCGAGGACATTCCGCTTTTAGCCGCACACTTCCTGGAGCAGTGCTGCGCCGAGATGCGCCTGCCACCCAAGGTGCTGGGGCCGGAGGTGCTCGCCTGCCTGGGCTCGCGCCAGTGGCCGGGCAACGTACGCGAGTTGCAGAACTTTTTGCGCAGGCTGGCGGTATTTTGCCCCGTGGGCCAAGTGGACATGAGCCACCTGCGCCTGGCCGAAGGCGGACCCGCCCCGTGCCCCACCGGCGCGGAGGCCCCCCTTGGTCCCTACAAGCAGGCCAAAGCCAAGGTGCTGGATGACTTCACTCGCCGCTACCTGGAGCAAGTGCTGGAGAAAACCGGCGGCAACGTCAGCGAGGCCGCGCGCATCTCCGGCATTGAGCGAGTAAGCCTACAAAAAATCATTCGCCGCATGAACCACAACCACGACGACCATGGCGGCAACGAGCCCGCCGCACCATAGCCAAGGAGCCCCCCAATGCATCCGGCACGCCTCCGAACCCTGAGCCCCGGCACCCATTTTCCCGGTCCTGTAGTGTACTGGATGCACCGGGAAATGCGCGCAACCGACAACTGGGCCTTGCTCCACGCCCGCGAACAGGCTGCCCAACGCGGTCAGCCGCTGTGCGTG
>Ga0183099_1000996_pt1 | contig 17536 bp, 15 predicted proteins | sample Biomet1_FD_127788 | JGI IMG/M metagenome (GOLD analysis project Ga0183099, IMG submission 127788) | Microbial communities from bioreactor (seeded with anoxic lake sediment) at LBNL, California, USA - Biofuel metagenome 1 | ecosystem: Engineered > Bioreactor > Anaerobic > Unclassified ... | reverse complement strand
GATACTAACATTATAAAATTAAACCAAATAATTGATTTATATATTTAGCTTCATCAAGACCTAGAGTATTTAAATTCTTGATTTGTCCTTTTTTAATCATATTCATAGCTTCAATTCCTTTTCCCACAATTGCCTATGTGTTTGTTTTCGTAATTGTTCCATAGTATATAGGAATACACTTGTTTACTCCGACTACCGCGTTATCAAACGTGAAAAAACTATGAGAAACACATAGATAGAATTCGAAGTCTAATTTTTTGGTACTGTATCTCGTTTAGTTTAGTGACTTTTTGAGATTTATAATTTTACAGAACTTTCGCGACACTGCCCATTTTTAACCTAATCACAAAAGAAGGCAGGCGGGCATCTGGTGCACGGGAAAGGGAGGTGGACCAGAAACTCCCGCTTGATAAACTATTGCCTCTGAATGCAGTTAATTCGTGCGGAAAAACAGATCAGAATGAAGCTTACCGGGTAGCTCACCCTGATACCAGAGTAATTGTACTCACCCGGAAAGATTGTGGTACGGGTAGTTCGGAGTAAGGATTTTACAGCAAATGCAAACAGGACTCTAAAAAGACAAATTTAAATTTTCAACTGCCTGCCATTTTAATATTTTTAGTATGTCTACTTTGAAGTTTTTATTGTGCCAATATTTTTATTTATATCAGTTTATTAAATGTAGGAGGACACATTCTTGACTCGATAGATCCAGAAGACTGCTATACAATGAGAAAAGAAAATTGAAATATTGTACTAGCTTCGTTTTGCGTGTGCATGGATAAGGTTCCGAGCAACAGGATTTTTCGGGCAGGCTTTAATTTAAAAGAAGGTAAAAAAGAATTAACTGAAATGGCAACCTTCACAATTTACAAACTTTGGTGAATTCTCCCGGAGAGTAGCACATTTAACTTTTGGCATTTCACGTTTTATAACTGATAATACGCCTTTCATTGATTTCTCATAATTAAAATCTGCCTGCCCTCTAAACAAATCAACAAGTTTTTCAGGATCACAAACACCAGAGTTCCAGTACTCTCTGCAAACTGCAATTCTCATAAAATGCCCTTGGAAGCCTGTCAACTGCCTTTTGCGAGCTTCTTCAATACATGGTCTAATGTTCATAACTGTTCCGTTAATCCTCACAACGGGGTTTCTAGGAGCGTTCCTAGGGCCATCTGGCTTAACATTAACAGTTTGCTTGACATCTTCTGGCAATTCTTCCTGCAAGCTTACATTACTCATATCTACAATGCCAATTTCCAATTCCTCAAAATCCGTGACAAATTCCCCTTTTACAAAAATGGAGGATTTTGTAAGGTGTTTTCTATGAGTAGCAAAAGGAGCTTTTACGAGATTTCCATATCCGTGACTGTTTATACTTGTCTGTTTTGGGAAAAACTCACAATCAATTTTAAGCTCCTTTATTACTAGATCTCCGAACTTCTTTACCTTAATCGCCTTTACAGGTTCTGTAAAAATCCATACATGATACGAGAAAGGACTTCCAGAAGCTTCAAGCAAGAAAGGTATATTGTTAACACTTAACCAATTACATAGCTCATCTTTATCGGTTTCTGCCTTCTTATTTCTTTTTTGGACTTCCTCAGGAGTCTCTACGCCATTCCTAGGGGCATGAGAATCAATGTCAAAGCAGATCCACTTTACCTTATTTTCCTTGCTTAGTTGGTAAACTCCCATTGTAATAGTTCCATCTAGGTGGTCTTTAATGGTCTGTTCAGTAATAAGACTAGAAGCTTTGCGATAGGATCCATCTGCTTGCTGCTTGGCATATACATCATCCCGGGATATAAACATCCCAACCAACTCACTTTTGGAAAAAAGTTTCGCAGAATGAGTGGTAAAACCCCCTATTATATTATATATAGGGGGTTTTGGGGCTCCATCTGCGAAAATATTCTTATGATGTGTATGAGATTCGCACTCGACTAACATTGCCTGAAGGTTCTTACATTTGATAACCTTCGGTTTCGAGACAACTTCAGGCCCACAAAAAACTTTTACAGCCTTTTTCTGTCCATTAATCGAGGGGCCTATTTCCACTCTCCTGTCAAATCCCCATGTAACAATGGCCTGGCATTCTTCTTCACTGCAACCGAGTGCGAACACTATGGAAGGAACTTCCCCATTAGGATCTTTTACTCTTGACCAGGCCTGCCAGGTATCAGCATGGACAGACTCCATAAGCATCTGCTTAGACTTCTCAGCGTTATTGGTGAAGATATCAAAAGCATTTGAGGGTTTGTTAGCGACACCTATGGCAATCATTACACGAGCGCAAGAAGAGACTCCCATCGTATAAGGAGATTTATAATATGTGACAAGATGGGGATGGCCTGCTTCGGCTAAGGCAGTTTGTATTTCTTTTGCTTGTTTAGTACTACGCGTAACAATAATACAGTTCTCGTCACAGCACATGGTCAAGATCCGGATAACGTGCTCTACTATCTCATCCATTTTATTGTATATGGAATTCCGGCCAATCGCAGAGTATTTTTTAGAATCAGCGAGGATTAACATTTTTGAATTGGTTCCAATGGGATCTCCCATCTCCCCGAAGGTTATTTTTGTAGGTTCCTCGCCTCGTAAGAACAGCTTTCCATAATCGTAACTTCCAATAGTTGCAGAGGTTAAGAAAATGCGCCGGTTATCACCCTGTATACTCATCGTGTAAGATCTGATCATATTATTGAAGGCTACATCTACTGCAGAAAGATTAACTTTAATTTCGCTATTGTCCCGGATCGCATTAACCGAAATAAATTGGCTAATAACGATATTCAGCATCCTATAGAGATCCAGTATTCCGTCCATTTCAAGATTATATTTAGCTCTGTTTTTTGTGAGTTCGATAATCTCGTTGTAAACTCCGATGATAACTTTTGTCTCATTTTCCTCTTCTACTATGCCAGGAGAAGGGTTTTTCGTGATGTAACGTAGATGGCGTTTCCAATAATCACTACCTACAGCATTATCGAAAATTTCACGAACTCCAACCTGGACGCGTTCTTCACTTATTAAAAGAGAAAACTGAGAAATAACTCTTCTCAGATATTTGAATTTGTCTTCAAGCATGTAGACATATTTGTCAAAATTTGCCAAGCTTTGAAACCTTTCATTATAAACAGTGTATGAGATCACCTCCTCGAATTGGAGTACGTGGACTTCGTCGAAAATTACATTTTTTGCTTTGGAAAGAATACCGAGGATTTTTTCTGCAGTCGTGTTAGGCCTGGTCTGAGAGGCAAGCATCAAAGCGGAAAGTTTTTTGTAAGTTATCACGAAACCGTCAGCGTCCGGATATCTCAGGACTTCGGTAACAGGACAACTTTCGTACATCTTACATTTTGAGCAATCCCCTGCTAATGGTAAAATAGGAAGTTGTTTGAGGTCGGGGAATTCCTCACAAAGCTTTTCATTGATTTTACATTTATGGTTTCCTGGAATGCGGACTATATGGGCGTTTTTAGCATCTGAATACTTTTTTGCTTCCAGTACTATCGTTTCACTTGCAATCCGGTTTGTAGGTACGATGCATAAAAACACTTCCTTTCGGTTGAGGGATTCTGCTACAAGAGAAGTTGTACATCCTGCCCTAGTTGTTTTGTATATCAGGTACTTTCCGCTCGGGTATTTATCATAAATATCGAAGGCTACCTCAATCCTTTTATCCTTATTTAACCGCGGATTCGGTCGAGTATAAATGGGGGAAGGTATCATTTCTCATATTCCCCCTGGACTTTATTCAAAAGATAGGCACCTTTTCTACCGCAGTTATCAAGCTCTTTATTTGGACGCCAGTCTGCATCCTGAACTGTGCCCGCGTATCCTTTTGATGTTTTTTTCTCTTTACTAAGATCTTTATTTGGGCGTCCGAGTGCATCCTGAACCGTAATCATGCGTCCTTTTGACGTTTTTTCTCATTACTGCGATCTTTTTTTGGTTCGCCTGATTCCAATGATTCGTCATTGTCAAGCATGCGGCACTTCTTACTTTCTCTTGTAAAGTCGATAGCATAAGCTATGTTGAAAAAATTTCAATAACATATTTTTCAACCCTTTAAGTAGCAAAAAGGAAGAGTGAATCGCACACAGAAAGATTAAAGTAGGTTCAAGTAGTATTACCTACAGGAATATTTTTTAATAATTTTCTTTTCCTTTTGCGCGCTTCAGGGTCTTACAATACCCGGCCCTTCTTTTTAAAGCTTATTTACTCCTGTATTTTTCAGAACCCTTAATGCAATTGCCCTTTCCTCTTCTGTCCTCTCTGCAGGTTCCGCACTTGCCAGGCTTGTGTCTGTGGCTGTTTTCCACCGCTGGAAAATCTTTTTTACGCATCTTGTTCCCCTCCCACGGTGAGGATTAAAAGTGCAACTGCTTTCTCAAAGTCTGTGCCGAAATTTCGCATGTACTTTAAATCATCGCGGTTTTCTACGCAAATTTCTTTTAAAGCTTCAAGAGAAGATGGCTTAAGCTGATCAATCTCTATCATAGATCCTCCTGAAGCTTGAAAAAAACTACAAAAAAGCAGTAAACAGATCCCGTTGCACTCAATGTTTACTCAGGGTATAATTTATATATAACTGAGTAACTATTATTATGTGTACATACAAACGAGCTTGTTAAGACTGCCTTGTATAACCAATGTTGCACCATTGGACAGGTAGTTTTTTCAGGCTTCCTTAACTGTTTTTTGTATTATTTTTTCGAGAAATCTGCTCCTCGGCACATCGCCACGCATGATTTCAATTTTCATAAACACTTCTTGTTCAACGTAGGTCATAACAGGGAGCTTATCCCCGACAATCTTGGGTATATTTTTTATCACTTTTGTGATCACCACCTTTTATATTAATTACAAGAATACTCTAGTTATTTATGAATGTTGCGTTCAAAAAGCTCCTATTTAAAGCTTTTTTTTCCGAAATGGAGGATTAATATAGGTGGGATCAATAGAAAATTATATAAAGGGTTATAGCGAATTATAGAAGTACTATTATAGATAGAAGTAACCTGTGTGAGACACATGATTGCGTTTTTCAATGCATTACATTGAAAAATTTAGAGAATAAAAAGAGAAAGATTTATCATTAGGAAGCTAAAAGTGTAGAGGCACAATTCCTAGAGCCACAATTTAAAGTTTGTGCAGAGGTTTAGAAAGATTTTTAACTCTTAATGATTTTTAAAGCTTCAAGGAATTGGGTTAAAACAACTGGATCTGCCTGCTGCAGCCTTGCCAAAATTTCGGCACCTTCAGTAGTTGACTTTCTTGCAGCATCCATTTTTTCAATATTCTCCAATATTTTATGATTTTCAGCCAACATCTTCTGGTATTCCGACCTTTCAACGACGTGCCGCGCGGTTTCTGTCTGTAATATCTGGTTTTCCTGTTTGATCCGCATGTATTCCGGACTTTCACTTATATCCATTTCCTTTTGGATTGTGAGATAAGGAACAAATTTAAGGTAAATTTCTTTCAATTTTTCAGGACTTGCCCGGAAATAGGCCGCTCTGGTACTATCCAATGTGTGACCCATACAAAACTCCACGAAAAAGGAATCTGCCCCAGCATTGAGCATTGATGAATTGAAGTATTTTCTGATATTATGAGATCTTATTAAATTCCAGGCTCCCCAATGTGTATTTTTTCGAGATTTTTCAGAAATCGTCCTGAAGAGCTTCATAAACGTTTGATGCTCCAGTTTCCGCAGGTCTTCGGATTCAGTTTTGATCCAAGCATCCGGGATACATCTACCAATAAACAGATAGCTGTCATCAGAAACTATCTTTTGTTTTCCTACCTGCTGTACTCTATTTGCTCTTGTAGTTTTGACGGTCCTTTCTCTATAATCCAGATAGGCCCATACAGCGCGGCTAGCTTCAGGAGTGAGAAAAGTCACAAAATCAAAGCCTACTTTCTCCCTGCGCAATTTTAGAGTCGTGATTTCCGTTTCCGGGTCATACCCTGATTTAAAGTCTTTGGCCTTCAGCGACCTTATCTCATTTGCACCTAATCCACTTGATATACCTACAAGCAGGACTGCCTTTTCCAAAGGATCACATACCTGCAGGACTTCCTGAAGGTCCTCTTTAGTAGGGATATCCATGTTATTTTTTAGCGGGCGCGCTTTAGTTCCTGATCGCGGCAATTTAGGGATCTCAATATCAAACGTTTGATAAAAGCTTTTGACTCCCGTTAGATGGCTCTTAACGGTCAGATCGGCGTTACCCCTTTCCTCTTGTAAGTACTTTCTAAATCCAATTAGATACTTTTTTATATTGCGTTGTCGCATCAATTTACCGGATATCACTTCCTGTTCGGCTTCAGTTAAAAGTTGATCTGGAGTTTTCCCGATCAATTCAGTGAAATGTTTCATAGCTAGCAGATAATTCCGTTCTGTACTGGGTCGTGAATTTATAGTGGCAAGCCACTCCTGAATTAACTGATCTTTACGCAGGTCTTCTAGGTTCATAAAAGATCACCAAAGTTAGAACATATTTAGTTTTGGACTAATACTTTAACTGAAGTATCTCTGCTTGATAGTTTTGAAACATGCGATATTACAGAATGCTTGTGTATGCGAAAAAATTTTACAGGTATGTTAGAGGTATACGATGGAGACTAGAGATACAATATATCTTGTTGTGATGGTTCTGTCATCTTTCCTTCTATCCTTTGAGTGGCTCAGAAGGTTTGAATACAAACCCACTAATCCCCTAATCATTCTCTCGGTTATGGTCCTGGTCGGAACGCTGGCTGTTATGCTTATTTCTGTTAACAATAAACTTCAGGAGCTCGAAGATAAAATGGAAGCGAAGGACCGAACCCTCAAGGTCAACATGGAGAGTACGGAAATAAAGATTGAAGAAAGGATGAATGAGCTCTCAAGCAAAGTTGATAATGCGATTTACGAATTCAACCGCAGAAAATATCATTAAATTCTACTTATAATTCTATTATTATAAGGACTAAATTTTCGATATTAGATCTTAAGAAAAATCTATGATTTGAATATTCAAATTTTGCTAACAATTAAATACAATTTTTTTATGAGTATTTAACAGTTTAGCAGTATGCCCTTTATATTGCAAGAACCTTCTACATAGGCGAGGTTAATTAAAAGAAAAAGAGACTCAAACATTTATTAAGCAGATTTTTCAGGTTTCATTTGATTTTGAATATAAATTTATTACCATTTATCCTCAATTTAATCGGAATATATGTTTATTTTTAAATATAATTCACACCCCATCAAGGAATTTCGTGTGCAGGCTCCGCGATTTAGTAAACTATATATATTGGTTCTTCTGTACTAAAGAAGAATATCTAAGATTCCAACCATTATAAAATAATGGATTATATATTATGTATCGCAAGTTATTATTACTTAGAGTTAGTATTATTTGATTACTTGTGTAAGCAGGTAAAGAAGGAAAGCTGATATGCACCTTAGTCTGGAACCGATTGGCATTATTACAAAGGTTGCAAATAAGTCGGAAATTTTGATTTATTCTGATTTTGAACAGGTTATAAGAAATATTGCTTCCAAAATAGGGGAAGGGGCTGAGAAAGGACAGAAGCTCCTAGTCATCCACAAAAGCAACAACAAGAAACAGATGGATGGCCACCAGGTTCAGGTCACGAAGGCGACCTTACTGGAGAGAAAAGGCAATTTGTTGACAATATCCAAAATAGAAGCAAACGAAGACTCAGTAATTGATGTTCGACTTGACCTTACCGCCTGATTTTCTGAAGTGCCTGTAGGGGCATATAAAGCACACTAAATCCTTGTCTCTTTTTCGTTCCTTACTGGATAGCTTTGATTATCCCTCAGGAGCGACTAATGAGAGTAGACTATATAAGTAGATTAAACTTTAGGAATTGGACCGCAACTTCCTGAACTGGATTGGAGCTCCATAAATTGGACTAAAATTATATGATAATATTATCTTACCACGATAACATTATCTCACTTTTTTCCTCCTTAGTAGTAACTGTCTTTCAACAGTACATGTATTTCAATAAGATATTTCAGGATAGGCTGTGAACACGCGGTAAATATAAGGCTTCAGCATCTATAAAGTGTATTGATCAGTAAACAAACGATTGCGGTAAAGTGTCTTTGATATTCACTTGCTTAAAGCATTTTTGAGATTTACCTGTCAGTAAAGAATCTTTGACATTCACGTTCCACATAACAGTTGAGAAATTAAAGAGTAAGAACAGAGTAAGATGAAAGGTATGAAAGCGCTAAAGCCTTTAGAAAAATTTCAGATACTCGAGGGAAAATATGGGCACAGATATAGGCGACCTGCTCCAGAAAAGAAAAGTTGAGCTTTCGGATCTTACAAACCAGGTGGTTGCAATTGATGCATTTAACACGCTGCACCAATTTTTGAGCATTATTCGCCAGCGGGATGGAAGTCCTCTGGTTGATTCCGCAGGGAGAGTGACCTCCCATCTTTCAGGCCTGCTCTACCGGACAGCGAGCCTTGTTGAAGCCGGAATCAAACCTCTTTTTGTTTTTGACGGCAAGCCTCCTGATCTTAAGTCCGAAACCCTGGATCGAAGGAAAGAAATAAGGGAATCTTCACGGGAAAAATGGGAGAATGCAAAGGCTGTAGGGGATCTCGAATCGGCTTATAAGTACGCTCAGGCCTCTTCGAAGGTAAACCAGGAAATTATTGAAGATTCCAAATATCTCCTCGGCACTATGGGGATTCCCTCTGTTCAGGCTCCATGTGAAGGGGAAGCACAGGCTGCACATATGGTTCTCAAAAAAGACGCCAACTGCGTTGCTTCTCAGGACTATGATTCATTCCTTTTCGGAGCTCCGATCGTTGTCCGAAACCTGGCTGTAACAGGAAAGCGCAAGCTTCCGGGAAAGAATACTTACGTTGATGTCGAACCCGAAATAATCGAGCTGGACGAGACTCTCGAAGCCCTGGAAATTACCAGAGAACAACTCATAGATATCGCGATCTGTGTGGGCACGGATTATAATAAAGGCCTGGAAAAAGTAGGCCCTAAAACAGCCCTCAAACTAATTAAAAAACATGGGAATATTTATGCCGTACTTCGCGAAACAGGGTCAGAGATCGAAGCTGTGGACCGAATAAGAGAAATTTTTCTCCACCCTGAAGTAACGGACGACTATGAAATAAAATGGGGAAAACCCGACTCCGAAAAACTCCTTGAGTTCCTCTGCGAGAGTCATGACTTCTCAGTTGACAGGGTGGAAAAAGCTGCAGAACGCCTTAAAGCCGCCTCAGGAACCAGACAGAGAACTCTTGACCAGTGGTTTTAAGGAATTTTCTGTTTAAAATCAATTCTGTATCAAATTATTTCTTTATACGAATTTATTACAAAATCTTCATTCAAGGGGGTCTGAGACTGACAAGGGCAGGCCTGAACTTTTCCCAGAAAGAGCATCACATGCCCATACTCATGGAGTTGTGGACCCTGAACTTCTCTCCACATCCAGGGAACTTTATGCAGTCAAATGGTCCTTTGCCGGACTGATGGCCACAGCTCTTTCTCAGATATTTATTGTCTGGGCTTCGGGAAATGTAGCCCTTCTCGCTGATACAATCCATAATTTTGGGGATGCCGCAACCGCGGTCCCTCTGGGTTTCGCCTTTTTTATTCCCGGGAAAAGCCGAATAAGCGTTTCGCTTACGGCTACGGCAGAGCAGAAGATCTTGCAGGTTTGCTAATTGTATTCTTAATTCTTCTAAGCGCCGCTGTAGCAGCCTATGAGTCGATTTCCAGGTTTTTCTTCCCACAACCAGAAACGAGCTGGTCGCAAATTTCCGGATTAAAATAGGAATGGAAATCGGAAGTGCAGCTCTTGTGGCTGACGGTTACTATGCGCGGGCAGATGTATTTACAAGCCTTGCCGTGCTTTTCGGGGTGCTTGGGGTCGGCTGGGTTATCCGCTTGTAGACCCTCTTGTAGGTCTTCTTATTACAATTGTAATTTTGAGAATCGTCTGGGAAGCGGGCAAATCCGTATTTTCCCGTATTCTTGACGGTGTGGAACCGGATATTGTCGACGAAATCCTCCAGGTAGTCAATAAAATAGAAGAGGTAAGGGATGTGACTGAAGTAAGGGTTCGCTGGCTAGGGCACAGGCTATATGCGGAAGTAAATATTGCGGTAGATCCATCGCTTTCAGTTGAAGAAGGGCATGCAATTGCCGTGGAGGTACGGCACAGAATGATGCATGGTCTGAGTCATCTCTCAAACGTGGTCGTACATGTGGATACACTCGGATCAGCCGGGGAATCATTTCACAGGCTGTCTGAGCATGAACACGACAACCTTCCTTCTCACTCTCACTGAATAATCTGTAAGGCTTTCAAGCTATGGATATTTCTGCGCCGCTATTTCTTGCCCTGGTAAACATCACAGTCCCGCCAACGGATTCATCAAGCATTTTCTGGACTTCCGCCTGAAGCTGCATGCCTTCCGATTTATTATCTACAAAGGAGTATACTACAGGCCCAAAAGAACTTACCCCGGCCCCATAACTCTGGCTGCGCATGAAAGAAGCGATATTTTTCACAAACTCAGGCCAGATAAGGTTTTCCCTTTTGTTAAAGCCGACAGTCTGGACATGATTTACTGCGGCCCCGAAACTCACTATATCTTCCTCTATTACGGCAGGCATCATCTGCATGAGCACTATATGGGAAATTTCCCTGACTTCTTCTATAGGAAGGGGGCAGAATTTCCTGAAGGTGTCGATTTCCTCCTGGTCATGCATCCCCTTTTCATTGGGGACTGCTACCACCATATCCCATTCAGGAAAATCTTCTCTGAAGAGCACTGGCCCGGGGGGCACTCGGCTGGCAGCCGACGGCATGAAACCACCTTTATCTTTGAATCTGTGTCCCCCGTCAACTATAAATCCGCCCTTCTCAAAAGCAGTTACTCCTATGCCTGAAGTTCCTCCTCTTTTTACTGCGAGTGCAAGTTCTCTAACGCTCTTCCCAAGCCCATACAGTTCATTCACAGCTGCTGCCGCGGCCAGGGAAGATTGGGTCCCTGATCCGAAACCTACATGGGCTGGGTACAGTTCTTGTACGTCGATCCTGATCCCTTTCCCTTCAGGAAGCAGGGCCTCTGCAGCTTTTCTCATTCGATCGGCAAAACCCTGCAGACCTTCGATACTGACTCCGTCGGCTTCTTCAGCCGTAATCCTTATATTAGGAGAGGAAAGGGTTAGTCCTGCTCCTCCATCGACTCTTCCGATTTCCGCATTCATATCAATAAGGGTCATATGAATTCGGCAAGGAGTGGTTATTTTGATCATTCCTGTTAAACTCCGAAAATAGACTTAAGCGTTATGACTTCCTAAGTCCTGTGCTTTTTTATTGTAGCTGCTAATATTTAATCTTTTAAAAATTATCTTTTATCAAATTTTAATTTCAAGAAGAGAACGCAAAAAATAAAAAAGAAATAAAGGGAGGGCAGGAATATAATGTAGATTAGGGTTTCTAAGTTCCAGATAGTTTTTCTCCTTCTTTACTTAATTTCTCCTTTTTTACTTAATTTTTTATAATGAGCGATTCTCCTGTCATCTCTTCAGGTTTCCGAATCTGGAGAAGTTCGAGAAGGGTTGGTGCAAGATCGCACAGTTTCCCATTCTTAAGAGCTTTTACCTCACTGTTCCCTGCGTAAATACATTTTACCGGATTTGAAGTATGTGCAGTATGCGGTTCTCCTGTTATCAGGTTTTCCATCTGTTCGGCGTTCCCGTGGTCTGCAGTTATAATTGCTGCACCCCCTACTTCTTTCAAAGCCGTTGCAATCCTACCCACACAATTATCTACGGCCTCCACTGCCTTTACTGCAGCCTCAAAAAATCCAGTATGTCCTACCATATCCATATTTGCGAAATTAAGGATTATCACATCGTACTTTCCTGACCGGATCCTCCGTATCACTTCATCCGTAACCTCATATACGCTCATTTCGGGTTTGAGGTCATAGGTAGCAATTTTTGGTGAGGGAATAAGGCAACGGTCTTCTCCTTCATAGCATTTCTCCTGCCCGCCATTCAGGAAAAAAGTCACATGAGCATACTTTTCGGTTTCGGCAATCCTAAGCTGAGTTAGCCCATGCTTGCTCAAGACTTCTCCAAGTACATTTTCCAGTTTTTCAGGAGGGAAAGCGATAGGCAAATCCAAGGTTTCATCGTACTGGGCCATACAAACATAGTAGACTTTCGGGTGTGTTTCCCTGGGAAAGCTTTCAAAGTCTTTATTCACAAAAGCCCAGGTAAGCTGCCGTGCCCTATCAGGCCTGAAATTGAAGAAGATTACAGAATCATTATCCTGTATAACTGCCTCAGGTTTTCCTTCTGAATCCGTGATCACAGTCGGTTTTACAAACTCGTCAGTTTCTCCCCTGTCATAGGCTTCAGAAACCGCAGTCTCGGCATCAGAAGCTGTGTAAGGCGCAACTCCCGTAGTCAGGGAATCATAGGCAAGTTTTGTTCTATCCCAGCGCTTATCTCTATCCATTGCATAATAGCGCCCTGATACGGTTGCGATCTTAGCATTCTTGTTCTCCTTACAAAAAGCATCAAGCTCCTTTATGTCTTTGAGAGCGGCTTTAGGAGGCACGTCTCTACCATCTAAAAAAGCATGTATATAAACTTTTTTTAACCCATTCTCATGTGCAAGCTTGATGAGGGCATAGATATGGGTCATATAGCTGTGAACACCTCCGTAAGAGACAAGCCCCATGAGATGCAGGCTTGAGTCATTAGCCTTGGCATTTAAAATAGCATTCAAAAAAGCAGGATTTTCGAAGAAATCTCCATTCCTGATGGAAAGATTTATTCGGGTAAGGTCCTGGTACACAATTCGCCCTGCTCCTATATTCAGATGCCCTACTTCAGAGTTTCCCATCTGGCCTTCCGGAAGGCCTACAGCCTCCCCTGAGGCTTCTAAGAAACACCAGGGAGATTTTTCCATCAACTGATCAAGATTTGGAGTTCTGGCTGCCAGGATAGCGTTTCCTTCTTTGGCTTCCCTGTAGCCCCAGCCATCAAGAATAATGAGCATAAGAGGTCTTTTTGCCTGAGTCATATGAAGCAAATTCCACATAGGTTCATAAATAGCTTATTATGAAAACTCTTAACAACCCTTATGAAATTTTATATTATATATTTATAATGTATTGAATATATATTTACTGTCCTTAATTATAAGTATTAACAATTACATATTTCCAAAGTGTGAAAAATGAACCTTAAAAACAGCTGATTACCTTAATAAATTTTTATTGGAAGTTTAGGCTAAATCTCCGGTTAACAGGAAGGAGGATTTAATTTTATGAGTCAAAATATTAAAGACGTCATGAATATTCGTGATATAAAAATAACGGATTTATCCGCAAACCCTGCTCCTCTGGGTTTGACGGCTTTCGGAATGACGACTGTGCTCTTGAACATACACAACGCAGGCTTCTATCCGATGAATGCAATGATCCTTTCAATGGGCTTCTTTTACGGTGGGTTGGCTCAGGTCATTGCCGGAATTGAGGAATGGAAAAAGGGAAATACTTTTGGAGCCACGGCTTTTACCTCATTCGGGTTTTTCTGGCTCAGTCTGGTAGGAATTGTTCTGCTGCCTAAAGCTGGTGATAACTTTGCAGGGCTGGCTGCAGCCTCATTCCCGTTTGCTGCATACCTGTTCATGTGGGGAGTTTTTACCCTTTTCATGTTTATAGGCACATTGAAAGGTTCACGGGCTCTCTCTGTTGTTTTCCTGACTCTGACAATCCTGTTTTTCTTGCTTGCAGCAGGAAACTATCTGGGTGACGCAGGTGCCGGAATCCTAAAGATAGCTGGTTATGAAGGAATCTTTACAGGACTCTCCGCAATATACACAGCTCTTGGTCAGGTATTAAACGAAGCGTATGGAAAGAAAATAGTTCCTTTGTAACATTTGTAGTCTATTATTCTGGGCTTTATTGCCCTCTATTTTTATTATTTGATATTTACTTACCAGGATTTCCAGTGAGATTCTTTTCCTTTCTTTTATGATTTGTTTTTGAGTTTTCTACTTCTCTCTAAATTTTAGGATTTCTTAGAGGTATATTTCCTTTAACAGGAAGCCCAGAGATAGAATAACCATAGTTAAATTTATATTTTTTGAACTTCTCACTCCCTGCCTTAATCGGGGTATAAGAGATTATGCCCCAGACAATTTCTTCAGTAATTGAATAGCTGAAGGTTATCATTAGAATAGTAACTGCCGCAGGGGAAACCTCCGTCTAGGTTTCAAAATCGAGGTATCTTAAGCTCTGAATCATGAAAATACCTACCATGATAAGGACCAGGGAGATTGCATATGCCGGAATAACAACTGCTATGGTCGATATAAAACCGCCAACCGAAACAGTCCTGGCACTACAACTGAGGTAAACCCTGTTCTTCATCCTTTCTCAACTCTGATGCACTTTCGACATAGGTAGTCACTGTGGATGTTCCCAGAACTGCACCAGCACGTGTGGCAACGGCATAGGCCATAAGAGCCTGTTTGGCTCTGGGAAGTCTTCTCTTCTCATCCAGAAAATCCACCCTGGAAGAAACTCCAACCAGAGCGCCCACCGTATCAAAGAAGTCCGTAAAGAGTAAGGAAAACATCATCACAAAAAAGTAGGGATTGGTAAGGAGAGAAATCAAACTTGAGAGCGATGGGAGCAAGAGAACGGGGCATTGAAAAGAACCTGTCAGGAAATTCTGTAATACCAAGAATCATTCCGAGAACTTTCACGGCAATTATCCCCCGGAGAATTGCCTCCTGACTCTGTAAGTCTGCAGCACTATCATAAGGGTAAAACCAAGTATAGAGAGAAATACTTTTATTTCCCTTAGATTTCCCAGAGTTACGAAGGTGTTAGGGTCCTGGATGATAATCTTTGATTCTACAAACCCAATAAAAGCAATAGAGAAGCCGATTCCTGCACTTGTTGCAATTTAAGGTTTCTAGGATTTCGTTGACTATGGTCTCTCTGAACTTTGTCAGGGTTGGAAGGACAAAGAGAATTCCATCGACCGCAGTAAGGGCAACCTGCCAGCCTATATTCATGCCGAGAACTATGGAAAATGCAAAAAAGGCATTCAAGCCCATTCTAGGAGCCAGGGCAAATGGATAATTGGCCCATAGTCCCATAATCAGAGTTTCGATTGCCGCTGAGAGACAGGTTGCAACCATCACAGCTCCGAAATCCATCCCTGTACTGCTGAGGATAGTGGGGTTTACAAAAATTATGTAAGCCATTGTTACAAATGTAGTCAGCCCGACAAGAGTCTCGGTTTTTGGATCGGTTTTATTCTAGCGTAATTTGAATAACTTTTCCAGGAGTTCCACCGGTGCCACTTTGTAAATTTACTTAATTTTATTGATTTCGACCCCTGCAAGTATTCAGATTTCGTAGAGGACGTATGCCAATATCTTTTTTATGGAATAATTAGAACATAATTTCCTTCTAAAAATAATTGTTAGTTTATTCAGCTAGTATTAGTTAATTTCTCTAAAATATAGTTAATTGCTCATACTTTATACACATTGTAAAATATTCTATTGAGTCACTAATATTTAAAAGTGCTCCAATATTATTTTTATGAGCTCCAATGTATTTTTCGGAAGTTTTGAACGATTTCTCAGGTACAGACGAAAGAATGCCCCGGAATTTAGGCATAAGAATGCTACACTCGAACTCTTAAAAAGTTCCGTTTTGGTTGCGTTTTCAGGCGCATTACGAATTCACATCGCTTTCCTCCTGCTTCAAATCCATTCCAGTATATTCACCTGCATTGCGGGAGGATTCGTAGTCTACAGCGTATATACACTCGATAGGGCCCTCGGCTCCGAAGAGGATATTGTAAACCGGAAGGAGTTAAGTGGCTCAAGAAAAGAAATAGGGCTCGCAGCCTCTATGCTTACCTTTGTTATAGGAAGCTATGTATTGGCAAAAGAAGGAATTTTTGCACTTGCATTCTTACCTTTAATAACAGGCTTCCTTTACAGTAAAGGTATTAAAATCGGAAAATTTGCTTTGAAACTCAAAGGTGGACTTGGAGTCAAAAACGTTGTTGTGGGTCTCACCTGGGGTGCTTTCATTTCAGGGCTTGCAGGCAGCACCTGTAAAAGCATTCTCCCTATAGTTCTAGTTTTCACTTTCTTTGGAGTCAAACTCTTTGTCAATTCTACTATATACGATTTCAAAGATATTAAAGGAGACACGCTTGCAGGTATCAAAACCCTTCCTGTAAGCCTTGGGGCACGAGATACCCGTAATTTCCTTCTTGGACTGCACCTGCTCTCCCACTTGATACTCGGTATTGCTCTAATTAATGGAGTTCTTGCTTTCGAACCTCTCATCATCCTCTACAGCTTCATATGTGGGCTGATATGCATCCATAACTATACAAAAAATGATGACGAGGTATCTCCGTTCCGAAAGTTAGAAAGGACCATTCTTGTGGACGGAGAATCAACCTCTATTGTCGGACTGAGAACGATTGCAGGTGCCTTCCTGACATAAAATATTTACATGGCATGAGATCTATGCTGAAGTGCGAAAACAATAAAGTAGGCAAAGTATTTCAGAGTACGTGATCCAATCCACCGGAAATTTACCGGGACGAAAATGTAAAATCCCTATTTCCCGATCCAGTTTTAAGATTTCGTTCCAGAAATCTTCAACAGGCTTTATAGATTCTTTATTTCAATCGAGTTCTCTTTATAATGCTTAAAGAGATCCTCTCCCCATTTGATTGAGGACGAGTCAAAGCCTATTAGGTCATTTCGAGGATCATAGGTTCCATTTTTGAAAAAGAGCGAAAGAGATAGGAAACGATCTGTTACCACAAAGGATATTTTTGCGTTGTCGTATACATGGAAACTCGTGTGCTTGAATTTAAGGAATTCTTCAATTTCAGCACTATACTCACTTTTTATTTTAAAAAATACATTGGGCGTAACAATTATGGAAATCGGAATATTCCTGCGGGCCAATTCCACGAACATTGGGGGATGGCTCGGAAGAAAAATGGATGAAAAGCCCACAAAGTGGGTAGAAGACAGTACATTCTCCAGAAATGCCTTATGAGTGTCGTAGATATGCTCATGTTCATCTCTTACAACTCTGCACTCTTTAAGCTCCTGAATTCTGTTTAACAATATCTCAGGAATCGCAGCAAGTTCATGATCTCTCCAGAAATCTTCATTTGTTTCTATAGCTGTGAGGGTATCCAGGAAAGGCTTATAATGTATGGCTGAAACTTTTCCGATGGGTGTCAGCCAATACATTCCCTCCTGCCTGATAATCAAATTTGCGGCTTCCATTTCTTTAAGGCGAGGCAGGATTTCAGGTGACTTTACATCAAAATAATCTTTAATATCGGAAAGAGTTCTTGCATTCTCCTGAAGTAAAAATAGAAGATCCTTCCTTTTTTCAGAAAAGGCGAGAATGCTTAAAAGTCCGCTTGATTT
>Ga0183099_1000995_pt1 | contig 17551 bp, 13 predicted proteins | sample Biomet1_FD_127788 | JGI IMG/M metagenome (GOLD analysis project Ga0183099, IMG submission 127788) | Microbial communities from bioreactor (seeded with anoxic lake sediment) at LBNL, California, USA - Biofuel metagenome 1 | ecosystem: Engineered > Bioreactor > Anaerobic > Unclassified ... | reverse complement strand
GAAACGAGGCTTGCCGGAGCCCGGGAAGCGGCAGAATCGCTGCGAGCGGCTTTGGCTGCCAATGAACATCCGATTGCTGGCAAGGTGACGGCGAGCTTTGGTGTGGCTGAGCGAATGAAGATTGAGCCGTTTTCCTATTGGTATCGGCGGGCAGATGAGGCCTTGTACCGGGCGAAGCAGGGCGGCAGGAATTGTGTGGTCGCCGCTGATGAGTCGGGCAGCCTGCCGTTCGAGGCCGTGCGGCTTGAGTGGCGCAGTGAATGGGAATCGGGACATCCTCTGATCGACGAACAGCATCAGGAGCTGATCGCGCTGGGCAATAAGATCATCTATCTGGTGCTTGAGAAATCCCAGCCGGAGGAACTGCTGCCACAGCTGGAAATTCTGATCGAGCATATCCGCAGTCATTTTACGGCAGAGGGGAAAATTCTCGTGCAGGCGGGGTACCCTGAGCATCTGCATCATGGCGAAATTCACAAGGGCTTGCTGGAAAAATTGTTGATTTGCAAGGCGGAATACCTTGCGGGCGGGCTCACCCCCACGGCTTTTTTTGCATTTATTGTTGATGAAATTGTTGTCGGTCATATGCTGAAAGAGGATCGAAAGTTTTTCCCTTATGTACGCGTGGAGCAATGATGGCATTTAGCCGAATTTTATTATGGTGAAGAGCTGCTTCTTATAGAGGATAAAAGTTTATAATTAAATAATCTTGCCTAGTGCTTTCGTAGTTGCTAAAATAGGAGGATAGGTCTAGAAATGCATTTGAATATTTGGCAGAGAAGGTAAGGTACCGACAATGAGAACGATGAAAAGGCGGTTGGCGAACAAGGCTGTGGCAGAGCTTTTTCTGCTTATCGCAGGCACAATCGGCATTGCGTTTATAATAAGAGAATATGATATGTCGGCCTGGCAGGTAATATGGAATGAAAGAATTCACCTGTATACTGGAAGGGAGCTGCCGGCAGCTGCCGGAGCCAGCGCCTTTTTGCTGGTGGGGGCTTGCGTTTGGCTATGGCGTCGCTGGATTGAGAGCCAGCGGGAAATTGAGCTTTGCGAGGTGCGGGAACGCGAGCTGGGGATCCTGAGTCAGTGCGATCTCGTGACCAATCTCTACAATAAAAATATGTTTGAGCAATATCTCGATGATCCGGCCTGCATGACGGCCAGGCCGGTGGGGGTCGTTGTCTGTGACGTTGACGGACTGAAGCTGGTCAATGATGCTTTGGGACATGCTGAGGGAGACCGGCTGATAAAGATCGTGGGAGCGGTGATCCGGCAGCTGTGCGGCCCGCGGATCAAGGGCTTTCGTGTCGGCGGTGATGAGTTTGCCCTGTTGCTCAGTCCGACGACAGAGGCTGAGACGGCAGCTGTGGCAACCTCTGTTGCTGATCGTGTTGCCGGCAGTGACAGTAGTGCCAGTCAGCTGCCAAGCCGTGTCTCGGTTGGCTATGCCGTAAGCAAGGATCAGCAGTCACTGCGGGAGGTTTTTCGGCAGGCGGATGCCTTGATGTATGAGCAGAAGCTGCGCTGTAAATTCGTGGCGCGGACGGAGACCGTGCGCCGGCTCGAGGAGATTATTGATCGCCGTGTGCGCCGTGAACCGGCGCAGGTTGAACGCATGGAGCGCTGGCTGGTGCTGATAGCCAATGAATTAGGCTTTGAGGAATACAAGGTCAATAATCTGCGCCTGTTGGCGCGTTTTCATGACCTTGGTAAAATTTCGTTACCGGATGAGCTTTTGCAAAAATCAGGACTGCTGGACGACCAGCAGTATGATCTGGTGAAGCGCCACAGCGTTATCGGTTATCGCATTGCCCTGACCTCAGCGGAACTGTCGGCGATTGCGGATTGGATTTTGCTTCATCATGAAAACTGGGATGGCAGCGGCTATCCGCTGGGCAAACAAGGCCGGGATATTCCGCTTGAATGCCGGATTTTCCGTGTGGTCAATGAGGTTGATGCCATGACGTATGGCCGTCCATATCGAAAGGCTGTTTCCTATGACGAGGCGATGCTGGAACTTCTCCGCAGCCGCGGCAGTAAATACGATCCGCAGCTGGTAGATCTGATCGCGGGTGGCCATTTGCTGCTCAAATAACAGAAGGCAGAAAACTGCAGCTGGAGGGCGCAGGGTTTCTGCCTTTTTTGTCTTTCTAGGTCTATCTGCGGATGTTTTTTTGGTTTATTGACAAAATATTCCCAGCCTGCTATCGTTTTATATGTACTTATTTAAAGGAAATGCCGTATTTTATCTTTATATTCTAAGCCTGCGCCGGTTCAGTTGCAGGCTTTTGGCCGCGGCATCAATACTCTATTTTAGCGAAAGTGGTGACAGAATGAATTTGGGACGGTTGGGAAACACCTTGCAGACGAAACTGGTCGGGATTTTGGTGGGCTTTGCTTTTTTTTCGGCGCTTTTAGTAGGCGGCGTCAGTATGTATCTGAGCATTCAGTCGGCAGAAAAACAAATTGTTGAGAGCAACGGCACGATTGCAGCCCAGGTAGCCAGCGAAATTAATCGTTTTATGGCAGATGCCCAGGGGCTCACGGAAACATTGGCGGCAGCACCGGAGGTTATTGCGATGGATGCCGACAGGACGAAATCCCTGCTGCTGGCAGCGCAGCAAAAAAATACGCAGTATGAGCTGCTCTATGTTATTGATGCAGCCGGCAATCAGACGGTAAGAACCTCCGGTAAACTCGGCAACCGGGCCGATCGCGATTATTTTAAGGAAGCAATGAGTGGTAAGACATTTTTTACGGATGTATACATATCAGCTACGACGAATTCGCCGACGCTGACGATTTCAACGCCGGTTAAAGATGGCAGTGGGAAAATTATCGGCGTTCTTGGTGTTGATATCAGTCTGAAAACGGTCTGGGATACGGTTGAACACACCGTGATTGGCAGCAGTGGGTACATTGATGTGGTTGACAACAAGGGCAATCTGATTGCTCATCCGGATAAACAGCGGGTCCTGCAGAAGGATACCGTGGCGGATCGTTCCTATGTGCAGGCGGTTTTGCAGGGGACACCGGGGCATCAGACAGCTATGTCAACGACCGGCGAGGAATCCTTGGTCAGCTTTGCGCCGCTCGAGAAATATCATTGGGGCGTAATCACCTATTTACCGAAGCGGGAAATGCAGGCGGCGTATAATCATGTTCTGTGGAGTATTTTCTTTATTATTCTTGCCGCTGTAGCCCTCGCTGGCATTTGCGGACTTTATACTGCCGGGGCGATAACAAAGCCGCTACAGGTGATGGTCGGCATGTGCCGCGAACTTGCCGCGGGAGATTTCCGCAATAAACCGCGGTTGATGCAGCGGGCTGATGAGATTGGGCAGCTGGCCGACGCTCTGGTCTCGATGCGCTCGAGCCTGCGTGAGGCGTTTAAGAAGGTCAGCGAGTCAGCCGATCAGGTAGCCGCTTCGTCGGAGGAGCTGACGGCAAGTGCTGAACAGTCCTCACTGGCAGTAACGCAGGTAGCTGAATCGATTAGCACCGTTGCTGTCGGAGCCGAAGCGCAATCGAATGAAATTGCGGGAACGGCTGCTGTCGTCGAACAGATGTCAGCCGGCATTCAGCAGGCTGCCTCGGGCTCGAATCAGGCAGCACAGCATGCGGCAGCTGTTGTTGAACGGGCTAAATCCGGAGCCGGAGCAGTGACGAAAGCGGTTTCGCAAATGGAAAATATCGAGTCAACGGTAGAGAATTCGGCGCAGATGGTGAGCCGGCTTGGAGAACGGTCACAGGAAATAGGGCAAATCATCGATACGATATCTGGAATCGCCGGGCAGACAAATTTGTTGGCGCTCAATGCGGCAATTGAGGCGGCCCGGGCTGGTGAACAGGGTCGTGGTTTCAGTGTTGTCGCTGAAGAAGTGCGCAAGTTGGCGGAGCAGTCGCAGGATGCAGCCAAGCGGATTGCCGGGCTGATCGGGGCCATTCAGGCCGATACGGACAAAGCGGTACAGGCCATGGAACGCGGAACGCATGAAGTCAAGGTTGGCAGCGAAGTGGTAGCCTCCGCCGGCAGCAGCTTTAGGGAAATTGAAACATTTGTCGGTCAGGTATCTGATCAGGTCAAAGAAATTTCGGCCGTAATGCAGCAGATGGCGGGCAGCAGCCAGCAGATGGTAGCGGCGATGAACCGGGTTGACGGGCATAGTCAGGCGGCCGTCGAGCAGTCGCAGACCGTATCGGCAGCCACGCAGCAGCAGTCGGCATCAATGGAAGAAATTGCCGCCTCCAGTCAAAGTCTGGCGCAGCTGGCCCAGGATCTGCAGCAGTCAGTCAGTCGGTTTCAGATCTGACGCTGGAGAAGGAAAATAGATTTGCAAAACCGTTTCAGTATTATGCTGGAACGGTTTTTATTTTTTAAGTTTGTATTTTCAGCAGGGACAAGTTTTTTTATTAAACAGGTGGATATAAAGTGACTCGGTCCTTGTTTTTCCAGTTTTTTAGGGGAGTTGCAGCAGGTGCTTTCAGGAAATTTGAAAGCCGACGGGGGCAATCTGCGACAAGATGTCTTTTGCAGGAATACACTTTTGTCCGTTGACAGTGAACAAAAACTGTATTATAATAAATCATGCACTTCTTTTTGTATGTGTTTTCGGTATTATTTCGTAAAAAGAAGGTAATTTATAAAAACAGGAGTTGTATTATTGTGTTGAAATCTTTATTGTCAGCGCTCGGGGAAGTCAGTCTGGTGAAAAAAATTATTGTCGGACTTGTCTGCGGCCTTTTTGTCGCTGTATATGCTCCGGATCTTGCCCAGCGGGTTGCTATTTTGGGGGCACTTTTTGTCGGAGCCCTCAAGGCTATTGCGCCGGTATTGGTATTATTTCTTGTTATGGGAGCTTTGTGCAGCCAAAAGCATGATGTGCAGACAAATATGAAGGCTATTATTGCCTTGTATGTCGTTGGCACATTTGCGGCAGCTGTTGTCGGGGTTGTCGGAAGCTTCATGTTCCCCTTGAACTTAAGCTGGCCGCCAATACGGCCTCTGTCGTCCCCCCCAATGGGATTGTTGGAGGTTTTGCGGGGGCTTCTTTTGAGTCTGGTTGATAATCCGGTGCATGCGCTGATGACCGGGAATTATCTGGGGATTCTGTTTTGGAGCGTGATTTTTGGGGTGGCACTGCGCCAGGCCGATGACAGCGTAAAAAAAGTGATTTTGGCAGCGTCGGATGCTACGTCAAAAGCGGTGCGCGGGGTCATCCAGCTGGCACCGATTGGGATCTTTGGACTGGTAGCAGATTCTATTTCGACGAATGGAATTGAAGCCCTTGTTGGCTATGCCCAGTTGCTGGCCCTTTTGATTGGCTGCATGCTGTTTGTTGTGCTGGTCATCAATCCGATTATCGTCTTTATCAAGATCAAGAGCAATCCGTTCCCGTTGGTGTTTACCTGTTTGCAGGAGAGCGGCATCTATGCATTTTTTACACGCAGCTCGGCGGCCAATATACCGGTAAATATGAAGCTTTGCGAGAAGCTGAATCTTGATCCGGATACGTATTCCGTTTCCATTCCGCTCGGCGCTACAGTGAATATGGCGGGGGCTGCGGTTACCATTTCCGTATTGACTTTGGCGGCGGTGCATACCCTGGGGATTCAGGTTGATATTTGGACGGCACTGCTACTTAGTGTTGCTTCGGCGGTTGGTGCCTGTGGTGCATCCGGTGTAGCCGGCGGGTCGCTGCTCTTGATTCCGATGGCCTGTGCACTGTTTGGCATTAATAATGACATTGCCATGCAGGTGGTAGGTGTTGGTTTTATTATTGGGGTACTGCAGGATTCCTCAGAAACAGCTGTGAACTCGTCAACCGATGTTCTCTTTACGGCGGCAGCTGATATCGCTCGCAGAAAAAAAGAAGAACTTGTGGCAATGCAGCAGGATATTTAAATATCAGGCAAAAAGACCGGCATACGAAATGCCGGTCTTTTTTTGCGCCCAAATACCGAGGGATATATGGAATCGTTCAGTTTGTACTGCCCGCATCATAAGAGAGACAAAAATTAGTACTTAAAGCTTATTTTCAGAATTCTGGAGTATAATTAAACCTTACAACAAAATTGGTAAAGCGTTATGGGGAGGATTCAATGAAAGTAAATAGAGAAATAACAGGCAGGTTTTCCGCCGCAATTGCCCTGGGGCGTTTTGGCTTTTTGCGGGCTTCATGCTGCGGCTGGTGCTGCTGATTTATTCGGCCGGCCAGATTGTGGCCGGGCCGGTAGAACTTATTAAGGTGTTTACGGCCGGGCTGGTATTTGATGCTGCGGTTGCCGGACAGGGCCTTTTGCCATTGCTGCTTTACCTGGCAGCTGTGCCACGGCGTTTTTTCAATACGAGGTGGAATAAAGCTTTTATTTTATTGATCGTGTGGAGCTCAGCCGCCGGCTTGTTGCTGCTCAGTGTTACCGAGGCATATTTTTGGGCGGAATTTCAGGCGCGGTTTAATTTTATAGCGGTTGATTATCTTGTATATACCCAGGAATTATTGGGAATGATTCGTGAGGGCTACCCGGTGAAGACAGTATTTGCCGGTATAGCTGCTGTGGCCACGCTGATCACCCTATTGTTTTACGGTAAATGTCTGCGCTGGGATGATACAGCTTCTTTGCGAGGGCGAATGACAGTTGCTATTGCGGGGCTGGTTTTTCCCTTTGCCGTATTTTTTTTGCTCAGTGGCAGTATGAAAAATATCAGCACCAATGCTACGGATAATGAGCTTGCCGACAATGGGGTTTATGAATTTTTTTCAGCCTTTCGCAACAATGAACTTGATTATGACCGCTATTATAAAACGATGCCGGAGGGAGAGCTGTCGGCAGAACTCAGAGATCTTTTGCAGGAAAGCAACAGCCGTTTTGTTGCTGGGGACAGTGCGGATTTAACGAGAAAAGTTACTGCGGATGGTCCGGAAAAACATCCGAATATTGTTGTCATAACGGTTGAAAGTCTGAGCGCTGAATATTTTAGGCGTTTTTGGGAACACACAGGGGCTGACGCCGAATCTTGACAAACTGGCGAAGGAGTCACTGCTTTTTACGCGGGTGTATGCTACCGGAACGCGTACGGTACGGGGGCTCGAAGCCGTGTCATTGGCTATCCCTCCGACTCCGGGCCAATCCATTGTTCGCCGCCCGGATAATGGGGATTTATTTACCCTCGGATCGGTCTTAAATAATCGCGATTATAAAAGCTGGTTTATTTATGGCGGTTATGGCTACTTTGACAATATGAATGAGTTTTATCAGAAAAATAACTATCAGATCTTTGACCGGACGGATATTCCACAGGAACGGATTATGACCGAAACCGTATGGGGAGTAGCGGACGAAGTTGTCTTTGATGAGGCCCTTGAAAATCTTGATCGGGCATATGTCAAGGGGGAAAAAACATTTCAAACGATCATGACGACCTCGAATCATCGCCCGTATATTTATCCAGATGGGCGAATTGATATCCCTTCACCGGGAGGGCGCGAAGGGGCTGTTAAGTATACGGACTGGGCTATTGGAAAATTTATTGAAGATGCCCGAAAAAAGCCTTGGTTTAATAACACCGTGTTTGTCATCGTTGCCGATCATCAGGCATCAAGTGCTGGCAACACGGAAGTACCAATCAAAAAATATCATATACCACTCTTGATCTATGCTCCGGAGCTAATTTCTCCGGGACGTGTTGACCGGTTGATGAGTCAGATTGATGTGCCGCCAACGCTGCTCGGCCTGCTCGATTTTTCCTATACGTCAAGATTTATGGGTTATGATATTATGAAATTGGAACCGGGACGGGAACGAATTTTTATCAGTACCTATCAAAATATTGCTTATGCCAGAGGTAATGATTTGGTTGTCCTTGAACCAAAGAAACGGGCCGTATTTTATCAAATCAATTATCAGACGGGTGAGTATCAGCAGCAGCCACCAAACGAACAGCTGCTGAAAGAGGCTATTGGCTGGTATCAGGGTGCCAGTATGCTGTATAAAAATGGTGCATATGCAGCAGTGAATTAAATATTTTTGTCGTAGTCGGTTTTTAGGCAAGGGCAGCGGAGGGAATAAACCTCCGCTGCCCTTGCCTTTTTATCATTAAGGGTTTTTAAGGTTTTCGGCTTAGAATAAGTTCATTGGAAAATGATTTTGGCAGAGGCCTTGCGGATTAAAGAACAGGGGCTGGATCAGGAAAGGTGAAGTGAAAACAGCGTATGAAAAAAATATCGATTGTGGTCCCTGTGTACAACGAAGAAGAAAATATTGAGCAGTTTTATAAAGAAATTTGCCGGGTGATGGATAGTCAGGACTATGATTTTGAACTTATTTTTATTGATGACGGGTCGACTGATGATACGCTGTGTGTTTATCGCAGCTCTTGAAGACCGCGACTGCCGTGTGCAGGGAATTGTTTTGGCTCGTAATTTCGGCCATCAGGCGGCGCTGACCTGCGGGCTCGATCAGGCAGATGGCGATGCGGTGATCACGATGGATGGGGATCTACAGCACCCGCCACAGCTCGTGCCACTTCTTCTGCAGCAGTGGGAGGGTGGCGCGGATGTCGTGCAGACGATCCGGCAGACGACAGAAGGTGTATCCTGGCTGAAAAAATTCACATCGCGTGTTTATTATAAGATACTGAACCGTCTGTCAAAAGTTCCGGTGCAGCCGGGGGGGTCTGATTTTCGCCTTATGGATCGCCGGGTAGTTATGGCCTTTCGCCGTTACCGGGAACAGGCCCGGTTTATTCGCGGGCTGATTGGTGCGATGGGGTACCACCAGACGACGCTGACCTTTATTGCCCCACAGCGATTTGCCGGAAAGTCAAAATTTTCCTTGCGTAAGATGATCCACTTTGCGCTTGATGGAATTATGGCCTATTCGACATCCCCGCTGCGGCTCGGTCTCTATGGTGGGTTTGTCTGTGGCTTTATCAGCCTGCTGCTGATGCTGCATGTGCTGTTTATTAAGTTTTTTACCGGGGATGCTGTACCGGGGTGGGCGACCATTACGGTCAGTCTGCTTTTTTTCTGCGGCGTACAGTTATCTATTTTGGGGATTATTGGTGAGTATATCGGACGGGTATTTGAAGAGGTTAAACGGCGTCCCCTGTATTTGATTGAGCGTGGCAAACCGGGAGCAGACCAGGTGCATCAGCCGTAACTGTGATTTATGGTAGGAGGAGAAAAGATGAAATTTTATATAAATAAACAGCTGCTGCTTTTGTTTGGACTGGGGCTGTACTTGTTTTTTTTAGGCAATGGATCGATTTTTATTACGGATCCGGTGGAGTCGAACTATGCTTTGACGGCGAGTGAAATGATCCGTTCCGGTGATTATATATCGCCGCAGATTTATGGATCTTATTGGTATGACAAACCGATATTTTTCTACTGGGAACTGGCGGCGGCATTCAAACTGTTTGGTCTCAATGAGTTCGCCGCCCGCTTTTTCCCGGCAGTGGCCGGGATTTTGGGTTTATGGATGACATATGCCTTTGCCAAAAAGCTGTATGATGCGAGAACAGGATTTTTTGCTGCGCTGGTACTGGGGACTTCGTTTGAATACTGGCTGATTGCTAAAACCGTGATCACGGATATGACGCTGTTTGTCTTTTTTAATGCGGTATTGATCCTGTTTTATCTGGCCTACAGCAGCGAAAAAAAACACTATTATTATGGCTGCTATTTTTTTGCGGGACTGGCTGTTTTGACCAAGGGTCCGATTGGTATTTTATTGCCGGGATTCATTGTCACGCTATTTTTGCTCTGGCGGCGCAGCTTTTCGGAAATCCGGCATATGAAGATAATCGCCGGAACCGGGATATTTTTGCTTGTAGGCGGCAGCTGGTATCTGATAATGTACGCCCTGCATGGAATGGATTTCATTAATACCTTTTTGGGCGTGCATAATGTTTTGCGGGCAACGGTTTCAGAGCATCCACGGTTTGATGTCTGGTATTATTATATGGTGATATTTCTGATCGGATTTTTCCCCTGGGTGTTTGTTGTGCCGGCGGTGGTAAGGAAATACTGGCAGGCAGGAAAGTGGCCGGTAGTTGATGAAACAACCGGTTTTTTACTGATCTGGGCAGGAGCTATTGCGGTTTTCTATCAATGCATGGCTACGAAGTATCCGACATATTCTTTTCCTTATCTATTGCCTTTGTCTGTGCTGGCGGCACGTTTTCTCGTCCAGCATCCGCTCGTTGTCAAACGGGTGGTTGCGCTGAATCTTATGTTTTATACGGTGCTGACCTTCTTTGTCGCCGTGCCGTATGGGCGGGATTATTCAGCAAAAGAGGCGGTGACAGCAATTGCTGCGGTGCAGGATTCAAATGAGCCGATTGTCAGCTATGGGTCCTATCGGACGTCAGCAGTTTTTTATAGCCGCGAACTGGTATATCGTCTGGAAAAAAAGGAAAATATAGACAAATTGAAACCGCAGGCAATGAACTGGAACAGCAAAAATGTCATGCCGTTTGTAGCGGAAGAAGAATTGCTGAGACAAAAGAAAGCCCTGGCACTTGCGGATGCAGACAGTGCCGATCAGTTTCAGCAGGAAGTCAGTGGGCAGTGGAAGCTGATAAAAAAATATAAAAATGTATATGTTTTTGAAAAAGAAGCTGCTACGGCAGCTGCGAATTAGAAATCTACGTGTTGGCGGAAAATAAAAGCCGAGCCGTCTCCTTTTCGTTTTATAGGGGCTGCTATATAATATAAGGGAGATTAAAAGCAACTGCTGGGATGATTGCGGAAAGAGGTTTTTTATGCGGGCACTGTTAGCTGAAGATGATGAAAAACTGGGGCGCCTGGTTAAAAATTTTCTGGAGGAAGAAAATTTTTCTGCTGACTGGGTAAAGTCCGGGGCGGAAGCTCTGTATTATGCAAGTAATGCCGAATATGATATTGTGATTCTTGACTGGATGATGCCGGATGGTGAAGGAATTGATGTCTGTCGTAAGCTGCGCGAACGAAAAGTTCAGACGGGAATTTTAATGCTGACGGCGAGGGATACTGTAGAGGACCGGGTTGTGGGGCTTGATGCCGGCGCCGATGATTATTTGGTGAAGCCTTTTGCCTTCGCAGAACTTATGGCGCGTATTCGCTCGGTTTTGCGTCGCAGTGAACAAAAGTTTCAGGAAGAGCTGTTACAGGTAGGCCCGCTATGCGTAAATCGCAGCAACGGGCAGGCCTGGCGCAAGGGCCAGGAACTTGAACTGACGAATCGGGAATATCAGCTGCTGGAAATTTTACTAATAAATGCCGGTAATACGGTTACCCGGGATCAGCTGCTGGATCGCATTTGGGGACTGGACGGTGATGTTATGCCCAATACACTGGAAGTCTATATAAATTATTTACGCCGAAAACTTGACTTGCCCGGACAGTCCTCTTTTATAAAGACGATCCGCGGCGTAGGTTATCGCCTGGAGCTGCAAGATGTTTGAGGAAAACCGACAGACGCTGGTAAAAGATTATACGATTATGTTGGCGGCAATATTGACTGGTGTGATGGTGCTGCTGTATATTTTTCTTGCCGGAAGTGTATATTTTCAGCAAAAGGAGCTTGTTCAGGTTTTCGCCTATGAGGAAAGTGAAGAATGGCATAGTGCGATTAAATACCGAATGACCAATATCCCCGGGGTAAACGAGGATGAGGATGATAAAACGGGAGAAAAAGATGATCTGTTTTATTATGCTTATGATGTGACAGGAAAACGGCTGGGGATTAATAATGCACCAGCATCGTTGGTGGAACATATTGACCGGGCGATTGCCGGACAGGATTTTGTTGATGGGGAAGTGCGCTTACAGGTGTTTTTTCGTCAGGGTTACAGTACTCCGGCGGCATATATGATGACAAAAAAAGAAATTGTTGATGGCGGAGTGAAAATAGGCGAACTTTATGCGGGCAAGGATGTGCTGCCGTTTGTACTGTTCTTATTTAAGACGGGGTTGTTTTTTGCGTTTTTAGCGGGGGGCCTGTTACTGCTATCGCTGTATATAGGCCGGAGAATGGCGGATAAAGCTATGGTACCAATTCAGCAGGGTTTTGAACGGCAAAAAGATTTTGCCGCGAATGCATCACATGAGCTTCGGACCCCGCTTAGTGTCATCACGGCTGCCGTGGAGACAATTGAACGCAATAAAAATAATGTTCTTACGGAATTTTCCCAAAGCGTACTGACGGATCTCAAGGAAGAGATTCGTTATATGAGTAAAATTACGGAAGATTTATTAACACTTGCCAGGTTGGATAAGGATAACTGGCTTGTCGAAAAAGACCGAGTAGATGTCAGAAGTCTGCTGCAAAGGGCAGTACAGATTTTTCAGCCGGTGGCTCAGGAAAAATCAATTGCGCTGGAAATATTATTGAAGAGCGAGTTTGCTGTTTGGGGAAATGAAAACCAGTTGCTGCAGGTAGTGCGGATACTGACGGACAACGCTATAAAATATACGGAACCGGGAAAACGAGTCAGCCTGACCGCAGTGATGGCGGCAGATAATCGTATCAGAATTTGTGTGGAAGATACGGGCTGTGGTCTGGAACCGGCAGCCTGCCGACAAATCTTTGAACGTTTTTACCGGGTGGATAAAGCCAGGTCCCGCAGCAGTGGCGGAACAGGCCTTGGGCTGGCAATTGCCCGGGAACTTGTGCAGGCTAACAATGGAACAATTGAAGTTGAATCTGCGCTGGGGCGAGGGAGCCGGTTCAGTATTATTTTGCCACAATATATAGTGTCGGAGAGCGGCAACTGACGAAAAGCAGCGAATGAAGATAAAGCGGGGGACACAGTCTCTCGCTTTATGCTTGTCTTAATAAAGATCTTGTGATAGAATACGAAATAAATAAAACAAATATTCAAAATAATGCAAATACATATTGGGATATGGAGGTGAAATAAGGCAGCGGCTTTTACGTGTATTTTACTTACAGAAAGGGGCGCTCTAAGTGAAGCATTATTTATGGAGAATGGTTTTGGTGGTTTGTCTGGTTTTGGTGGGGACAATTGTGCCGGCGGCGGCAGAGGGGGATAATCTGGCCGTTGAATCCTGGGCCGGACATTCGTTTGTCTTTCAGCCGCAGCCGCTGGCGTTGCAGTCTGCCGGTTACGAGATTTTTAAGCTGGAACAGGCCCAAGCGGGGTTTGATGGAGATCGGTCGGTTCGTTTGCCTTATGCAAATTATGTCGGCCATCAGGTCACAGTTACGGAGACCATTGGTTTTTCCGCCGGCAATGAGCAGCGGGATTATATGGTTTACATGACGGTTCAGGATACGGGGGAAAAGCTGGTAGGGCGGACTCGACGCGGCCAATTGGCCGGGCTTGTCCTCGTAGCTGATCTGGAAAATGCTCGCCGTCATTTTGTGGGCATGATTATTTATCCAAAGGTCAGAGCGTTAACTAAGTTTTATGCTCCGGGAGAGACGAAGACAATGGAGGCTGTGCCGATTCGCATTGCCAGTCCGGTCACTGTTACCGATGTATATATAGGAGAACAGGCAGAGACTCCGATTTGGCTGGTTGTCACAGCTGGCGAACAAAAGGCGATTTTACCGCTTGCCTATAGCTGGACCAATATGCCGCCGAATTTCTGGCAGTCAACAGCCCCTTGGCAGGATGTGCTGTTTCAAAAAGATCCGCGGGTTGAACTCGGTGATGATCCGGTGGTGTGGAATAAAATACAAAATGGTATTGTCGAACCAGGCATGACAAAAGCCCAGGTGAAGCTCAGTTGGGGCAGCCCGATTCGTGGAACTGATGCGGATGATGCCTGGATCTATGGGACGTATAAGCTGACCTTTGCTAAAGGCCTGCTGTCCGTTATGGAAAAAGTGGCCGAAACACCGGCAACGTATAAATTCCGGACGGCTGGATCGCAATAAGGTGAAACCGCTTATTTGAATAGTATATAGGTACACTAGTATAGTGTAAAAAGCACCAGCGGACATGTTGCCCGCTGGTGCTTTTATATGTTGGTATGTTTTTGTATAACAGGGAAAAATTTTTTATCTTCAAGTAAAATATGGTCGATGATGACATCATCGATGAGAAAAGAAAAGAGAGAAGAAGCTTTGATGGTACCATTTTCATAAGCCTTTTTTAACTGCAGGAATTTTTTCAGCAATTCTTTATGCTGCTGGCTGTGCTCAGCGGTGTTGACATAATCAATAGCCTGCAGCAGATGTTCTTCGGCTGCAAAATGGTAAATGACATGATCCAGCAGATTTTCAATTTTTCGCTCGATGGCTTCTGTCTTGGCGGTTTCAAGGGACATTTGCAATAATTCACCGCCGATTTTTATCAGATGACGATGTTGGTTGTCGAGGGTTTTATTGCCGCTTTCCCAGGAAGAATCCCAGGAGAGCTGGACCGCTGTATGCTCAGGCCTTTTTCCGGTGCTGCCATCGGTGCGGATACAGTTTCTGCCAGCAGTTTTCGCCCGGTAAAGGGCGTTGTCGGCACGATTATACCAGTGAAGAAAGCTTTCGCCGGTTTTGTAGACCGCAACTCCGATGCTGACGGTAATCGTACCGATATCAGGCATCGGGGTGGTTGCGAGTTCCTGACGGATTTTTTCGGCGGCAGCAGCTGCTGCCGGCAAATCGGTCTGTGGCAGCAGCAACATAAATTCTTCGCCGCCTATCCGGCCTAGAACATCGGCTTTGCGGGTGAAGCTCTTGATCAGTTCTGCCGTTTTTTTCAAGACCTGATCACCGATCGGATGGCCCCAGGTGTCATTGATGGTTTTAAAGTGATCCAGGTCAAACATCAGCATCGACAAGTCTTCTTTATAGCGCTCGGCCCGGGCTATTTCCTTTTCGGCAAATTCTTCGATAAAGTAACGGTTATAGAGGCCGGTAAGTTGATCATGATAGCTTAAATATTCCAGTTGGTGATGCTGCAGCCTTAATTGAGCAGCTATGGTAAACTGCTGGCGCAGTTGCCACCATACCAGGGCGGAAACGACTAGGACGAGCAGGGAAAAACCGCCGGCAAAGAAATAGGCTTCCTGACTTTGGGCTTTTGACCGTGCCATTGCTGTGGCTTTGGGCATAGAAGCCATAAGCACCAGTGGATAGTTCGTCAGGACATGAAAAAAACCGATGTCGGTTTTGCCGTCGAGTGGAGACAGGGCTTCATAGGAACCGGCAGTGACTCCCTGGGTAATATAGTCTGAAAATATCGGGTGGTTGTTAAATAATTCAGCGGTGTTTTTCCCTTGCGGCGGCATGGGGGCTCGGGCGAGAAACGTACCATCCTGCAACAGCAGGGTAATCGCGGTGTGTTCAAGATTTAGTTTTTGCAATGCCGTATCGAGGTAATTTTGATCAAGGGCCAGTGCAATTAGTCCGCCAAAACCGCCGGCGGGTGTTTGATAGCGGCGGCTGAGAAAAATAGAAGGTTTTTCGGTGGAAAGGCTGATCCAGGCGGCGCCGATATAAAGCTGATCGGCATTGCTGACAGACGCCTTCTTAAAATGTTCGCTGTCGGCAATATTCATCGAGTTTGGCAATGGCAGGGAACTGTAGATAAAATACCCCTGGTTATCGGTCACGGCGATATTAAAAATAGATGGGGACTGGCAGAGTTTTTCCAGCAAAAGCTGATGTTCTGGCAGAATTTTTCCATGATTTTCAAGATCGAGCTGAGTGAAGAGCAGAACCATATCAATTTTTGACAGCATCTGGTTGATGTTTTCTTCAAGGACCAGAGCGTTATTAGAATTGTCCTCATAGATTTCTTCGAGATCCGCATCGGCATAGCGTTCGCCAAGCGTGCCGGCCAGATAGAAAGACAGCAGGCAAAGGCCGGTAGCTGTGGCGCACAGCCCAAAGCGAAGCCACTGCAGGACGGAATGATTCAGGTATTTCCAGACAGTCATCATATCACCTCATCAACCCTTATTTAACGATGATATTAGACAGAGAGGCAGGCGATTCCTTTGGGGCAGAAATGTTTTTTCTTGACAGGCAGAGTTTTCTGCCTTAATATGAACATGTGAACAAGTATTCATATATTTATATTAAGGAGAGCATGAAATGGCAGAAAAACAGGAACTGGAACGCTGTAGCTGTGGGGTTATTCATAGGGACGTAGTAGAACGGGTAAAGACAGGCTTGCCGGCGGAGGAGGATCTTTACGATCTGGCTGAACTTTTCAAGGTCTTCGGGGATTCGACGCGGATAAAAATCATGGCGGCACTGTTTAAATCAGAGATGTGCGTCTGTGATATTGCCAATTTATTTCATATGACCCAGTCGGCTATTTCCCATCAGCTGCGGGTGCTGAAACAGGCTAGATTGGTAAAAAACAGAAAAGATGGCAAGGTGGTATTTTATTCGCTGGATGACGATCACGTAAAACAGATCTTTGACCAGGGGTTGAGCCACATCAATGAAGGTTGAGGTGAGAATATGGAAAGCAAAAATGATTTACAGCTCTATCTAAAAGGACTTGACTGTGCCAATTGTGGGCTAAAAATTGAAGCGGCAGCGCGGGCTGTTGAAGGCGTCAGTGCTGCCCAGCTCGATTTTGTCGGCCGAAAATTGCATGTAAAAATAGATGGTAGCGGGAATGTTCAGCAGATTACTGCGGCAATCGGCAGGTTAGCGGCTGGTATTGAAAATGGTGTGGAAATTGTTGCGACAGCAGAAGCGGCTGCGGCCGAGGCAAAGCCGCGCCCTGGGCTTGTGTGGGTTCGCCTCGGAGGCGCTGCTTTGTTTTTTGGCGTAGCACAGCTCGGTGAGCTGACCCTGGTGATGCAGACAGGCCTGTTCTTGGCGGCGTATCTGCTTGCTGGAGTTTGGGTCCTGTGGGGGGCCGCAAAAAATATTTTCCATGGCCGGATCTTTGATGAGAATTTTTTGATGAGTATTGCGACCCTGGGGGCCTTGGCAATCGGTGAATTTCCTGAGGCGGTCGCCGTCATGCTGTTTTATGAAATTGGTGAAATTTTACAGTCGACAGCAGTCGGTCGTTCCCGGCGCTCGATTGAAGCACTGCTCAAAATTCGGCCGGAGTATGCGACGGTAAAGCGCGATGGCAAACTTGTCACGGCCGATCCGGCCGAGGTAATGCCGGGCGATATTATTTTGATAAAGCCAGGAGAAAAAGTTCCGCTTGACGGGCAGGTGATCGAAGGGCAATCCATGCTTGACGTGTCCAATGTCACCGGGGAATCCGTGCCGCAGGAAGCCGGACCTGGCGATGAGGTGCTGGCGGGAACCATCAACCAGAGTGGATTGCTTACAGTACAGGTTACAAGGATTTTTAATGAGTCGGCAGTAGCTCAGATTCTTGAGCTTGTACAAAACGCCGGCAGCAAAAAAGCGCGTACGGAAAATTTTATAACAAAGTTTGCTGGCTGGTATACGCCGCTGGTCGTTGCCGTGGCCGCGCTTTTGGATCCGGCCGAGGTAATGCCGGGCGATATTATTTTGATAAAGCCAGGAGAAAAGTTCCGCTTGACGGGCAGGTGATCGAAGGGCAATCCATGCTTGACGTGTCCAATGTCACCGGGGAATCCGTGCCGCAGGAAGC
>Ga0183099_1000994_pt1 | contig 17555 bp, 9 predicted proteins | sample Biomet1_FD_127788 | JGI IMG/M metagenome (GOLD analysis project Ga0183099, IMG submission 127788) | Microbial communities from bioreactor (seeded with anoxic lake sediment) at LBNL, California, USA - Biofuel metagenome 1 | ecosystem: Engineered > Bioreactor > Anaerobic > Unclassified ... | reverse complement strand
TACCCCATTGATTTTGTTTTATAGATATTATGAGTACAAGAATAGTTTCTGCAAGTCATTTCTTATAATAAACAATGTAGCTTGTAGCTTTAATAACTTCTGATATTTATAAATTCAATAATAATGAAAATCTTACATTTAATAGTCAGCGCAGGGCTTTTGTTCTCTATTACCTCCATACCGGTAACAGTTTCTGCACAAACTCCAGCTTTCCCTACTGCAGAAGGTTTTGGTAAATTTGCAACCGGCGGACGTGGCGGCGAGGTTGTAGAAGTAACAAATCTTAATGATAATGGCGAGGGCTCATTAAGATGGGCGCTTTCACAGTATCCCGCAACTCCTCTTACCGTTGTATTCCGTATCTCCGGAGTGATAAAATTAAATTCTGATATTCGAACCAAACGAGATGGATTGACTATCGCCGGGCAAACAGCTCCGGGCGATGGTATCTGCATTCGCGGTGGCAAACTCAATTTCGGAGGTTCAAAGAATCTGGTTATTCGCCACATTCGTTCACGTATTGGTGGAATGACCGATAAAGGAGTCTTTATTCCGGGTGGTTCTATCGGTGTAGAAAATGCTTCAGATGTTATTATTGATCACTGTACATTTGGCTGGTCGGCAGAAGAGAATATGACTTTTTATGATAACAAAAGAACAACCGTTCAGTGGTGCATTATCCATGAAGGACTGTACACTTCCGGCCATGCCAAAGGAGAGCGTAGCTATGCAAGCCAGTGGGGAGGAGTGTTCTCTACATATCATCACAACCTGTTGGCACACAATAATACCCGTTCTGCTCGTTTTAATGGCGCCAGAGGAGCAAATGACTTGCATGTTCTTACAGATTATGTGAACAATGTGAACTATAACTGGGGCAAACCCAATTCCTGCTATGGTGGCGATATAAATAACAATACATCATGCCACATTAATATGGTGGGCAATTATTATAAACCAGGACCAGCCAGACCAATAGGCAACAAATCATACTTCGTTCAACCCTATTATGGCAATGCCACTAAAGTGTCAAACTGGTATTTATCCGGAAATGTGATGGAAGGAGATGCAGTCATGACAAAGAACAATAGTACAGGGGTAGATCTTAGCATGAATCCCGTTGCAAGCAGAGATACAATGATTGTAAAGGCTCCTTTCTTTATAAAACCTGTTTATGCTGTAAAGACAGAAACCGCTAAAAAGGCGTATGAAAGCGTATTGGCAAAAGCCGGCGCTTTCCCTCGTGATGCAGTTGATCTGAGAATCATCAATGAAACACGAAAAGGTACTGCTTCAGGTAAAGGTACAGTAGAAAAATACACTTCTTCTAAATCAGATACCATCTGCAAGAATCACTACTTTGGCCTACCGTTAGGAATAATTGATTCTCCATCGGCAGTAGGAGGGTATCCATCTTATGTGACCAGAAACAAAATAACCGATAACGATCATGACGGTATGGACGATGCCTGGGAAAAAGCTCATGGACTTAATCCTAAGAACAGAGACGACAGAAATGTTCGTATGAAGAATGGTTATACTGCGTTGGAAGTTTACTTGAATAGTTTGGTTGGTGAATAAAAAATTCATCCTATTTCAATAAGTCCAATTTGTCGTAACACTGTTGCGACAAATTGGACTTATTGTTTTTAATATCTTGTGGGTCGTTAACCGTAAACTCCTAATAATTGAATTTTCTTACAGTTTATTGCTACTGTATTTTAAAATTGAAAATTATTCCAAATAGGCTGTTTTTATGTACCCGATATTAATATTTAGGAATAGTAATATATCCTTGATCGGGATGATTTCTCATCTCTGGAATAGAAAATTGCAATTCACCAGAGTTGAGCATCGGTTTAATAAACTTATTACTTATGTATTTCTCTCCTCGTTGTATTAATAGCGCTAATTCAGGAAGCTTATAGGCTTTTTTGGTGCATATTAAAAGAATCAACTCTTTAATTTTGTCTGGATTATTTTCCCTCTCTTTTATAGATATTAGTATCTCTTTTACCTTATCCGGAAGTTCTTTTATTAATTCTTCTCTATCTATTGAACCACCTCCGTTGCTTATTGAACCACCTCTATCGCTTATTGAACCACCTCCGTTGCTTAATTGAACCACCTCCATTGCTTAATTGAACTACCTCTGTCTCTAATTGAACCACCTCCGTATCAATAGTGGAGCAATGTATCTTTCTATTATATTGCAATATGATCATCACCCAGTTTACGTTCAATGGTTGGGATACTATCTGTTGTTGGTATATGTGTACCCAAAAGTCTAATCATGGGTACACATTATATTGGATATGTACCCGAAATCGCATATAGGGTACGCATAGCCATCGGCAGGAATGGTTATCTCTTTTGTGCATTCAATTTATACAATGGATCACATCCAATATCAAAAAGTAAAGTGAACCAAATAACCGGGATCAGTTCTCTTTCATAGTACGAATTTTTAGGGGTTGACTATATTAGCTTAATATTACTTTTTGTAGCAACATTTGTCCATTTCCATAAAATGGAACATCTGTTTGTCCAAGTATAGTAGATGGCAAAGTCGATAATTCAGTTAAATTATCCATTGGAACCACTACTGTCTTTGCACCATTCTCTGAAAGTAGGGATACACGATCTGAAAAGTTAGTAGCTCGTTCTATGGCCCCACCAATAGATATATTCCCAATAACTCCTACTGCAGATTTTAAGTTTTTACCGAAAACAGAAGATATTATAGCTACAAAAACAGCAGAACCTATTCCTCCGGTAACAGCAGAACCTAAGATGGTAGATATTTGAACTGTAACATCAAAATGAGCAAGTGAGTGCTTGGAACTCAAAAGAGTCTTTTCGTTAGCGCGTATATAGTTATAAGTGTTTTTTATATTCTCTTTTACTTCTTGTGAAGACGTTCCTGTAATAGTCAATTTCCCATTACCATTCATTGTGATTACTTCAACTTTTACCAAAGCCACATTATCACCATTACAGGTTGCTGTATAGCAGGTTCCCGGAGTTAAAGGCACATCTTCAATCAAATTCGAACCTCGTTCTTCCGGGCATGAAACAAAAGTTTCCTCCTGACTCTCTTTATCGATATAAGAAAAGTTTGTATCCCAAAACTCCATTCCGCCAATACGCTTTAATTGCTCTTTAACACGGCGACGCATTTCAATTGCAATTGTCAAATATTCTTCTATGTCCTCTTTAGTGTATTTCCCGTCTGGATGCATTAATTTTATAAATCCAGAGACAGTTTTGCGCACAGGTTTGGTATCACGTTGTTTCAGCTGACTACCTAAGATGAAGTATTCATCAATAGCATCAGTATAGTTAAATTTACGTATTGCATGAAGAATCTCACTAAAATAATCCGTACTAAAGCCGAAGTGGTTAGTGAAATTTGAAGGTGAGAATTTTATGATTTCCCAACCTGGCAAAAAGAAACTAAGTCTATCAAGAAACGCTGTATCATTAGATATTTTATCAGAAAACGGACTGAATAGATGAGATGTTTGTAGTACTGTTTCTACGGGCTGATTGATGTTTCCATTCAATATAATAGAAGCATTAGCACTCTTTTCACCTGTTTTCCCGGCGCGAGAAAAGGAACCAGATTCCATGTAATCTTTCATCAGAGGAACGACCTCCTTATCTTTAAAAAGCTCATCTGTAGATTCATCAAAGCAAACAGCATCCCATTTTCCAACAGCACCAATTTCTCCGCTTGAGTTATTTACAAATAGACTTGCTGATGTTCCTTGTCCACCGGATACTAACATTGAGTATGGCGATAATTCTTTAAAAACATAAGACTTGCCTGAACTGCGTGGTCCTAGTTCTGCTAAATTGAAATTAGCTTCCACTAAAGGTAAAAAGCGGGAGAGTAGGAGCATCTTTACCCGGTAGTTCATACCCTCAGATTCTGGTTCATAGCCTCCACTGCGCAACAAAACATTTAGCCATTCTTCTTTTGAGAATTCTTTCCTTAATGCTCTTACCTTTGAATCATCAAAATTAGATAGTTGAATGGGGCGAACTTTGCTCACTACAAAAGGATAAATTTTATTTCCTATCATTTGTTGTGGATCATATTCCATATCAATAACTGCCCATATGCCACCCATCATCATTTTTTCGTGCTGAGTAACTAGTTCGTCACTAATATTAGCTTCCTTTACATTTAAATTAGAAAGTTCCGCCCAATATTTATCTTTTGTAGGATCCAGTCTTACAGCTATTTTATCTATAATTTTGTAAGACGTATTTTCTCTTATCTTAGCTTGAACCAAATTTGCTTCATCTGGATTAACATAATGTTCTCTTAATATTTTTTTTACATTGGCTATTCCCTCTGCAATCTTTTCTTCATCGTCTGTACTGCAAGAGTTTGCTAGTAGATATTCTAAAACAAACATCGGAACATTAGCTCCTCCTTTTACAGAACGAACAATGTCTTTTCTAACTACGTAACCTTTAAACAGGTCTAGTAACTTTATATCTAAATCAGTCATCATACTCATTAATTATAAAAGTCCTCCTAAATCACGGAAGTTTCCCTTTTTAATCTCACAACTATCCAGTTGCTTAGTTGACAGAGCATCAACAATAACAATAGTGAAAGCATCTTTATCTCCAAATGGAAATTCTAATGACATAGTTTGTTTTACTCTTAAGGTAATAATCTGAGAACTTTGAATTAGTTTGCCATTTGTAAAAAGCTGAAGAACAATTTTGCGTTCCGACTCAAAGGTATCCCCCTCTTTTCCCGTGCCTTTAAGTTTTACGGAAAACATTGCTCCAGCTACCTCTTTTAACTCCTTCTTGTTGATAATTGTAACCTTTAATCCTTCTATTTCTGTACCACTCTGGTATATTTTGAATTGTGGTATAATAACTTCCTGCGGTGTAAAACCTCCATGTGCATATCCATAAGCTCCCGTTGTAACAAATGGTTTGTCACTTTTGGCATAATATTGATATTCCCATCCCATATAATTGCCTTTTCTACAAATCGTATTATACAAAGATAACTCATCATTTGAAAGAAGAAAACGCTCATTCTTTTTTATTGAATAACCTGTCGGAATTTGAATCTTATCAGCCTCCATAAGGTGGCCTGTCAGTACAAAACCATGATCAGTTGTCAGATACACCTCTTCATATCCTAATTTAAAGAGATATGCAATTCTGTCTCCCAAATAAGTTTCGTATGTTGCAAAAGCTTTGAGTGCTGCTTGTTGCTCTTTCTCAGATACATAATCTATTTCACCATAGGAAAGAACTAACTTGTCTGCTATAACACCACCGTTCAGGTTTTCTAAAGAAATAAAAGAAATGCCTTTACATAGACTTGAAAGACCAGCTTCTCGTACACTCTTGTCCATTTCAACTGTTCCGTCACCTATGTATATTGCACTCATACAATTCTCGGTTACAGAAGGTAAAGCTGCAAAACCTGTATTCTTATCAATCTTTAGACTTTTGGGCAGTTTTGCTATTACCCGGTTAGCTATTTCCAGTCTTAATCCATCACATACAATAACAGCTGTTCTTTTGGTCGCATCTTCAAAAATATTCTTTAAATATCCTTGCTGAGTGTCTGCATATTCATCGACCATGCTGTACCATTTATCCAGTAAAACAGAATTCAACTGCTCGTAATATCGTTGCCATGGCGCTATTATTTCAGGATCATTTAAAAAATAGACATAACAGATGCGAAGTGCAGTATCGAGTTTTGAGAAATTTTTTGTATAATAGTCTGCAAGTCCTTTCAGTGAAGATAGTTTGTTAATTTCTTTTGGCTGATAATTCAATAAGTCGAGCAATCCATTCCACCATTCAGGTTTAAAGCTAATTGCTTTTTTACTGCTCATTCTTCTGGAAATGAACTGAGCTAATTCAGTATAAAAAGTCCCGTTTGAAAGGCATTCTCCAATGCTACGGAAACAAAGTTCATCAATCTCTTTAAAACAGTGATCTGGATGACAGTTCCAGCAGTTCACTACCTTAGGTAAATTAAATGAGTTTATATAATCCTGCAAACTACTCTTGTTTTCCACACTATCCGTCCATTGATAATAGATGTCAAGCAGTGTATCGTTTATATTATTATTCAGCAAACCATTTAGTAGAACGCTGACAATTTCATTGGCAAACGTTTCGGTAGATTGTTGAGTAGCTGGCTTTCCAATTAACTTATAGATCTCTATAGAGAATATATCCCAAATTTCGGCATCCATCTCATCTTTTACCCGATTAGGATTCTGCAAAAACTTAAGAATATTCTCTTTTATACTTAGCGGAGTAATGCTTCCACCAATTACGTTCAGCCACCACTTTTCATCTTTGTCATTACTACACTTTGCAGCCAATATCAATTCATTGCGAGATAAAGTTACATTTTTATTCAGCTTGCTGTAAAGCTTATCTTTCAAATAGAACTCCATATTGTTTAGCTCTACAATGCCACAAGTTTCTGCATATTCAAGCAAGAATGACAACTTTTCACGTTTGATAGAGGTGTAAAACACAACCTTTTCATGAGGATATTCTTTTTCGGCCTTGTATTTTGCTTCAATTTCACTAAGCTTATCATTTGCTTTAAGCACAATATACTCCTCGGGTAAGCACTTCATTAAGAAAGCTCCTTCACCTGCAGAATCAGTTACCACTACTCTGTTATGGTGAAGTAATATGTTTTCTATATCCTCATTAAACCATTTAGCTATCATTGTCTCTTTATTTTTAGCTTATTCAATTAATCTGATAATTAAGTATTTATATTTAGCTTTCCCAATCTTTATCTTGATCTTTATCTTGATCAACAGCTTGATCAACAGCTTGATCAACAGCTTGGTCAATAACTTGATCAATAACACTGCCTGACCCTTTAACAAATACAAGACCTTTATATGTAATCTTATAGGATTGATCAGGTGAAGTTCCTTTTTCTTTTGTCTTTTCTATTAGCTCATCATCTAAAAGAGGTGCAATGTATTTCTTTCTATTATAGCTATAATCTTTTACCTGTATTAGATCCATAATTTCAGATCTTGACATCTCTCTTTCAACTAATTGCTCTAAAATTGTATAAGTAATAGATTGGGGCTTTTTTACAATATGAACATCTTCTTTAAAGATAAAATCTTTATGACAAGGAATATCCACCAGAAAATAGGTTCTTTCATCGTCTGTTTCAAAAGTAGCTTTTTCGGAACCATTCTCACGCAATTCACGTTGAATGGTTGGGATACCCGTTCCTCTTCCTTCTGTCAAATTCAATTCTTTCAAATACTCACCAAGCCTTCTGTTTCTGTATCTTCGGCAACGTAAATTTATGCCGGCCACTATATCTTTTTGGTTTATTGATCTGTCTGGTCCGCTGTAGCTTACAATAGAAATTCTATCAGGTTCTATTACAATCTCAACAGGTTCCTGCACTTTGTAATCTCTATGAAAAAGCGCATTAACAACAGCTTCTTCCAATGCCAGATAAGGGTAGTTGAATGTATGGATGGATTCTTCCTGTCCCTTTACTTTACGAATATTCTCTTTAACAACATTTGTTCTCAGATAATTTAAAGTAGATGTTATCATTGACGGTACAGGCCCCTTAATAGGGGGTACTTCAATCATATTATCCGGGTTGTTAACTTTCCCTTCAGGAAAATGCACAATATCTACCTGCGAATAAGGAAAGAATTTGTCGGGGTAATCACAAAACATCATCACTGCCAGATTCTTGATAGATCTCATCTCTTTAGGTCCACAAAGTAAATCCATCTGTTCCAGCAACTCTTCTACAGATAGCTTTTCTAGCTGAGTAACCAATTTGCTTCTTACCTTTGTCAGATAATCACGGATAAGGAGAATAGAGATATCTTCATATCTGGCAGTCAGGTTAGGTCTGTCATCAAAAGGCGTCTGATTCGATAAGCTTATTAACTCGGCTTCCAGTTCACCTTTGGCAATAATGGAAGAGGTATTGTATCGGATGTAATACTGATAAACCTTATTCTTATTGGTTATATATTCCGGTATTTTGTAGGGGCGTCCCTGACCGGCCATGGCCCATATCACAAGAATCTTTTTACCGTCAATATCCTCTACATATACTCTGGGGTAAAACACGGGTTGCATCAGGTTGTTGAACTGAAGTATTTCCCTTTGTATTTTATCCAGTTGTTCGTCCGGAAGGCCAATTACCGGACGTTTGGCTACGCCATTTTCTTCTTCTACACCAACAACAATATATCCGCCACCGGTATTGTCAAAATCGTTGGCAAAGGCACAGATGGTTCTGTATATTCTATCGGGATTCCATCCTTTTTTAAATTCTACTCTGTTAGATTCCACGTTATGGCACCTAAGGAGTTCCTCTATGTTAATGGGCAGATTCATATTTTATTCCTGTTATTCTTTTACCAATCAGCATTCAGATATTTCTCCAGCTGTTTTTTATTAAGCACTTCGTAAGCCAGCATACCTTTCTTTTGTAAAGGAGCAATGTTTTTTCCCACACCATCATCAAGTATAGGGTTGTATCCTTCAGCAAGCAGTTCATCTATTTTATTGCGGAAACTATCCAGTTCACGTAGTTGATTTGCTATCAGTTCTTTTTCCATTTTTGCAGCTCCGTTTTCCTGTTCACTCAAATTGATCAACCGGTCACGGAGAGCAGCGTCTCTGTTGGCCGCATAAATTGATTTCAGTCTGCTTAACGTATCACGGCTCCATTTGTATATGCTTACGTAGCACTCCAATGCATGATATGGACCGCTACTAATATGCCAGATAAAAGGCGTTTTAGGCAGATACATAAAGAGATTGAGGTGGTCGGACAGTTGTGCAAAGAATTTGTTTTGCAGATAGCTGTTTATGTCGTTACCCAGCAATTCCATCATCTGTGTAAACTGAGAAGTGCTGAATCCTCTTTCTATAACAGCTTGTTCAATACGAATGGCCAACTGTTCTTCACCACTGCGTTCAATAATTGGAATTACACCATCATCGTCTTTATCAAGAATATCGCGAATTACATCGGTAATCAATTCAAAAACCAATGTCTGGGCACGTTGTGCCGGCAGAGTTTTTGCTTCACGGAACCAAAACCATACATTGATAGGATTTACCTTATTCTTGATACAGAACTCTTCCAGATCGTTGTTTGATTGATAGAGTGTGTCAAATCCTGAAACGATATCTCTGTTATCTCTATCTTCTGTTGGAAGTGAATTAATATAATCTATTAATTCTTGCGTAGCCGGGAATTCTTTATTCTCGCTCATCCACTCCTGATAAGCAGCCTTGGCTTCGGCAGTAACCCGCAGTGAGCCTACCGGGATGCCTTCTTTTTCAAGCACCATTTGTTTGTCATGATCGGAAAGGGCATAGACTTCAAAAACCGTTTCATTGATAATGGCTTCGTTTAAAAGCACTTGAGTCAAAAGTGCATTTTCGAAATTGAAGTAATTTTGAATCTCAGATCTTACATCACTTTGCGGGGTAATCGGCGATGATAGATAGTTTTGTTCAATTATTGAGTATGAACAAATATGTTTTTTTATAGCAACACAAGTTTTAGATAGTTCAGAGATAAAAGTCTCATAATTTTTAAGAGGATAAACAAACGGAACTCTTTGCATATCTCCAACCTGTATATTTACAGTTGGATTTAAGCAATTTGCAATATATGAATTTAGAGGGGAATTTAAAAAAGCCAATGTATAATGAAGATTATTATATTTTTTCATAAAGATACAAGAACCACCTGTGTCAAATAAAGAATTAGGCAAGTGATATCTAAAAGATACCCCTTTACTTCCACTTGCAGAATAGGTTATTCCATCTTGAAAGTAATAGTCTGAATTACGCAAAACAGCTTTCGAATTTTTAAGTTCTTCGCCATCATTTCTCCAATTTATTAGAAGCCAATAATTCCCAAACCATTTGTTATATGGACCTCCTTTTGAATAGTTAACCCATTTTTTACAATCATCACTGTAACAGTTTGAAATAGTGTTTTTATTTACTTCCCACCAGAATCTTAAAAAACGATTGTTGTTTGTTGTTGCTGCTCCTTGCGCCGGTTTCAGTACATCCTCTATATCTTCTACTCCAAACTTTTCTCTAAACTCATCCGAAATCCAATAAATAAATGGATAAGATTTTATGCCTTTTAGTTTGGATTGGGGGAGAGTATAAACTATAGGATTATTAACTCCATCACATAAATTGCTATATGCTTCACGTAATATATCGTAACGTCTACCTTCATAAAAATTATTCAGTTTAATAAAAGTGCTTTCAGAAGATTGTGATTTCTTCTCTAGTATATACATCGCACTATCAACTCTTGCGGAAGGATTGAACATTCCAAGATATCCCCATTCAACAAATAAATCAATATGGGTTTTCTCAATTATAAACTTACGTACATCTTCGAATGTTTTTATGTACATAAAAGTTGGTGGGTGCACTATCCCCACTTTTCCATCTTCCTCTGTTAATTCACAACAACGTTTAATAAAGCTGGCATATAGATTGGTGTTGAACTTCAAAGGCTTCCTATAATTAGCCTCAATAAATTCCTTTAAATCTGCTCCAAAGTCAGCACTATCTGTATAAGGTGGGTTGGCCACCGCAACATCGTATTTTTGCGAAATAATATCCAGGAAGGTTATGGCATTGTTAGTCTTAAATCGGGTAAAGCGATTGTTTCTTTCACCGGTTAAACTCTCAACTTGGTTTCGCAAATTGGTAATAAAACTATTGCGAAAATCGAATGCATTTTGCATATCGCTCAGGGAAAAAAGATCCAGTTTATCATGTGGCATCATGGCATCCAGCTTCTCCTCAACACGTATCAAAGAGCCGAACTTATATGCATTGCGCAAATCTTCCCAAATAGAAGCCATGGTTTTTTTCTGCTGTTCGTCATATTGGTTGCCTGCCTCAAAAGTATGACTAACCTCTCTATATTCCGGCAATACAAAGTGAGAAGCAATTACATTAAAACGGTTAATACGGCGAGAGCGATGAGTACGGGCTTTGATATACAAACCAATCTGAGCTATCTGTACAGCACGTTCATCCAAATCGACCCCATGCAGATTGTTTTCTATAATCAGGCGGGGAATATCCCTCTGGGAATAGCCGGCATCATAATTCTCCAACTGGTCAGTGTACATATCGTAAAACAGATCGAATGCATAGAGCAGGAAATTGCCCGAACCGCAAGCCGGGTCAATCAGTTTAATTTCCTCCATTTTCATTGGTCGCCGCATCTGTGTAGTTGGTGCATTGGCAATCTTATATTTAGAACTCAACCCACTCTGGGGATACATTTCCAGATATTCCTTCCCCAATGAATTATCTACAAGGAATTTCACTACCCATTTGGGTGTGTAGACCTGGCTTTGCAAGGAAACCTTGTCGAATTCTGTCTTTTCACCACTTGCTTTTAATTGTTCCTTTTCAATAACATTATAACTTTCGTAAAGCCATCCCAATATATCTTCATTCGCCCATGTATCAGCCCCACAATCAGAATCTCCTTCCACCTCATTGAAAGACTGAATTATGTGATAAAGTTCGTCGGCTGTAGGAAATAATGCATACGGATATTCCGAACTAAAGATATAAACATCATCTGCTAGTTTATCAAATTCATCCCGCAAGAAAGCTTTTAAACCTTCGCGCTCAGCATGGCGTTCTTCCGGATGTTCTTCCAGCCAGGCATTGTGTGCAAACGATCGGTTGGCATACTCCGTACGTTGCCTGATTACTTCGGGAAAAAGTTCACGGGATTCCATCACCTTGATTGCCGCGATGCGGTTGAATAAGGTAAAAGTGCATTCATCAATGGCTTCAAATCGGGCCTTTTCATAATCACCATTTTGCTCTATCAGGTGGTTTTCCAAAATAGCATCCAGTTCTTTTCGTTTTTCCTGCAAATCTAAAGCTATTTCAGAAAGAAGTCTTTGCGAATGTTCGTATAGTCCCAGCTTTTCAAACCTGTTTTGAAAAGCTGTATGAATCATTTTTCTTATATTGAGTACATGTTGTTGTAGCTTCATGTTTTTTCTCCTTTTATGCTTCTAAGTTAATTCTGTCGTTTTCATCCCACTGTGCCAGCATCTGAATTTGTTGCTTCAGCCATTTGCGATAATCACCCACTGTAATATCTCCTTGCGGAAGTTTTGCCTTAACTTTACATACTTTAGGTACAGAAATTGGGGGCAGACTGGTTACTGAAGTTGCAATTGTTTCTGTCTTTGTATCAGGCAATGATTTTTCCGGTTGTTTTGGAGACGGGTCTTCTGTAATAACAGAACTTTCCCAATACATCAAGTCGGAATGTTTAGATGGTACCAACAGAATAGCCGTGCTCATTTCACTTAATGAAAGTCCGCATTTATGGCAAGTTACATCACCTTTTAATTCAACCTTAACGCACTGATGCCTTTTGGCAAATTCCATTAAAGATTCAGCTTCCAATTTTAAGCCCCTGTTCCATGCTTCCGGGTATTGGTTCAAAGAATGTAAGAATTCATCTGTTTTAATCTGTAAATCCAGATAAGCGTTGCTCATCTTTTCGCACTCGTGCTGAATAAGCTGATAATATCCATCCTTTATTTTCTGCATGGTTTCGCCCATGGCTTTGTAGTTGGAAACCATATCACAGGTGTACATTTTATCAAAAAGATCTCGTAAAGAGTCAAACTCCGGATGAACTGTATTAGCCTTTTTATATTCAGTGGCAATATTCTTTATCAAAGACTTGTTTTGTTGTATTTGCCTCAGATTTACATCAATAAAGTGTATATCCTTTTGTATACGCTCCACGGCTTTTTCAAACTCGTCAACATTTTGCAGAAATTCTTCGGCTGTATTCAGGTAATTAGCTTCTGTAACTGAAGCGCTGTATCTTAAAAAAACTTCTCGTGCTTGCAGAGAGTGCTTAAATAGTCGTTCCTTGTCTTCATCACCTAAAATGTTTTTCTTTATTTGTTCCAGCATATAGCGGGAAAAGTCACGAATGGCATTTACCAATTCAAAGTCATTTAATGTATAAGCAACTTTTATATCCGATTTATGGCAATCCAAATCTTTCAGGCAATCAACAATATCCCGTTTCTGATTATAGCTCAGGCTTCTGGTTATTGCTTTGAAGGAAGCCTTTCCAAAATTCTTTGCCTGTGCAAAGATTTCCGCAGCTCCTGTATCTTCTGCCGAATAAAAATCAGTTCCGTTATATCTGGCTATTACTTTATTCCCTCTGAATAAAGCGGCAACAGTACAAACCAGTAAACCATACGAATAACCGGTTGGAGCCTCTTTCAGTTTTTCTTCCAGTTCACGCCCACTGATGTGATTTTTCATTAATGCCTTTATTTCAGACACAATGCTCAATGTATCACCAATAAAATTACCGGATGAATCGAAGAACCTGAATTCATCTGATGAGAACAGAGTATATAATTGATTTTTTGGTTTGCTTATAATAGATTTGGCAACAGAATCGGAAATGGTAGCTTTAATACGTTTGGTATAGATGTTATCTATCATTCTTTGCTGCAAATCAGAAAGCTGTTGTGTGAAGTTTGTTTCACTCAGGTTGTATACATTATACAGATATACAGCCCTGCTATTGGTGTAAGCTTCAAACAACAAGCGATCTCTTAAAATCTCCTTTTCTCCTCTTTGAGATGCAAAATCATTAATAACCATTCTTTCGTCATCGGTTGCATTAATGTGCGTATTCTCAATGTGAGTTATCTGATCAATTTCCGTTATCAGTTTTTCGATATCACTGAAATGAGCAGTATCCGGAATTATACTAATGATATCTTTGTTGGCTTGTGTATTATCTTTTACTTGCTGAAGATAATCAGATAAGTCATGCCCAAGGCTATAAAGATCATGAAATACAATCCGTAACGTTTTATTGCCTGTATTTATAAGTGGTTCGTCATTGTCTGTGGCACAATAAAAGTCATAATTGACACTTGCTTCGTTAAAATGTGCCAGAGATTTGATTTTATCTAACACCTTCAGACGTTTTACAATTTCCCCCTTCACTTTGTAACTGGGTACCTCCCAGTTGTTCATTTCATCAATAATACGTTGTTCGGTCTGGCTGGTAATGCGAAACTGATTGTTGCTTTCTATCAATGTTTTAGTTTCAACCAGTTCTTTCAAAGCCCGACGTATTTCTTCAGACACCTGATGAAACTGATCGGGGGTATTAACGTAAGACTTTGCTATATTTTCCGCAGTAGTCTTCACCACTTCAGCGCCCGTAAGGAAATGGATTGTTTCCAGAAGTTTACGACCATCTACCAATTTGAAACCATCTTCACGCAGTTTCTTTTGTGCGTAATCATATCTGGAAACCAGTTCTGTGCCAGGCTGTTGTTGTGCTTGCTTACATAAGCTATAGGAAGTAACTCCTTCAAATAATTCTTTGTCTTTGACTGACTCCTTCTTCAGTACATCATATGTTGAGATAATCATACCACGTGCACCAATTTTAGAAGAGACCAATGATTTAGACCCAAAAAGGAAATAACGCAACAAGTCAAACTGATGACAGAAGAAAGGGTAGTAGGTTGCATACATCTCTGCATTCTGGGTCTTGGCTAGTCCCGATCCGGACAAATTTGAAACATCATTAATCAGCCCGCTGTTTTTCTCGTAATAACCTTTCAGCATTTTGCTGCCTTCATCAGTTTTAGCCAGAAGGCGCTGACGAATAATTACATCTACTTCCTGAGAATCAATATGTATTTTGGTTTTGAAACGATCGGTCAGTTTGCTTAGTGACGTTTTGCTTACAGCGGCGTTGTTTACTACATCATCCAGCTTTTCCTGAGCAATAGCAATGGTCCATACTCTTTGTCCTAATGACGAAAGAGCTTCACTGATGCCTTCCAGCTCCAGGATATCTATCTTTTGTTGTGTAAGTGCTTCGCTTACTTCATCAAATAGGAACACAATCTTTTCGGAAGGATTTATTTTGAAATAATGTTCCAGATCCTCTTTCAACTTATAAGCGTCGTAACTATCGATGCGTTCCTGAATCATGTCCAGTGTATCTTTATACTCATCATCAGAGAATTTCCATCCGATCAGTGTTTTTTTGAAACAATGGATCATGTCGGTCATCAAACGTCTTACCTCTTTCCACTCTTTTCCTGTTTCATCCTTTATGCGTTTGCAAAATTCATCATATTCTCCGGTAAGTAGAAGAGAAAATTCTATAAACCCATATTTGTTTTCCAAAAGTCCCAATGAACGCATAAAATTGCAGAAAAGCATATAGGGTAATCCCTTGCTGTTATCGTGTTTTGCCACGTCAAATAAAACTACCCGGTTGCTGTACTTATCAAGGCTTCTTACCTTCATAACCTTGAATTCTGCATTTTTTAATCCTTCAAATTTATGAAGAAATCGCTCTCTGACCGGTGTGCCCAGCAGCATTGGATTATCAAGCAGATAGCCTGCCATTTTTGCAAAATAAGATTTACCTGAACCATAGAAACCACTGATCCATACTCCGGATTCCTTAATATTTGAATTATAAATATCCAGAAAATCATCCAAATGATCAGATAAACTCTCTGTGAGAATATAAGAATCTATCTCACTCTTAACTTCTTCTTCATCATGTGCATCGAGGTCGATAACATTTTTGATATCTTCTTTAAGGTCTATTGATAATATATCTTCAACTTTCATCATTTTTACTTTATGATAATGCATCTGTATTTAGATGCTATCTGTGCATTTAAAAATTTAATATTCTCATTTTCCGTTGTAGCCGGATAGAACGCAACAAACGGAATTTTACTTTTAATAATCAACGGATGTTCCATCAGGTTAATATTTCCGAAATTGGTGCCGTACAAAGCACCCGAATGAATCAGCGCCGGAACTTTACCCATCTCGTATGCTTCTTTAATCTTATCAATCAACATAGAAAAGAAAGTAGGGTTATCAAAACTGTCATTTTTGAATAATTCATCCTTCAGTTCTGAATAGAGTTCTTTAAAATCATTCCATCCGTAAGTGTCAATAAAGGATACAAACACTTCGCGGGCATCAATAAAAAATAAATGATCGGAATATTTTCGTTTGGCCTCGGCTATAAATAGCTCTTCCTCTTGCGGAGGGTACACAAACAAAATACTTCTTCCTCCATTTGCCTGTGAAGTGAGTGATGAGTAATCAGATTTAAGGGCTAGTTTCAGATCTGAAAACATTCTATTCTGATTCAGATTAAATGTCATATATTTCTTAATTCTAAGTTTATATCATTGCCTATCCGGTTAATATCCCAATAAGCTAAATTCTCTATTTTCTTCAAACGATTAAGAATCATGGAAATATCCATAAAGCCAGTTTGTATATAAGGATTCTGAAGAATCTTTTTACCAGGGTGCAACAGCATGATTAACCTGATAAAATAGATGAAGAGCGCATCTTCCAGATAAGGGTGATTGATTTCTTTTTTCACTTTCCCATCTACCAAACTAAATTTTTTTAAGACTGTGAGATATTTGGATGCAACTACCTCAGTTGTCTTGATACTCCATTCCTGCAATGAAGAACTATCTTCTTTCAGATACTTAATATATATAAGCACATCGTCTCTGGCTATTGTTACTCTCCCTGAATAGAAAAAACGGAAAAAGACTTCTTTTGTGATTTGATTAAACAAATCATTACTATAAAGTAACTGCCAAAAAAGAACCAATAATTTAGAATCTGATGATAAAGTTTCATCTGTAATAGCTTTTATGAAGAGGCTTTTATGCTCTATGCCTGCAAATTGAAAGAAATTATTTTTGATTGCAGCCTGAAATCGTGGCATAGTATTAGCCGTACGGAAAACAAAGTTTCCTAAATTTGAGTCCTGCTTCTTAAACTCTGCAATCAATGATTCAGTAATTAAATTATAGTCGGGAATGCTTCCCAGTATATTTATATCTGTATTATATTTTATTTCTTTATCCATTAATAATTTAATGTTAATACCTTTCGACCTACAAATATAATTAAAAGAAGCATTTTTATGAGTCTTTTTTGAAAAGATGTGAAAAAATACGCAAATACAATTTTACCTCTCACTCTTCTCAAACCCACTAACCCCAATCCTCTTCTTCATCTTTGAAGAAGCCCGAAAATTCACACTCTTCACCTCAATACTCTCTGCACGATGAGGCTCTTCAGGATTAAAATCCTCACGGAACTGAGCAGAAAGTTGAAAAGAACCGTAATCAGTGATGGAAACAGTGTAGCCATTACTTAAAGCTTTTTCAATAGCATTGAAGGTCTTGGCAATAGCCTGTTCTATCTCATGCCTTTGCGGCATATTGCTTCCGGCAATGTATTCGGCTAGTGCTTTGGTGTCTAGTTGTTCCCGACTTTTCACAATGGGGTGTACGCCGCCTTTTTTCTTTACGTCTTTACTCAGATTATCGTTTATCTCCTTGAATTTATATGGAATGCCCATGGTAATTAATGTTTTATTGGTT
>Ga0183099_1000993_pt1 | contig 17608 bp, 12 predicted proteins | sample Biomet1_FD_127788 | JGI IMG/M metagenome (GOLD analysis project Ga0183099, IMG submission 127788) | Microbial communities from bioreactor (seeded with anoxic lake sediment) at LBNL, California, USA - Biofuel metagenome 1 | ecosystem: Engineered > Bioreactor > Anaerobic > Unclassified ... | reverse complement strand
GCGGGCAGGCATCAGTTCCCGCGACATGGGCAAGGTGCAGATATCCGAATCCTTTTCCACCGTCCGTGTTCCCGCCGAAGTGCTGGAGGACGTTATGCTGGCTATGCGGGGATGCAAAATCTGCGGCAAGCCCATCCAGGTGATGCCTGTTCCGGAGCAGCAGCACCGGAAGAAAGTAGTCCATTGCGCCGCCGCCAAGCCGCCGGAAAAAAGGAAGGCACACAGCTTTGCAAAGAAACCCAGGAAGCATGGTTAACCAACTGGCCGGTCTCAGCTGCGCGATAGTATCTGCCGAATTCCATATGCGTTTACAAGTCCAAAAATTCTAAACTTGATTGCAGGAGAATAGCGGCTAATGAATCAAAGCAGCAAAAGAAATGCGCTCATCGAGAATATTCTGATTATGATGATCATGTCTTTGTCCATAATCGTATTCTGTTCAACGTTCTTTCCTGTGACAAAAATTTCTTTGTTCTTTGCGCAGGAACTTGAGATGAAACGCATTACAGAACGCATTACGTCCCTTGTCTTTATCGTTATGTCGTTTAACCTGATGCAGCGCCGTCGGGCGGCATGGTATATCACGACATTTCTGCTGCTGGCCAGTCTGATTCAACATATAATTCCCCCGACAATTTGGGTATCGTGGCTTTTTGCGGCCATTGACCTGTTGGTTCTTCTTGCGCTATTCTTGTTTCGCGGCGACTTCTGCTGCCCGTCTGCGCATGAATCGATCAGAAAGAGCCTGTTCTTTTTGATTGCCGCGGCGGCGGCGATCCTGCTCAATTCCGGCGTAAGCTATCATCTTCTTAAGATGGCCATGGCCGGCAGCAAACCCGGTTATGTCTTTTTGCACAGCCTGTCCGATTCGCTGGGCATTCTGTTTGGAGCTCTTGATATCGACACGCAGGGCTTGCCCGGAGCAAAATTTGAGAATTATATGTTCTGGTTCACATGGGCCTGTATGCTTGCCGCACTGTTTTACTCACTGCGGCCGTTTATCGCGCGGCATTTGTGGACCAAAAGGAATATGCAGCGGGCCAAAACCCTCGTACTCAAATACGGGCAGAACCCCGCGTCGTATCTTACACTTGAAGACGATAAATATCTCTATTTCAGCCGCTGTGCAGGGGGGGTTATTGCGTACGGCGTTGTTGGGAGCACCGTGCTGGTAAACGGAGACCCGATCTGTGCTCCGGAGGATTTCCAAGCAGTTCTTGGCGAATTCAAGGATTTCTGTGTTCGAAGTAGCCACAAGCTTATCTTTCTGAGCATCACCGATGCCTATCTCGATACATATCACGAACTGGGATTCGGTACGGCAAAGTGCGGCGAGGAGGCCCGCTTTGACCTGAGCGATTACAATATTGCAGGGAAAAAAGGCGCGAAAATGCGGATGAATGTGAATCATGCCACGAAATGCGGACTGACCGTACGCGAATACAGACCGCTTGAAAAAAGAGAACCAGTCATTGAAGCGGCGTTTCAAAATATTACGAATGATTGGCTGGCAGGGAAAAAAAGCTCCGAGCTGACTTTTACCTTGGGAACGGTCGGGCTGGATGATCCAATGGACAAGCGATATTTTTATGCCGTGGATTCTAACGGCGAAATCAAGGGATTTCATGTGTTCTGTCCGTTTGCCTGCGGCCAGGGCTACATGGCGGATATCACACGGCGCACGCGCGACGCTCCAAGCGGGATTACAGAGAAGATCAATTACGAGGCGTTCCACGTATTCAAAGAGGAAGGATACCGCTGTGCCAGCCTCGGTCTTGCGCCGCTTGCAAATCTTTGCCAGGATACCAGCGCCAACTCTGCGGAAAAAGTTTTGAATTTTGTCTATGAGCATTTGAATTCCTGCTATGGCTTTAAAAACCTCTATCATACAAAGGCAAGCTACAGCCCAACAGAATGGGTTCCCGGTTATTATGCTTTTCTGCCAAAGTTTCTCTCTCCTTCCATGATGTACGCAATCGTACGCATTCAAAACAAGAGCGGGATCCATGATTTCGCAAGGGCTTTTCTGACTGGCAGAGATAAACCCTTGATATAGCTGACTTTTTTCAAGCACTGCAATTTATCTTGGACCAGCAGAAAGGCCGTTGACTTTTGTCGACGGCCTTTCTTAAATGTGAAAATCTTTTGATTACTGTTTAATGTCCACTTTGGCTTCCTATGGCAATCGTATCAAACTTGGACACCGAATTGTGCTCAATATGCGTCCAGCTGACATTGCGCTTTAATGCCACAAACGTAATGGGCACATAAGTTGCCATAAAAATTGGAAAAAGCAAAATATACCGAACCTTCTGCCAGGAAGTGGCCTTGATCCGTTTCCACTCACAAGCTACCGTGAGTGCCCCATAAATCACCAGACCGATATAAAAGTCAACAACTGTAAACATCAGGTATCGCGAAGCCTGAATGACGATCAGGTGCATCCAGAAGTGCGGTTGAAATGCAACGCCTAAGAGGATCAATAGATTGAAAACGACAGCAAATACCGCCAAAAACACGCAGGGCGCTACGGTCATCAAAAAGTCATAACAAGACATTTTCGCAGCAGAAGAGGTAAAGATGCCTTTGACCAAACGGAGTGCATATTTTTTGTTGACCTGAAAGAATCCTTTCGCCCAGCGCAACCGTTGATTCCAGGACTGGCTGAACGATGTAGGCTGCTCATCATATACGATCGCACTGTCGCAATAACCAATCTTATGCCCGTTGATGACACAGTTCACCGAAAACTGGATATCTTCCGTAAGCAGATGAAAAGGCCAGCCATTATTTTCGTCAATCATGCGCTGGGACACAAAGAATCCCGTACCAGAAACTGCGCACGAGTTTCCAAGGAGCATCCGTGGATAATTGAGAAACCTAGCTTCACGCAGAAACCAGATAGAGTATCCAGCGGTAATCCAGTTGGCACTGAAATTCTTGGAATTGCGGTAGCAGGTAATGACTTCGTAACCTCTGTCAAAAGTCTTATTCATCTCGTTGACAAAGTTAAGGTCGACGATGTTATCGGCATCAAAGATGAAATAACCGTCGTAAGCGTCCTGCCCTTTATCCTCTTTAATATTGGAAAGTAAGGTGTCAAGCGCGTAACCTTTGCCTATCTGCTTCTGGTTATAACGCTCATAGACGATTGCGCCAGCCTCTCTGGCCGTACGTGCTGTGCTGTCCGTGCAGTTGTCTGCCAAAACATAAATATCCAACAGATCGCTGGGATAATTTTGCTTTTTCAGGCTATCAATCAGTTCCCCTATTACACCTTCTTCGTTTCGGGCGCATATAAGCGTCGCAAACTTATGAAGGCGAGAAGCTTCCTTCTCCGGTCTGACTTTTCTGAAGATCAATCCAATAATTGTATAAAGATACTGATAAAGATATGCGACAGTCATTAACACAACAATTGCCATATTGACATTAATAACAAATCTTAATGTTTCCAATGGTAAAGCCTCCTATGGTAAGCTCAAATTTTTTTTCATGCACAGTTGCTGGGGATAATTGTTTCATTTAGGAGTTCCAGTCCTCCTGATCGGTAGAATCACTGCAATTGCCCGACAAAATGTTTTGTCATTGCCTGCCTTCTGCATAGTGTACCGCAAATAAGGCTTTTGCTTTCTTTATTTTGCCCGTTGCAAAATAAAACACAGATGACAGCGTCATCTGCGTTCAGAAGAGTCATATCTATAAGTTCATCTACAGGAACGAGGGTAAAACGTCCCTTGAGAGGTATACTATAGATTTTGAACGGTTCGGAAAATAACTGTTAATTTGCTTAAATTATTCTAAATATCATGCCCCTCGACTCAATATTTTAGCAACAAGAAATTTTTTGTCACTATTTTAAAAATTACAAGCGAATTTTAGCACTTCTGTCATCTCCTGTCAAGAAGAAACATAATGCTTTTTTGTTGGTGGAAACAAGAATTTAATGTAAAGTTAATCAAAGGAACCAATGATTAACAGCTTGCCGCAGCACGAAGATGGCTCACCAGAAACGAAATGAAAACCCCGAACAATAGGTATGCCTATTGTTTAAAAGGATTGCTATTTCGTGGGCTGATAATTAGAAAGGTGCATATCCGGTATGGGCAGCAGGCACATATGTTTTTTTATGCAATGTCATGAAGACAGGATGCAAATATCAACAAATAACATCAAATCACTTGTATTTTGAAGAGGGGACGGTATAGTAATATTGTGAAGTTGGAGCCTGCCGACGGTCTGGATTAAATAGACCGATTTGAGGGATTCGACACTTTTATGAATTGAGTGAATTAGCACTATTTCTTGAATGCCCTGCTAACAACGATAAAAATGAAGGTGGAAATTAAAATGAAAGAACAGGTATTTGAATTTTTGGAGAAAGAGAAAATCCCCTATGATGTCACGGAGCATGAGCCTGTGTATACGATGGAGGACATGGAGCGTGTTGGCTTGGATAAGCTGGGAACTCTCTGCAAGAACCTTTTTATCCGTGATGCAAAGGGCAAGAGCTACTTTTTGATTACAGCCAGCAACGATACCACCATCAACCTGAAGGAGCTTGGCGAAAAGCTCGGCGCTGGTAAGGTGAGTTTTGCTTCTGCGGAGCGGCTTCAGCAGTATTTGGGCGTGACAGCGGGTTGTGTTTCGCCATTCGGTGTACTGAATGATGCAGAACACAAGGTGGAAGTCATTTTCGACCAAAAGCTGCAGGGAGAGAAGCGCCTCGGAGTCCATCCGAATGAGCACGATGCGACCGTCTGGATTTCTTTCTCTGATTTGCAAAAGGTTCTGAAGAAGACTGGGAGCAGCGTGAGAATTTTAAAACTCTAATGCTTGCACCGCTTCTTCCTTAAATTATTCTATTTGCGTAATGCTCTTCCTTCCTTCGTTGGTGTTCCTGCTCTGCGCGCCTAATAGATCACTTCAGCTGCCATTGGAATCCAATGGCAGCTGAAGTTTTGTTTCTTGGAGATGGAGACCGGTCAGACCGATTCCAGGGCAAAGCTTTGCGTATCGGCGATCAGTTCGATTTCCTGTTTGGCTTTAAATAGGCTATTCAGCACCAAGGACTCTTTTTGGTCCGAACAACGAAACAAGGGAACGGACACACTGAGAGAGGCAAATATCTGCCCGCCCCTGTACAGGGGTATTGCCCAGCAGCATACCTGATCCGTGGACTCTTCCCGCTCCCAGGCAATCCCGTTTTTTCGGACGGTCTCTAACTGATCCAGCAATGTATCAAGGTCCACAATGGTATGGTCTGTCAGGCGGGGAAGCCCGTCGGCGTATAGTTTCCTGACTTCCTCGTTGGAAAGACCACTCAACAGTGCTTTTCCGATGGCCGTCCCGTTGGCGGGGACGCGGTTTCCCACGTGGGAGATCATACGGATGGGCTGCGGTGAATCCACCTTGCGGATATAGAGCACCTTTCCTCGGTCCAAAACGCCGAGTTGGCAGGTTTCCTCGCAGTTCTTCACAACGGATTCCATCACATTCAGAATGAAATCCATTGCGCTCTGATTGCCGGTAAAACTGGCACCCAGAACGTAAGAGCTGATGCCGATATAATACCGATTGGATTGACGATCCAGTTGAATATATTTCCGATTGAGCAGAGTGCGTAAAATGGGAAAAAGGCTGCTTTTCGGCGCATCCAGTGCCAGAGACAGCTCCGTTAAAGTGTTTCCGCCACCTTTTGACGCAGCTAGATATTCCAGTATATCCAGCACACGGGCGGTGGAGCGGTGCTCCTGTGGCATAGGCCATACCTCCGATCCAATTACATTTTATACTGTCAACACTTTAGCATAGTGGGGAGCATGTTACAAGTGGAAGTTGTAAGTGACACTTTTTCAAATAGCTGCAATTAAAATAAGCACTGCAACAAATGGACAAAAATTTGACAGAATATTATTTACTTCGACGGAATTATAAAAAAATGGATTTATTTATTGACACAGTCAACGATCTATGATAAAGCTAAAGACGAGGAATCCTAAATAAAAACATAATTCGTATATAGGAACAAAAAGCTGCCGCGCCTACTGTGAAGGGGAAGTGGTAAAACGCAGAATTCAAGAAAAACAAAAAAGCAGGAGGGAGAATTATGAGTCAAGAAACACCGGTTTAAAAACCTGGGATTTTGCAATCCGTCTGCTGCTGGAGAAGTATGTGATAGTGGTTCCCGGCACTGGATTTGGCGAGGGCACGATCCGAGAGGGACTAAAGCGAATAAAGGAGTTTGTGGAGAGCCTTTGACGGCTTGCTTTCGTGCGCTCCATCTACCGCCCTGCGAAACTTTGCGTTCGATCCACGATAAAAACTTTCCCCTAATCCGTATTTGAGCGAGTTTATCGCTCGGGGCTAAGAAACTGATTTGCTTATTCAAGGCATCATGCAGAATCGTAAAAAAAGAACGAAAGAGGTCTATTATGAAAAAGAACTATGAAGTGATGGATGGGAACACCGCTGCCGCTCACGCAGCTTATGCGTTTACAGAGGTTGCTGCGATTTACCCGATCACGCCGTCATCCCCGATGGCGGAAAAGGTGGACGAATGGTCCGCAAAGGGCAGGAAAAACCTGTTTGGCTCAACGGTGGATGTGATTCAGATGCAATCTGAGGCGGGCGCCGCCGGCACTTGCCACGGCTCCTTGCAAGCGGGCGCGCTGACGACCACGTTTACCTCGTCTCAGGGCCTGATGCTGATGATTCCCGCCATGTTCGCCATGGGCGGGCAGTTTCTCCCCAGCGTCATGCACATTGCATCCAGAGTGGTTACCTCCAACCACCACTCCATTTTTGGCGATCATACCGACTTCATGACGTGCCGCACAACGGGCTATGCCATGCTGATGTCCTCTACCCCCCAGGAATGCATGGATCTGGCGGCGGTTGCGCACCTGTCTGCCATCAGCTCCAAGTATGCGTTTATGCACTGCTTTGACGGTTTCCGCACCTCTCACGAGATGCAGCGCATTGAGACCCTGGACTATGAAGACCTGAGAGGTTTGGTGGATTACGCGGCTCTGAAAGATTTCCGCCGTCATTCCCTAAACCCGGAGCATCCCGCCAACCGCGGTAACAACGTCAATCCGGACGTCTACTTTCAGTGCAAGGAGGGAGCAAACGAAAAGAGCGCCTCTCTGCCCGACAAGGTCCAGCACTACATGGACGAGATCAACAAGCTGACTGGCCGGGATTACAAGCTGTTCAACTACTACGGCGCTCCGGATGCAGAGGAGGTCATCGTGGTCATGTGCTCGGCTTCCGAAGCCGTGAAGGAAACCGTTGATTTCCTCAATGCCAACGGCCGCAAGGTCGGCCTGCTGCAGGTACACCTGTACAGACCCTTCTCCGTGAAGCATTTCACCGATGCCATTCCCACAACCTGCAAAAAGATTGCCGTTTTGGATCGCTCCAAGGAAACGGGCTCCGTGGGCGAGCCCCTGTATCTGGATGTGTGCACCGCGCTGAATCAGGCCGGAAGAAGCGATATCAGGATCGTGGGCGGGCGTTACGGCCTTTCCTCCAAGGACACTACTCCGGGCCAGTTGATTGCCGTTTACGACAACCTCAGACAGGACAGCCCCAAAAACAACTTCACCATCGGCATCAACGACGACGTCACCCACACCTCCCTCGATTACAAAGAGGTGGAACTTGCGCATCCCGGTGAGATTTCCTGCAAGATCTGGGGCCTTGGCGGCGACGGTACGGTAGGCGCCAACAAGAACGCAATTACCACCATCGGCCTGACCGCCAATAAGTATGCGCAGGCTTACTTCTCCTACGACTCCATGAAGTCTGGCGGCCTGACCCAGTCCCACCTGCGCTTCGGGGATGAGCCCATTCGCTCGACCTATCTGGTCTCGTCCGCGGATTTCGTGGGCGTACATGCCCCCACCTATGTCAACAAGTACGATACCACCGAAGATTTGAAGGAGGGCAGCACCTTCCTGCTCAACTGCCCGTGGAGCGTCGAGGAGTTGGAAAATCATCTTACCGCAAAGATGAAGCGGGATCTGGCCCGCAAGCATGTTCACTTCTACATCATTGACGCTGCAAAGCTCGCCGATGCGATCGGCCTGGGCCAGCGGACCAACAATATCCTGCAGGCTGCTTTCTTTGCCCTGACAAAGGTCATTCCTCTGAATGTTGCCGTGGAGGACATGAAGCAGAACAACTACAATTCCTACTTCAAAAAAACCGGTCAGAAGATTGTTGATCTGAATGACCAGGCCGTTGATGCGGGCGTAAGCGCCGCCGTTCAGGTGGAGATTCCCGAAAGCTGGGCAGACGCCCCCGATGCCCCTGCCGTGGAAATCAAGGCCACGCCCTTTGTCAGGGATATTGTCATCCCCATGGATCGCCAGCAGGGAGACAAGCTCCCAGTCTCCGTGTTCAAAAAGTACGGCGTGCTGGACGGAACCTGGGAAAACGGCACCTCCGCATATTCAAAGCGCGGCGTGGCCACCTCCGTTCCCAAGTGGAACGCGGAAGCCTGCATCCAGTGCAACCGCTGCGCTATGGCCTGCCCCCATGCGGCCATCCGCCCTGTGCTTCTGACGGAAGAGGAAAAGACTGCTGTTCCCGCATCCTTCGCCACCGTTCCCGCCAAGGGTCTTGGTAAGGATGCGCCCGCCTATTCCTTCCGCATGCAGGTCTCTCCCTATGACTGCCTAGGCTGCGGCGTATGCCTGACGGTATGCCCGGCCAAGGAGGCGCTGGTCATGACGCCCTTCGAGGAGATGAAGCCCGAGCAGAGCAACTTCGACGAGATCGCTATGAATGAATCCTATCTGAAAAAGGACGTCATCAACAGCAAGACGGTTAAGAATATTCAGTTTGCAAAGCCCTACTTCCAGTTCTCTGCCGCATGTGCAGGCTGCGCCGAGACCACTTACATTAAGCTGGTCAGCCAGCTGGTAGGCGACCGCATGTATGTCGGCAACGCCGCGGGCTGCTCGTCCGCTTACAGCGGCGGAGCACCCATTCTGCCCTACTGCCGTGACAGCCGGGGCTTCGGCCCCGCCTGGGAGCATTCCCTGTTTGAAGACAATGCCGAGTTTGCCTATGGATTCTTCCATGCGCAGGACGCCATCCGCAGGGAGATTCTCACTCATCTGGAAGCCGTGAAAAGTTCCGGCGTGGCTGTGGACGCCGTCAACAGTTATCTGGCCGACTGGGACGACAAGGAAAAGTCCCGTCAGGTCTCCGATGCGCTCATTGCCGCACTGAAAGCCGGCGAAAAGACGCCGGATGTGGAATTTGTTTTGGACAATCAAGAGTATCTGGCCAAGAAGTCTATCTGGGCGTTTGGCGGTGACGGCTGGGCCTATGATATCGGCTTTGGCGGCATTGACCATGTCCTTGCTCAAAACCGGGACGTCAACCTGCTGGTTCTCGACACCGAGGTCTATTCCAACACCGGCGGACAGTCCTCCAAAGCAACTCCCACCGCTGCCGTTGCCAAGTTCGCCGCCGGCGGCAAGCAAATTTCCAAGAAGGACCTGGGCGCAATCTTTATGAGCTACGGCTATGTCTATGTTGCGCAGGTGGCTATGGGCTATGACCAGGCTCAAACCCTCAAGGCCATTCGGGAAGCCGAGGCCTATCCCGGCCCCTCCATTATCATCGCCTATTGCCCCTGCCTAGAGCAGCACATCAAGGCCGGCATGAGTTGCACGCAGGATGAGATGAAGAAGGCCGTTGAATGCGGCTACTGGCATCTCTATCGATACGATCCCCGCCGGGCAGCCGAGGGCAAGAATCCCTTCCAGCTGGATTCTCCCGAACCCGACACCGGAAAAATTAAGGACTTTCTCATGGGTGAAAACCGTTATGCGTCCCTCAAGAACAACTTCCCCGAGCGCGCCGACGCCCTTTATGAGAAGAACATGGCCGATGCGAAGGCCCGCTATGCCAAGTATCGCAAAATGGCACAGGACACTGAATAACAAACACTCGGGCGCTTTTCAAGCATCGCACGGGTCTCTGACCCAATTCGGGTGATGCGAGGGAACATTGATTCAACCAGACAAGCTAAAAAAGAGGAGTGTTTTTGTTGTACACAACGATTCGCTATGAGATTGAAGATGGCGTTGGAATTGCCACCATCAACAGACCCGAGGTATTAAACGCGCTGAATTCCACGGTTATTGAGGAGCTTCAGCAGCTGGTATTTGAATTGGAGAACGACTCATCCTTGCGCGCAGTAATCTTTACCGGCGAGGGGCGTTCTTTTGTTGCCGGTGCCGATATTGCCGAGCAGTGCCCTCTGGATCTGACCGGTGGCCGGGCTTGGGGCCGGAGAGGCACCGCATTGTTCCGCAGAATTGAGCAGCTGGAGATTCCCACCATTGCCGCCGTCAACGGGTTTGCTTTGGGCGGAGGATGTGAGCTGGCAATGGCCTGCGATATCATTCTGGCCTCTGAAAAAGCGAAATTTGGGCAGCCGGAAGTCACGCTGGGCATCACGCCCGGTTTTTCCGGTACCCAGCGCCTGGCACGACGCATTGGCGCAGCAAGGGCAAAGGAGCTGATCTTCTCCGGCAGAATGGTCAAAGCGGACGAGGCAAAGGAGATGGGCCTTGTAAATGCCGTGTATTCTCCAGAGGTATTGATGGAGTCTGCGGTAGCCATGGCAAAGTCCTTCGCAAAGAATGCACCGATTGCCGTGAAATATTCCAAGGCATGCATTGACAGAGGATTGCAGACAGACCTGGATACCGGAATTGCGATTGAAAATGAGTTGTTTGCCATGTGCTTTGGTACAGAGGATCAAAAAGAGGGCATGACTGCCTTCCTTGAGAAGCGACCCGCGCAATTTAAAAACAAATAAGCCATTTGGCTGAGAAACTATTAAGGTAAGAGGGTATCAGCACTATGAAAAAGGTTGGGATTCTCAATCCCCAGCAAGCAGTCGAATTGGTGCAGGACGGGAATACCATTGCAACTGGCGGCTTCGTCAGCTGTGCCTGCCCGGAAGCGCTGTCCAAAGCTCTTGAACAGCGGTTCCTGACAACGGGGCATCCTCGGGATCTGACACTGTTCTTTGCTGCAGGGCAGGGGCATCGGGACGGCACTGGCGGTGACCACTACGGACACGAGGGCATGGTACGCCGAGTAATTGGCGGCCACTGGGATCGGGCGCCAAAGTTGGGAGATCTCGCGCTGGCAAACAAGATCGAAGCTTACAATCTTCCTCAGGGCGTAATTTCCCATATGTATCGAGACATTGCCGCTCACAACATTGGAACCATCACCACCGTGGGCCTGTATACCTTTGCCGATCCCCGCAACGGCGGCGGAAAATTGAATAGCTGTACTAGGGAGGATCTGGTAAAGGTTATCAATATTGACGGTAAAGAGCTTCTTCTCTACAAGGGTTTTCCCATTGATGTGGTCTTTCTACGTGCCAGCTATGCCGACGAGTACGGCAACTGCACGGTTCATCGTGAGATCGGGCCAATCGATGTCACAGCCATGGCACAGGCGTGCAAGAACAGCGGTGGCAAAGTGATTGTCCAGGTGGAAAAGATTGTACAGGGCGGTACGTTGGACCCCAAACTGGTGGCTATTCCAGGCATTTATGTGGATTCCATCGTGGTGGGTTCCATTGAAGACAACGAGCAGTGTTTGGGCATGCCTTATGACGGCTCTTTGACCGGGGAGTTCCGCATTCCCGTGGATGCCATCCCATCAATACCTCTGGATGCAAAAAAAGTCGTTGCACGTCGCGCGGCCATGGAGCTCCCCAAAAACGCAGTTGTAAATCTTGGAACCGGTGTTCCGGAAAAAATAGCTAATGTAGCCGCCGAGGAGGGTATTTCCAATCAGATGACCCTGACAGTGGAGGCCGGTTCAATTGCCGGTGTTCCCATGGGAGGGACGCAGTTCGGCGCGGCCGCGAACTCTATGTGCATTCTGCCTCATAACGTGCAGTTCGATTTCTACCACGGCGGCGGTTTGGACATCGCGTTTCTTGGTCTGGCGGAGACAGCACCCAACGGCGATCTAAATGTTTCAAAATTTGGAACCCGACTGGCTGGCGCGGGTGGGTTTATCGACATCACTCAGAACGCTAAAAAAGTCTGTTTTTGCGGGACATTTACAGCTAAGGGTCTCAAGGCGGGCTGCCGAGATGGGAAGCTGGTCATTGAGCAGGAGGGCAGCAAAAAGAAGTTTGTAAAAGAAGTGGAACACATCACCTTCTCCGGAAGATATGCCAACCAAGTACATCAACCGGTTCTGTACATTACAGAACGCGCGGTATTTGAGTTGCGTCCGGAAGGCGTTACGCTGACCGAGATTGCACCTGGAGTGGATCTGCAAACCCAAATCCTCAATCAAATGGACTTTATGCCCCAAATTTCAGAGAATCTGAAGCTGATGGATCTACGCATTTTCCAGGACGCTCTGATAGGACTGGACGAGGGACGACCTCAGTAAATAAAGCGAGGAGTTAATTTATGTCACTGAAAACGGCGAAAGAGTACATCGAGAGTCTACGTAAGCTGAACACCCGGGTATACATGTTCGGGGAGAAGATCGACAACTGGGTGGACCACCCCATGATCCGCCCCAGCATCAACTGCGTGGCCATGACTTACGCACTGGCACAGGATCCCAAGTATGCAGACCTCATGACCGTGAAGTCCAGCCTGACGGGCCACACCATCAACCGCTTTACGCATCTGCATCAGTCCACAGAAGATCTGATCAACAAGGTGAAGATGCAGCGTCTGCTCGGCCAGAAGACCGCCAGCTGCTTCCAGCGCTGCGTGGGCATGGACAGCTTCAATGCGGTGTTCTCCACGACCTATGAAACCGATGAGGCACACGGTACGCACTATCACGAGAACTTTAAGAAGTTCCTGAAAATGGTGCAGGACAACGACCTGACGGTGGACGGCGCTATGACCGATCCGAAGGGTGACCGCGCCAAAGCTCCTCATGAGCAGGCTGACCCCGATATGTATGTGCATGTTGTGGAACGCCGCCCGGACGGCATCGTGGTCTGCGGCGCGAAGTGCCACCAGACCGGATCGGTCAACTCCCACTGGCACATTTTCATGCCTACCATCTCTATGAGTGAGGCTGACAGCGACTGGGCAGTCTCCTTTGCCTGCCCCACCGATGCCGAGGGCATGTACATGATCTACGGCCGCCAGAGCTGCGATACCCGCAAGCTGGAGGGCTGCACCATCGATGTCGGCAACGCCAAGTTCGGCGGTCAGGAAGCCTTGGTGGTTTTGGATCATGTGTTTATTCCCAACGAGTACATTTTCCTCAACGGCGAATATGAGTTCGCCGGCATGATGGTGGAACGCTTCGCCGGCTATCATCGCCAGAGCTACGGCGGCTGCAAGGTGGGCGTGGGCGATGTGGTCATCGGCGCCGCTGCTCTGGCCGCTGAGTACAACGGCGTGGAGAAGGCCTCCGCAGTGAAGGACAAGTTGATCGAGATGACTCATCTCAACGAGACACTCTATTCCTGCGGCATTGCCTGCTCCTGCGAGGGCTGCCCCACCAAGGCGGGCAACTACCAGATTGACCTGCTGCTGGCCAATGTCTGCAAGCAGAATGTCACCCGGTTCCCTTATGAGATCGTGCGCCTGGCCGAGGACATTGCCGGCGGTTTGATGGTTACCATGCCGTCCCAGAAGGACTTTGAGTCCGAAACGGTAGTCGGCAACAATGGCGAGACCATCAGTGAGATTTGCAACAAGTATTTTGCGGCTCACGAGGGCGTCTCCACCGAGGATCGTCAGCGGGTAATGCGGTTTCTGGAGAACATGTGCCTGGGCGCCGCTGCCGTGGGTTACCGCACGGAGTCCATGCACGGCGCGGGATCTCCCCAGGCCCAGCGCATCATGATCGCGCGGCAGGGAGATTTCCAGGGCAAAAAGGAGCTGGCCAAAAATATCGCCGGCATTCAAGACGAGAAGAAGTAAAAACATAGGAGGCTAACCATGGATTTCGAGTTGACCAGAGAGCAGGAACTGATCCGAAAGACGATGCGGGACTTCACCGAACATGAAATCAAGCCCATCGCCGCCGAGACCGACCGTACCTGCGCCTATCCCAAGGAGACCATCGACCAGCTGTTCCGCTACGGCGTCATGGGCATGAGTGTGCCGAAGGAATACGGCGGGGCGGGCGCGGACGACCTGTCCGCCGCTCTGGCCGTGGAGGAAATTTCCAAGGCCTGCGCATCCACCGGCGACATTGTCGCCACCCACAACGGCCTGTGCTGCGGCCCCATCATCCAAAACGGCACCGAGGAGCAGAAGCAGAAGTATCTGCACATGCTCACCGAGGGCGGCAAGCTGGGTGCCTTCTGCCTCACCGAGCCGGACGCCGGATCGGACGCTTCCAAGGGCACAACGGTTGCTAAGCTGGAGGGCGACCATTACGTGCTCAACGGCGCCAAAATCTTCATCACCAACGGATACGCCGCCGAGGTATTTGTGGTCTTCGCCATGACCGACCCCTCTCAGGGCACCCGGGGCATCTCCGCCTTCATCGTGGAAAATACGTTCCCCGGATTCTCCGTTGGAAAGCATGAGGAGAAGATGGGCCTGCACGGCTCTCCCACCGCCGAGATTGTGTTCACCGACTGCATCGTTCCCAAGGAGAACCTGCTGGGCAAAGAGGGCAAGGGTTTCAAGATCGCCATGCAGACCCTGGACGGCGGCCGTATCGGCATAGCCGCGCAGGCTCTGGGCCTTGCCGAGGGCGCCATGGACGAGGCAGTGAACTACACCAAGGGCCGCATCCAGTTCGGCCGCCCCATCTCCAAGTTCCAGAACACCCAGTTCCTGTTCGCAGACATGGCCGTGTCCATTGAGGCGGGGAAGCTCCTGACCTATCAGGCCGCCATGCGCAAGACGAAGGGCCAGAGTTTCACCAAGGAGGCCGCCATAGCCAAGCTGTTCTGCTCCGAGGCCGCTATGCACATCACCACCAAGTCCGTGCAGATGTTCGGCGGCTACGGCTACACCAAGGATTTCCCCATTGAACGCATGATGCGCGACGCGAAGATCACCGAGATCTACGAGGGCACCTCCGAGATCCAGCGCGTGGTCATCTCCAACCACATTTTGTAAACTGCTTCAAGTACTCAGCTGTTGTGATTTTGCAGCTGAGTACCTGTTTGCTTTAATTGCGCATGTTGGGGGTTACTGTATATCCCTCCATATGGACGCTTCTGCGTTTTTCATAGAAACCGTATAATCCTTTTTTGCCACGATGGCATCTCCAGACATAGAAAAGTCTCCGTCAAGATACCTTGACGGAGACGTGGAGCTGGTGCGGTGACTCGAACACCTGACCTCCGGTTGTTCATAAGGGGGAATATCAGCTAACTTCATCCAGCTTCTTGTCAAAGCCGATTCCACTTTGTGTTATCGCCGCTTTCAATATTCTTGTGCTCTCCGCAATGCCTACCACAGCTGTATGCTCTTTCTGATTTTCTATTTCAATCGATTCTGCCTCGGCATTTGTTTTTCGAACTTGTGCCCCAACAAGCGCTATTTCAGCCTGCGTCTTAGCAGTATTTGCTTCAATTTGCTTGATTTCAGCAGCAGTTTTCTTTCGGTCGCTATGATCATTCAGCAATTCATTTCCCTTAGAGAGAATTGCCATTATTCCTGTATTTTCCTCTCCATCGCTCGATTTTGTTTTGCCAACAATTCCACGATATACAAAAATTCCTGTCATAACAGAAACCGGAACATAAGGCAGTATGATTTCAATAAACCCCGGTGAGCCTACTGCTGTTTTTATTGTAATCTTTTCGCATACATCTTCGGTTCCATAATACTCAGTAAGTGTCCTGTTAATCTGCAAAATAGAAGATTGCAAATCAATATTATTTTTAATGCGAAACTCCGCTTCGGTAGTTTTCTGCAGTGTCAAATGCAATCCGTTTTCTGAAATATAACAGGGATGAAGATTGCGGTATACCATTTCCGCATACTCAGTGATATCAGATATCGTTTGTTGGGCCCTAAGAACTCTAAAAAAATATACATCTGTCCACAAGTCAATCTGTTTAACCCATTTTACAGATCGCTTATGCTTATATTCACACTGTTCATACTCATCGCTCGAATATTTATGTTTGATGTCAGAGGTTATATCGCCCAGAATGCCAATGGCAATTCTCTTTCCACCCATAGCAGGAATAGCAATTAGGTCTCCTGTCTGCATCTTATTGTAAAAGGTATCCATTTGGCCAAGAATTAATCCGGGTCTATTTTCTTCTGGATATAGATCTGAGATTTCCTCTCTTTTGGCTTCATAACTCTTTTTCATATCGTTGACCATGGACACTGGAATCAAATCCCACCCTAAAGCTATGTAATGATTCACATAAAAATCGTAATAATACATTCCCGATTGTGTTCTGAAGAACCATATATGGGATCCATCTCCAACAACAGGGAAACCAAATTCTTTCGCTAATTCTATTATGAGTTTGCTATCCATCTGCTTGGGATCCCTCCAAATCACATTTTTAAGCGCATAAGACAAAGCAGCTTTTATATACGTTAACTTATAACATATTTTGGCATATTTCGCAACACATATATGTGAATAAATACATAACATCTCTTGTACAAGCAACTCTGCATACTATTGCGGAGCATGGTTCATCCTTCATTTACTCCTTCAAACACGTAGAAAATTTAGGTTGTATTTCTCCTAATTTTAGCGTATACTATTGATAAAAGGAGGTGTCGGTCATGCAGATCAACATAAATAACTTGGTGTCCATCACAGAGGCCAACCAGAATTTTTCCCGTGTTGCAAGGCTCGTGGATGAAAACGGCGCCGCCGTTATCTTGAAAAACAACGTTCCACGCTATGTCCTCATGGAATTCAGCCAGTTCCAGAAAGAGGAGATTGCCGGCGAGGAGGAAGTCGATAGGGTCGCAAGGCGCATTCTCACCAAAAATAGGCACGCCTTTGAGGAACTTGCCAAATGAAGAGGCTGTCCGTAGAACGTATCAAGCAGATTCACCATTTGATGATAGAAGAAACCGGAGGCATGAACGGCATTCGCGACGAGGGCCTTTTGGAGTCCGCAGTCAATGCGCCGTTTCAGACCTTTGATGACGTACCGCTGTATAAGACCATTGAAGCGAAGGCTGCAAGACTCGGATACTCACTGATCAACAACCATGCTTTCCTCGACGGCAATAAGCGCACCGGCATGTTGGCAATGCTCCTGTTCCTGGAACTCAACGGAGCCGGGAAGGATTGTACAGATGAGGAGATCATCCGTGTCGGCTTAGCGCTGGCTGATGGCAGCATGGACGACAAAGCGCTGCTCGATTGGATTCTGGATTGAAATTAAAAATACGGCCGCCGGAATTTTTCTTCCGATGGCCGTATTTTATTTATGCGGTCTGCTTATCCTGCACATTCTGCTCTGTCCCGGATGGTACCGGTGATTGTGGCATCGTGCCAAACCATTCCTCCTGATTCACATAGCCGATAAATTTATCATGTTGGCAATGCTCCTGTTCCTGGAACTCAACGGAGCCGGGAAGGATTGTACAGATGAGGAGATCATCCGTGTCGGCTTAGCGCT
>Ga0183099_1000992_pt1 | contig 17615 bp, 15 predicted proteins | sample Biomet1_FD_127788 | JGI IMG/M metagenome (GOLD analysis project Ga0183099, IMG submission 127788) | Microbial communities from bioreactor (seeded with anoxic lake sediment) at LBNL, California, USA - Biofuel metagenome 1 | ecosystem: Engineered > Bioreactor > Anaerobic > Unclassified ... | reverse complement strand
AATGTAAGAAAGGGGGGTATGCGGGGGCTTGTTGTTATTGGCGGTGATGGCAGCCTCCGCGGAGCACACAAGCTGACACAGGAAACAGGCCTCCCGGTTGTAGGTTTGCCGGGAACGATTGATAATGATATTTGGGGAACGGATTATACGATTGGTTCCGATACGGCGGCGAATACAATTATTGATGCCGTCAATAAACTGAGGGATACAGCCTCGGCACATCGGCGGATTGCTGTTGTCGAGGTTATGGGAAGGAAATGTGGTTGGCTGGCAATGATTTCAGGGATTTCTGGTGGGGCAGAATCGGTGCTTGTTCCTGAGGCAGAATATAATCTCGATACGGTATGTGCTGAAATCAAGACCGCCTATGCACGCGGTAAGCGGTATTGTCTGGTGATTGTGGCAGAAGGTGTGGGCAGTGGCATTGAAATTGGCAAGGCAATAGGAGAGAAAACGGGAATTGATACAAGGGTATCCGTATTGGGACATATACAGCGGGGCGGCTCCCCTTCGGTAATTGATCGGGTAAAAGCAAGCCAACTGGGAGAAAAAGCGGCCCTTGCAGTCATTTCAGGAATCTCAAATGTTGTATTTGGTTTTAACAGCGGGAAAATTGTCAGTATTGATCTAGAAGATGCGGTCACGAATAAAAAACAGTTGGATCCCGAATTGATTCGTCTGGCAGCGATTCTAGCATAAATTGTTTCACGTGAAACAATTTATGCTAGAATCCTAACGCAGAATGTACAAAGCCAAAGTAAGCGTAATAGATAAAAAACAGCAACAAAAAGCTCCTGTTGTAGAGTGATTTCTACAACAGGAGCTTTTTTACTGTAACTCAATTGGCAAATCAATTAAGAATGCGGGGCAGAATGTTAAAGTATAAAATTGTTTCACGTGAAACATTAATCTTTCTTCATCAGACTTTTGGCCAACTGAACAGCTACCACACCATCATGGGCATAGGCATCGGCACCGGCGGCATCAGCATATTCCTGTGTGAGGACAGCTCCGCCTACAATGACCTTTGCTGTACAGCCAGCTTCTTTTAGGGATTGAATTACCTGATCGATTTGTACCATGGTTGTTGTCATCAGAGCACAAAGCCCAATAATATCGGCCTGGTTTTCAATTGCCGTGCGGACAATGGTGTCGGCATCGACATCTTTGCCGAGGTCAATTAAATGAAACCCGTTGTTTTCAAGCAAAGCCGAAACAATATTTTTTCCTAGATCATGCACATCACCTTTTACGGTGGCCATAACAACCGTCCCGCGGCTGACTGCCTGCTGTGCTGGCAGCAGAGCTTTGATTTTTAGAAAGGCAGCCCGCATTGCTTCAGCAGAAAGCAGGACCTGGGGCAGAAATACCCGGCCGGCACCAAAATCAATCCCGATATCATTCATGGCAGTTGTCAGGGATTCTTCGGTTATTGTCTGGGCGGAAAATCCTTCAACAATAGCCTGTTCGACCAGGGCCCCTACACGTTCCGATTCGCCGGTAATAACCGTGTTCTTTATGGCAGATAGAATATCGGTTTCAATGTTTTTGGCGACAGCAGGACCGGTGGGGGCGTTTTCATTAATGCTGGTATTGACGCTGTAGGCACGGCCATTTGGATCTTTTCCCAGCAAAGCTGCGCTTGCCAATAATGCCTGCTGCATGGAAGTATCATATGGATTCATAATCGGAGCATCAAGACCAGCCGCAAGACACATGGAAAAAAAAGTGCTGTTTATCAAAGGGCGGTTTGGCAGACCGAAAGAAATATTGCTAAGCCCCATGGTTACAGGATACCCGAATTTTTCCCGATAGAGCTGCAGGGTTGCCAAGGTTTCCCTGCCGGCACTGGCATCGGCAGCAGCAGTCATTACAAGACCGTCGAGGAGAAAATCACCTGCCTTAAGGCCATATTGCTGTGCCTCAGAAATAATCTGTTCAACCAGGTTACAGCGTTCGACAGCGGTTTTGGGAACGCCTGCAGCGGACAGCGGCAGGCACAGGATTGCCGCTCCGTATTTTTTTGCCAGCGGCAGAAATTGCGCCAGCCGCTCTGGTTCAGCACTTACGGAGTTGATCAGAGCCCTTCCCGGATAGGCTTTGAGGCCGGCTTCGAGGGCGGTGGCATCGCTGGTGTCAATGGCCAGCGGCACGTCGACAAGCTGTGCTATTTCAGTAATTGCCTTGTGCATAGCTGCTGTCTGATCAATACCACCAACCCCCATGTTGACATCCAGAATATCGGCACCGGCGCGGATCTGTTCAATCGCTTCTTTTTTTACAGAAATAAAAGAGCCGGCTTTGATTTCTGCGGCCAGTTTTTTTCTCCCGGTAGGATTTATCCGCTCGCCAATCAATCGTGTTGGCAGCGATTGATCGATAAAAATAGTCTTTGTTCGGCTGGTAAGGGCCAGCAAGGGCGGACAAGATTTTCTGGTGGCAGGTTTTAGACCGGCAATAGCAGTCTTTAGTGCGGCAATATGTGCCGGGGTTGTTCCACAGCAGCCGCCAATAAACGTGGCTCCGGCAGCAACAAGCTTTGGTGCCCACCAGCCCATGTCATCAGGCGTCATCGGGAAAACAGTTTTTCCATCGACAAGCTGGGGCATGCCGGCATTTGGCTGGACGCTGATTGGCTTTGAGCAATTCTCGGCTAAGGTCTTGATGATCGGGATCAGCTGTTCTGGGCCGAGTGAGCAGTTGGCACCAATAATATCCGCGCCAAGAGCTTCTAGAGTAATGGCAGCAGTCTGAGGATCAGTTCCGCTGACGGTACGTCCGTCTTCACTATAAGACATCTGGCAAATTACCGGCAGGGTGGTTGCTGCTTTAGCGGCCAGTAAGGCAGCGCGCATTTCCTGCATATCGATACAGGTTTCAATCAGCAGATAATCAGCTCCTCCGGCGGCAAGTGCGGCCGCCTGTTCGAAGAAAACATCATAGGCTTCATCAAAGGAAAGATCTCCTAAAGGGGCAATAAATCGTCCGGTTGGACCCATTGAACCAGCTACTTGTGCCTGCATACCGGCAGCAGCTTTGGCTGTCTGTACGGCAGCGATATTGATTTCTCTAGCCCTCTTGGACAGGCCATAGTGTTCTAGTTTTATGCGATTTGCCCCAAAGGTATTTGTTTCAATGATATCAGCCCCGCAATTTATATAGGCCTCGTGAACTGCTTTTACCACTTCGGGCTGATTTATATTTAAAAGCTCCGGGCATTCACCTGGTTTAAGGCCAGCAGCCTGCAGCATGGTGCCCATGGCACCGTCAAAAATTTTAATCATAAATATCTCCTTTTACACTTTTTGTTATTTTCTTCGCGCCAGACAATCTTGTTTGGCGCAGGCTTGGCAATTATGAACAGACTTTTTTTGCTCGCAAAAATTTTCTTTTGGTATTAAGCCGATGATAGCCGTAATTGATTTTCTTGGCAAGAGCATCATGGAGTCTGTAAGTCCAATTTCAATAGTTGCTGCCTGGCTGAGACGAAGCATTTCTGGTTGGAAATGAATGTCCCAGTCGCCATAGCCGGGACTGAACCGCCATACCATCTCATAGCCAAGCGGCGCGACCTGCTGCCGGATGGCTTTTTCCATATCATCAGCTGCTTGTTCAACCGCCGTTGTGGCAGCTGCATCAAGGAGAAGTGAATGAGAATACTTACCCTGCTTAAAATAATCCTGGATTTGAATTTCTACAGCTTCGCCAACGGTTACTGCTAAAACAACAACTTTTTCAGCGAGAGCAAGATGTTTGCGAATTTTTTCTCCGTTAATACAGACCGGAGGAACAGCCTTTATTTCGCCTGTCCGCGCATTGTATTCATAAACTTGCCATATTCCTTTTGGTTCAGCAAAAACCTGTATTTCGCGACAGGCATCATTGATGCGGTCCTGATTGAATTCAGCTTTATTTAATCCGGCATAACGCTTGGTTTCCACCGGATCGACAGCTTTTAATGGAGCATTATACACCGGCATAAGGGCGTCCTTTCTGAAAATGTTTCACGTGAAACATTTTCCGCTGGGATAACATTTGTAAAGTTGTAATTAATTATTACTATTTTAACATAAAAGTGTAAAAAAAACTGTCTTTATTGCAATCGAGATTGATATTTTTTGATTGTGGGCAGGAATATAAATTGAAACTGTGGAAGTTTAGTTCAAAGAGAATTTTGCAGTGAAAACGGCAGATTTTTAGAAAAAGAAAAGATGGTGAATAAATTTGGCAAAAGTTATCGCAATCGCCAATCAAAAGGGCGGTGTGGGTAAAACTACCACCTCGGTTAATTTAAGTGCCTGTCTGGCTGCTTTAGGGAAAAGAGTGTTGCTGGTTGATCTTGACCCGCAAGGAAACGCTACCAGTGGTTATGGCATTGATAAATCAAAGCTGGAGAATTCCGTATATGATGTTCTTGTCGCCGGAACTGATATCGCAGCAGTAATTAGAAATACAGAATTTACCAATTTGGATATTTTGCCAGCGACTATTGAATTAGCTGGTGCTGAAGTTGAATTGGTGGCGGCCATGTCGCGCGAAAATAAACTAAAACGTGCTTTGGAAAAGGTGAAAAATTCTTATGATTACGTTCTGATTGACTGCCCGCCGTCGCTGGGTTTATTGACGCTGAATTCGCTGACGGCGGCGGATTCTGTTTTAATGCCAATTCAATGTGAGTTTTATGCCCTGGAAGGGGTTTCTCAGCTGATGAATACTGTCAATTTGGTGCAGCAAAATCTCAATCAGGATTTGGTATTGGAGGGTGTATTGCTGACAATGTATGATTCCCGTACCCGATTATCGGTTCAAGTGGCCGAAGAGGTACGAAATCACTTTGCCGGCAAGGTCTACGAAACAATTATTCCAAGAAATGTTCGTCTGAGTGAAGCGCCTTCCTACGGCCAGCCGATTCTTGCATATGATCCAAAATCAAAAGGTGCTGAGGTTTATATGGACCTTGCGAAAGAGGTGAATGCAAATGGGTAAGCCAGTACATGGCGGTTTGGGCAAAGGGCTGGGAGCTTTGCTGAAAAATACGGATGATGCAAAAGATAAGATCCAAATGGTTTCCGTGACTGATATACAAGCCAATCCTTTTCAGCCGCGCAAGGAATTTGATGCCGAAGCTCTCGAAGAATTGATGAATTCTGTCAAGGAATATGGTGTATTACAGCCTCTTTTGGTGCGCAAGTTACTTCATGGCTATGAACTGATTGCAGGGGAACGGCGGCTACGGGCTTCAAAGCTGGCCGGACTAGAAAAGGTCCCGGTGTTGGTGCGAAACTATACAGATGCTCAGGTTACAGAAATTGCCCTGATCGAAAACCTGCAGCGCTGTGATCTCAATGCGATTGAAGAAGCTGAGGCTTATGATCGCCTGCTCACTGAATTTGGGCTAACGCAGGAAATTTTGGCGCAAAAAGTAGGGCGTAGTCGCTCACATATTGCTAATTTTTTGCGCTTGTTACGCCTGGCCCCCAGGGTTCAGGAATATATTGTCAATGGATCGATCACGATGGGACAGGCAAAACCGCTGCTGTCCATTGAAGAGGATTCTTTACAGCTTGAAGCAGCTGAATATATTATTGCCGAAGACCTGTCAGCCCGCGAAGTTGAAGAACTGGTGAAAAAAATTGAAAAGTCGCCAACGTATTTGACAGACCGCGAAGAAGGGCAGGAACGCGAAGTCGCTGCTGACAAAAGTCGGGAAATTTTTGTTGTAGAAGCCGAAGACCGGCTGAAATTGCTGCTTGGCACCAATGTGAAAATAAAGCCTGGCAAGAAGAAAAGTAAAATTGAGATAGAATTTTATTCAGCTGAAGATCTGGACCGCATTATTGAGACGTTGACAGAAGAGGCAAAACGTCTGCCAGTGCAGAAGATGGCGCGAAATATTATTGTATAAAAGTGAGAGGTATTATTGTTTCACGTGCAACAAAGCAAGGTCTTTACGTTTTGCTGATTTGTGATAAAATAATTTGGTAAGAAAAATTGTGTTCAACAGGGTTGGCAGTTGTTTCATAAAGGACAACTGCCAGCTTCGGCAAATTAAACAGAGCGGGCTGCTGGAAATATTTATAAAAAGATACAGCTTAGCAAGGGGAGAATAAAGCAAAATGGCAGTAGACAGTGCGGTACTCATGAATTTAATGATGAATAATATGTTTTATATTGTCGGTATTCTCGGAGTCTTGGTGTTGGTGATGTATGTAATCATTATTAATTTATTTTTGAACTTATCCTATTTAAAGAAACGCTATAAAAAAATGATGACAGGCGTCGACAGCGGCCTGAATTTGGAACGAATGCTGATGGGGCATATCGATGAAGTTCGCGAAGCGATCAATAAAACAGCTGCGGTAGAGGCGGAAAATAAAATAACCCGTCAGCTGGCTGATAAGTCGTTACATAAATTCGGCGTTGTCCGTTTTTGCGCGTTTGAGGATATGGGCAGTGATCTCAGCTATGCTGTGGCTATGCTGGATTCGGCAAACAACGGGCTGATCCTGTCGAGTATCTTTGGCCGAGAAGAATCCCGCAGCTATGTAAAGCCAATCCAGAACGGAACTTCTACATATACCCTCACCGATGAAGAAAAAGAAGCCCTGCGGGAAGCAATGGCGCATTGAAATGAGACCTTAGTCAGATAAGAGAATAGATAAAAAATCTTTAAATAAGAAGATGCCTGTGCTATAATATATAAGCACAGGTTTTTTTGTGCCTATTTTTGTTTCAGGGATGAATTATAGTTTGGAGGACTTTCTTTGGAGAAGCAAGTGCAAAAACCGGATCAAAGGGAATATACCATAAAAATAATTCCTCATCGCGGTGAAACGGTGCACAGTATTCGGCTGCCGATAAACGTAATTAAATATGGTATGGCTTCCTTGACAATAGGACTGATGTTGTTTGTTGGGGCATTTAGTTATACTACATATAGTATGTATTCACAAAAAAATGATAAAGCGGAAATCGGTGAGCTGCGTCAGGTTAATAATATCCAGCAGGAGCAATTGCTGCAACTGGCAAAAAAGGCGAACGCACTGCAGTCAGATATGGAAAAGCTCAATGAGCTGGAACTAGAAATTCGTCAGATGTCATCATCTGAAGGTAGTTCGGGAAACCCGGGGGCCGGTGGTACACATGATGGACAGGGTGGACCTAGAATTCAGCCGGATCTTCAAAATGTAACGGAAGCTTTGGATAATCTGGAAAAAAATATGGCGGCTCGTAAACAGAGTCTGGAGGCTTTGCATCAGCAGATCAGTGCCAAGCAGGCTGAAATGGCAATAACACCATCGATCTGGCCAGCCAGTGGGGATATCAGTTCGAATTATGGCTTGCGCTGGGGCGGGACGGATTTTCACCCGGGAATCGATATTGCCAATGATGTTGGAACTCCGATTGTTGCCACGGCTGATGGTATTGTGACAACAGCTGGTTGGAATTCAGGCGGCTATGGCAATATGGTTGATATTGATCATGGCAATGGCATTATGACACGCTATGGACATACTTCACAGGTTGTCGTAAGTGCCGGTCAGCAGGTTCGTCGTGGACAGGTTATTGCCTATATGGGAAATACGGGTTTTAGTACGGGGCCGCATCTTCATTATGAAGTGAGAATTAATGGACAGGCCGTTAACCCGGCACGATATCTATAAGTGAATAGAAGTCCAGGTGGGAACATCTGGGCTTTTTTTATAGAAAATTTACAGGGAGTGTGAAAGTTTATGTTTGGCGGAGTGAAAAAAAAAGTGGAATCAGCTGGCAACAGCGATATTGAAACAATTGTCGGAAAAAATACGGCGATAAAGGGAGAAATCAGCGGTAGCGGCAATATCCGGATTGATGGCAGAGTGGAAGGTGATATTGCGGTGTCCGGAAGTGTTGTCATAGGAAAAACCGGTGAAGTGGTTGGCAATATTAAAGCGGCAAATCTTTTAGTGTCCGGGATAATCAGGGGGAATATTGAAGCGGAGAGCAGTCTGAACATTTTTGCATCGGGGCAGTTGTTTGGGGATACAAAGGCTGCGTCCTTCAGTATTGAAGAAGGTGCTGTTTTCCGTGGGCGCAGTGAAATGTGTGGAAAAAAAGCCGATATCGGTGAGGTCGTCGACATAAAGAAGAGCAAAAAAGCATAACAACTTACTGAGTTTTTCGCAGAAAGTCCTTGGAGAATAGAGTCTCCAAGGACTTTTTTTAAAATATACAAAATACATGGTGTGTACATTTTGCGGGCGGATGCCAGTGGATTATTTTGTATACCGCAAAACAATGCAGTACAAAACCCAGGTAATATTGCGGTAGGTAGAGCATAAACACCCGCAGTATGCCAGCTTCCACACCTTTAGGACATTTAGTGTAAAGATTCACAGATGAATAATAATGGTTAATGTGTATATTTATACACGCACTAACAGTGTAAAACCTTAAAATAAGGCTTAAACTAGATATTTTTCAGAAAATTAATGCACTATATGCATATTGACAGCATAAGATTACATCAATATAATATTAAGTGCGTTACATTTAATACACTGTAAAAAAACAGATGTATTTTCTAAACGGAGATGCCTCCTGATAACGGAAATGTTCGCGTGATAATTACGCTCCGGATGAACACGGCGCGGAGTTTGTGAAAATGATACTATCATCTATTGTGTATTTATAAAGGAGAGAAATATATGTGCAGAATTGGTTCGATAAAAAGTAAAGTTCCGGTTCATCCGTCAAAGGCTTTACATTTGATGTTGCCGCAACAGGAGGGCCATGATAATTCCGGTTTTGCGATGGTAATGCAGGACTTATATGGGATTTTTTCCGATTATAAGGAAAAACCGCTGTTGTCACTGGCCTGTACGCAGCGAGGGGCACAGATGGTCGAAGACTACATGGACAGCCATAACTTTGTCCAGCTGGCCGAATGGATTCCCGTCCCCAACAAGCAGGCGGGCCTTGATATAAAGGCCATGCCGTACTATATTTTCCGTAATTATGACTATCCGGAGCATTACAATGAAAAAACACAGGCTGAGCGCGAAGACCTGCTGATGGATACTCGTTTGCGCTTGCGAAAAATGCTGGAAGAAGCCGGGGCGGGGTATGTCTATTCCTTCTGGCCGGATGTTCTGACATTAAAGGAAATTGGCGATCCGCGCGATATTGCAACATACTTCCGCCTCTGGGATGATAATGGCTGCCTTGTCGCTAAAAGCATTGTAGCCCAGTGCCGTCAAAATACAAACTATGATATCGTCCGCTATGCTGCGCATCCATTTTTTCTTCAGGGCTATACTCTTTGCGCGAATGGCGAAAACACCTTTTATACAAAGAACAAGGAATTTCAGAAGTCACTGCATCGGGGTTATACAGGCTTTGAATCAGATTCGCAGAATTTCCTGTATACGCTGCATTATGTGCTGCATGAACTCAAGTGGCCGATTGAATATTACAAGCATGTAATTACACCGTTGCCGTTTGCCGAGATCGAGGAGCGTCCTGACAAAGAGGTCCTCAAAGCCATCCGGCAGTCGCTGGCAAATCTGGAAATCAACGGGCCTAATACAGTGATCGCCGTGCTTCCCGATGGCCGTATGCTGACCTGCTGCGATTCAAAAAAATTGCGGCCAGTTGTCGTCGGCGGGGATGATACAACAATTGCCATATCTTCGGAGGTCTGCGGGTTGAATGAGATTCTGCCACACCGTGATATGACGAAAGACATTTATCCGAATGAACGTGAAGTTGTCGTCATCGGCAATGACTTGGAGGTACAAAGATGGAAACAGTAAAGACACAAGATGTTGCGGTCAATGATCTCAACTGGAAAATAGAATATGATTTTGACAGCTGTACGATGTGCGGCAGCTGTGTGGCTTCTTGTACCTTCGGAGCAATTAAAGCCGGGGTATCTCGCCGGTCGATCACCATATCGGAGAGCAGCCAGCCCAAGCCGGTCCATAAACACCGGGCCTTGCCGGTCATCAAGCAGGTCGGGGATATTGCCCATGCCTGTGTTGGCTGTGGGATGTGCGAAAAGGTATGCCCCAATAGTGCCATCCGCCCTGTCCGCAATGTCGATACGCGCAAAACGCTTTTGTCGCGAGACGGAGGGCCAATTAAGCGTGGCGGGCGGACCAACCTCAATGCACAGCGCACGCTGGATCACATTGTGGTCGGCCGCATCAGCCAGATGACGGACCCGGCTCTTGATTCTGAGCGGCATACGTTTGATGTCAGGGCTCCGTTTGGACGGGTTCTTTCACCAAGAGAATTGCCGTTTGCTATTCAGGAAGGCAAACTCAGCCTGGCGCATAAGATGCCGCCGGTTAACTGGATTTATCCGTTGATTTTTTCCGACATGTCAATTGGTGCTTTGTCTACCCGTGCCTGGGAAGCAGTAGCTTTGGCGACCGGATACCTCAATGAGAAATGCGGTCTGCCGGTGCGCATGAGCTCCGGTGAAGGCGGAATGCCAGTAAAACTTATGGAATCGGAAGCCTTAAAATACATGATCATTCAGATTGCCTCCGGGCATTTTGGTTGGAATCGAATCATCAAAGCACTGCCCAAAATGCAGGTTGATCCGGCGGGGGTGCTGATCAAGATCGGACAGGGGGCAAAACCAGGTGACGGTGGGCTGCTGCCTTCCGCCAAAGTGGCCGAGCATATTCAGGCCATTCGTGGTGTGCCGAAGGCGACGCTGTCTTCCCCGCCGAATCATCAGGGGCTCTATTCCATCGAAGAATCGGTGCAGAAGATGCATCTTTCTTTGAATGCAGCCTTTGGTTTCCGGGTACCGGTTGCGATCAAATGCGCGGCTTCGGCTACCTCGGTTTCTGTATACAATAATTTGCTGCGAGATCCTTATAAAATCTGCGGTGGTTTTTTCCTTGACGGGATTCAAGGTGGCACCGGGGCGGCTAATGAAATTTCTCTCGATCATACCGGACATCCGGTGGTATCAAAGCTCAGAGAATGTTATCTGGCTGCTGTTAAGCAGGGGCTTCAAGGGCAAATTCCGCTTTATGCTGGTGGTGGGATCGGCATGACCGGCAATGCCGCCGCAGATGCCTTTAAAATGATCTGCCTTGGCGCCAATGGCGTGTTCATCGGCAAGTTGCTGATTCAGCTACTTGGCTGTGTCGGCAATGAGCAGGGCCGTTGTAATGCCTGCAATACAGGCAAATGTCCGACCGGCATCTGCAGCCAGGATCCACGGCTGGTAAAACGTCTCGACATCGATCGTGGGGCACAGAAAATCGTCGACTATGTACTGGCGTTTGATTCGGAGCTGCGCAAGCTGATGGCGCCGATTGGCAACAGCTCGCTGCCGGTAGGCCGCAGCGATGCATTGGTATCAACGGATAAAGCAATTGCCGACAAGCTCGGCATTCAGTATGTATGCTAAGGAGGCTGCTTAAAAATGTTTAAAATAAACACATTACAGGGACATGAGCGCATGTCCACGCAGGAGTTGCTGTTGGCGATTGGCGAAGCCGTGGCCAACGGTGAAACAGACTTTGATATAGCGGCTTCCGGGCAGCATGATATCGGGGGGCCGCTGTGGCATCCGGAAGGTAAAAAGCTTACATTCCGCGTGCGCAATGCTGGTCAGCGTGTGGGGTCCATGTGCCTTGATAATACAGAAGTTATTGTGGAAGAGTCGGCTTCAGCTGATGTTGGCTGGCTCAATGCCGGCGGTAAGATTACCGTTAAAGGCGATGCCGGCGATACGGCCGGACACTGCTCTGCCGGCGGCAAGATTTACATCGGCGGGCGGGCTGGGACTCGTTCTGGATCCCTGATGAAACATGACCCGCTCTATGAAGAGCCGGAACTGTGGATACTGAAAAATGTCGGCAGTTTTTCCTTTGAATTTATGGGCGGCGGACGGGCGATTGTCTGCGGCAATGACAGTGAGGCCTTTGAATCCGTATTAGGTGACCGGGCCTGTGTCGGCATGGTCGGCGGAGTGGTTTACTTCCGTGGACAGGCTAGCGGTTATGCTTCTGATATAAAACTGCAGGAGCTTGAGGCCGAAGATATTGCTTTTCTTGAAGGTGGCATGGACGAATTTCTTGATTCGATCGGCCGACCGGAGCTTAAGGCTGAGTTGTCTGTCTGGGAAGAGTGGCATAAGCTTAGCCCACTGGCTTTTTCTGAAAAGAAGGCGAAAGCGCAGCCTCATTTGCGCGAGTTCCGGTTGGATGAGTGGACCAAGGGTGGGATTTTCAGTGATGTCGCAATGGATGATTTTGCCGTGAAAAACACAGTGGAAACTGGTCTTTACCGACTGCGTACTCCTTCCTGGGATAATGAAAAATATGCGGCACCATGTGAATTTAACTGCCCTGCAGGAATTCCTTCTCAGCGCCGTTATGATCTGATCCGTGAAGGGCGTCTTGAAGAAGCCTGTAAGCTGGTTCTTGACTATACTCCGTTTCCAGGTTCCGTTTGCGGGTCGGTCTGTCCGAATCTCTGTATGCAGGGGTGTACCCGTTCTAAAATTGATGAAGCCGTTCAGATCGGTGGTCTTGGCCGGCAGTCGATTCATACAAAAGTCGCTATGCCGGACAAAAAAACCGGCAAGCACATTGCTGTTATCGGCGGCGGGATGGCTGGACTTTCGGCTGCCTGGCAGCTGGCTCGTAAAGGCCATGCAGTTTCGGTTTATGATGAAGCGCCGGCAATTGGGGGGAAGCTCGAACAGGTTATTCCGCGGGGACGTCTGCCACATGAAATTTTGGAAGCGGAACTTCGCCGCATTGAAGAGCTTGGCGTGAAATTTGTCGCCGGGTACAAAGTGGATGCTGATAAATTTGCTCGGCTCCGGGCTGAAAATGATGCGGTAATCGTTGCTACCGGCGGTCATGAAGCGCGGTATTTCCCTTGGGAGGGAGCAGAAAAACTGGTCCATGGAATAGACTTTTTGAAAGCTGTCAATCGCGGACAAAATCCTAAAGTTGGCAAAAACGTAATTGTCATCGGTGCCGGAAATTCCGGGATGGATACAGCGGTGGGCGCCTACCAGATGGGTGCGGCTAATGTGGTCTGTGTCGACGTGCAAAAACCAGCAGCGTTTGCTGAAGAAATTGCCCATGTCGAAGATCTTGGCGGCAAGCTTGTCTGGCCGTTTATGACGGCTAAAATTACCGATGAGGGTGTTTACGATCAGGCTGGCCGGTTTATTCCGGGAGATATGGTGATTGTTTCCATTGGTGAGGCACCTGTTCTCGACTATCTGCCGGCGGATGATTCCATAAAGAAATTCCGCCAGTGGCTGGTGCCGAAGGAAGACCAGAGCATTCTTGATGGTGTGTTTGCTGCCGGTGATGTGATAAAACCAGGCCGTCTTGTTGATGCCATTGGCGGAGGGATAAAAGCGGCACATTTTGCTGATGAATATGTGTTGGGGCAGCCCTTACAGGCAAGTAGCAAGAAAGAGGTCATTCCCGCCGAGCGGATATCCCGCGAATATTTTGACAAATGTCATCACTGTAACCTGCTTGATCCGGTTGACGATCATACCCGCTGTATCAGCTGTGGTACCTGCCGTGATTGTCGGATGTGCATAGAGTCGTGTCCAGAGAAGGCCATTACTCGTTTGGCGCATGCGGATGGAAGTTTTGAATATATTTCGGATCAGGAGCGCTGTATCGGCTGTGGCATTTGTGCTGGTATCTGTCCGTGCGGGATCTGGTCCATCAATGAAAATTCGGAAGAAATTGCCCTTTACCGGACCTATAATAAGGCATGATCAAAAGCCCCTGAAAAAAAGTTCAGGGGCTTTTTTAACGGGGAAATAAAAGTATTATTTAAAATGGTAGGAATATTCATGGATTTATCATATAATGGGGATATGAATTTTTATTTTACTTATCATCAATAATGGGGGTTTTTGCATGCGAGGATTGCACTATAAGCATAAGCGAAAAAAAGAAAAAGAATGCTATACGAAAACCAGGGCGCAGGACAGAATTGTAGCCTATCTGATTGATCTTGTTGTTGCTGGGGTACCGCTGCTGCTGTATTCGCTGATTTATGGGATGGGAGATGGCGTAGAGCCCACGTTGGCGGCCAATGCATTGTTGATCTGGGGGCTGCTTTATTTGACGGCCAAAGATGCCTTTGGCGGGCGCAGTTTTGGTAAACGCTATATTGGGCTAATTGTTTTGCAGCGCAATGACAATGCACCCTGTAGTATGATAAAGAGTGTTATCCGGAATCTGTTGGTGCAGATCCCGATCGAGGTGCTGTTGCTCTTTTCTGGGGATGGACGGCGTATGGGTGATACACTGACCAATACGCAGGTGGTCAGATTGGACGAATACATAAAATTGGCATAAGAAATTAAAAGAAGGGGCTGTAAGAAATCATTTTCTCACAGCCCCTTCTTTTAATTCCGATATATCGTCTCGAGCAGATGCTTTCCGCTGGCGGAACGAAAAATTCTTTCGCCCAGGGCTTTGATCGCTGGCGGGGAAAGGGTATCCTCATAAGCGTTGACGAGAAAGTCAGCTTCAATTAACAGTTGGTAATCGATTTCCCGTGGAATATTATAGGTGTGATGATGTCCGACCAGATAAGCCACGCGCTCGATGACTGTATCGGCAAGGCCAGTTTCCCGGAGCATTTCCCGGGAAATATCGGGTCCTTCGATTTCCTGATATTTCCCGGCACTGCTGCCGTATTTTGTTTCGCTGGCTTTAATGCCGATGTCATGGACGATGGCGGCTGTCTCCAGAAGATACTGTGTTTGTTCTGGTAGCTGCTCCATATGTCCGAGCAGTGAGGCAAAGTTGTAAACCTTTAAAAAATGCTGAATTCGCCGCGGATCGCCCCCGTAAAGGCAGATCATTTTTTGCAGCAGAAGAAGATGGTCTTTGTGCATAAAATAGCCCCATTTCTTAAATTTATTTTGCTGGCAGCAGATGTTCTAAAATTTCGCGCTGCAGCTTGCCAGTTCCCGCGATAGATTGCCAATGTCCCGAACTGTCCTGTCCATAAAAATTCAGATTGATGTTGAAGATCTGACAGTCTCCGTGCTCAGACGGGGTAAAAAACAAAACACCTGTTATCCTGAGCTTATCAGATGCTATCGGCATCGCTGTATAGCCGCTGTACGTGGCCAGAGACGATGAAACCTCCGCATTGGTATAGACAATGCCCCAGGTGGAATCGACTGTCTTAAATTTGAGGACGGAAGCTAAAAATGGATCTTGTTTTATGCGGCGGATCACTTCGACAAAGGTAAGCGCATTTTTAGGCAGGAGAAAAATAGACTGTTGTGTCGAAAGTTCAAGCGGGGCCGGAAAAATCTCCACCTGCCAGTCTGCATTCGAGCGATGAATTAACGCTGCCAGCGAAGTTGCCGGTGGTCGATACAGCTGCTCTGTACTTATCGCCGCAAGCTGATCCCCGGGGCGGATTCCGGCATAAAAAGCAGGGCCATAGAGATTAACGCCAATGACTTTGAGCTTGGCATCTACCGCAAGGCCGGAGGATAATGGAAGACTGGCGGCAGCGGCCACATTGGCAGTCAGCAAGAAAATCAGGAGCAGGCAGAGGCGTTGCATAACAAAACTCCTTTATGAAAAAATTTGACTGTCTGGTTTAGCTAAATTATATAGCAGGCAGACGAAAATAAAAAGCCCTGGTTTACAGCTTTTGTAAGTCGCAGTAGTATAGAAAGAGAAAGTTTTTTCCGTGAAAAATCGGCTAGAAGAGGAAGTGCTTTTATGGTCAGGGACGTTTTGCAGCTGGGGAATCCTCAGTTGTATGAAGATTGCGAACCGATAAGCCAGAGTGAGGTTCATTCGCTGACGCAGATTGTCGAGGATTTACACGATACACTATGTGTTTTTCGCCGCCAGTATGGAGCCGGCCGGGTAATTGCGGCCCCGCAAATTGGACTGAGGAAGCGGTTGATAAAAGAGCGTTCTTTTTAAAGTGATCCTTATAAATTGGCCGGGTTCATTGGATAAAATAAAACAAATTTGATCTGCTGGGCACTATAGTTGCCGGCAGAAAGGAGCTTTATGATGAATACAGATATTGCAGCTGACAAGCTGCTGGATTTTATAGCGGGCAGCCCGTCGTCCTTCCATGCGGCAGCAGGGGCTAAACAGCGGTTGTTGGACGCGGGTTTCACGGAACTTTTGCCAGCGCAGTCGAACTGGCAGTTGCAGGCGGGAGGGCGCTATATTTTTGCTCCGTACGATTCGATGTTACTGGCTTTTTCACTAGGAGAGAAACCAGCTGCTGGCGGATTGAGAATTGCCGCGGCGCATACAGATTTTCCGTGTTTCAAGCTAAAGCCGGCCTGCTCTATTGCGGAAAATGGCTATAAAAAGCTCAATATTGAAGCCTATGGTGGCATGATTTTAAATACCTGGCTTGACCGGCCGCTGTCCGTTGCCGGAAAAGTTGCCCTGCGGGGCGAAAGTCCTTTTCTACCGGACTGCCGGCTTGTTGATTTTGAAACGCCGTTGCTGACAATTCCGAACTTGGCCATCCATATGAATCGCGATGTCAATAAAGGGATTGCGCTTAATCGTCAAAAGGATATGCTGCCACTGGCAGGGCTGTTGGGAGGGGAAACAGCAGTGGGGGAGTTTTTTCAGACCCGCCTGGCAGAAAAAATTGGGTGTCAGGAAGAGGCGATTCTAGCCTTTGATTTGGCGCTGTATCCGGTAGAAACAGGCTGTAGGCTTGGGTTTGACAAAGAACTGATCTCCTCGCCGCGGCTTGATAACCTGTCTTCGGTCCAGGCCTGTGTCGAGAGCTTGCTTGGCGGCAGCCGTGATAATGGAATTAATGCTGTGGCACTGTTTGACCATGAAGAAGTGGGCAGCCGAACCAAGCAGGGGGCTGGTTCGCTGTTGTTTGCCCAGGTGCTGGAGCGGGTATATATGGCACTCGGGCTAGCGCGGGAAGATTATTTGGCAGCGCTGTCCCAAGGGTATATGTTCTCGGTTGATGCGGCCCATGCCGTGCATCCGAATGTGCCGGAAAAAAGTGATCCAACAAATCGGCCGATATTAAATGGCGGGGTCGTATTAAAAACATCGGCCAGCCAGTCCTATGCCGGTGACTGCGAGGCAGCTGCAATTGCCAAGGCACTTTGTCAGAAATACGGCATTGAAGCGCAGCATTTTGTCAATCGGTCCGATGTAGTCGGAGGATCTACCCTTGGCAGCATTGCGTCCACCTTACTGCCGATTCGCACGATGGATATCGGGGTTGGGATGCTGGCCATGCATTCCGTGAGGGAGGTTATTGGTGCGACGGACCAACTTTCTTTGGAAAATCTGCTCAGGGTCTTTTTTTCGGAAGCATAAAAAACTCCATCCGCGGCATTGCTGCGGATGGAGTTTTATTATCTTTATTTTTTTTTGTAGGCTTCGGCCAATTCACGTTTGGAGATTTTGCCGGTACCGGTTTTGGGAAGTTCGCTGAGCTGCTTGTATTCACGTGGCAGCTTATACAGGGCAAGGTTTGCCTGCAGATATTTTTTTAGATCGCGGATGATAACCTCTGCGCCCGGTTCGGCGACAAAAAAACAGATACCTGACTGCCCGCGGAGTTTGTCGGGAACGCCGACTACGGCT
>Ga0183099_1000991_pt1 | contig 17627 bp, 15 predicted proteins | sample Biomet1_FD_127788 | JGI IMG/M metagenome (GOLD analysis project Ga0183099, IMG submission 127788) | Microbial communities from bioreactor (seeded with anoxic lake sediment) at LBNL, California, USA - Biofuel metagenome 1 | ecosystem: Engineered > Bioreactor > Anaerobic > Unclassified ... | reverse complement strand
CAATTTCCGGGATTATATTTACAGTAATCAATTTCCGGGATTATATTTACAGTAATCAGAATACCGATGGCTATTGCTTTAATTAATTTCTGGAAACATGCACTTTCATCTGTTTGGTGGAGCATTAGCATAAGCAGCATTGCTAAAGGTATATTACTTGTAACACTATATATTATTCTGTTTAAACTATTTATTAACAAACATAATTCAATTTAAGTTATGGGAAGTGATATCTTTAAATCGGCAAACTATTTATTAAAAGGTAATGTGTGGTTGGATGCATTGTTTGGCCTTGAAAAGGAGAGTATCCGTGTGGATAAAAATGGTAAATTAGCTCAAACGCCACATCCAAAAGTTTTTGGGAATAAGCTGAAACATCCTTATATCACAACTGATTTTTCAGAAAGTCAGGTAGAAATGATTACTCCTCCGCTGCCTGATATAAATCAGACAATTGGTTTTGTGGAGACTATACATGATATTGTTAGTCTGGAATTAACTGATGAGTACTTATGGCCTCAAAGTCTCCCTCCAATTTTGCCGGACGATAAACAGATACCTATAGCGAAATATGATGAAGATGGAAAAGAGGCGGAGCATTACAGAGAATTTCTTGCTCAGAAGTATGGCTCGAAAAATCAATTGATTTCGGGCATACATTTTAATTTTTCCTATAGTGAAAAGTTATTGGAGATATTATATAGAAAAATAAATCCGTCATTATCATACGAAGAATTCAAGGATGAGGCTTATCTGAAAACTATCCGGCAGATGCTTAGGATGCGTTGGCTGTATATACTGCTCTATGGAAGTAGTCCTGTGGTAGATTCTTCATTGGAACTTAAATGTAAATTGGCGCCGTACTCAATTGATAAAGATGTGGTGGCTCTCTCCATCCGAAATAGCTGTTATGGTTATAGGAATATAGGGGATTTGTATCCTGACTATAGTTCGGTAACAAATTTTAGAAGCAGCATAAACCAGATGATTGAAGAAAAAAAGATTGCATCTTCTAAGGAATTGTATTCTCCGGTGAGACTTAAGTTTATAAAAAGTCCTGAACATATTACTTATATTGAGCTTCGCTTCATTGATATCGATCCTTTAACTAAGGCTGGAGTTACTAAAGATGAGCTATCTTTTTTGCATGCACTTGCTCTGTATGGATTATTGAGTAAAGAAGAGGAGGATTTTAATGTGGCAGTTCAGGCTAAGGCAAATAAATATCATGGATGCGTTGCTCTGTATGGATTGGATGAAATACCATGCATGTTTGAAGAGAAAGGAGAGCAAATAAACATTTGGAATGAAGCTGAGAAACTGATTCGGGGAATAATGAATTTATTCGAAGAACTGGGAGTTGATAAAAGTGAATACCGTGATTCATTGTTGCATGCAATGGAATTGATTGAAGATCCCGGAAAGCGTAGAGTTTACAACGTGCTGAATGGTATTCAGAAGATGGGCTATATCCCTTATCATTTGGAGATAGCTGGAAACAACCTTCTTAAAAGTAGGCAAAAGGACTATAATTTTATTGGATTGGAAGATATGGAACTCTCCACACAGTTGTTATTGCGGGAAGCGATAAAAAGGGGTGTCTCTTTTGAAATTATGGATAGAAAAGAAAACTTTATCAGACTGGAAAAGAATGGGAATATACAATATGTAAAACAAGCAACTAAGACTTCATTGGATAATTATACCAGCGTACTGGCTATGGAAAATAAATTGGTTACTAAAAGGATATTGGAAGAACATGGTATTCGGGTTCCGAAAGGAGAGGATTATACTAATACTGAAACGGCGAAATCTGATTATGTACGATTTCGAGGTATGCCTGTGGTAATAAAGCCGAATCAGACTAATTTTGGTACCGGGATAACTATTTTAAAAGAGAATATGGATGAGCAAATTTTTCAACGTGCTGTTGATATTGCATTTGAATATGATTCTACCATCCTGATAGAGGAATTTATTACAGGAAAAGAGTATCGTTTTTTTGTAATAGGAGATGAGGTTGCAGGCATTTTGCATCGCGTTCCTGCAAATGTAACCGGTGATGGAATTAAGTCAATCAGGGAATTAGTGCGTACTAAAAATGAAGATTTGCTGCGAGGTAAAGGTTATCATACGCCATTGGAAAAAATTCAATTGGGTGAAGCTGAGGCTATGTTTTTACAAGCACAGTTCAAAGACTTTGATTATATACCTGCATATGGAGAAACTGTATATTTGCGTGAGAACTCAAATATAAGTACCGGCGGTGACAGCATTGATTTTACAGATGACATTCCGGATTCTTATAAACAGATTGCCATAAAATCTGCTCAAGCCTTGAATGTAACTATTACCGGTCTAGATATGATTATTCCAAACTTGACAAAGGATGCTTCGGATAATAATTATGCTATTATAGAGTTGAATTTTAATCCGGCTATTCACATTCATTGCCACCCGTTTAAAGGAAAAAACCGAAAATTGAATGAAAAATTAATGGATGCATTGGGGTATTAGATTATAATGTAAAGAATGCCAAAGTCTTATATTGTAATTTTAGATTATTAAAAATAAAATGGGGAATTTTATTCTCCATATTTATTGGCATGTAAATCTCTTGAACAGATCTTTAAGTTAATAATCCCAGTTCGGAAGCATATTTTAAAACTTTTATAAAGTTAATGTAAAAAAATAGTCGCTTTATGCTTGTTCAATGTAAACTAAATATACATTGAGTTTACTGCAAAAATTGAACCGAAATAATTTTAGAACTTTGTAATTAGTTATGCGTAAATATTTAACTGGTGTCCGGTGGCGATCTAATCACACGCTTTTTATGTAGATTTAGTGGATGAATTGTTTATAAGCTATGTTCCTGTGATTCTTGATGCAAGTATCCCGTTATTTCTTATTGCCCCCAAGAAATAAATTGGGATTGGTCGGAAATACAGGCTATGATTCTGGAATGCTGAAGGCCGATTACATGGTTCAGAAGGAATAAATCATTTAATTATCAATTTTATAAAAATATATTTGTATTTGCTTTGATAATAATACTGATTGGTATATATTTGCAAGGTGAAAAAAAGTTCTACATACAGTAAATCAGAAAAAACAAAGCAATTCATTATTGAACAGGTTGCACCTATATTCAATAAGAAAGGCTATGCTGGAACTTCACTGTCCGATCTTACCGAAGCTACCGGATTGACAAAGGGGAGCATTTATGGTAATTTCAAGAATAAGAATGAAGTGGCAATTGAAGCTTTTAAGTATAATTTATCGCTTAGCACACAAACTTTTTTTAATGCAATATCAAACAAATCGTTTTCTCCGATTGATAAACTACTTTCTTTTCCCCAGAGTTATGAAAAGAGATATGACAGTGTGATAGCAATGGGAGGTTGCCCTATTCTAAATACAGCTTCAGATACAGATGATACCCATCCTCAATTGAAAAAACTGGCTCAAGATGCTATATTAAGGATTGAAAATGCACTTGTATCTGTTTTAAAGGAAGGCATTAAACAAAAACAGATTAAACAGGATGTCGATCCCAATAAAATAGCGGGAGTAATGATTTCTTTAATTGAAGGAGGGTTTATGATGGCTAAACTTCTTGATAATAAGGTGTATTTTAATAATTCTTTTAAACAAGTCGAAGAATTTATTAATGAAATAAAACAATGATATTTTTTTTACCAGTAAAAATACCAATCGGTATATTTTATAAAAAACAAATAGAAATGAACGCAAATGAAATGCATTTTACAGGTTTCATATGGCGACCGCCATATGAAGCACATTCTGTATTATTACAGATAACTTCGGGTTGTACACATAACAAATGTAAATTTTGCAGCCTTTATTTCGGAATCAAATTCAGGATGTCACCAAAGGAAGAAATAGAATCAGACTTAAAAATTATTCAATATTACCAGCCAAAAGCTCGAAGATTATTCCTTATAGGTTCTAATCCTTTTGTTCTAAGTTATAATAGACTTTATGATCTTGCCATGCTTATACATGATTATTTGCCAAGATGTGAAATAGGGATGTTTGCCCGTATATCAGATATTAAGAATAAAACTGTAGAGCAACTTAAGGAACTGCGTAGATTCGGTTATAATGGTATTTCCATTGGAACAGAAACAGGAGATGATATTACCTTGGCGGAGATGAATAAAGGAAATACAGCACAGGATACATTGGAGCAATGCCGGAAACTTGAAGAAGCCGGAATTGAGTATTATTTCGTCTATCTGACTGGACTTGCAGGCAAAGGGAACGGACAAAGAAATGCACTTGCCAGCGCAAGACTATTCAGCCTATTAAATCCGTTTATTATTTCGGTTGTATCGTTGACCTTGTTTCCCGAATCCGAACTATATCAGGATATGCAAAACGGGAAATACATTGTGTCAAGTGAACTTGAAAGAGTGGATGAATTAATAACTTTTATCGAAAGCCTTGAAAATAAAACAACATTATTAGCTAATACAGTGTCAAATCCTGTCCCAATAACTGGTTTTTTACCAAAAGAGAAAAATCTATTATTGAAGCAATTGCAGTCGATTAACTCTAATATTAGTGAAACAGAATTAAAAACTTATAGAGAAGGACTAAAATCATTATGACATTACGAAATTTTAAAAGATTATTGGTTGTTAGTGGAGCATTCAATATTATTGCTGCTTTTTTGTTTATATTTCCCTTTACATATAAATATTATATCAATTTTTTCAATAGATTTAATGATGTATTAGAACTTGGAGGGAAAAAAATTACGATTCCCACAGATATTTTCCATGCATTATTTATCAATACGGCAGGAATCGACTTGGTGTTAATAGGTATCATAGTTTTACTTGTATCTAAAGACCCTATGAATAAGATAAATAGGAAAATAATTCTTTTTAATGGATTAGGACGCACATTGTTTGCATTAATAATAACTTATTATGCTTTAGTTAATGAATTGATTAGAATATTTGTTGCAATCGGATTTATTGATGTAGTAATAACAATTGGGTTTATCTACTACTTGTGTAAGTTAGGGATAAGACAAACTGCCTAATTACAAAGAAAGACTATGCTTGGGAAATATTCTAAAAAGAATAAAAATTTTCATAATTTTACTTCTTAACAAATGTAAAGATACCCAATTCTTATATCAAGTATCTTTGCACCGTTTCAATAGTTTAATTATACTTGAATTAACAAATATAGGCTAAAATAGAAATTATATATAATTTTCAAACAATAACAAAAATTAAAGGAATAGCTTTTCGAAAATTGCTTTTAATAGCTTTATAAGATGAGGATAAGAAGTCTTTTAGATTACTAATAAATTGAGCTGAAATATTTCCTTGCGATTTATTGGGTGAAAATTAGATCCTAAGCTTTCAGAAGGCGAAATAAATAAAATAGAAGTTTATGGTTATTGAAGAATTCTCTAATATCAACATATGATGAGTCTGACGCGTGTCTTGATCTTTGGACTATTGCTGCAATGGTAAATGTATTAAAATAATAATAATAATAAATAGTAGGTAAAATGAAAGTTATAGCATTTAATGGAAGTTATCGAAAAGATTGGAATACTGGAACTTTATTGCGTAAAGTTCTTGAAGGGGCAGCCTCTCAAGGTGCAGAGACTAAACTTATTCATTTATATGATCTTAATTATAAAGGATGTAGAAGCTGTTTTGCTTGCAAAACAAAAAATGGCAAGAGCTATGGTGAGTGTATTATAAAAGATGATTTAGAACCAATATTTAAAGAAATAAAAGAGTCTGACGTTATCATTTTGGGAACTCCTATATATTTTAGGTCTGTTTCCGGAGAAATGAAATCTTTTCTTGAACGTTTGCTATATCCTAATTTTACCTATACTAATCCTCCTTGTTCATTATTAGCTAAAAGTATCAAAGTTGGATTTATTTATACAATGAATAATACAGAAGTTGAAATGAAAAAAAATAATATTAATGATCATCTTGAGGTAATAGAGAATACTGCAAATTTTATTTTTGGTCCAATTGAAAGACTTTATAGTTTTAATACATTTCAGTTTTTTGATTATTCTAAAGTTGTAGCTGACAAATTTGACCCTGAAATGAAATCTATACAGAGAGAAAAACAGTTCCCTCTTGATTGTGAAAAAGCATTTGAGATGGGAAAAAGATTTGTAAATGAATTATGAACAGAAAATAAGTATTATTCGTTTGCTGGCAAATAGCTATATTTCACATTGTTCTAAAAGGATGTAAATTGTTACAAGTGTCAGCTATATTTAATTAATAGAATAATTTCTAATAATTATAACTGAAATAATTAAAGTTAAGCAGTTTTATCTGGTATAGGACGTTTTATTTCTGGTTTAAGGAAACGGTTCTGTATTAGATAATAGATATATGAGAAAAATAAAGTAGTTATTTCCAATCTTGATGACACAGCTGAAAATACTGCTCAAAAAATGATACAAGGAGAACAGGTACTAAAACAATTTTTTAGTGGGTTAGATATAAATATGACTTCAGAACAGTTAAATGTTTTTTTGCACTTTTTTGTGCAGAAACATCTGGCGAAAGATGAGTTTTTTATCCGTGAAGGAAGTGTAAATCATGATATTTTCTTTATTCTTAAAGGTATAATGCGGTCATATATAATAGATGAAGAGGGAAATGAAACAAATCTTGATTTTTATCAAGAAAATAAATTATTTAGCGGAAGTTATTCATTTGGTCTGGAGACAATAGTAAATGTTCAGTGCTTAGAAGATTGTACCATAATAATGGCGGATGGTGGTGATTTTATCTCTATTATTAATAGCTTCAATCCAACTGCTAATGTATATAATTATACTCTTGATAACATTTATAAATGTTCCATGTTGAAATTAGCTTCTTATATTAGACTAAATGGAATAGATAGATATAAACTATTTTTAGAGAATTATCCTGGACTAGCAAACCGTATTCCTCTTTATCATATAGCTAATCATCTTGGTATCTCTTCTGTTCAATTAAGTCGGATTAGGGCCATAATTTCAAAACAGGGCACTTGAGGATCTCATTACTATATAGAATTGAATATCATTATGTTTGTATCAAATGTAGTAGTTTCGGATCACTTTTAATCCTTGCCAGTTCATCAGCAACAATCATACGACATTCTTCTTTTATTTGGTCATAATTTTGCTGAATAATCTCTTTCATGCCGTCTTTGTTTTCACAATCTGTAAAATCCACAATCTGAGGTATTGCTTTATAAGACAGAGTTTCCCTTGCTACCCGTTCGTTATCAATCACAATTTCTGCATGAAAGATCTTTTGTTCAATGCGCTCATCATAGTTATCACTGATTGCTCCAACAAATACCCCTTGCGTCAGATTACTGATTTTAGATGCGGGAATTAAGCTGTCCATTTGAGTAGAAATAGAGGCCGACTTATCATTACGATTAATCGTTAAGGATTGTCGTTTCTGCAAAATCTTGCCAAAACGTTCCGATAAAGTCTTGGCAGTCTCCCCAACCACCTGGCCTGAAAATACATTCCCAACTGTGTTCTGAATAACTTTACTCTCTTTGTCTCCATAATCACGAGTGAGCTGGCTAAAATCCTGAAATCCCAGACAAACAGCCACCTTATTGCTACGGGCTGTAGCGATTAAGTTATCCAACCCTCGGAAATAAATAGTAGGTAACTCATCAATAATCACCGAACTCTTTAGCTGTCCTTTCTTGTTGATCAGCTTAACGATACGGGAATTGTATAATCCCAATGCTGCGGAGTAGATATTCTGACGGTCAGGATTATTGCCTACACAAAGTATTTTAGGCTCTTTCGGATTATTGATATCCAGAGAAAAGTCATCCCCTGACATCACCCAATATAGTTGTGGAGAGATCATGCGGGAAAGTGGAATCTTAGCCGAAGCAATCTGTCCCTGCAATTGATCAGCTGCTCCTCCAAGCCAGGCATCCATAAAAGGAGAGAGGTAATTCTCCAGTTCCGGATAACTGGTAAGAATCGGGAAAATATCTTCGTAGCGTTTGTTCAGGAACTCAATGGCATGAGGAAAGGTGCAATAGCGTCCCTCTTTGTAAATTTTTAGATACCAGATAATGGCTGCCAGCAGGATAATTGGTGATTCCACAAAAAAATCCCCCTGTTTTTGTATCCATGTTTTGTTCAAATTAAGCATGATGGTATATGCCGATTCGTAAGCATCGGAAATATCAGTCATAAATGCAGGGTTAATCGGATTGCAACGATGACTACGGCGAGGGTCATCAAAGTTAATCACATAGAATTTAGGGACAACCTTGTAATTCTCAGAATGACGCAATAAATGGTTATAAGCAATGGTAGAAAGATCCGGAAATTTGAAATCATAAATATATTGTGAAAATCCTTTTTCAATCTGTTGTTTGATAAAAGAGTTGATTACCGCATACGACTTACCGGAACCGGGAGTACCCAAAACCGTTGTTGCCCGGAAAGGATTAACGACATTAATCCAGCCGCTGTACTCTTTCTTCTGATAGCAGAAACGAGTTGGCAAATTGATTGAATACTCGTTTTCTATCAACCTTGTTTCCTGCATGAAAGATTCGTTTTCATTATTGAATACATCATCCATTAAATTAACTTTTAGCAGACGACTCATCCAAGTGCCTGTTGCCAATAGACAGAGGAAACCAATAACCATTGTCAGAGTATAAAAGGAGGTACAGGTTATGGAAGGAAAAGTGAGATCTAACAACCATCCATTCAAAAAGAACAAAATGAGACCGACAGAGAGAAGCATATAAATCCTGTTCCATGTAATCTTTTCATTCTTTACTCCCCGGGTTCCCAAACAAGACAAAGCTAGAAAAATAGCAGAGAAAAGTTTGGTGTAAAGCTTGTGGTCAAACAGCCCTGTGGAGCGTTGAAAGTTCAACAGGATTTTATCAACTACATTCACCGTCATATTCCACTCCAGAAAAGAAGAGTAGCAATACCAGTAAATATGTATTGTAACGAATAAAATACTAATGGCACGCATAAAGTCCATCACTTTAGCAAGACCTCTCAAGTCGTCTTCCTGTTGCATTGTTTATTGATTTAATAATTGAAAACTGTTAGAACTGTTGGCCTGGACGGTGCTTTTTTCGTCTCTTTTTCCAGTGGGGAACAATATAATCGTTATCTGATGTTTGCGTATCGGGAGTAAGAAGTGAAAGAATGCTCCCTAATGTACCCTCTTCACTATCTGCTGTCAAATACTCTCTTGAGGAGCCATATAATGACGTTTGTTGCGGAACAGATTGCTGCCCTTCATGCGACTGAGTATCCCGAAACAGATCATTAAAAATATTAGCCGAACAATCTTTGCCCAAACGGGAGCCATTCAGTACTGCATGGTTCTGATGATCAATAAAGGTAACACCATAAATGCGTCCGGTCTCGTTACGACGAAACAATGCATCTATTCCGCCTTTTTGGAGTCGTTCCACAAATTCAGTTTCTGAATGAGTTGATTGCCTGGCAACTATAACCAAAGATCGGATACGCTCTTTTAATTGCTTTTCTTTGATTTCACTAGCCGATTCTGCCATGTGCTCCTGAATCCTTTTATATCCAACGCTTTTACCTAAGAGGGAAGCTTTAAAAGGAGTACCTATTTTATCTCCATGTTCATTTAATGCAGAGTAGATTAATCCACTATAAGATCTTTGATTGACTTCTCCTTTTACTTCTTCTACACCAACATGATAAAGTGACAATAATGCCCGATATTCATTCAAACTTTGAAAACGATACATTCTTGCCAATGGTTTCAGTGTATTGGATAGTTGGTGCTTAAGATTGCCTTGTCGATAATCCACGGGATTAATACGCCATTCTTCTCTTTGCTGTTTACGTTCCGCCGGAAGAAGCCCGTATTCCTTTTCTAATGCACGGGTAATCTCTTTACTGCGGATATGTTCAAACTTATCATTAATTTTTCTACCACTACTATCTACGCGAAGAGAAACAAGGTGAATGTGACGACGACTGATATCCTCGTGCTTAAAAATCATATAAGGCTGGTTTCCATAACCAAGCCGCTTCATGTATTCCTCACCAATGGCAGTCAATTGCTCATCGGTAAGTACATCATCCGGATGTGGATTCAGAGAAATATGAATTACTGGCTTTTCGGTCTTACAATCTGAAGGTAGCTGCTGACTGAAGCAATTCATACAGGTGTGCAAATCAAAATGTCCATCCAATGGCTGCATAATTTTGTTTGCAGCCAATACCTTCCCTTGTTCTTTATCCACTTTGTTTTGGTTATAGGAGAGTGCACCAAACAATGAACTACCAATACTTATTTTGGCAACCATCTATTTTCAAATTCCTGAGTTAATTCAATAATTTTCCGGTTCAGATCAACCAATTCCAATGTTGCTTTCTCTAGTTTATATAAAAAAACGAGTGCCTTTTTTTCTGAAAAATTGGAATTAAGCGCTTTTACCACCTGATTATAATTAACCCCAATCCCACGAAATTGTGCGTAAAAAGCAGTTAGTTTAGCGTAATATTCCAGTGCAGATTGATCTGTATGAATCACCCGAAACTCTTCATCAAAGATACGTGCGGTGATAAAATGAGCCTTTGTATGCATCCCTGATTGTTCGAACAGTGAGAGAAAACGAGCATGCTGTACGGCATTAAAACTGACGGAGTAACGATATACGGCGGGATCATCTTTAGGTATCCTGCCACCTTTACCCTTAATAGGGTATTCTGATTCTTCTGTTCTCATTCTTTATTTTATTTAGATTTTACGACTTTGGAGTAAAACCTTCTTCCCCTTCAAAGGGCAAGGCGTTCCAAGCAGCTGAAAGAATTTCAAGCTGCTCAGAACACACCTTGCTATTTGCTCTGCGCAAATAAAATCCGTCTAGCCGACGGATTAAACTACCACTTTCATGCGTAGAGGAACGGTGTTTATAACTAAGGTTTTATTCCAAGGCGAAGGTACAGGTAAAAAACAGTACCTGAATAAACGTAACAACGCCAGAAACTGCCACAACCAAGCCAGAAGCTACCACCTGAAAAGCTTTATGTATTTACCTGTCTTTTTCTTTATTTCTTTGCCTAAAAGTAGAAAACTGACTGTTTGTTCGTCTATTTGATTGTTGGAATGACTGTCTGAATGTCCAATTGTCTGTTTGTCTGCCTGAGAGTTTGTAAGTCTGTTGGTCTGTCTACATGACAGAATCGGATCAGCGTTAATGTAAAAAGAAAAAACAAAATGAAAAAAGAACCTGTATTCATTGCCTTTTGTAATCAAAAGGGTGGAGTAGGAAAAACGACCTTTTCGGTGTTGACTGCTAGTTATCTCAGTTATGTTAAAGGGTTGAGTGTAGCCGTCGTAGATTGTGATTTCCCTCAATGCAGTATTGTTCAAATGCGGCAAAGAGATATAGAACAAGTGGGGAGAAATAATTATTATAAGCGGTTGGCTTACCTGCAATTTCAGGAAGGAGGTAAACGAGCTTATCCAGTTATTTCTACTAGTCCGGAGAAAGCCAGTGAAGAAGTCAACCGTTTATTAGAAAAGGACGAACGGGAGTTTGACGTTATACTCTTTGATTTCCCCGGAACAGTAAATAGTGCTGGTGTTCTCTCCTGTATATCCATGTTGGATTATCTGTTTGTTCCTATTATAGCTGATAGGGTAGTGATCGAGAGTAGTTTACATTTTGCCGTACAAGTAAAAGAACGATTAATATCCAATCCAACGTGTAATCTTCATGGACTGTATCTATTCTGGAATAAAGTAGATAAACGTGAAAAAACAGAATTGTATGAAAAGACCAATATAGCCATCAAACAATTAAAACTAGAACTATTGACTTCTACTGTACCGGATACAAAAAAGTATAATAAGGAATTGTCGGAAGAACGTAATAACTTATTCCGTTCCACACTGTTTGCACCAGAAAATCGATATCTGAAAGGGAGTGGATTGGATCAGTTAGTAGAAGAAGTTTGTCAATGCATAAATCTATAAAAAGATGGCAAAAAAACGAATGGAAGTTCCTGTTATCAATGAGATGGAACTTATCAGCCTTATCGCAGGAGGTAGTCAGGTTGTAGCGGAACAAAAGGTTGAGCCTGTTCCCGATGTGGAGATCTCTCCAAAGAAAGAACCAGAAAAGACATACCAAGCTTCCTTTGAAGACTCTGAACCTGTTACACTAAAAGCAGAAAGTGAACTAAAACAACGAAAAAAGAAAAATACGCAGGAAGACTATGTAGATACCTACTTGAAAAGGAAGAATTTGAAAAATCGTAAATATGCCTTTATCCGGGAGGAATACCATCAAAAAATCAGTCGTCTGATTCATTTGCTGGGAGTGGATGGATTGAGTGTCGGTGGATATGTGGATAATGTACTGGAACAACATTTTAAAGCCTTTGGAGAAGAAATAGAACGGTTATATAAAAATGAACTCGAAAAACTTGGCTAGAAATGGATAGATTGCTGATTACCGGAATGATTACTTATGCTCTGGGACTGCTGACGGGACTATACCATGAAGAGCTCAAGTACTATTTGATAACCAGACTAATGAGAAGGGCTAAAAAAGAAAATAAAGAGTTGGGCAAAGAGATTAAAGAAGTAGATGTGATGGGGAAAAGTTTTTTTATTCCCCAACAACTCCAACCACAAACTTCTGTCTTGCTCAACACCGAGAGAGCTCTTATTCAAGTACCTAATGAAAAGTTGGACAAAATCTTTTCAGAAGAATCGAAACCAGAAAACGAACTACTGGATATTGAAGCGAAACTGGAATATGAGGATGAGCCGGAAATGGATGAAGAATTCGAATTGATAGCGGAGGAAGGAGAGGATGAATTGGCCACAGGAGTGACTTTTGATGAACTAGGACAGGTACACGAGGCACTTCAAAAGGAGTGCCTTTCAGAGAAGGAAGAGTCTAATATCAGGAAAATAGTTCGTAAGGTTTTACAGACCGATTTGTTTGAGATGATGGTCTGGCAAAGTCCGGCAAGTTCTCAGAAAGTGAATCAAATACTACAAGACTTGTTCAAAAACGAACCGAATATGGAGAGTGAAATAGTGGAGATGTCGATTGATCAACAAAAACTGGAAAACTTTCAGATTGCAGATTTTGTGTGATTAATATTAATCCCTATAGTAAAGATTCAGCTATCTTTTACAGTTGAATCTTTACTATAGTTTTTCAGACCAATTTATCTGGTAATTTTTTTACCCGACAATTTTATCTTCAGGAAGAGTACTTGCTGCTTTTTCAAAAGCACGGTCTATTATTTGCAACTTTCCCTGTTCCGGTTCTTCAAAGGCTGCACATTGTTCAAGGTAAGCATTTAGTTCATTAAAATCTTCTCCAAATAAGTTGTCGCTGAAAGCCTGAAGTTTTTCTAATACCTGTATAAAAACAGAAGGCTCTTTTGAACGACTTAATTTACGTAAGGCAAGGATATAATCTTCACGGAATACTGTAGGTACAATGATGCGTGTTTGTTCTTCTTTCACAAGTTCTGCATTCATCATAATACGGGACACTCGTCCATTACCATCCAGAAAAGGATGTACCTCACTACACATAAACATCATAAATATGGCCTTTGCCATTGGTTCTTTTAATGCCATATAAAGACGGAAACCAAAACGTAAGGTTCCTTCAACTAACTTAGGATCTACAAATTCCGTATTACCAGCTCTATTCCATACTGTTTTAAATATTCCGGGAGTGCACTCTTCACGTCCATTCATTAATATAGAGTGTCTCCTTTTTAAAATAGCAATGAATTCGTCTTCGGTTGTTGGTACAGTATTCATTTCCATTTTATTAGAGAGTATCTTAAAAGTACCAAGTATATCGTGCGAATCATTCACACGTTTAGGAATAACCATTCCTGTGTCAATAATTTTTTTTGCTTCCTCTACTGTAAATATTGTACCTTCTATATAATTGGAGAAGTAGCTTTCAAAGAAAGAAAAAAGTCGGAATGAATCTTCTGAATTACTTTTGTTAGGGCGATTTATGAAAAAACGATCTTTCAAGGCATCATATAACAAAGTAAAAAGTTGGGCACGCTGTGTATCGTATGGAATGCCAGCGGCTAATGCCTTTCCGGAGTCTGTTGAAAGTACATCTGAACTATGAGTAGAAAGTAGAGCTGAAATAACTTCGTTTAATTTTCCAAACTCATCATTCAAATCTAATAGTTCAGCCACTTTTCTGGCTTCGTCTCTGAAAATATTGATTCGTTTTTCTCCTCCTGCATGAATTATGTTTTCCAGTCTTTCTTCAACAAATTCGATTGGAAAAGATTTAGATTCTCCTCCTTTTTTACGGCTTATCTGCATTACTTCAAGCATCCAACGATACTCTGATGAGCTATATATATTTAAAGAACCATATTTAATATCATTTTCTAATGCAGGCTTCCCTTTTATTATATTCAGCCGTATTCCTGGTATGTCTGTTATTTTACGATTGTAAGTATAGGTCATAAAAAAATCTCCCGTATCAGTAGGGCGAAGTTCATTTGCACTTCGATGGCTGATTACTATACCAGGAAAACGCCATGCCAAAATGTCCCAAATATTTCGTTTTACAATATTTTTTGGTGAGTCCAATAGATTAGTCGTGTACATACGCGGAGCTATTTTCTTTAATGTTCCCCCTTTTTCCAATTGGGAAATGCGTCTGGACATTACAGCATCGGAAGATGCAAATATAATCTCTTTGGTCAGGTCTATTTCTGTCGGCATAATTGTTCTATTTAAATTGATAATTTAACTGAGTTGCAAATTTTTGCGAATAAGAAAGCTGCTTTATAGGCTTAATGCAAAATTTTTGCGAATATAATTGCAAAAATGCAAAATTTCAGCGAATAAAGCAACTTGCCAGCTAATAATTTATTCTTTTAATAATTTATACTTCAGTATTATCATGGTTGCAAAATTTCTGCGATTTAAATGCTGCTTTTGTTGCCTAGTGCAAAATTTCTGCGAATATAAATCAGAAAACGCAAAATTTCTGCGATTTAGATATGCGAGACCTAATAAAACTCATTTTGTATGTATAAAATGTGTATGGAATCACAGAATAGACACTTATTATGTGGAATACAGGCTTTCTTATTTAAAACACCTATTCAATTTTAATGGACGGAAAGGAATTTTATATTGTCAATTCCTGTTATTTAAAAATGGAAATGTCTCTTTACCATCAGACAATCCAAGCCACAAGCTGCCACGCCTGAAAAGGCTGAAAAAGCAATGAAAAAAGCATCTATATTTGTCATGTCAAACAGATAAAAGGCATACATCATAAGCCTTACGTCTAATAAAAAATAAATGACTTATGACAAAGAAACACTATTTTTCAGTAGCTATTTTTATGACTGCATCAGCTACAATCTTTGCCCAAGGCAATGGTTCAGCAGGCATCAGCGAAGCCACCCAGATGGTCACTTCCTATTTTGAACCGGCCACCAAACTGATCTATGCCATCGGTGCTGTTGTCGGCCTGATCGGAGGAGTAAAAGTATATAGCAAGTTCTCCTCCGGAGATCCCGATACCTCCAAGACAGCAGCCTCCTGGTTTGGTGCCTGTATCTTCCTGATTGTAGCAGCCACCATCTTACGTTCCTTCTTCCTGTAGCCATGGAATATCCTATAAACAGAGGAATCGGTAAACCGGTAGAATTTAAAGGACTCAAGAGTCAATACCTGTTTATCTTTACAGCAGGGTTGCTTATCCTTTTTATCCTGTTTGTAGTCATGTACATGGCCGGTATAAAACAGTGGAGCTGTATCATCACAGGAGTGACTCTTTCTACCATATTGGTAAGAACAACTTTTTACCTGAATAAGAGATACGGGGAACACGGCCTGATGAAACTCTTTGCCAAACATAACCGTCCCTATTACCTGATCAGCCGGAAAAAGGTGACTCACCTGTTTCCTAAAACCAAAGAACAATGAGAAATGTATTAAAAATGTCCACTCTGGAGAGTAAATTTCCGTTACTGGCTGTGGAAGAGAACTGCATCCTGTCCAAGAATGCAGATATAACCGTAGCCTACAGCGTAGAACTGCCCGAGCTATTTACACTAACCTCCAAAGAATACGAGGCTATCCACTCAGCCTGGAACAAAGCCATCAAAGTACTGCCGGATTACTCCATTGTTCATAAACAGGACTGGTTTATTCAGGAAGAGTATCAACCGGAGATCAGACAGGAAGAGAGCCTTCTTTCCCGCTCTTTTGAGCATCATTTCAATGAACGTCCGTTTCAGAACCATACCTGTTACCTGTTTCTGACTAAAACCACCAAAGAACAATCCCGACGGCAGAGTAACTTCTCTTCTCTTTGCCGTGGCTTTCTGATCCCTAAAGAGATTAATAAAGAGTCCTCCTCCAAGTTTATGGAAGCTGCCGGACAGTTTGAACAAATTCTTAATGATAGCGGACTGATCTCTCTAACCCGGTTACATGCCGATGAGATCACCGGAATAGAAAGTAGTGCCGGATTAATAGAAAAATATTTCAGTTTATCTCAGAGTGACACCACCTGCCTAAAGGATCTGGCACTCTCAGGAGAAGAGATGAGAATCGGAGACAAACGACTTTGTCTGCATGCCCTTTCCGATGCAGAAGATCTGCCGGGAATTGTTCTGACAGATAACCGTTACGAGAGACTTTCCACAGACCGTTCGGACTGCAGACTCTCCTTTGCAGCTCCTGTGGGAATACTTCTAACCTGTAACCATATCTATAATCAATACCTGTTTATCGATAATCCGGCAGAGAACCTAAACAACTTTGAGAAGAGAGCCCGTAATATGCAATCTCTCTCCAGATATAGCCGAAGCAACCAGATCAACAAAGAGTGGATAGATGAGTATCTGAATCAGGCACACAGCTATGGATTGACCTCCGTTCGTTGTCACTGCAATGTGATGGCATGGGCAGAAGATGCCGATGAGCTCAAACGCATCAAGAACGATGTGGGTAGTCAGCTGGCCCTGATGCAATGCAAACCCCGTCATAACACCATTGATCTGCCCACTCTTTACTGGGCAGCCATTCCCGGCAATGAATCCGACTTCCCGGCGGAAGAGTCCTTTTACACCTTTGTGGAACAGGCACTCTGCTTTTTCAACCAAGAGACCAATTACCGGGATTCAGCATCCCCCTTTGGAATAAAGATGGTTGACCGGGTATCGGGTAGACCCATCCATCTGGATCTATCGGATCTTCCTATGAAAAAAGGAGTGATTACCAACCGGAATAAATTCATACTGGGTCCTTCCGGCTCCGGAAAGTCTTTCTTCACCAATCACCTGGTTCGTCAGTACTACGAACAGGGAACCCATATCCTGCTGATCGATACCGGAAACAGCTACAAAGGATTGTGTGAGCTGATTAACTTCCGGACCAAAGGAAATGACGGTATCTATATGACCTATACGGAAGAGAATCCAATTACCTCTGATCGATACCGGAAACAGCTACAAAGGATTGTGTGAGCTGATTAACTTCCGGACCAAAGGAAATGACGGTATCTATATGACCTAT
>Ga0183099_1000990_pt1 | contig 17637 bp, 14 predicted proteins | sample Biomet1_FD_127788 | JGI IMG/M metagenome (GOLD analysis project Ga0183099, IMG submission 127788) | Microbial communities from bioreactor (seeded with anoxic lake sediment) at LBNL, California, USA - Biofuel metagenome 1 | ecosystem: Engineered > Bioreactor > Anaerobic > Unclassified ... | reverse complement strand
GTAGTGGCAGCTGATGCATCGGAAGCAGCAAAAAAACAGTACGCAGATATGTCTCGGACGCACAACGTTCCGCTTTACCATATACTGACGAAAGAAACGCTGGGACAGGGGATCGGAAGAATTATCGTGCCGTTGCCGGTCTTACGGATGCTGGTTCAGCAAAGCATTGCTAAAGCTCTTGGATACAATGCCAAAAAATTAATGGGGGTGGATCGATGTCCAAATATAGAATATATGAATTGGCCAAAGAATTTAATACCACAAGCAAGGTGGTTCTTGATATATTAGCACGTAATAACAATACAAATGCAACAAATCACATGAGCAGCGTTGGAGATACGGAAAAAAATCTGATTCAGCAGGTTTTCTCTGGTAAGAAGGATGTAGCTAAAGCACCAGCACCAGTAGCACCAGCAAATCAAAAGCCGTCAATAGCGCCAGTGGCCGGCAGCCAGGTGACTAACCGACCGGCTCATAACACGGCTGATCGCCCACAGTACAGCAACCGTCCAGCAGGCCATACTAACGTCAATGCTGGTAACCGTCCGGCTGGAAACAGCAATAACGCCAACACCGGCAATCGTCCAGTTGGAAACAACAATAACCGACCAACAGCCAACACCGGCAATCGTCCGGTTGGAAACAGCAATAACGCCAATACCGGTAATCGCCCAGTTGGAAACAGCAATAACCGACCAGCAGCCAACACCGGCAATCGTCCGGTTGGAAACAGCAATAACGCCAACACCGGTAATCGTCCAGCTGGAAACAGCAATAACCGACCAGCAGCCAATGCCGGTCGCCCAAATAACAATCGTCCGGGAACTGCCGGTGCCGGAAATTCACAAAATTTCCGTGGTGCCAACACAACAGGCAATCGTTCTGGCTTTGGCGGCAACAACAGAAATAGCAACAACCGCAACAACAGAAACAACCGTAATAACCGCAACAATCGCAACATGCCGGTGAATACGGCACCAAAACAAGAAATTGCCCGGCCGAAGCTGATAAAAGTTGGCGAAACGATCGCTATCAAGGATCTTGCCAGCAAGATGAGCTATACGGCGACCGAAGTCATCAAGCAGTTGATGAAAATGGGGGTCATGGCTACTATCAATCAGGAAATCGATTTTGATACGGCGACTTTAGTTGCTGGTGAATTTGAGGTAACCGTAGAAGCCTTGCCGCCAGAACAGGATCCTACAGAAATTCCGGAAATCGAAGATGATCCAAAATCCCTCGTTCTTCGTCCGCCGGTTGTAACTGTTATGGGTCATGTCGATCACGGTAAAACATCCCTGCTCGACGTTATCCGCAAAACATCTGTCTCTTCGCATGAAGCCGGCGGCATCACGCAGCATATCGGAGCCTATCAGGTTATGTGCCAAGGCAAGAAAATTGTATTTCTTGATACCCCGGGACATGAAGCCTTTACAGCCATGCGTGCCCGTGGGGCCAAGGTAACAGATATTGCGATTCTTGTTGTAGCTGCCGATGATGGTGTTATGCCACAGACCATCGAAGCAATCAATCATGCCAAGTCAGCAAATGTACCAATCATCGTTGCCATTAATAAGATTGATAAGCCAGGTGCTAATCCAGACCATGTGAAACAGCAGCTGGCAGAATACGAACTCATCCCAGAAGATTGGGGCGGCGAAACCATTATGGTTCCGGTTTCTGCTAAACAGAAGATGGGGATCAGCGATCTGTTAGAAATGATTCTCCTCGTAGCTGAAGTACAGGAACTCAAAGCAAATCCAAACCGCGACGCACGCGGCATCATAATTGAAGCACAGCTTGATAAGGGCCGCGGTCCGGTAGCAACGGTACTCGTGCAAAACGGTACCCTTCGGATCGGTGATTCGATTATTGCCGGCACTGCCCATGGTAAGGTCCGTGCCATGATCAATGATCGTGGTGAAAAAGTCAAGAAAGCCGGTCCATCTGTCCCGGTAGAGGTTCTCGGCCTGGCCGATGTACCAGAAGCAGGCGATATTTTAGCAGTGGTGGAAGAAAAACTGGCCCGCTCGATTTCTGAAAAGCGTATTGAAAAGCAGCGCACCGAATTGATTCGTTCGAAGAAGGTTTCACTTGATGATCTCTTCCAGCAGATCAAAGACGGCGATATTAAAGATCTCAACATCCTGATCAAAGCCGATGTTCAAGGCTCCGTTGGCGCCCTAAGCAGTTCTTTGCTTGGACTCAATAAAAATGATGAAGTACGCGTAAATATTATTCATTCCGGTGTAGGTGCGGTCAATGAATCCGATGTTATGCTCGCTTCGGCCGCAAATGCTTTAATCATCGCCTTTAATGTCCGTCCTGACAATAATGCCCGCAAACTGGCTGACACGGAAAGTATTGATATCCGTACCTACCGCGTCATTTATGAAGCTATCGACGATGTCGAAGCTGCAATGACTGGTATGCTCGCACCAAAATACAAAGAAGTCATTCTGGGCAAGGTTGAAATCCGTCAGGTCATGAAATTCTCCAAAGCACTTGTTGCTGGGTCCTATGTTCTTGAAGGAAAAGTAACAAACTCTTCAAAAGTCCGCATTATCCGCGATAATATTGTTGTTTATGAAGGGGCTATCGAATCACTGCGCCGCTTCAAAGATGATGTAAAAGAAGTAGCTGCCGGTTATGAATGCGGTATTACGCTGGAAGATTTCAGAGACTACAAGGAAAATGATATCCTTGAAGCTTACATCATGGAGGAAATCGCTCCAAAACCGATTAATCACTAAGAACGAAGGAGCGTGAACAAATATGGGTCAGCTTCGTATTGAAAAGATACAGGAATTAATTAAACAGGAAGTAAGCCAAATCATCCTACAGGAATTAAAGGATCCGCGCATTGGCTTTGTCACCGTCACTCAGGTGGATTTAACCGGTGATTTAAGCAGTGCCAAAATATACGTAAGCCTGATGGGCAGCGACCAGCAGATAAAAGACTGCTGGTCCGGCCTGCAAAGTTCTCTCGGTTATATCCGGCGTGAAATCGGCAAACGCATTCGCCTGCGCTGTACGCCAGAAATAGCCTTTCAGCTGGATAAATCACTTGCTTACAGCTCACATATCCAGGAGTTGCTGTTAAAAATCCAGCGGGAAGAACAGGAATAAATCTAATGCAGATATCATTTGAAAAAACCGCAGCCTTATTGCAAGCTGCCAACGATATTGTCATTACCTCCCATGTCAGCCCGGATGGTGATGCCTTGGGATCTTCTTTAGCCCTGGCACATCATCTGCTTGGGCAGGGGAAAAAAGTTCAGCTGTTGCTCGATGATGACCTGCCGCTAAATTTTTCTTTTCTTCCGGGATTTGAGCTTTTCGAAAGACCTGTTGAAGGTATTATCAGGGAAGCTGACCTGCTCGTTGTCCTTGATACGAATCTTGATCGTACCGGTCAAGTCGCTGCAGCTGTTCAGGCAGTGCAGTTGAATATGGATCATCATATTTCAAATGATCTGTCTGCGCAATATCTTTACCTGGATCCTAGCCGAGCAGCTACTGGGGAACTGATTTTTGAATTTCTGACGTTTGTCCAGGCTGAAATCACAACAGATATGGCAATCTGCCTTTATACGGCAATTGCCACTGATTGTGGTTTTTTTCGGTATTCCAATACAACTCCATTTACAATGCAGGCTGGAGCAGCACTTTTGAGCCATGGGGTAAAGCCGAATTTGATCTCGGAAGCACTTGAAATAAAACCTCTGGCAACAGTCCAGGGAATTGCTGCAGCTATGAACACGCTGCAGCTTTTTTGCGACGGAAAAGCTGCCATTGTCTGTGTCAGCAAAGAAATTCTTGCAACAGCACTTTCAACAGAAGGGCTAGTAGACTTTGTTCGTATCATCGAAGGTGTCGATATTGCCATTGTGCTCAAATATGTTGATGATACAACCAGCCGGGTCAGCATGCGCTCGAAGTATACAGATGTAAGCCGGATTGCCATGGACTTTGGTGGCGGTGGACATGCCCGGGCTGCCGGCTGTACGCTTCATGTAAGTATCGACGAGGCCATCTCCTGTATTATCCCTGCTATAAAAAAAGCAATGGGGGCGGTAGAAAATGCCTGATGGATTTATCAATGTCCTGAAACCGCCGGGTATGACCTCGCATGATGTGGTTTCGTTCATTCGTCGAACTTATGGACTAAAAAAAGTAGGTCATGCTGGTACCCTTGATCCGGCAGCAGCTGGCGTCCTGCCCATTGCCATGGGAAAGGCAACCCGGCTGATTGAATACATGACCGATGCCGACAAAACCTATCGCGCCGAACTGACCTTTGGCTTTGCCACCGACAGTGGGGATGATACCGGCAAGGTTATTGAAACAGCAGCGGAGTTTCAGCTGCCTGATCCAAGTGAGCTGAAACAGATTTTGCAGGAATTTTGCGGAATAAACATACAAATTCCACCGATTTATTCCGCCATTAAGATTAACGGCAAACGCGCCTGTGATCTAGCCCGGCAGAATATTGAAGTTACCATTCCTGAGCGTCAGATTGAGATTTATGATATTTCCCTTTTGGAAAGCAGTTCACAAACGATCTTATTTGACGTCAGCTGCTCAAAAGGTACGTATATCCGTACGCTGTGCATAGATATCGGACGCAGACTTGGCATTCCGGCCGTCATGTCCTTTCTGGTTCGCTCGCGGGTGGGCACATTTGCTTTGTCTGAAGCCTTTACACTTGATGAAATCAAGCTCACGCCGGAAAAAGCTCTATGTACAATGGATCAAGTGCTGGCGCACCTGCCGCAGCAGACACTTTCCATGGAACAGGGGGCAGCGTTTATGCAGGGAAAGAAGATCGCTCTTGATACCGGTTCAAAGCCGTCGGGCGCGATTCGCATATATCAGCAAACGGAGTTTATCGGTATTGGCCAATATGACTTTGATCATCGCTGCCTGATACCGGGCAAGGTTATTGTTCCGCAGTCATAAATTTCTCAAAGGATCTAGTAAGGAGTCAGATTGCTCATGCAGATTTTTTCAACCATAACTAATTTAACGAATACGTATGACAACATTGTCATTGCCCTCGGCACGTTTGATGGCGTCCATCGGGGGCATCAAAGCATCATTCAGCAGGCAATTCATCTGGCAAAATCAATCGGTGGCGTGTGCGTCGTATTCACATTCAGCAATCATCCACTGACGATTCTATCACCGACCAACGCCCCGCTGCGGATCAGCGATAACCGCTGCAAGCAAGCGGATATGGCAGCCCTTGGAGTCGATATCCTGATGAATGTTCCCTTTACAAAAAAATGAGTGCCTTGGCACCCTTGGAGTTTTTACAGCTGCTGCGGGATAATTTCGCCCCCAAATACGTCGTTGTCGGACCGAATTATAGCTTTGGCCGCAAGGGGGAGGGGACGCCGCGGATGCTGCTGCAAAAAGGTGCGGCTTATGGCTTTATTGCTGAAATCCATCCGGTGGTTCAGGTGAATCATCATTTGATTAGCAGTACAAAAATCCGCAATCTTCTTCTTGGCGGGCAACTCGAGGCAGCAAATACCATGCTGGGAAAACCATACCGCATCAGCGGCAGTGTAATTCCAGGCGATCAGCGTGGTCGATTGCTTGGCTTCCCGACAGCAAATCTTTCTATTGGCGAACACCGGGCAATGCTGCCAAATGGAGTCTATGCTGTCAGGACAACAGTTGATGGCACTGCCTATCGTGCAGTAGCCAATATCGGGACCAATCCGACCTTTAACGGTTTGACCCGCCATGTCGAGGTACATCTGCTCAACTTTGCTCAGGATCTTTATGAAAAGACGATTTTTGTCGAATTTTTAAAGAAAATTCGCGATGAAAAAAAATTTTCCGGGAAAGACGCCTTAATCAATCAGATTCAGGCAGATATTACCGCTGCTGCAGCAATCATTGATTTACAATAAAAACAATCTGTGCTACAATAGATAAAGTGCCAAAGAAATGGTACTTCATCCATAGCTAGGATAGCGAGGATCTCCGACGATATCTTGGCTAGGGGAATAGTTTATATTATTAGGAGGATTTACTACTTATGTTAACACAGGACGCAAAACAACAGATTATTCTTGACAATGCTACACACGAAGGCGACACTGGTTCGTCGGAAGTACAGATCGCGCTGCTCACAGCTCGTATCGCGTATCTTACGGAACATTTGAAAGAACACAAAAAGGATCATCATTCCCGTCGTGGTCTCTTGAAAATGGTTGGCCATCGCAGAAGACTTCTTCGTTATCTGCAGGACAATGAAATCGAACGCTATCGTGCAATTCTTGCAAAATTAAATCTGCGTAAGTAATTAAAAGCGGGGTTATTCCCGCTTTTTTCTTATGTTTATTTGGAAATTTCAGGTTTTCATTACGAGAAAAACAGGACTATTTTATAATGATGTCGAAACCTTATTAGATATTTAAGAGTAAGGATATTAGGAGGAAAATGCATGCATAGTTTTGAGATGCAATTAGGTGGTCGTTCGTTTATCATTGAGAACGGCAAAATGGCAAAACAGGCAAACGGTGCTGTTTTGGTTCGTTATGGCGATACCGTCGTTTTGGTCGCAGCTACAGCTTCCGCTGAACCGCGGGAAGGGGTGGATTTCTTTCCGCTGACAGTAGATTATGAAGAAAAATTGTATTCTGTCGGAAAAATCCCGGGCGGCTTTATCAAAAGAGAAGGGCGTCCAAGTGAATCGGCAATTCTGCGCAGTCGCATGATTGACCGTCCGATCCGTCCGCTGTTTCCAAAAGGTTTCCGCAACGATGTGCAGATTATTGCCACCGTCTTGTCGGTAGACCAGGATAACCCGCCGGAAATCGCGGCGATGATCGGTGCTTCCTGCGCTCTTAGCGTATCGGATATTCCGTTTAACGGTCCGATTGCCGGCGTACATGTTGGCCGCGTCGATGGTGAATTTGTCATCAATCCGACGGCTGAACAGATGGAAAACTCCGATCTTCATTTGACAATTGCCGGCTCCTATGATGCCATTATGATGGTTGAAGCTGCCGCCAATGAACTTCCAGAAGAAGTGATTTTGGAAGCACTGCTGTTTGGTCATCAGGCCATCAAAGAAGTCGTTGAATTTCAACGTAAAATTGCTACTGAATGCGGCAAGGAAAAACGTGAAGTTAAGCTGTTTGCCGCTCCGGCAGATCTTGCTGCCACTATCCGCGAATATGCAACAGTAAAACTTGATGAAGCTGTCCGCAATCCGGACAAACTGCTGCGCGATGAACACATCGCTACCGTCAAAGCAGCCGTGCTGGAACATTTTGTTGAAATATATCCGGAAAACCTCAAAGAAATTCAGTCCGTACTGCATGATATCGTCAAGGACTGCGTCCGCAAGATGATAACATTCGAAAAAATCCGTCCGGATGGACGTGCCGTTGATGAAGTACGCCCGGTAAGCTGTGAAGTCGGCCTGTTGCCGCGCACACATGGTTCCGGTCTGTTTACTCGCGGCCAGACGCAAATCCTGACAATTACAACTTTGGGCTCGCTTGGCGATGAACAGGTTATTGACGGGCTCGGCACGGAACAGTCAAAACGCTATATTCACCAGTACAACTTCCCGGGCTTTAGTGTCGGTGAAGCTAGACCGTCCCGTGGACCGGGCCGCCGCGAAATCGGCCATGGCGCCTTGGCCGAAAAGGCTCTGCTGCCGGTCATTCCGACGGCCGAAGAATTCCCGTACACTCTTCGTCTCGTATCTGAAGTCCTGGAATCCAATGGTTCGAGTTCGATGGGCAGTGTCTGTGGCAGTACCTTATCGCTGATGAATGCCGGTGTGCCGATCAAACGTCCGGTATCCGGCGTTGCTATGGGGCTGGTCAAAGATGGTGACGAATATACGATCTTGACTGATATTCAGGGCATGGAGGATGCTTTAGGGGATATGGACTTTAAAGTTGCCGGTACCTCTGCTGGCATTACGGCAATTCAGATGGATATCAAGCTTGCCGGCATCACTCGCGAAATCCTGTCCGCCGCTTTGGCACAGGCGAAACGCGGCCGTGCCTTTATCCTCGATAAAATGCTCGAAGTTATCGATAAGCCAAACGAGGAACTTTCGCAGTATGCACCGCGCGTCACGACAATGCACATCAAGACCGATAAGATCCGCGATGTCATTGGACCTGGCGGCAAGACAATCAAGAAAATCATTGAAGAAACCGGTGTCCAGATTGATATCCAGGAAGATGGAACCGTATTGATTTCTTCGATTGATGTTGACAGCTCTAAGAAAGCAGTTTCGATTATCGAAAATATTGTCCGCGAAGTCGAAGTCGGCGAAGTATATCAGGGAAAGGTAACACGCCTAATGACATTTGGTGCCTTTGTCGAACTCCTGCCGGGAAAAGAAGGCTTGTGCCACATATCCCAGCTGGCAAAAGACCGGGTAGCAAAAGTTGAAGATGTAATCAATGTAGGGGATTCCCTTGAAGTCAAAGTTATTGAAATTGATAAGCAGGGCCGTGTGAATTTGTCACATAAAGTCTTGCTGGCATAAGAAACGCCAAAAGAGCAGCTTTTTCAAAAGCTGCTCTTTTTTATATGATCTTTTAGAAAAGTTGTCTTCTACGTTCGTTTTTAAGCACTGTTTTTTATGCTTTGCTTATGTCGGTATAGGGCAAAGAAAAAAACCGTTACAGCTAAACTCAGAAAACTCATCCTCAAATAGGCAAAATCTCCGATAATTATATATTATCGGAGATTTTGCCTATAATCCTTTATTAACAATGAACTTCAGGCGATATATATCGTATTTGCCTACATAGTGCCAACAAAAATCATTTTTGCACGGTTTGCTCAAGGATATCCACCGTACGGTTTGTCAGCTTCTCTCGGACATGCGCGTAGATATCCGCAGTTGTCGCCAAATTTTTATGCCCCAGTCGGCGGGAAATATCGAGCAGGTCGGCACCGTTTTCCAGTAGCAGTGTCGCATGCGTATGGCGCAGCATATGAAAGCTGAACTCGAGCTGCAAGCGCTTTTGACAAAGCTGGGCCAAGTAACGAATATCATTATGCGTTAAAGGTTCGCCGTTTTCTTTCACACACACAATATCGGACCTTACATAAAAATTTCCATAGCGAAGCTGATTTTTAGTTTGGCGCAGGCGGGCCGCCTTCAACAACTGCTGCAGTGTTGCGCCAAAAGTGATATCGCGAACACTGGCCTTGCTTTTTGGTGTTCCTGTATGCCGCCCGGCTTTTTTTCCGGTAGCAAGCAGAGTCTCACGAACCCGGATCACCTTATTTTCAAGATCAATTCGGCTCCATTCAAGCGCCAGGCATTCACCAACCCGCAGACCACTGAAATAAGCCAGCATTACCGGCAAGTAGTAAAAAGTGTCTGCCAGTATTTCCTGTATTTGCTGCATTTGCCCGTCAGAAAGTGTCTTTACCTTCCGTTGAATATTCTCTCGTATTTCTATATCATATTTCGGCATTTTTATATAGCGTGCCGGGCTTTCTTTTATATACTGCAAAGGATAGACGGCATAGGACATGGACAACGATAGCACAACCAATATCTGAGAAACTGTGCTTTTCTTATAGCCGTGCAGCTTCTTTTCGTTAATAAAGTTCTGCAATACCGCCGGCTGAATATGACGCAGCTTATAGCTGCCCAGTGCCGGTTTTAAATGCATTTCTATATTCTTTTTATACGTTTTTTTCGTATTATAAGCTACATTGATGCCATACTGCTCAAGCCACAAATCGAGATAATCAGCAAAGGAGATATCGCTGGCATCGAGAAAAAGCCCGGTTGCATCCAGTTCATACAGGGCCTGCTGTAATGCTTTTTCGGCTGATTTTTTAGTAGTGCCGGCAACACGTTCTATGCGTTTTCGCTTTCCATCCACCGGTGCCAGCTCAAATGAATAGTACCATTTTTTCCCTCTTTTTCGAATAGATCCTAATGCCATCTGTAAAAACTCCTAAAAGAGGCATTAGCGCCTCGGTTTATTGTACATTGTATTGAGCGGATTATTCTTGAACATATTTCCCTGCTCGATATAGCGCCGCACCATGCGTTCTGATTTATGCCGCGTCTGCTTCATGATGGTATATTCATCGACATTATGCTGCGCCGCACTGGTGGCAAACCCACGGCGCAGGCTGTGCCCGGCAAAATCAGTTGGATCAAGCCCGGAAAGGGCTGTATACTTTTTGACGATCAAGGCTACGGATTTATCGGAGAGTTGCTCGGCACGAAGCTCTTTGTTTCGCTTGAAGGGGCGAAATAACGGCCCGGCATAAAGGCCGCTGCTGTCGAGCCACTCTTGTACAGCCGTGACCGGGCAGATGTTTTCAGCCGGCGCATAGGGGATGGCTACATAATTTCCTTGCCCGAACTGATCCCCCTTTGACTGCGGGATCAAGACTAGCAGCCCCTCGGCTGAAAACGTTAGATCCTCCACCTGAATGTGTACCAACTCTGAACGACGAAAGGCTCCCGCAAAGCCGAGAAAGAGCAGGGCTTTGTCACGTCGCGACACGATATCCTCACCGAAGCAGGCAGCCAATTCCTGAATATCCTCCATGAGTATTGGCGTTTTACCCCGCTGCATCGTTCCTTTTTCCCGGCGAATCGCATCGAGCGCCGACCGTACCAATCCGGAATGGGCCGGATTATCCTCCTGAAAACCGGCAGCAATATGGTTTTCGGAGATCGCACTAACCCTCCGGGAAACCGTATTAGCTTTGGCATCATCGGCAAGATCGTTGATGTAATTGACGATGGTCTCCGGCTCGGCCGGCAACTCGGATTGCTGATGAAAACGGCACCAACCAGCAAAATCATTCCAGTCGGCTTCATAGGCTTTCAATGTATTATCTGATTTTGATTTTTTCAATCGGTTTTTACTTTTTTGTGATAGCTTCTCATTACCTTCAATACGTGCATTTTGCCGTAAGACAAATGTCGCCATATGTTTTTTCATGCCAATTCGCCTCCGAGCGATATATCATAAACTTGATTTTTATTATATGAAATAATTGATATTTTTATATAACATATTTTTATTTTATTCAGCCGATTTTACTGAAAATACATAGCCTGTTTTTTCATCAGACTGTAAGCGATAGGTTATTTTCCCCTTGGTCGTGCTGTTATCAATTTGGCGCAGATCCGCGCCTTCACGAAAACCAAGCTCCTGCAAAACTTCATTACGGGTTTTTCCAGGAGCGTCCGGATGAAGGGTTTCTACAGTCATCCCCAGGGCCGTGACAAAGGAAACCAGTTCCTCCTTATTATTGGGCTGCGATAAGAGCTGAAAGGACAGCAGTTTTTGTGTGCCTGCATCAATTTCGCCTGAGGCGATAAGTCCGGGACCAGCCTGTCCCTGAAAAACGGCACTGCTTTTTTCTGCTGTTGGCAGGGCCAAGTGTGCCGGCTTTGCATACTGGCTGGAATTGAATTTATCACTGAATTTTTCATATGTGATGCCAAGATTAGCGCGCAAAGGCTGCTGGGATACCTGATTTTCTGCCTGCTGCTGACTGCGCAGAGCCGCACCAAAAGTTGTAAAAATAAAGATCAGGGCCACAAGGCCGACACCTAAGATAATCCATTTACGGCGTCGTTGTCCTTGCAGCGAATTGACTGCTTGCTGTTTCATAATAAAAATCCTCTCCCCGTTATATGTATTTACTTCCTTATTATACTAGAAAAATTGTCTGTCTGCACCCGGGCAGCCGTTTAATAAAGCCTTTTTCGTCTTCTAAAGGAAAATATGATATAATATGGTATGCATTTATCGAACAGGCAGAGGAGCTTTTATTTTGATTACGATACATCACGCTATTTTGCATATTTTAGATTTTACCTCCGGGCTGACAGTTTTTTCTGATCAAGATCTGGAACTGGAGGACAGCACCCTGACATTTTTACTGAAGCATATCGAAAAATCGCTGAACGATCAAAGTGCAAAAAATGGCACTTTCTATGAAGACAGTGCCTGCAAGCAAAAACTTGCCGCCTATGTGTCCACAGAACTGTCGTTTGCTGATTTCTCCCGTTATATCGCCGAAACAATTTACGCAGCAGTTGCGCACGCCGAGGAGATGGATTCAGCCGATATTCTGGTCATCGATGCCGAGATTGAAGAGAAACGGCAGCTGATTATTTTTAAATGTAACAACCATAAAGGCTTTATCCACCAGGTCGTGCAAACCCCGGATGGCATAAAGAACGATATTGTCAACCACTGCGCAATCATGCCTAATATCTCGCAGCGAATTTCGGAATTTGCCTTTATTGATCTGTCGTCGCAGACCATAAAATTCACGGCACCGCTGTATTCGATCGACGGCAACAAGGTCTGTATTATGTCGGAAATCCTGCTGGAATGTGCCCACACAGCCTCCCCAAAGGAACTTTTAAAGACGGTAGGGCAGGTAGCGCGAAAGGTTGCCGCTGAATACGGGCAGGATGATGTTCAGGCCGTTACTGCGGTAAAAAGCTTTATTGCTGAAAACATCCAATCCAGCGATCAACTCGATCCGCTCGCGATCGGACGCGAGGTATTTAAGGAGCACCCGGGAATGCAGGCTGATTATGACAAACAACTTCAATCCGCGGGTTTGACCGATCCGGTACAGATCGATCAGGAATTTACGCTGAAAAAGATGAAAAACCATAAATTGAAAACAGATACTGGCATCGAGCTGACAATTCCGCTCGATTATTTTAACAACACCGATTACATTGAATTTGTGAATAATGAGGATGGTACAATTTCCATCACGTTAAAGCATATCATGAATCTGACAAATCGGACGTAAACACACCGTAGGAGGTGACATTATGAAAGTACAAGGCAATACAAAGAACATAAAACATTACATTATCGATCAACTCGAAACGGTCTATGAGATGCAGGTGCCCATCGGGCAGATTTCGACCAATGAAATCAATGAACAGATCATCGCCGTCACCGAGCTATTGGCACGCGAAGTTGCCGTCTATATAAACCGGCAGGGGAAGGTCATCCAGGTTGCTGTAGGGGATACGGGAACGGTAGACCTGCCGGAAATAAAAGAGCGCACGTCAAATCTGCGTCTGTCGGGAATCCGCTGCATTCATACGCATCCGGGCAGCGATACCACGCTGAGCGCACCGGATCTGTCTTCGCTTCGCCGACTGCGCTTTGATGTCATGGTAGCCCTGGGGAAAAAGGGGAGTGACATCCTTGCCAGCATGGCTTTTTTTACCGGGGAATACGATGATGATATTCCTCAGCTGCAGGGCATCGGCCCGGTTGAAGCTGGCGCCCTGCACTCGATCAATCTGACATATCTGACGACAGTCGTCGATAAAAAACTCAGCCGCGATACCATGATCCTGACCGAAGATGATGAGGAGCGCGCCATTTTAGCGGGGGTTGAATTATCACGGCGGTCAAGTTCTTTTTCTGCCGAAGACTCGCTGGAGGAACTGGCTCAGCTAGCGCAGACAGCCGGCGCCAAAGTTGTCGGCCGGGTCCTGCAAAAGAAAGACCGTCCGGATTCAGCGCTGTTTATGGGCAAAGGAAAGATTCAGGAAATCGCGATGCTGCTGCAGGAGACCAATGCGAATATGGTCATTCTCGACGATGAGCTGACACCGTCGCAACAGCATAATCTCGAACGGTTTCTCGGCGTAAAAATCGTTGATCGCACGGCACTAATCCTTGATATTTTCACCCAGCGAGCACGTTCAAGCGAGGGCAAGCTGCAAGTAGAACTGGCGCAGCTACGCTACACGCTGCCGCGCATCGGCGGACAGGGACTCATCTTGTCGCGTCTCGGGGGCGGTATTGGTACCCGCGGACCGGGAGAAACAAAGCTCGAGGTGGACCGCCGACGGATTTACGCTAAAATACATGATATCGAAAAGCAGATTGAAAAGCTGAAAAAGCATCGGACACTGCACCGCGCTGGCCGAAAATCTTCACAGCTCCCAACCGTAGCCCTTGTCGGTTATACGAATGCCGGCAAGTCAACACTGCTCAACTCTTTGACCGATGCCGATGTCTTTGCTGAAGACAAGCTGTTTGCCACACTTGATCCAACCACCAGACTGGTGCTTTTGCCCGGAGGACAGAAAATTCTGCTGACGGATACGGTCGGCTTTATCCAAAAGCTCCCGCATCATCTTGTATCCGCATTTCATGCCACGCTGGAGGAAGTCCAGGAGGCTGACTTGCTGCTGCATGTAATCGATCTCAGCCAGGAAAACTGGCAACAACAGCATGATGCCGTACTAAACGTCTTAAAGGAGCTTGACGCCGATCAAAAGCCGACCTTCGATATCTTCAATAAAATTGACAAATGCCTGGAGGAAAGCAAAACCGTTCTGGGCGCCGATAAGGCCATCGGTATTTCGGCTAAAAGCAAGCTGCACCTCGATGAGCTGCTAAAAAAAATCGAAGTGCATTTTTCTTCGCGCAACCAAGAAATGACTTTGCTGATCCCGTATGCAGACGGCGATAAGATCACCGAGCTGCACGACATGGCAACGATACGTTCTACCGAATACCGGGAAGACGGAACTTTGCTCACGGTCAGCGTTCCACATGAACGCACGGCCAGATTCGAAAAATATATTTTTACTTTAGGAGAGAATAATTAATCACATGCCTTTTTCAAATGAACTGCAAACCATTAAACAAGCGGCACTTGCACAGTGTCAGACGTATTTCCAGGCCATCGACCGCATCTCTGAAGCAAATACCCTCAAGGTATTAAATGCCATGCGCAAGGCCAAGGTATCCGATGCTCATTTCAATACAACTTCGGGCTATGCCTATGATGATATCGGCCGCATAAAGCTCGAAGAACTTTACGCCGATATCTTTGGCGCTGAAGCAGCCCTGGTCCGGACCCAGTTTGTGTCAGGGACCCATGCTCTGGCAACGGTGCTATTTGGCATCCTGCGCCCGGGCGATGAGCTCTTATCCATCACCGGGGCTCCGTATGACACGATGCAAACCGTCATCGGCCATGAAAATCCAAGCAGCGGTTCGCTGAAGGAATTTGGCGTTTCCTATGCCGAAGTTGCCATGAAAGAGGGCAAGGTGGATCTGCCGGCGGTAAAAGCGAAAATCAATGACCGCACCAAGATGGTACTGATTCAGCGCTCACGCGGCTATAGCATGCGCGATCCGCTGTCTATCGAGGAAATCGAGGAAATCTGCCGCTGCGTCAAAGCGGTAAAAGCCGATTGTATCTGCTTTGTTGACAACTGCTATGGCGAATTTGTTGCGGAAAAAGAACCGACACAGGCTGGCGCTGATATCATGGCCGGCTCTTTGATTAAAAATCCCGGCGGTGGCATTGCCCCGACGGGCGGCTATATTGCCGGCAGGGCCGACCTGGTAGAGCTTACTTCCTACCGCCTGACAGCCCCGGGAATCGGCAGCGAACTTGGGGCATCGCTGGCCAATACCGGCTGCTGTTCCAGGGTCTTTTCCTGGCGCCGCATGTCGTTGCTCAGGCAATCAAGGGTGCCGTTTTTGCCGCGGTGCTCTTTGACAAACTCGGCTATAAGACACTGCCGCGCCCAGAGGATCGCCGCGGCGATATCATTCAAGCCATCGAACTTGGCTCGCGGGAAAAACTGATTGCCTTTTGTCAGGGCCTGCAAAAATACTCACCGGTCGATTCGTATGCCAGCCCAGAACCATGGGATATGCCGGGCTATACCGATCAGATCATTATGGCTGCCGGCACTTTTGTTCAGGGGGCTTCCATTGAACTGAGCGCCGATGGGCCGCTGCGCGAACCCTATGCTGTATACCTGCAGGGGGGCCTTACATTCGAGCATGCCATCCTCGGTATCATGGGCGCCGCCCAGGCTATCGAAAACACCAAATAAATGCACAAAAAAGCACTGCCGCCAATCTTACTGGGCCAGTGCTTTTTTTCGCCATCACATCTGGCGGTATATACCAATGACCTTGCCGAGCACGGCAACATTCGTTTCATAAAACGGCTGCATCGTGTCATTTTCCGGCTGCAGGCGAATGCGATTTTTCTCCCGGAAAAACCGCTTTACGGTGGCATTTTCCTGATCAATCAGCGCCACAACGATGTCGCCATCATTGGCGGTATCCTGTTCCCGCACTAAAATATAGTCATCATTGAAAATACCGGCATTTATCATGCTTTCTCCCTGAACGCGCAGCATAAAGGTCTTATCCTGTGTTCCCAAAAGGCCTTGAGGGAACGAAAATACATCCTGAATATTTTCCTCGGCCAAGATCGGCATTCCCGCCGTAACTGCGCCGACCAACGGAACCGGGACGGTTCGTTCCCATGGCTTTTCCTCCAGGATATCAATTGCCCTGGGCTTCGTCGGATCACGCTTGATAAATCCATACTCTTCGAGCTTGGCCAGATAGCCGTGTACCGTCGAACTCGACTTCAGCCCAACCGCCTGGCCGATTTCCCGGACGGAAGGGGGATAGCCTTTGTCCATTAAAAATGCCTTTATAAATTTCAAAATATTCTTTTGCCGGTCGTTCGGTCCCTGGCTTTTGCGCATTACAGTCACTCCTGTTGCCGTATTTATTATCTTTTAACAGTATACCACATATATGTTCTATTTTAAATAAAGCAATACCCTTTTATCCTATATTTCTCCATATCCGGACGGATTGGCCCCGGGATCAGGCTTTACTTTTGGGACAAACAAGCTTATGATAAATATGCTTTTATTTAAATTCTTTCTATGAGGGGAGTTTTCTCTGACGATGAACGGTTATATTGCTATTATTGCCCTGTATGCTTTGTTTTTGATTGGTGTAGGGGCCTTTATTTCCCGCAAAGTCAAAACCACCGACGATTTTTTTGTCGGCGGACGGCGGCTGGGCCCGTTGCTGCTCTTTATCACGCTGGTAGCCCCAAATATTGGTGCTGGATCAACCGTAGGGGTCGCGGGGCTTGGCTTCGTCTCCGGACTGTCTGCCATCTGGTGGATTGTGGCCTCAGCGATCGGCACCTTTATCCTGGCCTTTTTCATCGGCCCGGCAATCTGGCAGCTGGCAAAAAAACATAATTTCTATACGCTCGGAGATTTTCTAGAATACCGCTACAGCAAAAATTTCCGTGGGCTGATTTCCCTCTTGATGGCAATTGGCAGTATTGCTATTTTTGCCGGTCAACTGATGGGTGTAGCCTGGATTTTATCAGTTATTGCCGGGGTAGATAAAAATATCGGTGTTATGATCAGTGCTATTGTAATTGTCCTGTATTTTTGTGCGGGAGGATTGCTGTCAGCTGCTTATGTGAATATCATCGAAGCCAGTGTCAAGCTGGTCGGCTTTTTTGTTGCCGTACCATTTGTCCTGGACTTTGTCGGCGGCTTCAGCGGATTACAGGCTAAAATCACCGCTAATATAAGTGACGCTGGCGCAGCGGCAAATTATTTCAGTTTTGACGGCATGGGCGCAACGGCCATCATCGGCTTTTTCCTGATGCTCACACCATCTTTTTTCATTTCCCCGGCGCTGCTCGGCAAAATTTACGGGGCCAAAGATAAAAAAACCGTCTATCTGAGCACGTTTTGCTGCGGACTGGTTATGCTGCTGTTTGCTATTATTCCGGTCATTCTGGGAATGGCCG